>Ga0100402_1001478_pt1 | contig 27136 bp, 27 predicted proteins | sample CryGeyme20150102_FD_80419 | JGI IMG/M metagenome (GOLD analysis project Ga0100402, IMG submission 80419) | Groundwater microbial communities from Crystal Geyser aquifers in Utah, USA - Crystal Geyser metaG 2015-0102 | ecosystem: Environmental > Aquatic > Deep subsurface > Groundwater | place...
AAAAATGCTTTGTAGAGCACCAAGAGTCAGAAGGATAAAAATTTGACAGCTGAAGCTGGAAGATTCTGGGAGGAAATTGTCAAGCATTCTTATGAGTTCCAGAGAAAGGAAAAATAATTGGAGACCATTCCTACAATCACCCTTGAAGAGTTCAAACAGTAACATTTTATTTATTTAGGTTCATCAATCATATTTTCTACCAGAACACCAGAATTTTCGAAATCCACCAGATCTCCAAGGACAGCAAAGAAAAATCAGCCGAAATGAGAGCCGAGCGTATCAGCAGTTAGCCCAACTTCCAGTTGTTCAGTGATGTCGAGACCTTCAGAAAGAAAATGCCTCTTTATCCTGACTACTATAGTCATTTATGATGTGAATATATAAACATCATTACAAACCAATAAACAACCTTTAAAAAGGAAGATAAATATTCTCAATCATAATTGTATTTTATCTTTTGTTGGATCTGAGGAAAGAAAAATCACCTTAACCCATTCACTCACTTATTTTATACTCGTCTGACTGTTCTGACTAGATAGTCTTTATAATGCAGTAAACAAGTCCCATAATGCTGGCGCTCTACTTCGACAGGAACCACATTGGTAATTTAACTTTGACATAGGTCTGAGTTTGTTTGATTAAGAAAGAGTCAGAATTCAGTGTAGCTGTCTCTTCAATTTGTGCTACCCAGCCTATTCCATCATCAAGAGATTGGTTGCTCAATGTTCCCGTCTACTCTGCAACAACTCTTCTCATGAAATCTTTAGTCACTTTGACCTAGATCATGTTCAGCTCCAAATTATTCCTGAAAAATCTTTTGAAGCAGAGATCATTTAACACATGCTCACTCAAATTTCAGCCCACATGACAGTTCACAAAAATCCCAAAGCTTTTGTTAAGATGATTTTACAAAACAGAATCAAATGCAATTCACTAGGAATGCTCCTCACTCAGATATTGCACACAAATCACCATTCCAAATTGTACCTTGAAGATATTGACTACTTCATTGATTCCTTGCTTCTGACAGTTCAATACAACAAAAAATAGCTGTAATTTTTGGAGATATGCAAAGAAGACATTCATCCTAGTTTGATAAAAGGTCAAGGGAATAGCAAAGAAGGCTATTCTGTGATTTCTGCTTATTAATCCTTTTTGATAAGCACCGGAAGCAAAAGAATTCTCAGGTATATTTTCACTAATCCTACCTATGACCAATGCAAACTGACTGAAAGACAGGAAAGAATCTATTGGATGAAGCAACACATGAGAGACAGCCAAAAGTACAACAAATATTTCAGAAACATTCACGTCTTGGAAAGCATTCTCAAAAAATACAGAAGAATGAATGTAGAAGAGGAATAATGGAGAAAGCTACTCAACACTATAGAGTCCATGCTCTAAATCAGAAATCTTGTTGATATGGCTTCAGCTCCTCCTTTTATTACCGAATATGTTAATGATCCCAATTGGCAGGAAGTCAAGGAGCTTTTCAATGTTTTCAAATCCACTCTTGAACTTAGTCCTCTTAGCATAAAAAATGGGATAGATGGCACTCTGGACCATCTCAAAAGGACTTTCGACAATATGTCTCATATTCTGACCCTTATTGCTAAGTAGCAAGCTTGGCCGATAGAATTTTCCATAGTATTTATGACCCAAGTCGGCTATCTGATCAAAATAAGCCACAACTCTGAGCTTCCACCTGAAATGGACTCAACTGACTGGACTCTTGAATTTTCAAACAATAGTGGAAATTTTTACTCTAACAACCTAACACAATCTCTGGACTCTTAGTATGGCGATCTTTACGGCTAAATTCAAGACATATAAAAGAAAATCATCTTCGATATGGAAAGTCTGGTGATTTAGCGTGAAAATATTCTCCTAGATCTTTACTGGAGAGTTTGTTAGATCGAGTGTTATTGGGGTATCAGCCAGTTGAGTAAAGGCATGTGTCAGCCTCGAATGTCCTCAGAAGCCCTTATTATTAGCAACGGATGGCATTTACTCCTTACAGGCAATGTGATAAACAATCACACATTTTCCTTCCCTCAAAGCCAGGCCCCCAAGCGCTTCGGTATATAAATCCTAACTTAGTCAACAACAGCTAAAGAAATCTTGTAAATGAAAGATACTCCAATAGATGCTCAGTTATCACAGGTCCAAATGCATCGGGAAAGACAGTGTACATGAAGCAGCTTGGAATCATTGTTTATTTAGCTCATCTAGGAATGTTTGTTCCAGCTTCCTTTGCATAAATTCCTCTTATTGATTCAATCAATTTTGTGGGAAAGGCTGAGTCCATTTACACTGATCAAAGATGTGGATGCTAGTCAGAACTGCTATCGCTCAGCTCTGTTGCTCAGCCCAGTAAAAATAACATAACTTCAGATATAATTAGCAACAAAGCTTTAGTTTTGATTGACGAGCTAGGAGCTTAAGTCGACTACGAAAATGCCCTCAAAGTAGGCATCATATTATTCAGCTTCTCTACACGACAATCGATTACCTTACAAATATATGCAGTCCTTTGTTATCAAATCACCACCTCAGTCAATGCTCAGATGAATTCAAGACTCCTCTTGTTTTTATCATCACCCACCTTTCGGAAATTTTGAGGAGTAGTGTGCTGGAATAAAATTATCTGATTCGTTTTTTGACAATGTCTGTGGAGCCAACTGGCCTTCGATTGTTCAAGATCAAGCCAGGCTTGGTTGCTAAGGGGTACGGAATCAAAACTGCAAGTCAGATTCTTCCCTAGAAGATCATTTCTTCAAGTTAGAAGTACCTATCTTTGATCCAATAAATCTGAACACTTTATTATAAATATACGTTAAAAAATACTATGTATCAGGCAAGACAGGCAGCCAACTTCAAATTTATTGACCTTTCCGATAGCGAGCCTGAATCTGATGAAGACAAAGAAAACAACCCAATCGCCCATAGCCAACACACTTACTCACATAAGTCCAACCGACCTTGTACACATGAGGATGGCCTCAAACATCAGCACTCCAGCATTATCAACCAAGCCAGAAGCATGATGCCAGCTAAAGATCTCATGCAATATAGTACCCTTAGTCTCTCCGATCACTCTGTTGATTTTGAAAATAAAATAGCTTCACTCATTCACTAGAAGGAGTATTTGGTGAGAGAAAACAATGAATTGAAACAGCTAAATAGAGAACTTCAAAAATAAGTCAGCATTATGACACAGAGCAGCAACAGTTTTAGTCGATAAATCGGGCAATATGAAGACAAAATGAGTCTTTATGAGGATGAGGTTAATGACCTCAGAAGCAAGATCAAGAGTATGTAAACTATTCAGAAAAAAACTGTGAAATAATATGAAAACAAGTTGCTAAATTATGAACTTCCAGGAAATAAGCATTGGGTTGATGAGGTAGGAAAGATTCACTCTCAGCTAAAGTAAAAAATAAATGCTATCATCAACAAGTTTGTTGGTGAATTTTCCAAATAAAAAATGAACATCAAAGTTTAAGAAAAACTATCTGAGTTCATCAAAGAACTTGTCACTATTGAAGTTGGTAACCCTCAAGCTAAAGATATCGGCACTCCGAATAAATTCAGCCAAAGAAACAACAGTATCAAACCATACCAAAGCAAAAGAATCAGTTAAATGGCCACCGAATAAACAAAAGAACTCACAAACAAAGATCGTAATATAAGTGAGGACTATAAATTGCTGTCCAAGTCTATTGAAAAACTGAAGCACATGGAGAAGGAAATTGACAAGAGCAGTGGCAGCTACCTCAAACGGCAAACAGAATAATAAGTCAATACAGTTAATAAAAGTAGTGCTTTGGACATGAGTAGCTTGAGTAATTTGGACCGCAGCAAAAGCCGACGAAAACGAATATTTCAGTGATATGCTCAATAATTATATTAAAATACCAATCAGTTTATGCTTACCCTTAATAGCGTTTCTCTGGTTATTCAACCCCACAAATCTCTTGAAGCGCAAGAAAACCTTGACTCATATCTCATACTGATATTAGACGGTCAACATCATTTTTTAAAAACAGTGAAGCCCGATAACAATAACTACAGCTGGTCTTCATCAACAGAATGCATAAAGATAAACTCCAAGGAGACTACATTCATTTAGGGGGCTTTAATTCACTATGATAGCTGCCAGTAGCTGTGGAAAGAGAGCATCGAAATCAGTCAAGCAAATTTAATAAAGCGTGCTCAGATATTTTAGTATTTATTTAGGAGTGAAGATAGTGAAGCATAGATGTTGTTTACTTTTAGTCAGAATGAACTTCAATAACCCTTGAGCAGTCAAAACATTAGCAACTACTCTAGAAACAGTAAAAAAACAAATACTACTAATCTGTAAGAGTCTAATCCTTCATTCCTCATGGAAAAGGTTCACTCTCTTAAAAATATTGTTAGCCATCAAAGAGAACTACTAACTCTATCGAATAGCCACAGTCCCAAAAGTATTGCAGAGTTGGCTTACCTTCGTTCATTCCGGCAAAATTTAGAGAAAAAGTTGTTCACATCGATTGAGATGAACAGAAAGCCTCGAAAAAAATATATTGTGTGATATTTTTTAACTTCCTTGCTATAATTTTTACTACTAAATATAGTATATGCCTCAAGGAGTCGCCATCCACCGACAGTCTCAACAGTTCACACTCGCTGCTCTTTTTGACTTCCATGAAGCACACCCACAAGCCTAGTACATCATCTCAGTTCATAACAATCGCATCAGAACCCTCATGGTATAATCAAATAGTATGAGTTATGAGTACGAGCAAGAGGAAAGCAAGATAAATAGCGAGGATGAGGAAAGGAGTGTTCAAGTGAGGAGAAGTGGTGGACTTTTTGCTAATCTGATCAAAAATATGAAGGAAGTCCCTAAGTTGCCTGCACAACTTCTGATCCAACAGACAAATGCCAGAAGACCCTATACATTTTTCTATCCCAATCTTGAAAGACAAGCCAACGAGGTTAGTCCTGTTCGATAGGCTGCTTCAGCTAAAAAAGTAAAGGAAAGAGCCACTGGAATTGTCGATATGAAAAAATTTAGAAGGGAAGAAATGAACTAAAACTCAAACATGTTGAATAGATAACAACCAGGCAAAGTCAATTTGCCGCTAATTTTCAAAAGCAAAGAGAAGAAGGATAGTCCTCCTAGACCTTTTGGAGAGATTGCATTGAATTTCAGCTTCGATGAAAAAGAATCTCTGATAAAACAGCTGGATTCTTAGAAACACTAAATCAAAATCACTGATCTTGAAAGAATTCCCCAGGAATAGGACAGAATCTCCGAGATATTTATTCTCAAAGAAGAATCAAAAGTAAAACAACCACAATAGAAACCTGAGTAAGTGATTCCTTCAATAGTTATTCATGAAGAAAAATAAAAAAAGAGAAACGTGCTTTCTCCAATTCATGCCAAAGGAAATCATGAGTTCAAAGATAGTCGATATGTTCTCAGTTTGAAGTCCAGATAGGAAGTCAGCGTAGAGGGGGCTAAGAAGACTTAATCATATGTGATTGATCATCAGAAACAGGATCCCAAGGATATTCGAATAGATTTTGATCTGGACATTAATTTTATCTGACGATCAAAAATCATTATCATTTGATTAAAAATCCTCTTCCTAATTTCGAGCATTCATCTTTACTGGTCAGCGTATGTAAAAATTATTTCTTCCATGCTATTGACTCCTCCAGTTATTCGATGCTCATATCATAAAGATTTTTGCTATTGAATGTGGCAAAACCCTTGTCTGTGTTTCTTATTATCTTTGTGGCCTGAATATTTTATTGAATGAATATTGGCTCTGTGTGAGGTTCAATCCATATGTCCTTTTTGGTACCCTTTCTGATTCTGAAATCATTGGTTGTTTTAGACAAATCAACAGAACTTTAGGGAGTGTAGTCAGCTTCCTCTTAAGGACTATTGATCAAAAAGGGATGCATACTATGTCTTTCTTTCCGATCAAGATACTGTCTCAATAGTCTAACAGGTCTATTGGCCTATACTTTTTTCAAGCCTTCCTCTTATTTTCTTGATTTTTGACAGCTGATGTACCACACCTTGGATCTGTAGTTCTTATCCTTCAACAGAGATTTATGATTGAAGGCGTTTCCGAAATTATGGAGGGGAATTTATCTGTTGCCTATCTTGGGGATTCTCGATTTGGCATTATTCAGTGGAGTTGCCGTTTCTTTATGCACTTTGGTTATATCGAACTGATACATTTGACTCTCGGTTTATTCTTTTCTCTTCGGCATTATATTTATTTTATAGCTAGTATTAGTATTAAATCCTTAGAATGCAATCATGATACTCTAACATCGTGCCCCTTGTTCCTTTTGTGCTTGTTGTGATTGTTCCCCTTTCTCTACATCTTCTGGGTCTTTGGTGTGCCAAAAACTGAGGGATTCGTTGTTTTTTGCTTAGGTCGGTCTGAAAACATATTTTTGATATATTCATTGTCGCAAGGTATGTTGTTGCCAGGTACGGCAGCAGTGAAACTCATACGTTGAGCTGGATTGATAGGCTGATCAAAGGATTGACTCTGTTGAGGTAATGGTTGACTGTATGACATCCCATAATTATTCGGATTAGTTTGAGTACTAAAAATTCCTGAATAAAGTTGCTGAGGCTGGGAAGACCACTTTATGGGCTAATTGGAGCCATTTGAGGATTGTTTGGGTGGACTGACATATTGATAGATATTCCTTTGTTGGGAAACGTTTATTTTCTATTGTTTTGTATCGAATAAACTGTTTTGTCCAAGGCTAAACATTGAGGAGAACTGAGATGGTCTGTTTGAAGCTATAAAATTCTTCAAATTTATTCCCTAAGTTTATTTGAAAAAAGGATTGCCACTCTTCTGTTATTCAGAAATAACCGGTAAAGCCATCGTCTGGCTATTATCAGCTTTCTTCTCTTCTGTTTTAGCACTTGAGGCTTATTTGTCCTTTTCTTCAACAGGTGGTTCATTCTTTTATTTGTTGTCTTATATTTTGTCTGTTTACCTACTCTCTGAGCATTTGTCGTCATTATTGGACTGTGTTAGGCTTTATTCAGAGTTGAGATTCGATAAATCTAATCTTCTCACCATACTGATAGCCATGATGTTATTGAAAGGAGCGATTTCATTGCTTTTGAGCTATTATTTTGAAGATGATTATTCTTTTTCTTCCTCTTTCTGGCTGAGCTCATCTTTTTTCCTTTTGAGTTAGGTAAACTTGCTTTAGTACTTCGATAGATTCTCGTCTTCAAGGCCGTAACAAAATTTTGGTTCAGGTAGGTCATTGTCAAGTTTATATGTCATTCTTCTAGCCAATTTTTGCAAGTTTTACTTCCTTTGAGATGCATATGTTTCAAGGAAATCTTCAAGCCTTTCACCTTCCTATTTCTTCGAGGCCTATTATTGGGAAGCCCATCTTTTTGCCGACTGGCAAATTGGTTCGAAACCATTGTGGATGTGCTTTATCATTTCCATGGTTGCTCTGGAAGGTTTCTTGTCACTTCTATCAATTTTCTTTTAGTGGTTTATCTTTGCAAAAGAGTATTGCAAATCTCTGGATATTTTCTTGAATGTGTTCTTTAGCTTTGACAAACCTGAGGAGGTAACTCTTTATATTTTTTCCAAGGCGGTTTATTCTTCGGTGTACTTTTCGGTTGGTTCTTTCTGAGGTCCAGGAGTATCATCTACAAGTATGTAGTGCTTCATAATTGATTATTGCCGAATAAGGTCAATATACTATATGAAAAATTAAATGCTGTCATGCATTTCAAGAAATCTTCCAATTCAAAGCCTAAATTGCAAATAAATAAAATCAAATACGGGCTTCTCTTCTCGCGAACCTTTAGTTTCGGTCATGGATTTTATCCTTGACGCCATCTATTCTGATACTATTAAGTTTAGTATCGAGCCTTTGACTAATGACGTTTTCATATTTAATCAGCTACTGATACTGTCTTCTATTCTTGTCCCTTATTTATAACTCTTTTTTATTGAGGCTTTTGTGCCTTCCTCTCCAGTTGCCCATTCCTAAAGTTGAAAGCAGATTTCCTTTCTCTTTAGAATTATCAGGACCTCCTCTAAAAGCGTGACCATAGAGAGACTGAAACATTTATTTTTTTGGCGAAGGATGCTCCTTAAAAGCACTATTCGAATTATTTTTCATCTGAAATTGATTGGATCTTCTGATGATGTTACCCTTATTTTTAGGTTTTCCCTCATCGGCCTGTACAACCCTTCCTCTTTGAAGATCGAAGTTCTAGGAATACTAGGAAAATTTACTTTAAGAGGTTGTACAATAAGGTCTTGATGTGAATGCTAATCGTAATTTTACTCGTCCATTATTTATGTGATGACGTAGTTGGCCAGGGGAGCTTAAGGCTCACATTCCAAAAAAAGATCATTTGTTTATTCTTCCCTAACATACTATCCTACGTCTTCTGGACAAGATATATCCCTCATATAGTCAGACAGTGATATTCCTCTAAAAAAAGAGCTAAACTTTTTCTCTTACGTCTCCATCAATAATTATAATCTGCATTCAGTTGATTCGTCTAGTACAAAGTTCAAAGAGAAAAAAAAAGTTGCAAACCAATACGAATAATCATCAGTAGGACCGAGGATTGGCAACCAACTGTAAGGCTCCATCTTATGTACCTGCCACTGCGATTTTTGAATTGAAGCAGCATTCAAAGCAACTGATCCTGAAGTCATCTCGTTTGACCTTAACTTTTCGCTTGAGCTGCATAAAAGGCAAATCCCATATGTAGAGCTCTCTTAGACCATTGAGGTACACCTATTATAGACGAAGAAATACTAAGCTTTCTGTGGAGTCAGTGGAACGAAGAATTGCCATATTATAGACGAAGCCTGTTTTCTAACAGAAGTGATCCAGCAGTTGTCCGTTGATGGAGTACACATAGACTGTGCTATTGTCTTTGGAGTAAAAAACGACAGAATAGAGAGGGCTGGTGGTTATTTGGGCCAGGTTAATCGGATGGCCTGATGGATGCCTAATTGTTCTGACAATTTCGCCTGAATAAATCATTAAATACCTGAGTAACAGTTAAAGAGAGATAGGGTACCGTCTTCTGAGCAACTTGTAACTAAATTAGCTTTTTCAGTCACAACAAGATCATTAATCCTGCAATCGTGTGCCTTAATATTTTTTACTGAAGCGAACTCGATTTGCTTGGAAAGGATGGTGACTTTATAGATGTGAAGGTATCCTCCAGAATCTCCAATAAACAGATGATTGATCTGTTCATGGTAAGCGAGGGCTGTGATTGTGCTGGCAGGAAACCTGAATATTCTGTTGTATTTTGTTTCTTTAAGGAAAAGAATCTGGGTGTTTCCGTGATAAAAGCCGCCAACCAACATAATATCTGGTCCAAGGGCCACCACTGGAACTTTGGTGGTCAACTACTTGTAGTTCAAACTAGCATTCACTGATTACAACTCATAGCCAACCTAAATTTATCGAGATAGGAAATTGGTTTTTTCATTCAGAATCTGGAATAAGTAGTATTCGTGCTTCCGGAGCACAAAGAAAAGCTCTTAGCTCACAAACTTGATGGCTAGAATGGCATTTCTACCCTCAAAAACAGACTGAAACAGAAATTTTTCTTAGCTCAGAGGGGCTTTAGAAAGGAAGCATTTTTGAATGACTAACTCTTTACCATCGGCTACTAGCTTATCTTCCCATTGAGCCTTACCTTCTAGTCTTTTCGGATGCGGGTTGTTTCCGATGACCTGAGCAGGATTTTGTCCGAAGTGGGCAATTTGAGTCTCAAATGATTATTTTTCCTCCCATTCTTAAACTTTATCCAGATCGATTGAATTTTAGTATGTCAGCGGGTAGAAAATATTCATGTGTTAAATGGCGTCTTTCCCCCTTTGTTTGTATCCGTAGACCAGGTCGATCCAGTGATGGATAGTCTCCGATACATACTTACTTTATAGCTGTTTCCTGATCTAGCTAACAAACTTATATGGGTTTTTATCAGCCCATTTGGGAAGAATGACATTGTCAACTACTACTTTTTCCTGAGTAGTACCATACTCATAGTTGTTCTGGTTGATGAACATTTCTGGCAAGGTGTATATTTCTGGAACTAACTCTCTCAGATCAGTTGGAGATGAAATGGCGTTGTTCCAAGATCCACAGTAGCTGTAGAATATTCTATCAGCTACATCAAATCTTCCGCTTTGAAGGGTCAGCGCTCCAATGCTGTAGGGTCTTATTCTAATCAAGAAATTAAAAATGATGGCGGATGAACTGTAGTGGGTTCCAAAATGATACTAGTCAAACAATTATTCCTCATTTTTGTTCTCATATTTCTCAATGAAGTATCTGATTCTGTCTGAGTCACCCTGCATTCCCATATTCTTATTAAGATCTCTGAAGTTATCTTTCTCTACAACTTTCACCTCATCAGACACATAAGTCCAGGGAATAACTGGATACTGGGTGATGTCAGTGTAGCTCCGGCCAGCAATTTCATTCAACCACTGCAAGTATTCATAATTTGACAAATACTTGTCTATCCATTTGTATGGTTCTTCTCCGTTTAGATAGTTGCTCAGAGATTATTTTTTTATGTCCACACTGTTGCCAATTACAGAAAGAAAAGCATCCGCATTCTTCTCATAAAGATGCAACATTATCTCCCTGCCATCTTTGAGCTTCACGAATAAAGCATTCGGGGTCGCGTTGAACCTTTTTCTATATATTTTTAGCACATCTGAAAGAGCAACGCTGAAGTAGACAAAGTACTAATTTTTGAAGGCTTTGACGCACATATGGTCGAAACGCTTGGTATCATGCTTTCCACTAAAGACCAAAAACCCATCTTTTGTGATGCGGACTATTCCAACTACTATTGTTAAAATGTCGATAAAGAGGCAAGGAGCCTCAAATTATTTGAATTACGTTTGTTGTTTCTGTTTCTTGGGAATTAGCTCTTTTTTGTCTGCCACTTTCAATAATTTGCTTTTGATAATCTCAAAGCTTGAGTTAGATTTCTTGTCGCAAATGAGAATTTATCCTTTTCTGACTTTGTACAGTCTCATTTTAAACTCCTATCTAAAGCACTCCTTTTGAACGTACTATTTCTGAAATTGATCCAAATTTCCATATTCAGGAGTCACGAACTCGGGTTATACCAGACATTTGCAGTAATCAGGAGTCACAAAATTCATAACTGACCACTCTACTCTTCCTTCTCTGTCTTTATTGTGAAGATAGATCTGAGGGTCATATTGTTGATTTTTTTGTGTTTTGAAAAACAAAGGAGACCACCATCCTTCGAAACCTTGCAGTTTATTCCAAGTTGTTTTCCATTCCGATTCTAACAGAAACAAGAATATTCTCTTTTCCACGGGATTTTCAAAAGGTTCAACATTTTAACTTATCTTCAGGCCTTTACTTGTCAAAAAATGCACATCTAGATACTTTACAACTGTCTCAAGCTACATAGAATCATATTTACATAGAAGTTGTCATACTATTCATTGTACTCATAGAGGAGATTCAGGGTCGACTGGCTGATCTGATACTCATTGATTTCCAAAAAGTAGAGGAGGTACAAAATGCTTCTTGTTTCGTACTTTTCCTTTCCAACGATAGATGTGATATACTGAAGGACAAGGTCAAACAATTCCATCCACTTTTCATCCTTTTCTTTAACCAAGGCTATGTCAGTCAATATATACTCAGCAAGTAAAGAAATGGCATGAAGACTTCAATGATCTTGTCATCGTACTTGTGGTACTTCACTGATGATATTCTGCCTTCGTAACAGCCGTGATTTTTTTCATGAACGTAATTAAGCAACAGACCTTAGTAGTATCTCTCAGCATTGAATATGCATAAGATAGAGTCTATTTTCAGAACTTTTTTGTCAATGAACTCCCAAACCAAAGCTTCAGAGCAAATCCCAAATTGTGAAAACTTAGAAAGTTGGTCAAAAGCTGATAGTTCAGGACGAGCAGTAATAATGATGCTGTAGAGGTTTCCTATAAAATTTTTGAGAAGTGAGTATTAGACAACAAACTCATTACTTTCAAATTTTGGAATATTAGCAGTCAAGTTTTTATACTCCTTGCCATTTATATTGACCTTTGTAAAATAAATCTTACATTCAACAAATAGGAGGTTGATCGAAACAGACCTTCGCTTATAGGCTATAGTTCGATTCCCACCATGTTGACTGTATTTGTGGGAAATTCACAAATTTAGAATGAACTTTTCTATTAGGACTCTTCATATTTGTGAATATACCTCTGTTGATGCCATCAATAACTACTTTCCCTTACTCGACTTTAAGGACCAGCTCGTTCCCATCTTCTGTTTTCAGCCAAAGAAGTTGGCAATTTCTTTGTTTGAGCGCATTCACCCACATGAATAGGGTCATTCCTTTGGTGAAAGGCCATCGATTGTTGCTGAACAGCACCTTAACACTATCATTTTTATTATTGTCGATAAAGTATAGATATGGAGTGATTGTTCTTTCTTGGAGCCCTCCGTCCAGTAATCGGAAAGTATGACCGATGATCTGAGTACTGAGCTTCTGCTCGTAATAGAACTGAGTGAGATTGTTTGTGATAAGCTTAAGCTCTGATGTTTTGAGAGTGCAGACCATGCAAATCAAATTAAAGATGCTGCTACACAGTTCGATGTATTGCTCGTAAATCTACTTATTCTCTTTACTTTATTGCAAGTATCTGAAGGCCTGGGCTATATCTTTGGTCAGATAAGTTACAAAATTGACTTTTCCGCTCTATTCGACTACCAAAAAGGCTTCCTCGTAGATGAACTTGGCATTGAGAGGAAAATCCTCCAGTAGGTACTTCAGGTATGCTAGTACTTCCATCTTCAGCTAAATTAATCAGTGTATACTTGATAGTAGAGCTCCAGCGATTATTTTTTGGTGGCATTGAGGAAGTTAGATTCCAGGAGATTGAAGAACATGCTGGGATTGATTATGATATTCCTTTGCTGATGCTTGAGACTGACATTCTGATTAGCTTTGGCTCTGAACAGATCCTCGACTTTGCCCTTGTACTCCTTGTCTTTCGATAACTATCATCAGGAATAATCTACGATTCGAGGAAGATACTTTTCAGCTCCTGACTAAACCTACATTTTCGCCGGTATTGATTATCTCAATATTATTAACACCAGCCTTAAGGTTATCTGATCAAATATTCTCAAATTTATGAGTGACAAGCCGCAGGGTTTATAAATAGAAATCAAAGTCAAAGCTCCCGAGGAAAAGAACAATCCTAGCCCAACCTTTGGAAACAATAAACCTGCAAGAGGAAAATTGCCTGAAGATATGGAGAAGGTTGGAAAACATGGAAAATCACATCACACATATATGAAGGTTATGAGCCAGGTGAAAGCACCCAAGTAGATGAAGAAAGTCACATTGGAATAGTTAGCACAACACACCAAACGCGAGGAAGCTTGGTTGGCTCTCAATGGGGTCGTTTACGATGTGTCAGTCTATGTGGACTATCATCCTGGGGGCTAAATCTTGCTTAAAGGAGCAGGCAAAGATGCTTCCAACCTATTCAGTATATTTGTTTCTATTCAGACGCATACCATCCCTGGGTGAATGCCAAACATCTTCTTGAAAAATTCGCTGTCGGCTACTTGGTGTCTCACTGATCCTTCATAAAATTGTTTCTAACATTGAATATAGCTAGCTTTTCGGATTAAAGAAATGCAAATCACACAACATTGAAGCATCTTGTCAGATAAAATCAAATCACACCAAGAACACTTGTTTTATCTTTCTTGATTTTGAAAAAGAAAGAATAAGACTCACACAATTGTCTACCAATGTTCCTGAGATTTTTATCAATCAAGATCATTATTTTTATTTCATAGCAAAAATATTCTCTCAGGACAAAATAAAAATCAGAAGGAATCTGAAGGGTTTAATCGATTCACCAAAAGTGTTAACTTAGATTGCTCTTTATGGGACTGAGCTAAAAAGGTGCTTATCAATTGGCTTAAGCGTGTTTCTGAGTAACTCTGGATCGAACCATGTTAGTCTAACAATTTTTTAAATCTGTCCAGTCTTTTCGCTACCTTCGAGTTTATTTCTACGCCTTCTTCTAATGATTCTACTTCTTTTTGGACCCACTGTGTGATGTGGAGTAGTGTAACGTCAAGTAGGTCCATCTTAATAGCCCTTTTGATAAACCAGAGGTTCTTTAAATGCTGGGCCTTGACCTGACACTGATCTTCGCTTCGACCTTGCTACACCCCGAAAATGTCCTTAAGATGTTGCGAAACAAAAGTATAGTATCTATTAGGTTTCCAGGACTGCCAAGAAAGATCTTTGTGTCTGTTAATAATCGAAAATTTCAGAGTGGCATAAAAGAACTCTAGCTCATGCAGCCCCGCCCAATATTGTTTAGGTTTCATCATCCTACTTTTTCTCTTGATTGTTTTTTTTTGTTTTTGAGGGGGAAATGATTATTGCTAAGTTTTATGTTAAAACAACACAGAGGTATTTAAATTTGACTTTGAAAATTATATTTAACGAGGAATTTAGACACCTCCGTTGATCCAATGCTGAAGATGCATAATTTGACTCCAACAAGCACTAAAATAGGTAGTCTTCCCTTATCATTTTTTGAATACTTCAGATTATTTTTATAGAAATTTAGAACTCAAGCCAGCACATCCTTTGATTTCCAAGCTTTTCTGTGAAAGAGATTAAGCTATTCATATAAAAACAGTGTTACATCTCCAGTAGTGGCAGGCCAAGTATCTGCCTGTTGATTTATATATCTTTTTCATAATATTTTCCTTTCACAAAGGAGCATTCATGATGGATAGATAGTCAATAGTAGAAAGATATAGTGAGTCAATGTGATAAATATGAGGGTTTTCACTTCTCCTTAGCAAGCAAGCTGGCAGAATCTCGATACTTGATCAATTTGCTGAGATAGCTTTTCCCTTAAATATATTTTTTGAGAGATAACTCGTTCTTATTCCGAATTTTCTCCAGGCGATCGGCTTCATGCTCGTATGATGATAAATTATAGCTTACTTTTTTGCTCATCTCACTCTCATCTATGGATACTTTCCTCCACTAGTGGTAGTTATTCGAGTTTTTTATAGACTTCTTTTTATAGTAACTCGAATTCATTAAAAAAGCATCAGATATGGCCTCTGTTTTTACTGGCTTTTTGCCAAGATCCAACTCCTCTATAGAAGCAAAGGGACTTGTGCAGTTGTTTTTACCAAGATAGGAGCTGTATGATATTTGAGCTGGTTAATCAATGAGAGTGCTTGACTTGGACTGAGATTTTTCTATGATTTGGTTGATCTTTCTGAATACTTCATGTTCTTAGGTGACACATTTGGGAGCTTTTTTTGGGGTTTGTTTTTTGGTTTCATTTTATTGAGTCTGATGCCTGGGAGTTCTGTAGCGAGGTTTGTTAATAGCAATGCCTATTCTTTTTCTATTTTACTTTTCCTTCTTGATGAGGACCAAATTCTTCTCGATTTATCTTTTCAGATTGTGAGTGATTTACGTTATGCTGGCTTATTCCTGTTAGTTTGAGGAAGCAAAGGTATCGTCGTGGTTGAGAGCAGGAGTATACAATTTTTTCTTATCGTGCGCTGACCTCAACTTTTCCTTGAGTAAGGGTTTATCATGCGAGACTACTTTAGATCTAGGGGGAGGATAGGCATATGATTAATGATGGAGGAGCTATGGTATTTTTGTGAGACTGCGATTTATAGCTTTGGATCGGGGTGTGTAATTTCTTGGTTGAATGTTTTTGAGATAGGGAAGGAGAAACTGCTTTGCATTGCTATTTGATTATTTTAATTTTAATCTCATCTATTGTTTATAGCACGCCTAGTCCATTTATTCATCCGATTTACCAGATATTTACTCCTTTTGATTCCTTTATTTTTTCTGATCTTTTGCCCATTTCTGAGAGAAAACGCATTTAATTGACCCAGTTGGAGCCATCTCTATGATCGAGTTAATAATATAAGCATCGAATATGGGAAATTGTCTTGGAAGTACTGAAAAAGATAAAAGGAGTGATGACTTCTAGACACTTGCCACAAAAGAAAGTATTATAACAAAGCTGAAATGGTTCAAGTTGCTTAAAGTCGATAAGGTCAGCTATGGATAATCTAACTATTCCCGGCAAAATTATGACCATCAGTCCTTTATCCAAATCGATAAGGATATCAATCGTACATACCCGAATGAACCTGTGTTTCAAGTAGCCGAGAACAAGGCCGTCTTCAAGTCTGCCCTACAAGAAATATCACTATATTTTCCTAAGCAAGGGTATATTCAAGGCATCAATTTTGTTGTAGGATACTTCATCCTTTTAGATATGAATCAGCTCGAAGCAATCAAAAGTTTTATTGGAGCAGTCACTCATCCAAAACTGATGCTTATCGGAAACTACGAAGATGACTTTCCTTTAACTCGACTTAGTTGTGAACTATTCTGGAGTATCTTTTCTGAAAGATCTCCGGATTTTTCTAGCAATATCAAAGAGCTCAACATACCAGATTAGTTATGGATCTTCCAATGGTTCTTGTGTCTATATATATACTCATTTCCAACACTCTACGTCAAAGACATTTTAAATTTCATCTGGGAGGAAAAGTAGTTTAGCTGGGTCAGAATTGCTTTGGCAATCATGGCTCTTCTCTAGCCTGTTATTACCAAAGATAAAAATAGATTCGAGGATGAATTCATTGAAAGCATGTAGCTTGTGAAAACAGATAACTATGTCAATAAGCACCTCCCCATTTCGAAACTGCTTCGAAAGGCCCAATAATATCAGCCTTAGGAAATAAAAAAGCATCTCAAGAAGGTTTCGATCGATAATTGGTACAGTCGATATTTTTTGGCAGACGAAAGAGGAAAATATTACCTTTATAAAAAATTAGAGGAGCAACTAGATCATAATAGGAAAGAACACTTCAATATGCAGAGAAGCGGAATCAAAAGTTCCAGACAGAACAAGAGTATGACCATCATTGATGACATTGAATAAATCAGGGCTTCTAAGGTAGGAGGACATATCATCAACTCCTTGAGCAATAAAGTAGTCAACTCCTCCTTTTTGAGGTTCAAGCAGACTTACAGCTTAGGAGAGAAAGGATAAATAAGCATGGTCGAATCTTACTATCAAAAGTGATATAAACTGCATACTTATTCAGAGCAGATATAGATAATTGATATTCAGATAACGAATACTAATATTGTCAACTCTCCTCTCGAGTCTGATCTATCGATAAAAGAATGTGGAACAGGATTGGTCAGAGCAACGACTTTTCTAGAATTTAATAGACTATTCTAGAATAGTCTTTATAATATAGATTGGAGCGTAGTCTAAAACTGATATAATTTTTTGACAATAAGCAATGGACGTAGAGTATAACCCCATAGCTCTTAAATACAAAGAACAAGGTAACCAAGCATACAAGGCTCAGGATTACAGTAAAGCTCTTGGTCTCTATTCCAAAGCAATCTAGATCCAGGAAGATCCATCTTTCTACTCCAATAGGGCTATCTGCTATTTCAATCTCAATCGCTTTGAAGAGTGCATTCGTGATTGTAATAACGCCCTTAGGATGAATCCTCAACTTTCTAAAGCCTACAAGAAAAAATACCAAGCATGCCTCAATGTGCTTAAGTTTGACGAGGCTGTTGATGCGGCCAAGGCCTATGCCAATCTCTAAAAGAACCACTCAGCCAACAATGAACTCGAGGAGGTTGAAAGCTTTCGGTCTAACTACCAAAGATTCATCAGTGCTGAAATCTCCAATGATTTCTCGGAAGCCCTTTCCTGCATCAACTACTTGGTCAACAAGATTCCTGCTAATAAAATGTTGAAAATGAACAAAGTTGAAATTCTAGCTAAGACAGGCCAGACTGACGAGGCCGGGCAGCTATTGAATGCTATGCACAACGAAAATACTCCTGAGTTCTATTACCTCAAAGGAATCATTTAACTATATAGCGGAAACAGTGATAAAGCTAAAAAAATGTTCACCGAAGGCAGCCGTCTTGATCCTGGTAATGACAAGTGCAGAAAAGCTCTTAACAAAGCTAAAAACTGTGAAACCTTCAAGGAGCAAGGAAATTAATTAATCAAGCAGAAAAACTATCGAGCAGCTGAGGCAAAGTATACTGAAGCTTTGAATCTCGATCCATACAACAAAAAGCTCAACTCAGTGATTTATTCAAACAGAGCTCTATGCTACATGAAAACAGGATAAAAAAACAAAGCTCTGGAGGATTTGAACAAATCTCTTCAGCTTGATCCAAACTATATGAAATCTTTGGTGAGAAGAGCTGAGGTCAACATGGAAAAAGAATAGTATACTGCAGCAATTCATGACTATGCTAAAATTCAAGAGCTCGACCCAAGCACTAACATGAAGCCTAAAATTGAAGAAGCAAAGAAGAAAGAAAGAATGGCCAAGAAAAAGGATTATTATGCCATTCTTGGAGTCTCAAAAAATGCTACAGCAGACTAAATCAAGAAAGCTTATAACAAATTAGCCCTCAAATATCATCCTGATAGAAATAGAGCTAAAAGCTAAGTTGAACAACAAGAGGCTGCTAAAAAATTCAAGGATATTGCTGATGCTAAAGCTATTCTTTCTGACCCTTAAAAGAGAAAGAAATATGACTGTGGTGGTATGGACTTTGAAGGAGATGGAGGGTTCGATATGGGGGGATAAGGAGGAATGCCCTTCAATATGGGAAACATGGGAGGAGGTGGATCAACCAGAGTCTTCATGAACGGTCAAGACATGAGTGGAATGGGAATTGATCCCAGCCAAATCTTCTCCATGTTCTTCAATCAAGGCGGATCCGGAGGAAGCGAAGACTTCGGATTCGGCAGTTTTGGAATGGGAGGTATGGGAGCTAGAATGAGAGGAAACAAAGAAAACAAAGGACAACAAAGTCGAGGCTCTTCAAAGGCCAAAGGCTTCCCGGGCTTTGGAAACTTCAGTAACTTTGGCAAACAAGGTGCCAATTTCAATTTCCAATGATATGAATACTTTTTTGAATACTATGCTTCTTTATATATTTATCTTTTCCGACTTACCAATAATCTTATTGAGATCAGTTTTATAATAAAACTATGAGCATAAGAAAATCAAATACTCTTCCCAGGTATGACCATTGTTAGTAAGGAACCTCGAATAGAAAAAATAACTTCTTGACAAATTGACAAACGCTATAGTGAATCTTGAAAGCGACATCAGATAAAACAGTGAGGATATTAGATTGGTGATCAAATGTTAAGAAGACGTTGAAACATTCAGGTTACGTCAAAGATTGATCGCCAAATGTGGATAGCTGAGTTTGATGAGACTCAGCCATTTGTAAGAAATATTCAAGCACTACTGCACGCATATTTTCAAAACAGGAAAGCATATGACATTCGAGAGACTTTAATACGAAAAGGTGCATATGACAATGGAAAGGTTCTTTTTGTTTCTCAAAGACTTCAAGCTTACAGTTGCAAACATCGATGCCAAAGACAGATAAGTCATCGACAAACAAAATATAATCACAACTTTCAAGAAGGTATCGTCAAATGCCAGAGAACTTTCTTTCGAGGAGTTCATCCGAGTGATATAAAAGTTAGCAATACTCTACTGGGATGAAAAGATGAACTACCATCAGAAAAAGAAAGAGTATGAATTGAGGATGAAGAGAATAAAGAAGGAAAACTAAAAGAGAAAGAAAAAGAAAGTGGGATTGCAGGCATCTGAAAGTTAGAATTAAAAAAGTAAAGAAGAAGAAGGCTAAAAAGTTGACGGGTAGTAAAGCTAACAATAGTAATAAAATGAAGAAGAAAAATCAATGTAAAAGAGTAAAGTTAACAATGAATTGAAGCCTGAACCTGAAAACGAAAATGATGATTTAATTAACGATCTAATGAAAAATGGAGACATTGAAGATCCTAATGAATAGGTCAAAGCAGTTGCTGAGAAAGCCAAGCGGGAAAACGAAGCTGTCGAGTCTATCAGAAAAATATAGAAGGAGGATTTCTAGAGCATGCTTCAGTTATCAAATTAGTAGAAAATTTAATTTTATTATCAGCTTTTGGGAATCGATAGCATTGACAGCTATAAAAGGAAGCTAACAGAACTTAATCTATCAAACTATATTGTTCATCGCAAAAAGAACGAAGACAACAATGTCAAAGCTTTATCTGAATCCAAGCTTTAGGCAGCGATGCAGCATGAAGAATAAAGTAAACTATAGCTAATACTAGGACTCCATAAATTGAAGGCAAAAATGAACGAGAAAAAGTAAAAGTTCAAGGATAGGCCTCTTCCTAAACCAAGTAACGAGCAAGCAAAAAAAGAAGAATAAAACTCCAAACGAAGAAGATAAATGAAAAAAGAAAGGGAGAAAGCTGTGAAGGAGTTCCAGGTCGACTAAGTTAAGAAAAAAGAGGAGAAGATGAAAAAAGGGACTCCGATTGTGTAATATAGAGAAGGAGAAGTGACTCTTCAGATGTTGGAGAAGTTGACTTTGGATCATCTCAAGCTCAAAAATTTTAATCCGTCAAAATACTACACCATAGACGAAGAAGATAAATATTTTTTGGATGAATATGGCGGTTCAAGACCGAGGTTTAGCCAGCGTTTTCAGAATAGATAGAGGCAGTCTATGTCAATAGTCGAGGGCACCAAAATGAGAGCCAAGTAAATTGAAAAAAAAGAGAAATAAAGTCATAATAGGCAAAATTCATCTCTGTCTCGTAATAGAATTTGATATTGTCACCGCTTTTTGGGTCCTTTGACTTATTATAATTAGTAAGCAATAAATACACTTATGAGAAATTTACGTCTTTCTCGTAAGTTGAGCAAACCTGTCCGCAAATAGTTTACCATCAATGCCCGAGATATCATTTTGAGCATATTTGCAGTTGAGACTCAAGACTAGAAGCTGGAGTACAGTAGAAACAACTGGAGGAGTACATCTACTGGAAGCAAGACTCGCTTATAAGTAGACTCTTTAATGAAAATTAACTACCAACCTCTCAAGTATCTTTTTCCTTTCCTGGAAATCATTGCCAATCAAGTTGATATTGACACTTGCAACTTTCTATTCATTGACGGTAATAGCCTGAAAGTTATACACAAGGATAGAAAAGTTTCCATCAACAAGACTTCATACAGTGGTAGTAACCTAAAGTACTGGCTGAGCAATATTTATTTTTCAAGGTACCGAAAGAATCAATCAGATAGAGTACTCACGGAGCCAAAAGCTACAGAGAGAGAAGTGGTTCACGTGTACTAAGAAAATTAGTATATGCCTAAGGTAATAAGGGGTGTGGCAAAGGGAAGCACTCCAATAGTCAGAAAACTAACAGTGAGTAATGAAGGAGGTTACATGAGAAACACAGAAAAGGAGAAGAAACCTTTTTGCATAGTTTACAATAAAAATGGCTCTGAACAGGAATTTAATTTTTCATAAATTCTGTCTTTTGTCGATTATCCTTTCAACTTAAAGGACATGATTTATATCAAGATTCTTCCTTCGAACATCAAAAATAACATCCCGATTTCTCTCAGATTTGTCAAAAGCAATGCTTCCAATGAAGATATCCACAAAATAGTGAAGTTCTGCCATATTTACGATCGGGTGTAAGGCTGGGAGTTTGCATAGCAATAGATGGAAACCCTCAAAATCAACTATATAGCTAACAAACAATATTAAAACTACTGTTAGCTTCTAGTGCTTGAAGTTGTGGCTTTTTTGAAGATAAAAAAACAACGGTAGGTCGAAATGTTAGAATCAGAATGGATAAGAACTACAACTAAAGGAGTTATCCTCACAAATGTGTCTAAATTTGTTACGAATTAATTAAAGAAAAAGAAAACTCAGGCACAATCTGGATTATAAACTCTCTATAACAAGATCTTTCCAACTCCAAGAAGCCCCAAAAAAACAAAAAAATATAATCCATATTGCAGGAGCGACAAAAGAGTCAAATCGTAAGAAAAATAAAGCATCAGCTTACTTTAAATGCTTAAGATGCCCCAATCAACAACTCATAAAACAAGATAGCCCAGCAGTCGGATTAACACTCCTGAAGAACTCGATCTAAAGCGCAGAAATACAGGTAAAAGCTAGGTCCTAAGAGATGCCATGAGTTTGCTAGTCCAATGATTGTTTTAAGTTAGTACTGATTAAAATTATTATGGAAAGCATGCAGAGATAATGGAAACGCTTTGTGGAGGAGACCCAAAAATCACAAGAGGTGGTCGGGTAGCTTTCTAAACTATATATCATCATTCATGAAAACGTTCGAGAGGCTATGACCAAATGTACACTCAATCTCAAATACGACCCAACTCCTGAATGCACAAAACACCTCGCGACCATTCTTGACCTTCTCAAGCGCATCAACAATCCAACTGATGCTTATCTCACTGGGGTTGATAACTCTATTTTGACTAAATTCTAAGAACAATTATATGATCTTTCGGGTCAAGTTCAAAAGCTATTGAAGTGCTACAACAATACAACAGGTATTGATGTTAAGCTACTCTAGAGGATAAAGAAGGCAAATGAGAAGGAATAATATGGGTTGAAAGATGAGCTCAAAAAATCAGAACAAAGAAGAATAAGATCTCGATCAGGCATACGCAGAAGCACACCCAACATAATGGAAGCAGATCCAACTCAAAATTTAATTGAACAGTTTTCAGAGTACAAATAAAAATTTAATCAAAAAAGAAAACGACTTCAGATGTAGATGTAGGGACATATTGCAAAAAAGGACAATCAGGTGATATTTTCTAACAAATACTGTGGCAAGAACCTTTAAAACTATTTTTCCCTCCGCAAAGAGCTGTTTGATCTTCAAATGGCAGATCAGTACACAAAGAGAATCATCCGTGAGCATGACTAAAAGGAAGTTGAGAAAAACGTCTAGATAGCCAATGATTACGGGTAGAACAAGCTTTTCACAGAGTTCAAAATCAAGACTAAGTATATGAAGAAGCAAGTCAAGGAAAATATTCTGAATGCTTTGGTGGATGTCAAGATGCAGTTGCTTTAGTAGTACCACAACTCTAATGTATGACTAGATCTATTCTTAGATGAAAATATTGAACGAGGCTAACCCTGATACCCTTGTAGTGCTTGGCAATAACAAAAATAGCAAAAACAATAGTGCTCTTCAAAAGGCAAAAACTTTAAGCAATACTAAGCACAAACATAGCTCATCAGCATCAACGCTTCATTAGCACCCTCAAGCATCCCCTTCACAAACTAGAGTCACCCGTCAGGCCTCTTTGACACGATATCCCATGGCTCATAAAAGCTGTAGACCTCTTGTTTACAAATCGGGCTGGTCTTATGAAAAGTAAGACGATTTTAGGATGACAATGAATGCTCGTTTTTCATAGGGCCGAGTACCCAACTGAGCATTTATGTTGATACAACTATTCAGAATAATTAGTGATAATTAAAATCAAGATTTTGATTTAGAAGATATTTTTCTACTAGTGATCTTTTTTGGAACCTTTTTGATGTGTTTCTGCTTAGAAGTTTGGTTCTAAGCGCTAGTCGAATTATCTTCGATATATGGGTGGGTTTTCTATTGTATTTTGGGTTCACATTCTCCCATCTGTTTAAAAATAAGAGCATTTTCTGATGAATTCAGGCCGACTTCCGCATGGAAGTTATATTGCTCGCTTTAGGGCTAGGGAGTGCTAGCAGAAGAGTCGCATGACATCATAGCAACACTTTTAGCTTCCAAAATGAGTTCGTTCCAAAGTTTGGTGATGTATTCTGAGGTTTTTTGTTCAGGTTCAAGCAGACTCATCATGTGATGCCTGAACTGGAAGTAGTTGATGAGGGGGAAGTTTTGAGACGAGATCAGCATATTGGAAGAAATACTTTTGTAGATTTCCATCGAAGAGTGTTTATCGAATGATTATAATAGCATCAAAATCATCCAAAGTTATAAAGGTAAAGACAATTCCAACATTTTCTATGGAAGTAATTCGTTCTCCTGACTAGAGGATCTTTTCAACGCATAAAACTCTTCATTGGATCTGCTTAAAACTATAATTATTGAGGAGTAGATATAGTCAATCGCCCACTTTTGTCTAACTAATAATAAAAATAAAAAGAAACAGTAGCATATGCTGATGAGAAGCTTGAGGTTAAGCTCAACCACCTCTATTTTCTCAGCAAAAAACAAAATGATGTTTTTCAAGTGCTGATCATCATTTTTAGAGTTCTATAGACTATTTTCAAGCATTATCAGTTTCAGTTGAAGCTGGCTTGTATCATTTGTTATCGCAAAGTAACCCCTAAGGGATTTTTTCTTTGGAAGATTGTCGAATCATGAAACTTATTGAGAAGATATTTAAAATCGATCCTAATTACCCATAGTCAAAGTAAAAATATTATCAACGATCGCCTTTGAACTTGTTTATCAGCTTTTTGCTTTTGTTAATGGCGCTTTTGACTCTGTTCTCCAGCTATGAAATATCGGGCTTCTCGGCTTTTACTTTCTCTTCTTGTTCATAATATGAGAGCATTCTGTGACCTTCTCTGTTGGTAGGCAGAGGCTCATAAGTGAGAGCTGCTTGTTTGGGTGGCTCGAGGGCCAACTGACCTCCTTTTGGTTTGTCTTCTAGTACCTGAAAGAAATCCTTGAAGTATTAGTCATCAGATTTCTTCATTTGTTCATATTCCTTAGCCTTCAAAGTTTAGTTTTTTTTCATTGGAAGGGCTTTTGTCAGTTGCTTGGCTAGGTTCTTCTAAAATTTCTGAAAAATAGTTTCTTCCTGTTGTAAATCTCTCATGATGTTTTGGCAAAACATCTTGGGTTGAATTGCTTATTGTGAACCAATGGAATTTGTATAGATCTTCTAGGTTGAGTCCCAATTGAAGGCGATCGAGTTTGGGTTCTTTTCTATGCTTCTCTGTTCAAGACGAATATTGGTCTGATCGGGAGAATACATGTGCCTGAGTCTACTTTTAATAGCCTCCATTCTTCTTCCCAATCGATTGATCTTTACATTTGAAACCGAAGACAGGATTGATTGTTTTCTACTTTTTTCATTTGGATACATATCCCACTGAGCACTAACCACACTAATGCTCTAATTCTTTCTTTCCTTCTGAAGAGCTACAGCTTTCTATTTAAGTCTCAGGGTGCTACTTGTGGAATAATTATCACCTTTGGGTTGTCTGAGGGCTAGTGCTTTGCTGGGGCTCAACTCAGACTTGTAATCTATGGGTTATCGATGCCTGACTGGCTTTGGGACTATTTTATGCTGGACGTAGGGCGTAAAGAGATTAAGAATTTGTTGGTGATAGTTATTTTTCAGTACAGTTTTATCGAGTGTTTAATTGAGCTCAAAGTCCAGATCCAGAAAATATTTTGGCCGATAATTCTAATCCATACCAACATTCTCGAGAGTCAGATTTACATCAATGTAGCATTTTGCCAAATACTATCCCAACTAAATGAGCTGTCGACAGAAACTTTCAATGAATTTTTAGTTGATATTCGATATCCAAGTTTGCATGCGAATGGGAACATACTAATATAGCAAGTTAAGTCCTTCCTCCTCTTCTAAAATTTGTTCCAAATGAATGATGCACGCTTGATTGAGCCTGCGGAAGAACTGAGCACGTTATAGCAGACTATCAGGGTCATTTCCCCATGGCAACTATCTCCTAACTAGCACCTTGACAGTTTGGTCGTCTCCTTCTGCACACTATCCGAAAGGATAGTCCTTCTTCATGTTTATTATCATTTGTTTGGGCATAGCTATATTAATAAATATTGTCATCAAAGTGAAGTAATTCATCCAATAAAATAAAGACAAGCATCATCAGCGACTTTGGCGATCAAAATATTGATAATCTGGACATTGCTACCCAAACAAATCTTTCAGAATCGTCTTGGCCAATGATAGATATTACCTTTATTGTTAACGTTGACCTAATTATTTGTAGACCAAGCCTAAGTTACCAATGGCCACGGCTGTGTTTTCGTTGTGATCGTTTCCGTATGCTCTGCGGAAAACGTCAATAGCCTCATCATAGTGCTTGATTGCCTTGTCAAATTATTTCAAGCATTTTTCAGAGTTCGCTAAATAGGTCAAACATTCTCCAACTTCAATACTCTCTCTCTTTCCTTGAGTGTGCTGTTTGATGATGAGAGATCTGAATAGAATAATAACTACTTTTCGTAGGTTTTTTTAGCTTTTTCGAAGTCTCTCTTGTCAAAGTATATATTTCCCAGAGCCATCATGATGGTTCCAACTAAAGGGCTGATATTTCCTTCTGAAGTTTAAGCAAGCTGAAGGGCATCAAGAAGACACTCCTCTCCTTTTTTTCTGTAGACATCCCCTTTTTATCTTCGTTCAAGAGCCTTCATTCTGTAGTTGCTACCGAGTGCCTCAAGAAGCCTGACTTTGATCTTATTTTGCTCGGCGGTTTCATCTTTCTGTTTGTCCATTATCTTCAGCCCAGCCTTCAGCATATTTTCGGCTTGCTTGAACTCTTGAAATTAAGATTAAATTCGAGCTGAGTCGATAAGCATTTAAGCATAGTAAGGGCTGGTAGTATTGTAGACTCTAAGTTAAGTTGATGATTTACTGTGCAATAATATCTAGACATTATTCTTGGAATGCCCTTGCGATTTCATAGTCTCCCTTTTTGTGATATGCAAGAGCAAGTCTATTCAACAAATAGGCTAAGTCATGGTTTGGCTGACCTCTTTATCCCTTTCGATTACAGTCGATGCCCTTTTCCAGATATTTGATACTCTCTTCAGTTTTGTTCTCATCGATACACTCCTGACTGATCATCAGGTATGTTGAGCAGGCCTTTCCATAATATTCGTGCATCACTAACTAAAAAAACACTTACTTTCGATCTGATCATGTTCGTAATAAATATCAGCGATTTGCTTGTAGACATCTCCCAGCTGCATGTAACACTTGTTCATTTCATAATAGTTGACAACTTCATTGATCTCATCAACCCATTGGTCATACATGAACATGCTGTAGTAACTCTCAGCTATCATCTTTTTGCGACCAACAA
>Ga0100402_1001482_pt1 | contig 27117 bp, 20 predicted proteins | sample CryGeyme20150102_FD_80419 | JGI IMG/M metagenome (GOLD analysis project Ga0100402, IMG submission 80419) | Groundwater microbial communities from Crystal Geyser aquifers in Utah, USA - Crystal Geyser metaG 2015-0102 | ecosystem: Environmental > Aquatic > Deep subsurface > Groundwater | place...
CTCGGAACGGAGAAAAGGTCGGCCCTAGTAAATTGCCGAGTTTCTCCAAACCACCCTACCTAGCCGAACGTAGCCCTAGAGAGCTGGCATAGTCGAGAGAACGCGGTAGCGTTCGCTCGTAGAACTAGAATGTTTTATATAACCTGAACCCTAGCATTGGAAGCTTTCGATTACTCCGTACTCTAGCTAGTACTAGAGTAGTCTAGAGTAGGGGGTATCTAATAATAGTAGTAGTCTACCCCGAGTAGACGACTATCTAATACTGTATTAATTAATAATGAAATGAATAATTGATAACCTCAAAATGTAATGACTCTGTTGAAGTCACAACCATCTGCAAATTGCGTTCCTTGTCTTGTCCCACCCTTCTGCGTGATGGTCAAAGTCGATGAAGAAATTCTTCCAGAAAGTAGTCTTTAGTTTTGATTTTTCCGTTGCATTAGCGCAACATCCTCTCCTTGACCATCTCCAAATTCTGTCAGATCGTCTTCCCAAATTTCGGAACCACCAACGGTCGTCGATTCTGGATGTCGTTCTGTTTTTCGCATCGGCGCCTGTTTGTAAACGGATCCACCGACCAAACATAGCGCCAAACACGCGATACCGGCAGGTTTGGCATGGTTATCCCAAATCATGTAATTGATAATGACCGTAAGGCACTTGTTCATGACACCGATAATGGTGTAGCTCGTCGCCGAAACCTTATCACGACACCACCAACCACTGTATCCGATTCCAGTTCCTGCGGCGCATCCTAGTATCATTAGGGGTATCGTTCCAGTGGGCAAAGTGAATCCATCTGGATTGTTAATGACGGTATTGTAAAATTTGCTGTATTCTCCTCCCAATCGAGCAAAAATGAGCATGGGAGCAATGCCGAGTAGATTGGTGTAAAGGACGGGACCACTCAAGGTTTTCAAATCGACACTGCGAATGATCTTCTTGCCGTAGGCCTGATAATTTCACAATGTTCGATCCACAAAGAATGTTGAATTGCATTCGTTTTCATGGTTGATGTTTTCATGGTTTCCAAGAAGAGAGGTATTGGCGTATCAGCATTGCAAAATAAAAGACGATTGCCAACGCGAATCCTGAATAGCATCTCATCATTATTTGTTTTTTCTTCCACACAAACACAAAAAAAAAATACAACAATACAAACAAGCCAAAAATGCATGCGTACCATTTCGAAGGAAATAATGCACATGTAACAAAAGGGCCAAAAGTATGCACTCCATCCTTGGTTTTGAAATTCTTCATCAAAACTGGCGTACCCGTACGCTCCAACAACGATTGTTCCGATACCAATCCAGCTTCGTCGGGACGGATATTCGCGTCCCAAAAAAATGGCATCCAGCATGGCGACCAAGCACGGCGACAGTGCACGAAAGACAATGACCGTTTCGACATTGCTGACACTGAGGGATCTCATATTGCAGTACACGCCCATGGCAAAGGCCACAATGTAGTACAGATACGGAACGACGTACTTCCATCTTAACGGATCGACTTGTAATTTTCCTGTCCGTGACGCCGTGAAAATAAAAGCCAGTGCTGCCACCAGTTGGAAGGTAATGACCAAACTAGGAAATGGAAGACGGTGTAAAATTAATTTGTTCAACAGTACCAGACTTCCAGAACAAATACTGTATGCGACCACGGATGCTACCACTTCCGTTCGAGGTGAGAGTTGTAGTGGTGGTAACAATTGTGATGATGGTAATTGTGGTGGTTGTTTTAACATTCTTATACTATGATCTATGATTATTAACTTCTGGTGCAAAATAAAGGAAAAAGGCCCCTGATGATGCGAATGTTAATTCGTTGATTGCCTCGTAATAATGTCGTATGCCTGTTTAATAACTACCCGTGAATTTATTCGGGTTCTGTATGTGTGTGTGTGGATCGTGAGACTTGACTGCTAGTAGGGTGGTGGTCTTGCTTTATGCGCGATTGTTTCGTTTTCCCGATGTTGGTGTTGTGGTTGTGTGTGGTTGTAGGTTGTGGTTGTTGTTTGTTGCAAGGGAAGAAGCTTAACAACAGAAACTTCAGCACTACTGCAATAGCAGGCTTTCGGATTTAGGTCTGGTCGCGCGGCATTCTACAGCCAGTGGTACTACTACTACTGTAGCTAGGAGTAGTATTAGAGTACACTACTACTACTCTAGTAGAGTACTACTACTAGAGCTCTGCTACTAGTAGCTACGACTACTACTACCTAATACTGGTACCGTAGTTCTCGTAGACCACAGTAACTACAGTAGCGTTCGAACTACCAAATCCTTTTGTATCTACCGTACTCTTAAAAGAGTAATAGCTAGTCTCTAGAGTAGTAGTGCCACTACTAGTACTACTAGCTACTACAGTAGCTAGTAGAGTAGAGTGCTGGTAGTAGTAGCTACTACTAGTCGTCCTACTACTACTAGTACTACTACTAGCTAGTAGGTCTACCAGTACCAGTACTATTACTAGTACCGTAGTACTGCTAGTACTACTACTAGTAGTAGACTCCCTACTATTAATAGTAGTAGTAGTAACAAAGACTAGCTAGTACTAGTAAAATCCAATCAAAAGCATGATGAGAAGTCCTCGATGGATGCCTTCATTCTTTAAAAATTGATTTCCCCTCCTCATCGTACCACTTACGCTGTGCGAACCAACCCGATTACACACACAGTCTCTCTCTCTTTCTCTCACACAGGTAGCACTCACACTTTGCTTGATACAAAAACAACGAAATTCAAACCATGGTATCCTTGAGATTTCTATTTGTAACGTTACAATGCTTTCAGCTATCATGTCAAGGCTTTGTGACACCACATTCACTGACAACAACAGCAACAACAACAGCACGGATTCGTGTTGGAATGCAACCGCGTTGTATCATCACGCCTGTATCTATTCCCAGTAGTGCTCTTTTTGCCGAAACGAATGAAAACGATAATGACTCCGAATCATCCAAAAACAATACCTTTCAAGTCCAAGAACCTACCACAGAAAAGACGACGACCACAACGACGACGACCTCCACGAAGAAGACTACGCTAGACCCAAAAGATAGTAAGTCTATATCTGCAGTTTCTTCCAAACGAAGTAGCTCTCGATCTTCCAGCAGTAGCAGCAGTAGTAGCAGCAATTACGATTTACCTCAACTAAAGAAATCCACCTCGGAAACTAGACACAGCAACAAGTGGAATGCCTTCGATTACAATCAACACTGGTACCCTGTTATTTGGGAATGCGATTTGCCAGTCAATAAGCCTACTAAAGTAACGCTGTTTGATGTCGACTACGTCGTAGCCCGACATGATAAGGGTGGTTACATTGCGCTGCAAGATTTGTGTCCACACAAGGCTGCTGCACTGTCGGAGGGACGTATTACCAGTTCGGGATATTTGCAGTGTGCCTATCATGGTTGGTCCTTTGATGGGACCAATGGAAATTGTGTTCAAATCCCACAAGCTGCAACAGCAGCAGCAGCAATAGCAGCAGTAACTTCTCATCAAGAACAAACACCACCACAAGTTCGCAGGGCTTGTGCCAAGGCTATTCCCTTAACGGTCCACCAAGGAATGGTTTGGTTGTGGCCTGGTCCTGTGCAAGATATTTATCCAACGCCTCCCACTATACCCGAAATTGATGAACCGGGATGGACCACCATTAAAGTTGTCCGAGATTTTCCCAATGTCGATTGGTCGTTATTGTTGAGTAACATTCTTGATCCCGATCACGGGTGTTTTGCTCACACTCAATTGGCCTTTGATTTCTACAGTGCAAGTTCCGAACATCCCTTGCACGTTGAAGAGAGTTTCGATGATGCGGGATGGACACTAACGGGACAAGTCGATGCCGTAGACAAAGTCATGAAGGTCGACCAGAAAAAACGAATGGCACTGGGAATGAAAACGAAGAAAAAGACATCAACAATCAAGGACTTGAAGGCCTCCACGTTCTTCCAGGCACCCACGACTGTAGGTCTTTGTCGGCGAGATTCTAACGGGGATACCAAATTCATCACAGCCTTTTGGGTTACTCCAGTTGGTACAGGTCGATCCCGGTTTATGACAGCCGCCGTCTCCAATGCTCTCCCTTTTAAGCTACCTCGTTGGATGTTCAGCATCAATTTGAACCGATTTTTGGATCAAGACACTGTTTTGGTAGCCAGTCAACAACCACCACTGTTGAAGGCGGAAGCACAAGGAGTGGAAATGCCAAGAGCGTCCTTATTTACTTACGGCAGCGCCACCGACAAGACGGTTCGTCTCATTGATCAATTTTGGGATAACACTCTCTACAAGGCTCCCAATCGACAACGGACCTTGCAACATTTGTACCAATCTGGTCAGCTGGATCGGATGCCATCACGAGAAGAAATTTTGGATCGCCAGACCCAACACTTGGACGTGTGTCCTGACTCGCAAGGATTCGTTCGAAAATGTCGTCTGATTCGGAACGGCTGTCTCGCTGGTCTCGCGGCGGCACTGGTCCGAGCGTTGTGGCAAAGAGCACTGCCCACCAACCGATGGCAGTCGTCGTTGTTGCTTTTGGGAGCGGGAATAGTGGCCTGGGCGACCGATCAATTGCAGCGACAATTCTTTTTCGTCAAGACGGCGTCATCGAGGGATAAAGATTTGCGACAAATTCCTATCAAGGCGTGGTTGGATCCGTGAAATTTTAAAGTGACGATCGATGGACTAATTTATTGACCAACTATACTTTGTGCGAAACATGCCACAGTACTCAATACAAGCGCTATTGCTAGCTAAAAATGCAACAGCTTCTTTCGGTTATTTTAAAAGCCTGAAGGAATATTCCTTGTGTAGGGCTTCTTAATAGTTGCACCTACATTGTCAGCATTAGGCGTTCACTTGTTGAAAGGACCACACCTTTTTTTTGCTCTCGATACTTTCATCACTGCTCGCTTCATCAATTTGACGGTAATTTTCTTTTAAATTCAAGTAGTCGACGTAATGAGGAAAGAGCAGCAGCAGTAAAAAATTATCTGGAGGTGGAACAGGTTTGCCTGTTTCAGGATCCCGTCCTCCATTTGGTATGTTTTTGGCAGCACCATCACAGTGTTTTTCCGTGATGGGTGCACCAGGAACAGCGGTTTCTAAAAAGGATTCTCGAGCAGCATCACTGAGATTTCCCCACAATTCTTTCCGGGCTGCCTGGAGTACTGCATCATCATCATCATCATCATGTTGGGGAAAGTCTCCACCACCACCAACGTACAAAAGGGTGCCCCGGACACGATACTGTTCATTGGATTTTGGAAACCACCACACGAGTTCTGCCGACAGCTGTTCCTGTTGAACTTTCTGCGATCGTTTGTCGGTACACATCTTCATGATACACGACAAATCGTTGCAGTAGGAAGATGCTGTCAGTGGGTGATCGCGTGGCAAATTTTGAAACCCCCGAAAGACGACGGTCCGACATCGTGGTTCTCCTGTACCGGTAGTAACCGTGGCCAATTGGACATAATTCGATCCACGAATTTTTCGGGATCGTGCAATGCTCACATCTATAAGAGACCGCCAGGATTTCGTTCCGAGACCCAACGACGATTCTCTGTCATTTTCCTTATTCTTGTTGAAATCACGGGTGGTGTGCGTTGTTTCCTCCTTGGCGTTTTCGTCGTTGGTACCAGTGGAAGACGACATGACTGTAGACGACGAAGTGGTATATTTCTGACTGGATGCTGACGCAATCTGTGATATCAGTAATGGAGACACCAGCAACGAAGTGGATGTCGTCGTCGCAAATCCTTTAACAAACGTTGAAGAACAAGTAGTAGTAGTAGTAGTGAAGCCGACGATGCACAGGAATCGATGGAAATGCATTGATTGGTTTCTGTTGCAAAAGCGAAAGTGTGCGATCAGATTGTATAATTGAACAAGTGTGGGTCCAAGTGTTTCTGACGCACCCAAGAAAAATTCTTTCCCTGTTGAGAAAGCCAAGCAAGCAAAGAGAGACGAACTGAGAAAGATGGCGGCGGCGCTCCTGTGTACCCCGGAATGAATTCAATATAAATATATAATTCAAAAATTGATGGCAGAAATGAATCAAGCACCCTTGTATTGGTAGGTGAAGTTATGGACAGATCCGAAAATGATTTCGTATTGCTGGAATGCGGTAGGATTGACAATTGCCGTACAATTTATATTATTGACTTATTAACTGATGAGATACGAATGTGCGTCCTCTCCAAAAAGGAATGAAAAAAAAAGGTGCGTCCAAAACACATCATCATCACAACATAAAAATCGCTACGTTTCTTATTTTATTACCATAAAAAAATCAGAGGATACCCGGTAAAGAGATATCAATAATTATTCATTTACATGCGCCACCACCTTTTTACTCCTGCACAAACAAACTCACCTCTTTCCTACTAAACAAAATAAATAAATAAATGAATAGAGGATAGAAGTGTGATCTTTATATGGAGGAGACTACTAGACTACATACTAGACTACTCTACTTAAGCTAGATGACAGAAGGGCTGATTGTTCGTTCCTCTTTGATTTACAAGAATCATTGTCGGAAATTCGCTTCCTTATCATTTTTAAAGCAATACCACCACCACCAGCAGCGACTACCATCGGCGCATTTCCATCGGATTGCAGCAGCAGCAACAACGTCGGTGCAGCAGCCACTCAATAATAGTAATAGTAGTATTACCACGAGGACCACTACCACCACCACCACCACCACCACCACCAATACCATTATCATCATGGACACGACAACGAACGATGAACGTGTATCGTGCTTTCCTCAAAACTTGACTCCCTCGGTTCTCCAACAACAACAACAACAACAACAACAACAACAACAACAAGAAGAAGTCGATCAGAATGTATTACATGATCCTTCCTGCCTTGTCTGGGACTTTACTACGACGACACCACCACCACCACCACCACCACCACCACCACCAATTACAACAACAACAACAACAACAACAACAACAGGAGCAGCAGATGGTTTGAATATTCCTTTTGCCAATGGCGAGAATGATCGTGCTGCCACGACCAATGAATCTACCATTCTTGTTCGTAGTAGCAACAACAACAACAACAACAACAACAACAGCAACGAATTCATTCACCATACTACTGGTCGTTGTGCTGTCAAGATTTATTTGGAAACTCTTCTTCCAACATTGGAATCTAGTCAGCACCAGCAGGTAGTAGCAGATGGACACAACAACCACAGCAATAGCAACGTCGTCGATCCACATTCGACGGCTACTCCTGTTGCTACAACAACAACAACAACTCCAGAGTCCACTACTACTGGTGATAATGATAACAACAACAACAATAATAATAATAATAACAATCAAGAATTGCTGGATGCATCCATGTTACAATATCAACGACAATTACGGAAAACAAAAGCCGCCAAACGGGCCAGCAGAAGATTGACGCAAAATCAGCTGTTGGATAATATTGTGTACCAAGATGACGACATTCTTTGTGTCAACAAACCTGCGGGTGTCTTGACCGTACCTGGGATTCAGGATCACGACAGTATAGCCAATCTGATTTACAAGCATTGTCAAGACAACAACAATAATGACAACAATAATGACAATGATGATAAATGTCCGGATGCATGTTCCATGGCGGTACATCGATTGGATATGGATACGTCAGGATTGGTAGTTTTTGGAAAAACCAAATCGGCCGTATCAGTTTTGCATCGAGTATTTCGAAGAGCATCATCATTATCATCATCCTCCTCCGATGACAAGTCGAAGCAGCAACCATCCAAGAACAAAAAACAGCGCAAAAATAAAAGCAATAGTGGTAGTAGTATTAGTAAGAAACAAAAGCAGTACAGAGAATACTTGCATCAACAACAACAGCAACAACAACAAGAACAAGAGAATACTGACACTCCTCTTATTAGTGGTTGTAATACTACAAACGACGAACCAAACAAAGCTACTACTACAACAACAACAACAACAACAACAAGTGAACCTGTCATCATACAAGAATTAAATATCACTCATTCGTCAACCGAAACGACAGATCCAACTCGTATCATTGCATCGTCCGCCGCCAAGAACAACGAACCATCGTCGTCGTCGTCGTCGTCGTCCCCGGGGACCGCTGTGATTGTAAAAGAGTACGAAGCACTGGTTTGTGGTCACTTACCGTTGCCAGTAGAATCGGGTGTGATCGATTTGCCGTTACAGCGAGATGTTCACCATCCCCCGTTTATGCGGGTTTCGACACCGACGTCGGAACAGTTGGCACGTCGCGTCGTCGATGCCCTGCGAGAACGGAACTGGACCAACTTGACCAAACGCAATCCCAAATCCAGTCAAACCAAATTTCGTGTCTTATCACGAGAGTACATTATTAGTATGGATTCTTGTTGTGACAACAAGAGGGAAACTAGTAATAATAGTAATAATGGCACGGACAGTAGTAGTACCAGTACCCACAATGGCTCCACAGCATCATCATCCTTCGAAGAAACGACGAAGGAACAACACCACCGATTTCCAGTCACAAGACTTTCCTTGACACCGCTTACTGGAAGAACTCATCAACTCCGCGCTCATTTGGCGGCCATTGGGTTTCCGATTGTGGGTGATCCAGCCTACGGTCTGTACGGAGAATCTGCCTTTTGTGCTGGATTGTACCACAATCGAGTTCTAATCAAGCAGCACCACCAGCACCACCACCAGCAGCATCATTGCAGAGCTGCTACTACTACTACAATGGACCATTCGCCGTCGACATCGACATTGACATCATCATCATCATTGTGGAGAGCACCTATTTCGTTACAAAAGGAGATTATGGAACTATATCCGCCGGGTGAAAAAGATATGTGTTTGCATGCCGCACGACTTGGCATTCCGCATCCCACAACGGGAAAACAAATGATGTGGAACGTACCTCCCAAATTTTGAAGTCTCTGCTGCTCTGCTTGACAGAAGTATTATAATAGGATTTAAAAAAAAGAATAACAACTAAAATGACTAATACTGTTCTGCTACCAGGTAGTAGACTACTACTACTACTAGTAGCTAGTAGGGCATACCCACGTACATAGTAAACCCGGATGGGAAGATTAAGAGGACCGGTGTATGCCCGGGGGTCTATCGAAAACAAAAACAGGTGCAAAAACAAGCAAAACATAGTAATAACAATAACACTCTCTTCTTGTCCTGTGTACAGATTAGTAGACTAGTAGACTAGTACTTAGTCTAGTAGTCCGTCAAATAATATAGAATTCCTGTTTGACAACAGCAACAACAAAAACCGTCCATCTGTCTTCATTATTAACAAGGACGACAGGCATGCAATCGATGTCTGCCCGGTCTTCGTGTATAATAGGACTGTTATTCTTGGTTACGTTAGGCGTTGCTTGGTTTGCAACGGACTTGTCATTTTTGGTATCCGGAATATTCAGAACAGCGGGAGATAAGAAGATAAAGAAGCAATCTTCTTCCAACGCAACAGCAAAGTTACGTCGTCCACAAGATTCGATATCCAATACAACAACAACAACAACATCAGCAGCAATACCAGCTAGTGCCCGTCATTATTACTTTAATTCCACAAAGGCAACCAATTGCCAACAATACATAATACACGACAATTATGGTGATGGATTTGGACACCAGCTGATGGATATTGCATCTGGAATGGTGTATCATTTTTTGAACGACAAGAATATTTGTTACCTTGCACGGGAACCGTATCCAACAGATTTTATACTACCCGAAGGAGAATATCGTGATAAAAATATTCCTCCCATTGGACACGACTGTTGGAGCTGCATCGACATGTACAACGAGCTGCATCGACAGTGGCCCAACGAGAAGGATTCAGTACCGGGAATTCCAATCACACGCTTTGGAAATTATTGGAATAACATTACGACAGATTGTAACGAACCCATAGGCAGCACAAAACACAATGCATCGTGTGATCAGGCACGGATGAACGTTGGTCAATTGTGGCAAACGGTGGTACCGATGTTGGCACAGCAACGGAACCTAACAGCACCCAGTGTCGCCTTGCACATACGAAAGGGAGATTTTCCTCGAGAAATCTCCGATACCTATTTGGATGTAATGAATCAACACTTTCCGGGAGCCAAAATAGACTTGTTTACGGAGTTTGCCGGTGAATCGTCCGAAATTGTTCAACAATTGAAAGAATCGCACGACATTGTATCACATATCGGTGGGGACGCTCTGGATACATGGTTGCAAATGGCAACCGCAGAAGTGCTGTTCGTGCACCAGTCAAGCTATTCCCTGTCGGCAGCAGTGGCCAGTAGGGGGGTCATTTTTAGTCAGACCCAAAAACCCATGTCAGGTCGCTACGATGGCCAAGTCTTTACTTGTCCCACAGTCGGTGGCTGGTGGATTTCGTATGGTCATGGCGTCACAGCATGTCCGACTGACAGGTTGGACAAGCTAACGGAAAAGTACTCTAACTTTTAGATAGATAGCTAGCCAAGTGGATGCTACTACTGCGCAGTCTAGCTAGTGGGGGGTGGTGGTACGGCGAAACCGTCTTGAAAGACATCATTGGTATCGGCATTACAATCAGCACAGAAAACACACGGGACGATTTACATTGTATACGTGTGTGTTCCTTTGCTCGGTCGGATGTTGACGGAACAGCACAGAGCCTGCAAGTATGCAAACCGGGCATGCATTGTAATTTGAATCGATCCCTTCTTTTGAGTCCGTTTACTTTCTTTTTTCCTACCTTTTGCTCTTTTTAACTTTTGTATCATTGCTTGCTATGGACGGCGTCCTGTACAAAACTAAAACTGGAAGGAAAGTACAGCAGTTTTTTAATTATTAGACTCTTGGGATTAAGTTTGACACTTTCATGCGCTTTTCTAATTGAACAACCGCGGATAATTCAGCCGTGGTGATGCTCTGTTTTTCTCTCGTGCTCCTCAACCTGACGTCATGCTGAGGACTTGAAAACTAGCGCCAGAGCCATTGAAATGTCATTTTTCTTTGCAATTAATTTTTGAGAAAAAAGTAGACTAGAAGATCATCACAAGATCAGATAATTCACCAATGGTTAATAGAACCAGTTTTTTGACACAATAATAATATTGCAAATTGCAATACATGCAAACCTGGCTTGGTTTGCTTAATATGCTACTCGTGTCGAAATCTTCAAACTTAGATAACAACCCTTTCAGCAATAAGTGCAACAAAAACGAAAATAAAAACGCAATGACCATTGAAGCCGGTGATTGTCTTGATTTTCAGGTATGTTTCATGTTTCATGGATGATCCTGATCATACTACCTTTTTTTCCTTCTACAAGCACATCTTTTTGTGGCTTGAGGACTCCACACAAGTCACAAGCCTGTTTTGAATCCCCCACCCTTACTGTTTCTCGTCATATCTTCAATTTCATTATTATTTTAGGGCGACCCATCCTGGCTTTATTTGGCCGATGGCAGTCACCCCATCGAAGCCCGTTCCTTTGGAGCTTCCACATCTGTGGCCGGCGAAGTTGTCTTCAACACGGGCATGGTCGGATACCCCGAAGCCTTGACGGATCCTTCCTACCGTGGTCAGATTCTTGTCTTGACGTTTCCCTTGATTGGAAACTACGGTGTTCCCGATGACAGCATCCGAGACGATCACGATTTGCCCAAATTTTTTGAGAGCAACAACATTCACATTGCTGGATTGGTTGTCAGTTCGTATTCCTGGGAACATTCCCACTGGGCTGCACACAAGAGTCTTTCCAAGTGGCTGTGTGACAACAACATCCCTGGAATCTACGGAGTCGATACCAGGGCCCTCACCAAGACATTGCGAGAGCATGGATCTATTCTTGGACGAATTGTAGTGGTACGTATCATTATTTGTTCGATTTTTAATAAATTGAAATGGCAAATGAAACCTTACTCGTGAGACTTTTTTTGCGATGATCACCAAAGAATCCGGAGACTTTTGAATCCGTCATGTCCCCCCAAATGTTCATCGATCCGAATAAGCGCAATTTGGTAGCCGAGGTTTCTACCAAGAATATCAAAATCTACGGAAAAGGAAATTCGCCCCGCATTGTGGCCTACGATTGCGGAATGAAATTTAACATTATTCGCTACCTTGTGGACGTGCACAAGGTAGAGCTCTGGGTGCTTCCATTTGATTATGATTTGGAAGCCAATGACGCCGAGGTCGGCGACTGGAAGGGACTGTTCCTGTCCAATGGACCAGGAGACCCCACCATGTGTTCTGCCACCATTAAATCTATCAAATACGCTCTCGCTTTGGATCCACCACGCCCTATCTTTGGTATTTGTCTCGGAAATCAGCTCTTGGCGTTGGCAGCGGGAGGAAGCACCTACAAGATGAAGTACGGTAATCGAGGAATGAACCAACCAGCAATTGATCTCCGTACAGGGCGATGCTACATCACTCCTCAAAATCATGGATTCGCCGTTAATGCCGAGTCTCTTCCAGCAGGTGAATGGAAGCCTTTGTTTTTGAATGCAAATGACCTGACCAACGAAGGTATCGTCCACACCAGCAAACCATTTTTCAGCGTTCAGTTCCACCCAGAAGCCAGTGGAGGTCCCGTTGACACCGCATTTCTCTTTGATAAATTCGTTGGAAGCGTCCGAAATATCCCTCAGCCTTTGGTCTTGCACGACGGTCTTTCTTATCATCGAAAGACGTACAAGAAAGTCTTCGTGATTGGTAGTGGTGGTTTGAGCATTGGACAGGCTGGAGAATTCGACTATTCGGGAAGTCAGTGCATCAAGGCGCTTAAAGAGGAAGGAATTGAAGTTATTCTTATCAATCCCAATATTGCTACGGTTCAGACGTCGCAGGAACCAGAAGATCTCGTTTCTCGAAGTGCTGATAAAGTGTACTTTTTGCCCATCCATCCCGATGTCGTCATGGATATTATCGAGAAAGAAAAACCTGATGGAATCATTGTCTCCATGGGAGGTCAAACGGCTCTCAATGTCGGAGTCGAGCTCTGGAAGGCCGGTCGTTTACAAAAGGCTGGCGTTGAGGTCCTTGGAACGCAGATACCCGTGATTGAGGCGACTGAAGATCGGGAGATTTTCAGCCAAAAGCTGAAGGAGATTGACGAAACTATTGCCTTGTCTTACCCTGCCACTACTATAGAAGAGGCCAAGAGGGTTGCCAACAAGATCGGCTATCCAGTGTTGATTCGAGCAGCATATGCTCTAGGAGGTTTAGGGTCTGGATTTGCTGCCGATGATGAAGAGTTGATGAAAATGGCAGCAAAAGCATTTGCGACCAGCTCTCAAATTCTCATTGATCAAGATTTACGTGGTTGGAAAGAGTTGGAGTACGAAGTTGTCAGAGACGCTAGTGATAATTGCATCACCGTTTGTAACATGGAGAACTTTGATCCGCTTGGAATTCATACAGGTGACTCCATTGTCGTTGCTCCATCGCAGACGCTGACAAATAGAGAATACTTCATGCTTAGAACCACGGCGCTTAAAGTCGTCCGGCATCTCGGCATTGTTGGCGAGTGTAATATCCAGTATGCGCTTCACCCCGAGAGCGAACGGTATTGTATTATTGAAGTGAATGCCCGTTTGTCGCGCTCATCTGCCCTTGCATCGAAGGCGACCGGATACCCTCTTGCGTACGTGGCCACAAAGATCTCGTTGGGAAAGGATCTTGTGAGCATCCGCAACTCTGTTACAAAGACAACAACCGCTTGCTTTGAACCAAGCCTTGATTATTGCGTTCTGAAGATGCCCCGCTGGGATCTTAAGAAATTTTCTCGAGTGAGCAATAAACTAGGTTCCTCCATGCTTAGTGTTGGAGAAGTCATGGCCATAGGTCGAACGTTTGAAGACGTCATTCAAAAGGCATGCCGTATGGCTCAACCTGGCTTGGATGGTCTCGAAGGTGAAGACTCGAACTTGATCGACGCTACTGATGATTTGGAGAACCAATTGAAGATTCCTACCGACACCCGTCTTTTCGCCGTCCAGACGGCTCTAGAAATGGGATGGTCCGTCGACAAGGTTCACGATCTCACCAAGATTGATAAATGGTTTCTAAGCAAGCTTCGAAATATTGCACAGCTACGTCAAGCATGCAAAGGGAAGAAAGGTTTGGAGGATCTTGTCAAGGAGAATGGCTATCATCGCCTGAAAACCCTCAAGATGGCGGGATTCAGTGACAGACAGGTACGTTGTGTTGTGCCTTTATAGTTAACAATTGCTCTGCAGCATTGAAGTCGCTCATTTTTTCTTCCTTGATAGATTGCGCGTTATGTGGGCCTTCCTTCTAGTATTGACGGCGAAATCCGCGTTCGTGACAAGCGCAAGTCCATGGGTATCATTCCTGTCGTGAAGCAGATTGATACGCTGGCTGCTGAGTTCCCGGCCCAGACGAACTATCTCTATTGCACTTACTCTGGAGACGTTGACGATATTGATAACGCGTCCGGAGGTCCGGACTTGGAAACTTCGCGGCGATACTCGCTTATGGAACGCAATCGTGACAGTCGCGGCAACATGTCGCCAAGCGATTTTAAGCGCCGTGCACGTGGAATTTCTATTTCAGGAGCTGCGGATATCATCAAGACTAAGAAGGAGCGTGGTGTGATTGTACTGGGATGCGGTGCTTACTGTATTGGTTCCAGTGTAGAGTTCGACTGGGCTGCTGTGTCTTGCATCCGTCAACTTCGACGAGATGGCTTTAAGAGCATCATTATCAATTACAACCCGGAAACTGTTAGTACGGATTACGACGAGAGCGACCGCTTGTACTTTGAAGAGCTCAGTTTGGAGAGAGTTCTTGATATCTACGAGCGCGAGATGCCTTATGGACTAGTTGTTTCGGTAGGAGGTCAAATTCCAAACAATCTTGCACTTCCACTGTCTGATTGCGGCGTGAATATTCTTGGAACGTCTGCTGCAGACATTGAGCGTGCGGAAGATCGAAGACAATTCTCGGACATGTTGGACACCATGAAGATCAAACAGCCTGCTTGGTCAGTATTGACTTCGAAGGAGGAGGCAGCGGAGTTTGCCGACAAGGTTGGATACCCTGTCCTTGTACGCCCTAGTTTTGTCCTTTCGGGCGCTGCCATGAGGGTAGCAGCCGACGAATCACAATTGAGGAACTTTTTGGATCTTGCTACTGAAGTTGCCGCAGACAAACCTATTGTTGTGACCAAATTTGTTTTGAACGCCAAGGAAATTGAGTTTGATGCTATCGCTAACAAGGGCACCATTCTCAATTATGCTATTGGGGAGCATTTGGAAAATGCGGGAGTTCACAGTGGTGATGCCACCGTCATTCTTCCTGCGCAAAAGTTGTACGTGAAAACCATTCGTCAGGTGAAGCAGTATGCTACTTGGATTGCCAAGGCTCTGAATATCACGGGACCCTTTAATATTCAATTCATGGCCAAGGGTAATGACGTGCAGGTTATCGAATGCAACCTTCGCGCTAGTCGAACCATTCCCTTCGTCAGCAAGACGTTGAGACACAACTTTATTTCGCTGGCAACTCGAGCCATGACTGGTATGGATGTTGAATCCTACAAGATTTCTCTGTTAGACATTGAATATGTCTGCGTTAAGGTACGCGCCCTGCTTTGTCGCCTGACGACCATGTGCCTTTTGCCTCGTCTCACCATGTTTTTTCCCTCTCTGTATTACAGGCACCCATTTTTTCGTTTACTCGTCTCCGCGGAGCCGATCCCACGCTGGGAGTAGAAATGGCATCGACCGGTGAAGTTGCCTGCTTTGGTGAAGATTCTCACCAAGCCTACCTCCAAGCCATGCTATCGACTCCCTTTAAGCTCCCCAACAAAAATCGCAGTATTCTATTGTCGATTGCCAGCAACGAATTCCGTCGCGAATTTGCCGACGGTGTTGAAATTCTGAATCGATTGGGATACAAGTTGTACGCGACGCCCGGAACGCACAAGTTCTATGAAACCAATTACGGCATGACGAATCTGACCTGCGTGACCAAGCCCACCGATGAAGCGGACGATGGCGAAGGCAGTGCTCTGCGCGTGATCAAGGATGGTCTGATTGATCTGGTAATCAATGTCAGTGAGGGTTCGACCCGCAAGGACGAAGTCACCGCTGGCTACATTATTCGTCGTGCCGTGGTTGATTTTGGTGTCAGTTTGGTCACCGATGTCAAGTGTGCCATTAAATTTGCCGAATGTATGGACCGTGGATGGCAAGACGGTAAATTCGAACCGCGCAATGTGGGAGAATTTTACAACTTGCCTACCATTGGTGCTTTCCGCAAGAAGCCTTAAACAGAAACCGAGCGTGTGCTCGAAAATGACAGACGAACAGAGAATTTTCGACTTTTGTACCAGCATTTGATTGGTTTGCATAAGCAACACATGAATCCTATGAAAAATAAAAGTAAAAAGTGTTTCATGTTGAACTTGTTTTGCGGTTCAACTATGCCACTTTTTTGAAATGGTGGTCGAACAGCGCCAAGCTAGTATTACTGTACTAAGTTCAATAGTCGGTGACAGGTCTTTTCCTGGTGTGAAATTCACGTTTGTCTTTCTATAGAATCGTTATATTGTAAGACCTACGTTTCCGCGCCGTTTTCGTTTGCCGCAATGGTTCTCTCATCAAAAGACTCTTTGCTGTGGTTTAATTGACAGTTCCAGCCGCATTCAAGGCTTCGATACGAGTTTTGGTACCCGCTTGTCCAGCACTCCAAGCAGCAGAATTGTAACTAAACGATTCTTGTGCCATGGCCTTCATCTTGACGGGTTCCTTGAGAGCTCCTCGCATAGCAGTAGCAGCCGTATTCACGTACTAATCAATGTATTGATTGGAGGGGAAGGGAGGGGAGGGGGGGAGCAAAAACCTGTGAGAGAGAAGTATTCAATACTCATTGTTCTTGCTAGTCGTGTGTGAAGTAGAAGACAAGCCGACACACAAAACATTATGATTTTATGTGTGTTGCGTTGTTGAGTCCCGAATGTGTGCTGGATCTGAAAGCTGAAAGTACACGAAGACCTCTAACATGATCTCTCTCTTCTCAACAGAAGCGCCGAACCTCTCGTCAAAGCCAAAAAAGAGCGAAAAAAACTAAAGAGGTACAGTAGTCTAGTAGCCCACTGCAATTAACTTTTGTCTGCAACGGCTGTCCAACTCGGGATTCACTCGCCGTATCTTTCTTGAAAATGCCGCAAAGCAACACTAAGAAAAGGTAACGACAATTCAGTTTTTGCTTACCTGAAGGTACGACATGCCAGCAAGGCGCCAGAAAGTAGTGACAGGAGGTGACATGATAATTACTTTTATATATATATATATATGAGTTATTGGTAAATAATACTTGATGGAGTGCCGATCGCTACGAGTTTGCTTTATTAGTTCTAGTAGTTCGTTGTTGTTGTTGTTGTGTTTACGTTTATGTTGTTAAGGACGGTCGGAGGCCAGACTACGATGACGTGAAACCAAAGAGGAACCCGTAGAAATATTAGGTGTTCAAATCAAAATTGACAGTCAATCGTGCTATTACATGTTAGGAAAGATCCGTGCTTTGAAATTATAGCGCGCCTCTGGCGCCAATCTAAACGAGCATTGCTCGACGTGTACAGTACCAGGTAGTCTAGTTTTTATTATGATTACTATCCTCTCTCACACATCATCAACTAAAACGGAGAGCACATTCTATTGTCTCTCTCTCTTTTACTAGTTGTAACATTCAAGAAAGATGACGACCGTTGGATCCAATGCAACAACAAGAACCGCGGGTACTCAAACGCCTACTTTATATGTGGACCCAACCTTTTTGGCAACTGCTGCTTCGACGGCCACAACAACGTTCCTCACATTATTGTCTTCGGAGGAACATGGTGGTGGTGGAGTGAGCGTCTTTCCTCCACTTTCGGTATCCGCCGCCACCCCAACCGTAGTGTCCGACTGTAGGAATGTTTCATCGATAGCGAACAAAAATATCGTCGATGAGGATCCATCATTGGCAGCAACAGCAACAGCAGCAGCAACGACTCCTGCCGCCAAACATCATCCGACAGATTGTTCCAATCAAACAAAGGCAACTATTTTTTCGCCCAAATCTAGATCGGCTGCAGAGGCTCTGTCAACATTGTTTGCTACGGCTGCTCCTCGTCGGTGCTTTCCGGGTAGCGACGACAAGACGTTTGCTGCTACCGAGAGTTCCCCTCCACAAGCAAATAATAATAATAATGATAATGATGCCACTGCATCGCCAACAGCTGAAAGTACATCCACCCAGGGAACACCCCAAGCCAATGATACCAACACTAACAGCAGCAATGTCACGATGGCTCCAACACCACCGATGATGTCCAACAACTTCCCCGGACAGCAACATCCTTATAACAGACGGCAGCAGCAGCAGCAGCAGCAACAATATCCTCCCCCGACTCCGAATAGTAACAACAATAACAACAGCCAGATGATGCCATATCCTCCCAGTAACAACCCAACTAACAATACGGACAGTGGATCTCCTCCCGGGGGGTTCTTTAACAATATCAACAGTGGATACACTCCTTATCCACAACAGCAACACTCGTTTTCATCTTCACCAACCTGGGGAACTCCCATGCAGGTCGCCACTAACAAATTCATGCCCACACCACATCATCCTTCCATGAATACCCGAGGACCATCTCCTTCTCCTCATCATCATCACCATCATCATCACGGAGGTGGTTTTGCCTGGCAGAACTCTCACCCCCCTCCTCCAGGACCCATGCTGTATCAACAACAACAACAACAACAGCAGCACCATCATTCTTCTTACGGTGGTCTTCCACCTACACAGCCACCAATCACGACGGCAATGAAGGATGGCAATGATCAAAACTCGGCTGTGAGATTGGCGTCTAATAATAAAAGTCTGGTAACTCCAACACCGAAGAAGACCAAATTGAATGATTTTCCTCGTCGTCATGGACCACCGAATGGTATGTTGATGCAGGGTCCACCGCCACCAGGGCATCATCATCATCATCATGGATATCTTCCACCTCCTCCAAGACCTCCGCAAATGTCTACTCATACCATGATGCAACATCATCATCATCATCCTGGCATGCATCCGCCCACTAATTATGGCAACGCCTATTCTTGTGCTGCTGCTGGTGGCGGTCCCAATCATGGCCATGGTAATAATAGTAATATTGATAATCATCATCATCCTTCGGCTGTGTTTTCCTTACCCACACCTCAGCAACAACATTCTGCCAAGTCACAACAACAGCCTCCTACTACTACCACCACCGATCCGTCTGCCGATGCAAATACTGATTTTGATGGATACTCGCGCAAGAAGAAATCACTGGGTGTTCTGGCCGAAAACTTTTTGCAACGTTACGAAAATTGTGCACCAGGTGCCGAAGTCATTGTCGATGAAGCTGCCATCGAATTGGGTGTGGAACGACGAAGAATTTATGATGTCGTGTACGTGGGCTCTTTTTTCCCTTTGTTTTGTTGTTTTTTGTTGTCATGGAGAGTACTACTTTACTTGTGATTGGAACTGATCCTAACAAACTGTCTGACTGTACCTGTACCACTGCTCGGTCCCGATCCCCAACAATCTGTATACAGCAATATTCTTGAAAGCATTCAATTGGTTGTCAAGAAGGGAAAGAATACGTATTCTTGGTTGGGCAAAGATTGTCTTCCGGACGTATTTGGTAAATTGCAAGCTACTGCTATCATCGAGTATCCCGAAGACGCCAAGAAATATGGATTGGTCATGGATGGCCTTGAGGGTGATATCGAGGACGGAGTCCCAGGCAAAACTGGCGAACAGGGAGGAACGATCACCAGACGCAGTAGTGTGAGTAGCATTGCCAGCGAAGACAGCAAAAGTCAGTTCCGGTCCTTGGCCAAGCTGTCGCAGCAATTTCTTCAAGTTTTCTTGGTAGGCTACGATATCTTGAGTCTTCCGCAAGCTTCGGAAATGATTCAAGGAACGCTCTCGGTCGAAGCCTACGCCGCGATAGGCTCGGCTCATGCCCATTTGTCGAATCGCTACGATCCAAATGCTGGCACACCGCCCAGCCTGGAGAATCCCCAAGAATTTCGTCGGGCTGCTCAGCGTGGTCTCAAAACTAAGATTCGAAGATTGTACGATATTGCCAATGTCTTTCTTAGTGTGGGACTGCTTCGCAAAGTTGATAATTCCCCTGGATCTGGCAATTCCACTGATGCCATGGCATCGAGCCGGCGTCCCAACTTTCAATGGGCTTTTCACATGAGCCCAAGGCAGATTCAAGAGTCCTTTATAGCGCAGAGACTCGAAAGGACACCTTTGAGGAGCATCGCGCCTCAACAGGCTCAATGGTCGGTCAGTAACTCAGGATCCTCGGATTTGACGTCCAAGACAACTCCCATTACTGCGGGTGGCAATGTCATGGGTCCACCCGACAGTGACGTTACGAAAGATTCGAATGACATTAACGAAACGAGTCCTTCTGGCGATTCGATCGGAACTCCCTCGGAAGAAAATACCAATCCCTTTTCATCCAATGCAGAAAATGGACATTGTAACCTGCTGGCCAACATTCACCAGAGTGGTGGTGCCTTTCATCCATCATACCTAGCATCGTCTGATGCTCCTCCTACTACACCGGGTTTGTTTCGGCGCCACTCTTTGCCTACCCAGACACAAAGTAATGCTACGTCGGTGGCCTCGTCGTCCCAGCAGGATTAGGTTCCTGGGTTGCGACGAGCCGAGCAATCTCAGAGAAGAAAAGCTGGAGCTTTTCAGAGAGGAATCCACTACTGTACAGTTTTCTAAGTGGTGACTACTGTAAAAATCGAACTCATAGTGGGGCTTTGGAAACGCTCATTCCATAAGAAAATGATCACAATCAATGTGCGAATGCTATCTCAGTTACTGTTGCAATGACAATAATGATACCAACTGCACATCCTAAGTGGTGACTACTGTAGAAATCGAACTAATAGTGGGGCTTTGGATTCGCTCATTCCATAAGAAAATGATTACAATCAATGTGCAAATGCTATCTCAGTTACTGTTGCAATTACAATTATGATAATACTACCAACTGCACATCGTCATCTGAAACAGCAAAATGTACATCATATTTACTTGTCCACGGCCAGTGTGGTCTTGACTGCTCGACTGAAATCTCCCATCCGAAAATGGACGCGCCCCAAACACTGCTTCGTTTCGGCAATCTGTTGCTTGGCATCCTTGAGCAGTGAAGCATCCTCCAATGGACTTGCGGGTCGCTTTTTGTTCTTCTTGCGTTGTTGCTGTCTCTTGCATTCCTGGTACACTTTTTGCTCCATCTTGAGCGCTTGTTGGTAGTAATCAATGGCCATTGGAAAATCCATCAAACCCATCTCGGCAACTCGAGCGAGTTCGTGCAAAATCTGCGACACTGCCAGCTGAGGATGTTGGTTTTCTGCGGCACGCTCCGTCGATTGATGTTTGCTTTCCTCAAAAGCGGCCAAGACACGTTTCGTAATTTCCAATTCCTCGCTAAAATAGTCAATCGCGCCAGTAAAATCCTTGAGACGAACGCTCAATTTTCCCAGCACAAACAGGATGTTGGCAACATCTACGGGGCCGCGTTGAGCACTACGGCGTGTTCGCTCCAGCAAAATCATGTACACATCTCGACTTTCGGCGATACATCCCCGTCGACAGAGCATATCTGCCTTGAACTGATGCAGCAGCATTTCAAGTATCTCCACCTGATGTTTGCTGTTGTCGCTGTTATCGTCGTCAGACTGTCGCAAGGCCTGTAGAGCCAAATCAGTTTCCTTGACTGCCAACGAGTACTTTTCCAGGGGAGCACAAACGTGCAAAGCATGGTAGTAGTGTCCTCGCGCAATTTGTACGGGGCAAGTCAAGTGTTTCATACGCGACTGTGAACAGGCCAAAGCAAGTTTTTCTTCTCCCAAAATACCGTAGGTATGCGCCAATTGTTCCCAGAGAGACAGGTACAGCACATCCGAGGAAGTAGTAGCAGTAGGGGGATCCGATGCCAAAAGCAGTTGGTGACACTCGGAGAGATGAAACATTTGGGAACCGCTTTTGCTTTTGCTGCTACTACTACTACTACCATTGTTGTTACTCTCCATCAGTGCCATTTCCAAATGCACTCGGGCCAGCGTCAGAGGTTCTACATCGGGTAGTTTGGTTGCTACGCACAACGCCAAATTCCATTGGCATGCTTGTACCAGTAAATCCAACAACATTGGCGAGGCTTCCAAATACTCGTCCACACTACTACTCGTAGTAGCAGTAGCAGTGCTGTTCGTGTCATAAACTATTTGTGGTATCAGCGACCTGGCCGCTTGCAAGTGACTGTCATCGGCCGTGGTACGGTAGAGCTGCAAATGCAAGGAGAGAATGCGGCACACCAGTTCTTGTGTCAAGTTATAGTGGGGCACATGACTGACGACATCCAAAGCTAGATTCAATGTTGTCAAGGCATCCTCCGGGGCCTGGACGTTCAGTTGTTCTGTGTAACATTGTAATAATCGTGTGCCTTCTTGCAAGTCTTCGTCGTCGATTGCAACGGCGGTGGTGGTGGTGGTGGTGGTGGTGGTGGTGGCGCGTAGTGCCGTTACACCATTATTATCATTACTGCCATCGGCGTGGTCGTCATGTTCGTTTTTAGAGCCTTGTCGGACGTCCGTACACGACGCGGCAGATGTCTGCCATACCTCGTCATCGTCACTATAGCAATCATGACTATGCATGGATTGCGTGTAATGACTGTCGATCGGATTCTTCTTTTTATGCGAAAATGATGAATGCTTTTTCCAAAGTCGTTTCAGTAAAGATCGCTTGGGTTTCTTAGTGGTAGTACGGAACGTCATCGTAGAGGAGGAGGATTCCGATTCCATCAAACTCTTGGATGATATGGGTGCCGTACTGGTGCTGTATTGACTACTACTGCTGCTGCTGCTGCTACCGCTGCCTCTAGTAGTAGCAGGTTTAGGAGCCGCGGACGTCCACCTACTGGTTCGAGACAACAGACTCTTGGATGGAGAACCAGGAGCGTTGGTTTTGTTGGCTCTTGTATCTGCAGGACTTGTACTGGGATATATACGGGGTTGTACAGTCGTCATTGTGTCTTTTCTTCTTGTATGTAGGGGACGGGGCGGATGGCGGATGGCGGATGGGTGTGAAGTCAGAGAAGCGATATAAAGTACGAAGAGAGATTTAGTGGGATTGATTACTCTTTCTAGTAGCTACTAAACTGAAATAGTAAAGAGATCAAAAGTTTCGTAAGACGAGTGCAACTGCTCTTCTTTTCAGCTATTATTGTTTCGTCTGTTGTTGCAGTTATTGTAGTTTTAAGCAGTTATGACAGAAGTCGTTGCTTGATATCCTTCTTTGTCTCTCCAAAACCTTCGCTTCTCAAGATTAAGTTTTTCTGGAAAAAACTTGGCTGTTTAAGTCCAAGGCCTTAAGAGGCTGAAAAAGGAGCTTTTCCATTTTTTTAATCGGTCGTAACAGAATCTTCTACAACTAAACTCGCCACGCGTGCACTGCAAACTCGTTCGTAGCTGTGATGTCAGTGTGTAAAGAGTATTGTACAGTAATCTTGTAGAGGGTGGCGATGAAAAAATTTGAACAAAAGATTCAACTAGATGAAGAATTTGGCCTGATCCAGAACAGAGTCAGCGTTGAGAGTTGGCAGGCTCGCAGGCTAGGATGGCTGACTTGTTACCACGAGCTGTTAGGATTACTGGTAGTACTACTAATAGACTAGTAGTAGTATTACTAGCTACTACTAACGACATCGAGTAGCTAATAGTAGTAGTACTACTAGTAATAGTCTCTAGCTAGAGTAGAGTACTAGTAGTAGAGTAGCTAGTAGTAGTCCGGGGTACTACTAGCAGTACCGACTGGTACAGCAGGGTACTACTACTACTAGTAGCTAGAGTATTAGACTGCTCTACATTAGTAGTAACTGGTACTCCTGCATTCAGTCGAAGTAGTAAGTGTTCATAGGAGTATTATCGTGCTTTTAGCCACCTATTATCCTCTCAGAAGGATTATCTTCTTGTGGTAGGCTGACACTAATTTCGAATTGCTGTATCCCCTTGAATATCAATTTTGTCCGGAGCTCGACAGGTAAGCTTGGATTAGGGACTTGCAGAATATAAGCGCGATCGGTTTTTGTGGGGACATGGCAGTAAGAACCAACCGAGCGCAAAAGGCGATCGATTCTTAGAAGTTCTGAATTTGATCGAGAAACTCCTGTAGAACGGTGGCTGCCACATAATTTTGCATGGAGGTTGGATGGGACGCTGCCAAATCATACCGCTATCATTGATATATCTGCAATAGTCTCCCGGGCTTTCGTCGACATCAGGCATGACAGCCTCTTCCGTTGACATCCTAGTTTTAGGATTTTTCGGACAACCCGTTTTATTTTCCTCATGCTTCATGGTCCTTGTGGTATTTTATTTGAAAGGGATGTTTTGGAATGATGAGTTCGAAACGTGCATTCAATTTGTTTTCAGCTGATGTGCGTCCATATCATTTTATAGTGACACAATACGAGCGTTGTTTCAATGCTGGTCCCACTGGAAACAGTGGCGAAGCGAATGCAAGAGGTCGCAATGCTCTCTTGCTTTTGTCGTTTCCCCCGAGAATATTTGTCCAGCTTTTCCGAGTCTTGTAACTCCTGTGCTCTAGTACCTTGGGTCGAAACACTTCCTCCTTCAATTCTTGGCCTGCAGGATCAGAGCCGAATCTTGTTGCGATCTTATACTGCTATACTTCAGCTCTATTTTTCGCCTTCACTCTATAACATTTCATTGTGCAAAATCTAAGCACAAGAGAGGAGAATTCCTAAACGTTGATAATATCTAACTTAAAGGGAATTGCTTTCACAGCAACGAGCAACCCCGCTCTCAGTCCTTTCCTATCTTGTTCTATACTCTTGTTCCATCACCATAATAATTATAATTTTATGTTCGTTCGTTTTCGTGCTTGCTTTTCATTTTTCGTGTTTCTTCGTTTCCGTTCTGTCTGTCAAACCCCCAACTTCAAATATAGTAGTATTCTTGTATTACGTAATTCTTCTTCTTTTCAATGTTGTCAACCTACTTGACAACATGTGCGATTCATTCAGTTCTTAACGCCAGTTACCGCCACCATCGCCTGTATAAGAGCAAAGTCAAGATTATGGTGAGTACAAGTTTAATAAGGTAGCCATGTAGTGCCATACGACCCAATTCTCCACATCCTGCAGGTACGTACCGCCACCGCCTCCACCATTGTTGTCGTAGCCTACAATGGAAAGAGATTCATGGAAAAAGAAGAAAGGATCGCAACATGAGAAGAAGAGTTAGTTGGTATTACATATAAAAAACACGAGAGACAGGTTCCAACAAGATCCAAGGTTCGCCCGCAAACAGAGCTCCAGATTCCAGATCACTTCCGCAGACAACACGCTGCTTACCTCCGCCACCACCACCGCCGCCGCCACCAGGACCACCGCGGCGGTATCGGGGATTTCCGTCTCCTTGTCCAACAACGTTGGTAGCAGACCACTTTTGTTTTTGGTCATCAAACTGCTTGTCAAAGGTGACAGATTCGTTCTCGTTCAAGCTCTTGTATCCTTCCTTCTGGATAGCAGAGAAATGGACAAAGACATCCTCGGTACCATCATCGGGAGCGATGAAACCGAATCCCTTGTCAGAGAAGAACTTTACTTTTCCTGTCATAGCCATCTTGGAAATAAAAACTTAATTTGGGTAGTACTTAAAAAAAGTGTTTTGTTGCTTTTGTGTAATTTTTACTGTTACAAAAACAATGATCTGTATTCTCTTCAACGCCAGAAGATAGAAAGAAGCATACCAAGTAAGTATGCAGCGTGCGATATGGATTTGAGTGGTGTTGCTGCACTTCCGGAACCGACTACTTCCAGACGCATTGTGGCTGAAACAGCTGTCGTGCTTTTTTAAGAAGCCAATCAATTCATTGACAATTGATACTTTTGGATCTTCGAACAGTATTTACTTTCTGTGCTCGGGTGGAGTTCTCTTGATTCTTGCGAACCTTGTTGCAAACCTACTACCTGTCCCTTTTGCTCCGAGAGGTAGCTACACTAGACCCTACTAGTAGTAGCTGGCAAGACGACGAGTATTTGTAGACAAAAGCATATGCATCACTTCTTCAATAATTCCGGTGTAGTTTACTTTATTTCAAAGCGGCAAGGCTCCGTAGCGCTGCGATCGTAGATGAGTGACAGTAGAAGCGAAATTCTTGAAACTGCACAAGAGGAGACGAGCATCAAGAAATAATGCACGGTCTTTGCCTCCAACTAGGTTGAAATCGAAATCCAAGAGGACACCATTGCTTCCACTAGACTACTCCATGCGGATTAATAATATATCTCGCCTCCTGTGACTCTAGAGAAAACTCTACTAGCAGGGCCCTTGCTCAAACACAGACTACAATTAGCTCTGTACCAAACTATTGTTACTGCGTACTACTGTGTACTACTAGCTACTGTAGTAGCTGTGAAGAATAAAAGAAGTAGAGTACGGTGCCCACCATAGCTAGTAGTAGTTGTGAATACGTGGACGAGGCAAAGCGAAGCCCGATAGCCCGATTGAACCTCCGTAGCTTCTTTGTAACCGTTACTGTTAAATAGAGCTTTTAATGTTGTACTCTGTGAAATAATAATATGGAAATAATGGCAATTTTCGGATTATTACCCGCTCAAGGTATTTACAAAAATCCCAGACGAAGCTGCTTCTTTACACGAATAGCTACAGTAGTAGCTACGTAGACACCCCTAACAACATTCTCGGCAACATTCTCGCGATTGCTCCACTTTTATTTCAGTAATCTAGTTTTCCAGTAGTTTATTCCAATACGATTATTTCAACATCTGGACAATACCACCGAACAACCGACACGAATAGCAACACAAGCATCTACTGTGCTGTAACAAGCAAAGAGAGAGAGAGAGAGAGAGAGAGAGAGAGAGAGAGAGAGAGAGAGAGAGAGAGAGAGAGAGAAAAAAAACAAGATGACATATAAACACATTTTTGTCTTTTTTATGATATATGCCACGGTGAACAAAATATCAGATC
>Ga0100402_1001483_pt1 | contig 27084 bp, 18 predicted proteins | sample CryGeyme20150102_FD_80419 | JGI IMG/M metagenome (GOLD analysis project Ga0100402, IMG submission 80419) | Groundwater microbial communities from Crystal Geyser aquifers in Utah, USA - Crystal Geyser metaG 2015-0102 | ecosystem: Environmental > Aquatic > Deep subsurface > Groundwater | place...
GCCTCGGAACGGAGAAAAGGTCGGCCCTAGTAAATTGCCGAGTTTCTCCAAACCACCCTACCTAGCCAAACGTAGCCCTAGAGAGCTGGCATAGTCGAGAGAACGCGGTAGCGTTCGCTCGGCTGCAACAGATGCCGATAGACAAAAGCTAAAAAATTGCAGGTACTCCAAACACTCATTAATACCGCAGCGATTTCCACCACTTTGGTCTCAACGAATAAATTATTCTATAGCTACTGCAGCATGAATTTATCCTGCTGCCTAGTACTGGCTGCCTTGGTTGCAGGTAGCACCACTAACAATTGCCAAGCATGGACGTTGCCGAAACACAAACACAACCAGAGAATTAAAGAAAAATCACAACTGCATTGGTTGACGAATGTTGCATCATCTGCAGCGGTTGCCACGGCCATTCTCACCACACCTCTTGAAATCGAGGTGAATTCTATTGGCACGACTCCTGACCGTCCGACCACCACCACTGCCACCTCCACCAGACTTATCTTTCGTACCTCCGAGGCATTGGCATTGTCCGAAGAACAGCTTTTGGTCACAGATGTATGGAAGGAAATTAGTCGGCAATATTTGGATACCAGTTACAACGGAATGGGAGAGGACAAATGGAAGGCCAAGCGATTGGATGCTGTAAAAAAAGTGACCAATTTGGGACCCGGAGAAGAAGAGGAACTGTACCAAGTCATTCGCGACATGGTAAGTTCCCTCGGAGATCCCTACACGCGATTTCTCACACCAGAACAGTATTCGGCTTTGGCAGATTATGCTAGGGGTGACAGTGCAGGTGTCGGCGTCCAGTTGCAAGTAGATCCACGATCAGGACAGGTCACTGTCCTGAATACTGTTCCGAATGGACCGGCAGAAAAGGGTGGTATACTACCCGGTGACACAATCGTCGAAGTAGACGGTATGGATGTCACAACGGCACCTGCCGAAGTCGTGGCAGCCAAATGTCGGGGACCTGTTGGTACGAACGTCAATGTAGCAGTTCGACATGCCGATGCCTCCAAAATCACTAATCTGACTTTGGAACGGGCCAAAATAAAAGTAAATCCAGTCAAAACGGGCATGGCCACTGTTCAGGGCAAAACGTATGGTATTTTGCAATTGCCAAGTTTTAGCCAAGAAACGACCAAGCAAGCTGTGGAAGGACTTCGCCAGTTGCAAAAGAATGGTATTGATGCGCTGGTGATTGATGTACGAGGAAATGCTGGAGGGTACATGCCGGCGGGAGTGGACGTTGCCAAATTGTTCTTGCCTCCTAAAGCTAGAATTATTACGCAAGTGGACAAGACGGATCGCCAAACAATTGAAATTGCGGATGGCATTGGAAGCGAAACGGAATTACCTCTCTACATTGTAGTGGACCAGCGAACTGCTAGTGCCTCTGAAATCATGACAGCTGCCCTCCAAGACAATGGACGAGCTACCGTCATTGGTAGATCCAAAACTTTTGGCAAAGGACGAATCCAAAACGTACAAGAAGTAAGTGGAAATGGCAGCGGCGTAGCCGTGACCAAAGCAAAATACATTACTCCCAAGGGCAATGATATTCACGGAATCGGTATTACGCCAAACATCAAATCGGACGCCTGCGGACCGGCTAATACCGTTTCAGATTGCTTGTCAAGTGTCTTGTAGACATTCTCATGAATAAATTACGGAATGGCTAAACATTGAGCTAGCTACCAGCTGTATTTTAGCAATGCAAAATAGAGCATGGAAATCAACCTAATATGCTAATAAAATAAAGTTAGAGTGGACAAAACCAACCACCCCTTTTGGGTGGCTCGAGCAACATACTCCGGAGCTGTGTAGGAGCCACTACACCCAAAGATCATTACCCGCGGAGCCAACGATCATTGATGAATGATAATCTGGTGTTGGATGCCCATGAATTGGAATTGCTTCGTCAGTCATTGTGCCGAATGCAATTGTACTCCCCATATAAAACACAGCAGCGACCGCACGAAGCGTTCCGACAACCTTGTGCCGCCCAATTATTGCAATTTAAGCACCGGTCACTATTTTGCTGATGGGCAAAATTATCAATGGTGGTGGAACCGACACTCGCAGTATCTTGGTTTAATTGTGTAGTGGAAGTATCGTCTGATGGAGTATGCCGGGAACAATGCTGCCATCCATTATCAACACAACATCGACCACATAGGTGATTGTCACAATCCTGTGCAGCGAGGTTGTTGCAGCGTTGGCATTGGTAGGGGTTCGGTTCTTGAACTGCCGTCCCATCATCGTAATCAGTTGTGGTCGTTTCCGTCATTGCAGTGTTGGCAGCAGCAGCAGCAGCAGCAGTAGTGGAAGTATCGTCTGGAGTATGCCGGGAACAAAGCCGCCATCCATTGTTAACACAACATCGACCACATAGGTGATTGTCACAATCCTGTGCAGCGAGGTTGTTGCAGTTTTGGCATTGATAGGGGTTTGGTTCTTGAACTGTCCTCCCATCTTCGTAATTAGTTGTGGTGGTTTCCGCCATCACAATGTTGGCAGCAGCAGCAGCAGCAGGAAGAGCAGCAACGCCGTTGTTGTTGTTATTGTTGTTGTTATTGTAGTTGTTGTTGTTATTGTTGTTGTTGGCATTGAGCGATTGGGAACGGGCAGCAATTTGCGGAAAGGGACGGCGACAGTTGACACATGAGGCATTATCGGCCAGCCACTCAGCAATGCAATTCAGATGTACCGCTTGTCCACAGCACAGAGTTGCAATGTTAGGACTATCATCCAAGCAAATAATACAGGATCCCGCTGCCGTGCGTTCCCGCACTCTTCGAACGATCCTTTCCTCTTCTTCGGTAATAGCTGCTTGCGACTTTTGCTCCAGCAATCGCTGAACCTCCTGAACGGCAGGTGCTGTGCGCGTCAACAGATGATGGATCAAAGGTTGGAAAATACCTCGGTCGCTGCGAATGCCCGAACCATGATTAGCAATGGCAGTATGTCCGTACTTCAAGGCTGTCACATATGCCTCGCGCTGCTGACTGGTTGCCGTTATGGTAATCGAAAAGGGCAACCCCAATATGCGGGCTAACATCCAATTGGCACAAATGCGTGACAAACGTCCGTTCCCGTCGCCAAAGGGATGAATATCACAAATAGAATACAGTACAATGGCGGCCAAGGCGAATCCAAGATAGACGGATCGAACGGAGCACAAGTCCGCGTTATCTGTGCTGACAGAGGCAAATGAGTCCATCCAACGAACGTACAGCTGTTGCATGGCCTCCGAATAGGCTTGCATTTCTTGTTCGATTCGATCCGCAGGACAAAATAGAGTCGAACCGGCTCGGGCTTGGGTCGTTCGATACTGTCCCCATTGACGAATGTAGTTGGGAGGGCACAAAATTCCATGCCACTGGCATAGACGTTCCTTTGTCAGCATGACTCTGCTGGTGCTGGTGCTGCTCTCGTTGCTTTGTGCGTCTGCTAATGCTGCTCGCAATGCCTGTTTGTGCACATCTACGAGCTCTGTTGCTCCATCGGCAGTCTGTCGGTTGGTGTTGCTCCGAAGCCCAGCTGCCTGTCGATCCATTTGAAGCTGTTGAAATTTTTCGATTGTTGGAACAAAGTACACTCCAGCCGCTCCTGCTGGGATATTGGAATTTGAACAAGAACTCGCTGCATCTGGCGTTCCTGTCGTCGATTTTTGACGAGCCAATATGGCCATGGCTCGATATTGAGAGAGGAAATTTGAAATCATTTGCAACTTGCCAAAAGCTGCAGGATTCGAAAGTTGTGTCGGTATCTCTCCAATGAGTTCTTTCTCCGACAAAATAGACACATGTCCCAAGAGAAATGTTCCAGCATTGCCCGCTTTCAGGGTTGTGGAAGCTGCCTGTGGTTTTGCATCGCTGTCAATGAAAGAGGCGGCAGCGGGAGAATGGTCTGTCGTTGACGTGCGCTGCCTTTTGGACAGGTTTTTCCCCCTTCTCGGCATGCTTCAGCTGAGATACAGGTACAGTGAATGCACTTACTAGTAGCTATGAGACAGATCTATTACCACCAAATTCGAAAATCGGTTACTACTAAGTACTCCGAGTAGTTGTTAAATAATAATCGGTCAGCTAATCATACATAGTAGGTCAGACAGTTGGTCAGATAATCCGTCATATCGGTCAAATCGGTCATTTCGGTCAATGAGCCATATTAAGTTGACGACATATCAGTGACAAAGCTCATTCACAAAAACAATTCTGTACTATTCTACCTGGGGGTGGTACTGGAGTAGACTACTACTAGACTACTAGCTAGAGTAGCTAGCTACTGTACCTGGTACTCGAGCAAATACTAGCTAGCTAGTAGTAGTCTAGTACTCTAAAAAACAACAACATCACGATCGATGTTGTTGAAGAAATTGAAGTAGGTTAAAAATAAAAAATAAGGACTGTATCAATTTAGCACTTGTTCTACCAGGCTAAAGCGCTGAAGTAGTTCGGACTACAGGATAGGAAGAATCAGCAAGCTCTGTGTATATAATTCAATAGATTGCGTCCGTCGAAAGAAGCGAACAATGATGATGAGACAGTGATCAGTGATTGGTCTTGACACTTGACAGATATCTATTGTCTTGGGTCTTGGGTCTTGGGAGATTCCGAATTCGGAGCTCAGAATAGTAGATGAACAATCCACAGTCGAAACATCGTTGGCTTGCCCTCTTTTGCATTTTTATTTTGGTTTTGTCGGGACATTCCTCCTCATCTTCCACTGTCGTTGCCGCCAGAAATTCAGACGCATCAGTGCCTCCAAAACTCCTCTTAGGCTTCTTGGATGATACAGGCACAGGTTCCTGCAGACTGGTTGAAACGGCATCTTCCGATAGTAACATAATCCAAGATAACAGTCATGGACTCGCACAGGAAGAAAATCATCATCATTTTCACCATCAGGTATCTTTGAAGGATTCAAACTGGAACAAAAGGCGACGAATATCTCACACTAAGGCTACGGTCTTAACACTTCTTTTGGCCGTGCTGTGGTCCCCTCCATTACATCATGTTGCGAACCTGCAGCCAGTTCGTTTCCTCGTCCTGGTACTGTATCTGCTAGAATGTGCGACGTGCAGTACTCGAAAGTATCTTGCAAATACTCTCGCCCCCTCCGATTTGGAAACTTACCTAAAGAGACTGCAGGATGCAGCTCCCAAGATTATCTGGAATGTCGAGTGGTTTCATTACAGGACTGTTCGACGCAGGGAACATGGTGGTAGTGGTCGCACTGCCACACACCACGAAAAGGTAGTCACCCGTCGTGCTTCGAGCGAATTCTGCATAAAGAGGTAGGTTGTCATCTGGTTGCGCACAAGCAAATCTGCAACCTTGTACCATTGTAGCTGCGTGTAGCACTGTGTACTGGCCTCTGACACTTTGAACATTTTTCTTTTCTTTTGCAATACCATTGTATTGTTCAGATGGAAAGATGTCACATCGACAGCCTCCTTGAAAGCGATCATCAAGTTGGATGGCAAAGGAAGGGATGCGTTGTCGTCCAGAAAACAACTACTAGCAATCTTTGTCAAGACATCCATCTCCAAACTCTTTGTGTTTACCAATCCAACAATCGCATCCCGCTACCTATCCGAGGAAGCCAATTTCATTACCAGAGAGGGACGTTATGATTCTCACTATTTCTTTGAACGCCGACTAGATCTGGGAGGAGTTGATAGTTTTCTTCACAAACTTTTGGTGGTACGAACGGGACTATCGGATGTAGTCTTTGCTTCCCAGGTTTGGTTCTGGATTGTATCTCTTGTGGGTCTAACTGTTCCCTTTAGGATCTGGTTTTCAAACCATTGTCACCAGACGGAGCTTTCTCTGACCAAGACGATTGATTTGTGAGCTACAGTACTAATCGAATTCCTCCTTATTGCAGCTTGCTGTCCTACCATTAGCTTCTACGACACTTTTGAGAGTCTCGGTTAGCGTTAAAATTATGTTGTACCGTGTAATGTTGACTGACGGATTTAACGATCTCATAATACAGTAATAATTAATTTTTGCGGATGCTAAGAGTGCAGGCAGATGACCGGCAGCCAGTCTCACCAGTCGAGGGTCACACACACTACCGGTACTAATAGAATACTAGTAGTAGAATTTTGTTTCCAAAAAGAAGTGTTGCAAATTGCAAATAATAATAATAAGCGGAATAGGATTTTGAGGGAGTCTTGGGTGCCCAAAGCACTGCCGCATACCCGTCAGAAAGTAAGTGAGTATTATCCTACTGTACAAGGTTCATTGCCACAGCCTCAGTACATTCCCTTCGAAGCAAGCATATACCTACCTGGTAGACTCACGACCCACTTAATGTATTGAGTATTGAGTGTAAAACGCCATTTGAGATTTGAGTGCTCTTCTTTGTATTTTCTGCGAGGCATCATCCATCGATTCCTGTTCCACGCATCGACCCGACATCCGAGGCTACTTTCTTCTTTGCATATCTAACCTTTGCCTTCACGCAGATTGAAGGTTGCGCCATCCCTCACAACTACTCGTACATACTTCAAATTTCCAACCATGGCGCCATACGAAATGGTCCAGCCTAAACAAAGCAAAACCACAATGAACGAAGGACAGAACAAGAACGACCACCATCACAGCAACACAAAAAGGATACGCATTGCACGGGACGAGGTTACCAAGGAGAGCAAAAAGTCTGCTCGTGTGCAAAGATTAGAAGAATCTGCACAAGAAGAACCTGAACGCCAAATTATGCAGTACAAACGCCCTAGCATGACACCCTTTCAAAGGTTAAAGGACGAATGGATCGATCCCTGGAGTTGGTTTGGGATGGAAGAGTGTGGTGCGCTTTTGGATGTCCCAAACTCCTTTGGCAGCACCCACTCTATTTTGAAATGGTTAATTTGGCTCTGGATGTTCCCTTCACTGATATACTTATGGACATACCATCCTCAGGGAGCTTGGTTTTTGGGTACATTAGAGCACTGGGCTCTTCTTTTTAGTGTTGTTTACGCCACTATGTCACTCGTGAATGCACACATTCGACCCACTCAGCCAGCTAATAATGAGGATGGCGTCAATACCTACCTCAAGATCTTTTGGATCGTTTTTGAAGTATCGGCACACTTGGAGGTGCTGACGACGTTTCTTTTCTGGACCATTACAGTCCATATGCAAGAAGACAGCTTCGATTTTCTTTACGGGACTATTGTGCTACACGGTGCTGCCGTGCTTGCCGTTTGGTTTGATGGAATGATCCTCAACCGCATACCAGTCCGCATCAAGCATTTTTTCATTTGCGTTGCGATAGATTTCATTTATGTCATGTGGACTATTATTCATGCTACCATGGGATGGGATAATGGTTTGGAGGACGAAGAGGCCACAGCTGAGCAAGCCGGTGAACCAGCCCCAGAGGAGACTAGCGATGCTATCTATATGGCATTAGATTGGCACGATGAGACAACTCAAACCGTCTTTGTGGCTATGCTGGTTTTGTTTGCGATTGCTCCTGTTTTGTATATTTTTCAGTGGATTATGAGCTTATACACATTTCCTTGGACGTGGGATGGCTCGAAATCCCGAAGGTACATTGATCTTGATATGAGTTCTAGTAACAACATTCGTGGTGTTCATGGGACAGACGAAGAGTTGGGGCATACTGGCGTCATTTACACGAGAGCAAAAGCATCGAGGAGACCCAGCTTGGACGCCGACGAACGCCCTAAAACACCCAGCGGCAGGCTCTCTGTAAGGTCTCCCACGCCAAGCGGTGGTAGGCAATCAATGAGATCTCCAACACCAATTAAAGAGTCAATGAGGTCAGCCACCCCAAGTAGAGAATCAATGCGGACTCCGACACATGGCAGATCACCCATCAAGTCTCCAGCTCCTGGAAGGCAGTCCATGAGGTCTCCGACTCCAACACAAAATCATAGGAGCTCTTCCACGCCTCGCCCCAGCAGCCGTGCGAACAACGGCACCGCGTCTTCTCAAGATACACCGAGCAAGGCAAAGAACTCACCAGAGAAAGGAAATTGGTGGGAGAGAGACGCTAACAATTCGCAAAGCTCGAACTCGAGTTCCAACCAAAAACAAGAAAAATCAAAATCTGATCAACAGAAATGTAGTACTGCACCCAATGGCAAACGCCGAAAGAGCAGGTCAAGTTCGGTTCCAAAAAGCACTGGCAACAAACCTACCCGACAGCGTTCCAAGCTTGATATTGCTTAAAAGGGAGTAGCGCTGAGGGGAAGGGAATGGCGTCCTATCATCATCTAGTAAATAAATGTCTTACTGCTGTAAGTAAATGTATCACAACGCACAATGAATACATGAATATATGAATCGCATCACCACCACCATCACCACCACCACAATATTGCCACTCATCACAAAAATCAATGAGTATTTTACTTTATTAAAGCTTTACGGTCGTTGAGGTTTCTTGTAATGTATAAAGCAATGTGTATTTTTTTTTCAGCGATGCTTTGGACGGGCTGGATGGCGTTTCGTATGATGAAGAAAGGCTTGCAACGATGCTTGCTGAAAGGCGTAATCGTTGTTGACCATACTTCCACCGTCCGTACTACTAGTATTACAACTACTAGTAGTGTGACTATTCCATGACCACTGCTGCAAGGCTTCGAGAATCGTATCGACATTGAGTGGTTCCTGAGAATGGCACAAGTTTCCATCTCCCAAAACTTCCATGGGCCATCGTTTGGCATCCAAGTGAAGTTGTTGTGATCGTCCCAAACTTCGATTCAATTGGATGCGACGATCAATGAGTAATCCTACAACAACTTTGGATGGAGGTGGTCGATTCGGATTGAGACAGGATGATGCATCCGGACTAAGGTACACGGCATCCACTAGCAATGTATCTGTGTGTTCCTGGTCACGAGCAAACGAAAAATGGGACGGCAGTTGTTGTACTACCGATGTTGATGATTTTGCAGAGGTCCGCTGCTGCGAAGAAAATGAATCCGACCGAAAATCTTCATTTTCTATTATTTCATTTTCATTTGTTGCGCTTGTAATCTGTGTTAGCATTTTTGATTTTGGGTTGGATGATAAAAGACTTTCCAAGCGGTCTATTAAAGCAGCTTTCATTTCTTCATCTTTGCATCCAATGACAGTCACTGGAGCCAATAAAAGGTTGGTCGTTTCTGTTTTACTCGTAGCAAATGATGACGATGTCTGTTGTTGCCATTCTAAAAAATTGGCAATCTGCTTGGCAATGGCAAGAATTTTTTCCTGTCGAGGCCGAATTTCACGAGGTATCCCATATCCAGCATCGAGCAAGAGATGGAGAGCTGGTTGTACTGCTACCGCTAATGTTGGAAAAACTTGATCTTGTTCCTCTTGATGCTGCTGCTTTTGATGCTGTACTGGTAGTTCATATTGATCAGCAGAAATAGTCTCCTGGAAGACAGAGGCATCTATATCTTTCACTTCGGACATTTCGTTTGGATGATCCTCTTGTGGAAGCTGCTTACGATTACACAACAGCCAAATCTTTGGCTACTATGGTATTGATAATCACCTAATATCACCTTCATTCATACTGATAATATTCCTTGGACTAATATACTCGAGTATTAGTCCTACTAATACCCTACTCTCTAGATAGCTAGTCTAGCTAGAGTAGTAGCAGTAATCTCTAGTAGTACTGCTAGCTAGTCCACTACTACCAATAGACTAGCTAGAGTAGCTGCTAGTAGAGGCCACGGTACTTTCTTTGAGAATAAGTGTGCTTCTGAATATATTTCTTGAGACGTTCCAAAACAAACTATCCCTATCCACCTGGCTGACTCACATACCTAGTACCAGGTACCTGGTACGTACAGGACATACGAACAGCTGTTCGTCACAAGAGAACACCAGACACTTCCATCAAGGTGTTTTTTCGAAAGGAGCCGAAGATGATGGTTTGTCTTAAAAAAAAGGTTCTATTCTTCTTCCGCAGAGAGTGTAATGATGGGCTGCTTTGTTGGATGCTAATTGCTAATAATGCTGAGATGGGATCGGCATTCACAGTACGTAACAATATTCTTGACAATTAACATTAAACAAAATAATAAAACACAATACTAGCAATTACTTTTATAGAAAACTCAAACACGAAATCATGAACAAGTATCTGATTTTCCTTCTGCAAATAACAATAACAATAATAATAAGTTCACAAGAACTGCTAAATAACAATGATGGATCGACCGTGATTCATGCCGGCTCTGCCGCCGCTTGGTTGCCACCAGCAGTGTCTCCCCATCGCTGTTCGTATCGATCATCGAATTCAAAACCCTTTGGGCTGCGATTTTTTTCCAGAACCAATGATTTCAATGTCTTTTCAACAGCATCACCATCAGCAGCAGCAGCGAAATCAACACAGCTACAGTCATCGTCCACTTCCCAAAGTAGCAGCAACGACAGCAGCAATAACAGCAAGAAAAATGATGCATCAGAATCACATGCAGTTATGGACAAGGCTCGTATGCGATTAGAAATGTTTTGGAATTTGGAAGCTTCCGTAGAAGAACACCAGAACGAGTGTATCGTTGAAGATCCATCGACTTGTGGTAGTAACGAATGTTCCGATTGTAACGGAGCAGGCGAACGTACCTGTCGATTCTGTCGTGGAACGATGCAAATGTACGTTGGAAGTATGGAACACCGGTACGGATATCAACAAAGTGGGACCGTTGGTGATGTGTTTGCTGCTTGTCCCGTTTGTCACCAGGGACGCGAAACATGTCATTCCTGTGCTGGAACTGGATGGATCGCCGAATGGACACGAACTCCCAACCAACAGCAACAAGATGATGATGATGACAAAGAAAAATTCCATGGCAGCAGCAATGTTGGCGGCGGCGGTGGTGGTGGCCTCATGCCCTAAATTTTATATTTTCCTCGCCTTCCTCGTCGTTTAATACAATGTTTGCATCACACCCAACCAAAACAACACTATCGCGCGGATAATTTTTCACATGAAAAGTTTGGCAATTTCAAAATTCATTCTCTCACACACAGAAATAAGTACACTGATAGTAATATCGAATAATATCAACCGGCTGCATGACAGGCAAAACTTATACTCCTTTACATTCCAAGTTATGTAAAAGGTATGGCAGTATCAAACCGCAATTTTGTCCATCGCTGTAGAATAGATAGAAGACAAACACACAATTACAAACTGCATGTGGGGATATTTATCGTCTTCCCAGCTCAATGCATCAACTACTCTTTTTGCACAACCTACTCTTACTACCAGTCTACAGCTAAGATTAGGATTCATGTGTTTGCAGGGGGTATTTGCCCCTGCACTTCCAGGGGGTATTTACCCCCTGTGCCAAATTTTTTTTAATTTGGCACCACCACCACAACATAATTTTGTTGTTGCACCACAATGACACACATCTGCACTACCACCATCATTCAACCACCTAGTACTATACCTTATACTTATTCTGGCCACTGGTAGTATATCTCCTCCTCCTAGGTGGTGGTGGTGCACGTGCTCCCCTCCTTGGTGAGCTCAATCTCAACAAGAATGTGAACTAGTAGTACTAGCTAGCTTGTAGCTAGGCTAGTACCAGCAGCAACAACAAGAGGAGGTTTGATGCCCCCACCATCACATTGGCTGCTGTCAATTGGAATTGTAACAAGCAAAATGGTCAAGGAAGTATAAGTTAGCATTCTTTAACTAGTAGCTCCCCATTCACTTTTGTAATTCAATGATTACAATAACTAGTGTTGCCTTAATCCCAAAAAAGTACTAGACTAAATACACCACCAGTCCAACTAGTAGCTAGTAGTACTAGTATTAGCACAGCATAGTAAAAAAATTCGGCACAGGGGGTGAATACCCCCTACTAGGGGGCGAATACCCCCTGGGGGCGAATACCCCCCCTGCAAACACACGAATCGGAAACGCAGCCTCTACAGCAGGCCTACTAGTCTACCGTACTCGTAATACGAAGCGTGCCTCTTTTTGACGGATGAATGATGGATAATCCACCTGGACATTCAAAGCTTGGGTCCTGTCGGGGATAGAAAGTCGGTTTTGCGATTTTGAGCTCTCATCAACACCCTTCCGGCAAGTAGAGGACTACTGCCTACAGTAGTACTTTGCTGACATAGTAGCTACTACTAATCGAAAACAGTACTGCAAGTAGAGCTAGGACCAAGTAGGGTAGTAGTCTACTCAGTACTATTCTAGAGTACTACTGGTTGTGTGCCATTCGGAGTCAAAGAAAGCGGTACTCGTAGAACAGTAGAATTCTTTCCTGCTGCTGGTGGTGGTGCTCGCCCCAAAGTCGCAGCAGTACTAGTCTAGCGAATGAGGACTCTAGAGCAGTAGGCAGTATTTCGGAGTAATAGACTACTGGTGTAGCTACTCGATACTTTCCCTTCTGGCGGCAACAACACCCAGTGCTACCTGGTACTACTAGAGTACCTACTTGTAGTAGTCTCTGCTCTTTAAGGTCTGTTACATACAAGTAAAGCAAGCTGTAGCAATAGCTATAGGTAGTTGAAAAGGCTGTAGTGTGTTTCTGTGATGATCTATTCGTACATGCGATCGGACATTGCTGCCTTTTTGTCCACCAGTCTTGTGAAGATTTCATTTCCAAATACAATGTCATACTACATCTATCAGTGAAATGCCTTGGCTCGTTCTTGGGCTCGTTGAGTCGATTCCTGAGTATGAAACTGAGAGAGCATGGCAATCATTTCGGGATCTTTCGTGCCAATCACTCTTTGCATCGACTGCTGCTCCAGAACGGCTCGGACCAATTGGGCACGTGACGAGCGGGTGCTGTCCTGTTGCGCCTCAGAACAGCAGTACTTTTCAATGCCGACCACGGTCTGTTCGTTGAAGTCGGCACTGCACAAATTGTCATTGTAAACGAGTTCAGCCAGATGCATGACTTCCTTCCTGACATTGACTCTGAAGTCAGAATAGTCTTGACGATTGTACCATTGATCGGCCGTACAGTAATCTCGTTCAATGATTTCTTCTCCGTTATCCGTAAATTCGACCGTCTTTTTGTGGCTTTTCTGGGGGGGGAAAGGCTGCTGTGTAGTAGTTGTAGTAGCATCAACTTGTTGTTGTTGCGGCGGACAAGGTTTACTGAGATTAACCACAACATCGTCAGGGGTTACAACTCTTCGAAAGGGGGCAAAAGCAGCACTGGGTGTGGAGGCTGAGGTAGAGATAGCTCCTCGAGATGACCGACGGCGCTTTCGCTTGATCGTTGCTGCACCAGGAGCTGTTGTTTGACCTGAGGCTGCGGACTCTGATGTCGAGGGAGATTGAGGTGCGAGGAGGGGACTTTGTATCATAGACATGGTCTCTTCTCCGCCATCACAAATCATGCTCTGTCCAGAATAGCCAATACCTTGGGCTTGATAAGAAAACATGATGATACTGCCAATTTTTTGTGCGTGTTGATGCAGATTGTAAGCTAATGATAAAATTTACTTCTTTTCGTTCTACCTTGTTGGCTTTGCCTGTTATTGCCCTCTGTTAAAATGAAAGCCCAGTACCTGGTACGGCGCAAAGCCGGACGTACTTTTAAGCGGTATTGGCTTACTAGAGTATGTAGAAGAAGTACCGGTACAATATGAATTTACTATTCATTACTACGACTTGACTGGAGCACTCTTAAGTACCTGGTACCTGGTAATACTACTACTAGTAACAGGTACCGGCTACTACTAGTACTACCTATCTGGTAGTAGTACCAGGTAGCTACTACTGGTACTACTAGCTATTAGCAGCTACTAGTAGCTAGCTACTACTCTAGTAGACTAGTGCTGGTATCAATCAATGAAAAGTAAATGCAGACTGTTGACGTCGCTCAATCTATCCAATCTAGCTTTCTCAAATTTACTACGGTAGCACTGGTAGTATGGTAGACTAGAGTACTAGCTAGACCTACTCCGGAGTAGTAATAGTCTTGTACCTGCTCGCCGACATTCTTCAATACTAGCTACAGTACTAGACTACTGGTACTGGTAGTACGGTAGTCTACTGAACAGTAGCTCTACTACTAGCTAGACTTGTCAAGGTACCGGTACCTGGTATGTTCACACTCTCTGGTAGTCTAGTACAAAACCGGTACCGTAAGGCTAATTTTGAAGGGAAGCAATAGGGATGTTATGAATTGATGAGTCTTCGTCTGCCAGACTTCAATCAGCGGCCTTTGAATAAGAAGCACGAGCTAGTAGCAGTACTAGACTAGTACTGTACTCAAAAAGCTCCTTTCAATACTAACGGCTGAAACTGCTGACCAGGTTTTCGGCAGATAATGGTTTGTACAAATTCACCATACTAGTCATGTTAAGCCAAGTGTTAACCGGTATTGTTTGGCCACTACTGTTGCTTCTTGGTGGCACTCGCTTGCTCTCTTCAAGACAGACAGGTCGGGAAAAAGTTCGTTCGCTCAGACGACAAAGAAGAAAAAGTATTCCCTATCAGCGTGCTACTACTACTACTATCATTGGTTCGCGCACTAAGCGTGGCCAATGAAACACTCCTGCAGAACGAAGCAGTAATTCGTTGGAAAATGACGTGATTGTCCCTCTCGTCTGTACAAAAAGAAATTGCCAGTGGAGAAAATCGTTAATTGTGCACTTTTTACTGTTCTCTCAGCGTTCTGATGCTGACCACATTCGTCAAAATACCAGCAGTTCTCAGCTGCTCCATCGCTTCATTTTGAATGGCCAGGAACTCCTCTGTTGTTGGCGCCATTGGAACAGTAGGTTCTACTCCTTCTGGGCAAAAGCACTGCTCCAAAATTTGCAAATTGCGGTTGCGGTCGCCTTCTTTGTTGTGGTTGTGTCCTGTTCTTCCGTATTTCTCTGGCGGTGTTATCTGTTCGAAAAATCCATAGTAGGAATGCGCGGAAGCCGAAGCAGACCGTTGCTGTCTCGTCAAAGTACTGAAATAGTCCTCGGTGAGAAAAAAGGAGCCTTGTCGCGTTTCTGTTGGAGCTTCCGTCTGTGTTGTTTTGGTGCTTTCGAATAATGTTGTGTCGACAGGACAATCGCGACAGGCTGCCGAAACAATGTAAACAAAGCTATTGGTTTCAAACTGCAGCTGCGCATCGAGGATTGTCCTCGTATAAATATCACAAGCAAACATTGTCTCTGTATTGTAGAGAGTCGCTAAGGTTCGTTCTATACTGGCAACTTCCTGCGCTGTCAAGAGTTCCGGTGATCCTACAAATTCAACTTCTAGCTGGGACTGAAATTGTACCACATTCGACGGGCAGTCCCATTCCACAAGGGCATCCTCCTCGTCTTCTTCCTCTACAGTAGGAAGAACAGCAACTACACCCCAGTAAGAATTGTTGGTCGACTGGGGAGACAGTACGGGGCTTCGAGTCTGTGCCGTCTGAGAATCTACAGTAGGAAACTCCGACGATGGCATTTTTGTCGGGCTAGAAGTGGGACTTCTAGTGGGAATTATCACAGGCCTTCTAGAAGGTGACTTCGCAGGACGCTGTGTATCCGACACTGGGGACTCTATTGGCTCTAGGTCTGCAGCTTTCGGTTCTTCTGTCGGTTTGATTTGTGCGGCTTTTGTTGGTATGGGGGTGCTTTGGGATGATTTTGTTGTTGGTGGCGATGATGACTCAGTAATAAAGGTAGTGGGAACGGCTTCATTGTTAGACTCGTTAGATTCGTGGTCGTCTTGAGCTTTCGAGCTTTCGTCGGCCGCTTTGTCTGGCTGACCCTTGCCGTTGTTGTTTAGAGAGGGGTAATCGTCCAAACTCTCGTCGTGGCTTTTGGCTATCTTCAATTTATTTGCGTCCTTGACTTTGTGCCTCGGGTTCGATTTGGATCTTTTCTGGGCCAACTGTTTGTTTTTCTTGTCTGCACTCTTGATACTATCATCCTTATTGGATACTTCATTGGGTGTCTGCTGCGGAACCCAACCATCTTCACTGTCACCAGTAGACTGAGGTTCCAAAGTTTTATCATCAGAGCCACTGCCGTAGCCGTAGGTTATTTCTTTTAGTATCGGCGGATTATCAGCGGTATTCGCTAGGTAATCTTTAGACGAAGGTTTTGCAGTAGTGCTGTCAGTATCCGTCGATGAGTTTGGCTGAGTGTTCTCGCCGGCAACTTGTTGTGGCCCCCCTTCATCGGAGCCATCTCTTTTGGGTGACACTGTCTTACTCTTACCAGAGAACTCATGAAGTTCATGAGTAAAAACGTTACCATAGGATGTCGAGCTCTTCTCCAGTTTTCGTGCTTTTTGATGAGTCGCAGCAGAAACTCCTTTGATGCCGCCGCGGATTCGACGACGCTGATTTTCTGGAACGACAGTTGCAGTGGTACCATTCAAGACTAACCCAACAGCGAGTGCTAGAACAATGAAAAGCACCATTGCTTGAGCCTGATAAAGAATAACCGAGCGATAAAAATGAAATGCAATGTATCTGGGGGTTTCGTCTGGAAATTCCCTCTCTGGTAAAAAAGGTAAAGTAAAATTTACAAAAATAAACAAGTTTAAGTATTTTTGTTATGACGATACCGAGTCATGTGTGTCATTCAATCGTATCTTGCCGCAGTAGGTCAAACGTCATTCAAAACAATTTCTTTGAAATGGCACGATTCAGTATCGGCATTGAGACCTGTGCAGACGGAGAAAAGCCATGATGATGAAGAGCCTCTTCTTCGATCGACGTCAACCTCCGCTATCAGGTAATAATAGAGTAGTGAGTGGTAGTTACTTCGCCTCGTTTTTAAAACTCAATAAATTGCAACAACAAAACATACTCTGTCCAAATTTGATTGATCCAACAATACATACATAATCAATGTGCTCAAAAATTGCCTGTCGAAATTGCGGGAAAGCAACTTGGGTAGGATGTGGGATGCATGTATCGTCGGCATTAAGAGGAATTTCCAACGAACAACGATGTTCCAATTGGACTAAAGGAGCTGCTTATCCATGCAAAGGCGATGGACCTGGTGGTCAACGTGGAATAAAATTGGCATACGGATATTAAAAAAAAATTTGGTGGCTTTTTTACTTGGCGCTTCTGGAGTTGAAGACGTTGGAAGGTTCAGCTATTGGAAAGTGGAAAGGATCGGCTGGCCGGGACACATTTTAAAATGAAATTCAAAGCAAGAATCTGGAAAGTGGCCACACCACAAACAAGCAATTTTCAGGTCACGGGGAGAATATCCCAGAGAAAATTAAACGCAACCACAACACTGTGAAAATCCGTGGAATTTGTCAAAACTGCCAAATGATCTATAGATGAACTAGACAGGTCCCTTTGATCGAACCAGCTAAGCTCTTCGAATGTCAGCTTTGTACAAATTACTGATTTAAAAATTATTTTCTTCCAACTTCCTGTTGTGCTCGTGCTATTTCCAGAGAGTTGGATATGCTCTTGGTGCAATTTATTCATCTCTAAATTCTACTAGTTGTCCCGACAATTTATCTCTGTAGAGGCTCGCTCCAATGGTCTAACGGTCTAACGCTGTAGTAAATGACATCCATTCACTGAACTGCTTCACCAACGCAATCAATCGCTCGAATGCACGCAAGCACGTACACTCGGTATCAAGTACAATGGATTCAGAAACTGAAGAATGCAAATAATATAGGCGCTAGATGGGGCATTTTACCTACCTGCCAGATTGTCGCTACACAAATCAAGATGCAATTATTTTACGTATCCCACTAGCCAGCAGCTGAAACCTGGAATACCTAAGAATCCAAAGCAAATGTAGAGAATTCCTAAACAGCCGCTTCCGTATATAATCTGAAAAGTTGACGGTGAGAGATTGGAGCCAAAACTCTAACGCAGCAAATATATTAACGTGCAACGGAACTATTACTCAACCATTTTTTTTTACCTCTACCATAAACGGCACCGGAAGCCGGAGATCGGCATGCTATCCATCCTTTAGTTGCATTCGGGACCCTGAGTTCTGGTCTTCAACATGGGATGCGGCGACTGCTGGCCGACGCAAATTATATTGATATCAGCTGCAGTAGCTGTCTCCTCTGCGTTCGTACCTTGTGATTGAAAAAATGACTGTCTGTCATGATGTACGATGAAGATGACCAAGCAATCATGTCTTGATTATTACTACGGTACCAGTACCAGGTATTGGTCATACTAGTCTTTCAGCTAGTAGCTAGCTAGTAGTAGTGTAGTTGTGTAGTACTAGTCTAGCTAGAAGTACCTGGTACTACTAGGCTACTAGTAGGCTACTAGCTAGAGAGTAGACACGATTGTTGTTCGAACAAATTGAAAAGAAAAAAAAATCAAAAGCACTGCCAGCGACTAAATTCCCCTAAAAATTGAATTCAACTGCCCAGCTCTCATGGGGTGCTCTCACAACAGTAACCTTAGCACCAACAGAGTGAGAGTAAATTCCATCATTTTTAAACTTCAGATTCGGAATCAAAACCGTAAAGGTATATCAAACTGATTTCAAATATCTGGGGTCTTGTAGCACTAAAACATCGATACCAGATCGGATTGCACTGTAGATCCATTGAACTTTTTGCTTTCGTTACTTTACAAATCAGAGAGAAATTTCTCTGGCTTTTCTTGTTTCAATATACCATTTCATTTAATTGTAAAATGAGCAGGATACGGAGACCATCCTGCAGCAGCATCATCAGCAGTCAAACCAGACGGCAACCTTTGCCTCTCATGCTGTTGACTATGATGTGGGCAACAATTTCCCTCTCGCCGGTGACGGCCACACCTCATCGTGCTTATCCCGTGTTCTCAAGCAGCAGCAGTAACAGCATCCAAAATAATCACTTCTCGAAGAATGAGCAAGCTTTATCCAAGCAGCCACAGCAACGACTGCGAACAGGAAAGAAGCGTGAGCGAGATCTCTCCAGTTTTTCCCCTCAGTCTCGAGTGGTGGGGGGCACGACTGTCACGGACTTGGATAAGCATCCTTTCTTTGCCGAATGGCACGATCAATTTTGTGGAGGAGCGGTACGTTGTGTCTCGTGTGTGGTCTGCAAAGACAGGTTGAACGTGACAGGGACTACAGTCCACACATCTCACTCATGCCCGTATCTCACCACCCTGCCCCCCACCTTCCATCAACAGTTGATCCATGATGATCTCGTTCTTACAGCTAGTCATTGCTACAATGGGCGAATCCTGCACGAGGATATTTATTTTCGCAACGTGAAACGAAAGGATGCGGAGACCAGTGTTCATCGAACCATTGCCGCTTTCGAGCGACATCCGCGCTACAATATGGAGTATTCGACGCGAGAGTGGGATTACTTGATTCTGAAATTGGACAAATCGGCATTGGTCGACGACGATGGCAACCCTACCGGTGTGAAAACCATTCCTCTGAATCGCAACGCCAGTATTCCTCAGGCTGGCGACAAGCTCTGGGGCATTGGATACGGTCAACTTGGCGAGGATATTGAGGGCATGTCTCCAACATTACAAGAAGTCAGCATTGCTGCATATTCCAATGCAACCTGCGAAAAACAATACACCAAGTTCTTTGAGCAAGACTACATGTTCTGCTCCGGAAATCCCGACGGATACGGAGGCAAAGATACCTGCCAGGGAGACAGCGGGGGGCCAATTGTGCACCAAGAAAGTGGCATGCTGGTAGGCCTGGTTTCTTTTGGAATTGGATGTGCACGACGCGAATTTGCCGGGGTCAATTCTCGTGTCAGTGCCGCTATTGATTGGCTGGATGATGCGAAGTGTCGTTACAGCAATTATCCAGCTTGTGGAACTACTGCTCCCGCCACTCAGGCACCTGCTTTATCGACTGAGTCTGCCTCCAGAAGGGGAAGTGGATCCCTTACAGTGAGCATTGTCTTGGATGATTATCCAGAAGAATTGTCATGGATCATGCAGTCCAAAAATGGGAACGAAACTCTTCATTTCCAACCGTTTCAATCCTACACAACAGCACGAGCCACGATCTCCCGGACCTTTGATAATTTGCAAGCTGGAGAAACATACATGTTCAAAGTTGCCGATTTAGAAGGAGATGGCAGTTGCTGTGCATTTGGGAACGGCCAGATCATTATTCAGGATAATGTACAAGAGATTGCTGTCTTTTCAGCTCAGGGTAACTTTGGGCGATATTATGAAGTGGATTTGGAAATACAAGCCAGTACCGGACATGCAGAAGTTATCGGACGATCCGGTAATTATACGCCCTCAACTTGGTCTCAATATGAAGAAATGATTGCGCCTGACAACGCCGACTGGCCTGGAGCATTTCCGTTGGCTGATGCGTTTAGTGTAGTTGTCAACGTGCAAACTGACGACTATCCCGACGAGAATTCCTGGGAGTTAAAACAGTACGATTCTGGGACAGGTCAATGGCTCATGGTTGATCAATGGGATGGAGCAGCCTCAACGACAAGAACTTTAGATTCTGTGGAGATTGCCAACTTGCGACCGGGCTCGTACCATTTTCTCATTAGAGATTCTGGGTCGGACGGCAATTGTTGTAACTATGGATCTGGATTTGTCAGTTTAACCGGTCCCTTGGCAATTCAGCAGGGCGAGAAAGGATTCCTTTGGGGCAACGATGGCAAATTTTGGGCACTGGACGAGATTTTTTTCGAAGTGGATATCTCGGGGTTTATCACTTATATCAATTTCCATGGCATAAACTTATGAAAAGCGATAGGAACGAAGCATTTGTCCTAGGCACTCTGGTCTCCTACCTCTCGTGACTTCACGAGCGCTTCCAAAAATTGTGTTGCGGTCGAGTCTATCCTCGTCAGTTGAAAGGTTGGAATATCGAGCAGTTTTAAAACTGCGTTGCGCTACATTTGTCGCCTGTTCCCAATCTTGCATTTGTTATCATTGAAAGTGGATAAACGGATTTACCGAATGCCACAAACGACCACGGATTATCGTAAATAGAGCACAGATGAAGGTTTCATGATAGAACTAAAAATAATATTTTTGAAATTGAAAAAAGTTACTTAAAGTAGTAGAGCTCATATTCATTCATTGTAAGTCCTTTCTAAACTATTTTCTTGTGCGAGTGCAAGTCACTGATTGATCTGGCTGCTCTTTTCATGCTTACTGAGAAGGATTCGAAGAATCCTTGTCGACGATAGGAAGTTGATCCAGAGTGGCCAAGTCGATGACGCGACGGTTTCCTCCCGATGTTCCCTTCATCATGGCCTGGAACTGATCATCCGCATCTTTGGCATGAATAACTTCGTACTCGGGTACAATGTTGTGCTTAGCGCAAAAGTCAAGCATCTCCTGTGTTTCAGGGATTCCTCCGATGAGGGATCCTTCCAAAGAGTGTCGGCTGCCAATGAGACTGAAAGCGCTGATTTCAAACGGCTTTCCAATAGCACCAAGAAGGACGTGGGTTCCTCCGACCTTCATAGTTGGTGTAAGTTTGGCAATGTCATGGGGAGCAGCAACAGTATCGAGGATAACATCAAACGACCGAGCAGCATTTTTCAAAGCTTCGTCGTCGGAATGGATCAGGTATTTACAACCAAGACGCTCGGCTTCCGCCTTTTTCTTGTCGGATCGGGAAAGAACGGTCACGCTGTCAACTTCCATAGCCTTGCAAAGCTTAATGGCCATTTGACCTAGTCCACCGAAACCAACAATAGCGACGTTCTTTCCCTTGCCGCCGCCCTTCTGCAAAATGTGACGATTTAGCGGAGAGAATGTGGTGATTCCAGCGCAAAGTAGGACACCAGCATATTTCATATCCATATTTTCGGGAATGTGAAAGACGAACTTGTCATTGACAACAATGTCTCTGGAGTATCCTCCGTTGGTGTGACGACCTTCAGCATTTTTGAAGTTGGCTCCCTTTCCCTCGGGGAACATGGATCCGTAGGTTTGGATCATGTTGGGGCAATGCTGTTCCAGCCCTTCTTTGCACAAGTCGCACTCGTTACAGCTCTGGACCATGCAGCCGACGCCAACTTTATCTCCGACCTTGAATTTTGTCACTTTATTCCCGACTTGGCGGACAATTCCAGAAATTTCGTGACCAGGAGCGATGGGCCAGGAATCTAATCCCCAGTCTCCGTTGCAGGCGTGGCAGTCCGAATGACACATACCACAATATTTGATATCAATAGCGACGTCATTTGGGCCAGTCTCGGGACGCGAAATGTAAAAGCATTGAAGCTCGGCCTTGGTATCGAAAGCGCCTGATATTGGCAGTTTTATTCATTTTTGAAAGAAATGTGAGAAATTGCCTTGACAAAATCGATACTGGTATTGAACAGTGGAACAATGGAACAGTGGAACAGTGGAACATACCGAGTGCGAGGATCTTTTTTTCTCCGGTTGGGATAGTAGCCATTGTGAAAGTAAATTAAAGGTTTTGTTAGTTTATGGCGAGCTGGAAAATGCAGGCAATCTCGATTTTATGAATTCAAACAAGGTTGATGATCAGCAAAACATTCCTGTCTCCGGGGAGGATGAAGGCGACGATAGTCGGTGATGGCCTTGGAACTTCTTATTTGTTAGCTGACGCAGAAAGGATACGCGATGGATCGTGATGGATCTTCAGCGGATCTGTTTGGATTTGCTCGGCGTTATATCGGCGGCGAGATTGCGGCAGGGTCTTAAAACTACGGTAGTCCGTATAAGACTAGACTAGTAGACTAGACTACTGGATGACGAGCGATAGCGAGCATCTTCGAAGGTTGATGATGATGGTGCTCCCGTAATATTCAAATCGGGAGCGACGAGCTCCAAAAAAAAAAACGTAGCTCGAGCCGACATTTTGATATTTTTTTACTCCATTAGTTAAAAACTGCACTATCCGTACCAGGTAGCTTAGAATAACAGGAACCGATTCGGACGACGAAGAGGCGCGATCGATCCAAGATTCTCCACCGGAACATCAAATCGATCAAATTTTGCGCAGCATGTTGTAGCTTACTGGTCGCATAGTGACAGAGGGGGACTTAAAAAAACAGTACGACGGCAGAAACAGAGAATAGCACGCGCCACTCAACAAATATTGCGAACTAGCTTGACATTATATTGCAGGGTTACCTTAGCTGCACTGCTGGCTCTGAAAATTACCGATCTGTTCAATGATGAATTGGTTATGTAAACAACGAACTTGTTGAGAAGTTTTACCCCTGAAGCATCAAGCCCAATCCAATAATCAAGTAAAAAACTGCGCTCAACAATAGGCTGGATTCGGCCAACTTATTCGCGGCCAACACGCTTAGATAACCTCCAGTGAAAAAGGACAGGGTAAGACCGACGAACACCTGGAGCTTCATTTGGTTGGCCTTGTTGCCACGAACGACTTGACCAAGGAAAGTCCCGATATCGGAACTGCATCCAGAAAAGTGAGCCGTACGGCATAGGTTCGCCGTGTGTACCGATGTGATACTGTTTTGCATACCATTGACAATGGCAGCTAAACAGAATCCGAGCAAAGGCTTGTTGCCCGAGAACATAGACTTGGACGAAAAGAGCAATGCAGCAGCTAGTACGAAGGCTGGTCCGACCGACTTGGAGAGCTGGAACGTTTTGGGAGTTGGGTTCATAAGACTTGCAATGAAGGAGCCACCGATGTAGCTTGCCAATACTTTCATCTGCGTAGCAAACACGTTGTTTCTTCCGGTAGCCAAACCAACTGCAGCTGTTGTGTAGGCTCCAGTGACAGCTGCAACGGCCTGCTTGGTGCCATCGTGGGCCGCAGCGCCCGAAAGACAGCAGCCGTTCAAGAATCCACTATTCAAGGCAAGAATCAAACCAGATTTGACAGCTACAGTCGTGCTGATGGCTCGTTCCTTTTTGGTTTCCTTTTGGACGTACGTGTTCACTGTAAACGTCGGTTTTTTCATCGGCTTTGAGAGAGTCGCTGCGGGGGCAGCCGCACTTTGGGATACTGCCACAAGAACAAGAAAGAAGGAACGGTATATCATTTCGATGGTAGCTAAATTTCGAGACTTATTTTAGACGAACGAGGCAAAAAATTATGAGCTCATCCGAAAGATTTGAAAAGATACCTTTTGGGTGTGATGACGTAAATTCGATGTCAGCTGTCCGTGCGAACGCTATCGTATGAAATTCCTTTGATTAGGCAATGGTTTGGCACGTGCAGTCCGGAGAGACTCAGCAGCAACACGATCGTATGCTCCCATTTCCGATGCCTCCCACTATTTTTTACCGACACTGCCACTGGGCGGGCTTCGCGAAGCTTTGAGCTTCACATTTAAGCACGACCGATACAACAAACCAGGCGCTAATATTTTAGAGAGGTTGTGTTGGTGAATGGCTCTAGAGGAAGTGTTACCTGCTTCGCAGCGATCGCAAGAAAACAGTCTAAAACTAATGATTGTTGGCGTGGACAACGAAGAAAAACCCATTACCAGTGGTAATTTTCAACTGCAACAAAAATGTTGTGATGTTCCTAAGCAATTGCCGTTGCGTTTAAACGGGTAGAGATTTTGCTGTCTCCAATGATTTCTTCATCAGTGGGTGGTGCGACTTCTTTGATATTTCTTCCTCGATTTCTTCGGGAGTTGGAACAAAAAGTGCATCACCTGGTCTTCGCGATGAGCTCTTGACACGTCGATGACGTGGGCGGTTTGTAGGCGCAGGCTCAGAGGCGCAATCGTCGGAGGTTGCCTGATCATCTCTCGTCGACAAAGCTACCGCCGACAGAACACGATTGATATCCGGCATGACATCCAAAGCTGCACCATTGTGATGAATGCTAGATGTCTCGGATGCTGACAGAATTTCACTGACATGCACAGATGCATGGGCCGTTGTTTCCTCTTCCGGTCTTTTCTGCATATCGAGAAGCTGTTTTTCGCGAAGGGCTGCCTCATCCGGTACAATATCATGGTATCGGTCGAGGTCAACCTGAAACATGCGTTCGTCCGTCTTTTTCTGTTGAGCTTGTCCTACCACTGTAAGACACGGCGCCCATTGTGAATATTCGTCCCAAACAACATCTTCGTATCGGTAGTAATGCAGCGATTGAAAAGTTCCGGATTGCAAAGGATCAATTCCTTCCACGACGCAAATGACTTCCGAGACATTATTCCGAAAAAATTGCTTGAGTTCTTTTAAATCTTTCGTGGGCGTCATGCTATCGTGGAACTTTTCAATCTCGTCCAGGTTGAGGGAAAGATGTGTACCTTCCAATGGAAAGTCATCCTTGGCTTCCGCAATTTGTTGATATCGCACATGATTCTTCCATCTTCCCAAATGTCCGTAGGATTCACCGCAAATAGGACAAATGACATCGTCTCGACTCGACGTTTTTCCGTCGACTTGCCGAAGCACCAATCCAGAAGGTGTCACTATACCTACCGGTGGCGCTGTTGGTGGATGTAACAAACTATAAAGATCGATATGATGACTGATGACTGTGGGAAAGCTCAAAAAGAGCATACCACCCAGTTCATCATCGGGTTGCAATAATCGCAGGGGACGCGGTACGGGCCGGTGATTCATGACACAGTACATGCGGACGTGTGCTTCGACGACGGGATGACCGGCATCGGCATCAAAGAGTCGAACTTGGAATCGTACTTGTCCGTTGACGATCGACACCAAAGCCTTGCGTGAATTAATGACCTGGTTGGATCGAGTTTCAGACCGTCCAAAACGAGCATACAAAAAGGCCAACAGAAAGGCATTGAAAACCATACTCCAAGCCATTTGAAGATAGATCAAAAACTGCAAACTACCACATTCAGGTTCAAAGTAGGAGTTAACACCATTGGGTAAACCATATCCTGTAAGTAGAAGAAGGAAGGCAGCAGTGAGTTGAGTGTTTTAAGGATAATCTGCCATTACAGCACAGCAAACAGCAAACCTACCAACTGTGGTACAGGTTTCCAGCGAAAAGGCAAAAGCCGGACCAAAGGAAATTGGCTCATTATCGGGTCCCAAGCCGCAATCGCTTTTGGAATTTACCGAATCTTGCCAGACGTAAAGAGTGGCAAACAGTAGAATCATTCCTGTCCAAGTGCCCATCAAAATGCCCAAACTGCGCGAAGTCGGCCATCGCAGCATGGTATGGAACCAATTGTGCTTGAGCAGAGAATAAATGCGCAGTCCCTGATTGTGTTCAATGTGAACCTTGTTGGCGGATTGACCAAAGGGACGGTTGCGCAAGACCAAGCGGGGCAGATAGGACTCTCTAAGTTCACGAGCCGAATCAGCACCTTCTATTTCGTCCAAAGAATCAGTATTACCCGCCATGTTGTGACGAAAGGAGGAAGGTTCCCCTTCTCGATCGGAAATCGTTTCTCCGTGGTTGTCACTCATATTGCGGCCTCTCGAACCATTGAGCCGATTGTGAACGGCACCAGCACCAACATTGCCGTTGATCTTGTCTGGTTGAATCATAGTTTCGGGTAGACTGTTGTGGTTGTTGTCCATTCTTTGGTGGCGGTCGTCGTTGATGCTGTTGCTGCTGTTGTTGTTGCTGCTGATTGTGAATTGTGATTTAAAAAAAAGAGAGCACACGGAAGTAAACGATGCTGGTTGAGTATGTATTGGTCGGAGGTCGGAGTACAAATAAAAATAAACAGTTCGTACTTTATCTTTCAAGAATGTCGCCGGTGCTGTTTTGCTTCTTTTCGCATGTCTACTAGTCTACTGGTACTACTACCTACTACCAGTCTAAAAGTAATGATAGAATGAACACTTGTTGACGGAAGCTGTTGCCGATGCTCCGGGTTGTCTTGTTAATAATGATCCAACAATCTCTTTGTGACTGCTCGATTTGATGCAACAGTCTACTACTACTACTGAGTACCTGGTAGTAGACTACCCAGAAGGTTAATATTGATAACCAGTACCGGTAATGTATTGCTGCCATTGTAGTATTACCAGGTACTGTACCAGGTACTTAGTACTCCGTACTTATCAACCATAATATTTTTTTTCTTCTTGCGTGACAACTTTTTTAATCACGGACAAGGGAAACAGGAAGAAAATCTCAATAATCCCGTAAAAAGCTAATGTGGAGACTACTTGAATATTAGAGTAATATTATGGATAGACTGGACTACTGGACTAGACTAGTGTGTGGATACAGAGCAAGCATAGGCACACGACCTAATAGAGTATGA
>Ga0100402_1001488_pt1 | contig 27054 bp, 24 predicted proteins | sample CryGeyme20150102_FD_80419 | JGI IMG/M metagenome (GOLD analysis project Ga0100402, IMG submission 80419) | Groundwater microbial communities from Crystal Geyser aquifers in Utah, USA - Crystal Geyser metaG 2015-0102 | ecosystem: Environmental > Aquatic > Deep subsurface > Groundwater | place...
ATATTGATAATATTTGACGATTCATCATTGTTTACGCCAAAAGGTTGCCCAAGCCAAAGTATATTGGAATACCCAATCATTATCTTTAATGGCAAATCTTAAATTTTAACATGGGCACAGCTCTTCAAAACCGACTTTGGTGAGAGCTCTCGTAAGCCCTTCGTTGGTCGTAAGTGGCTTATTATTTTTCCAATATCCGCCAACCCAATTTTCCTTGGGAGTATACTGCTACAACCAACTATAGGGGGAGGTCAGTATGAGGAGTCCTTGAGGCTCAAGAAAATTTCCAATAGAGTTCAGGAATACAAATGGATCAGGTAATCGGTCGATCAAGTTACCTCCAAAGATTAGATTGAATTTTCCAAGTGAAGGGTTGAGGTAGCATGCATCCCCAACAACAAATTTGACTTTGTTTGCAACTTCCTCATGACTCGAGAGTTTTGCATCAGCAGCCTTTATAAAAGCATTGGAAAAATCGATTCCTACAACCTATTTAAACTGCTTAGCGAGTTAAATTGAGGTTCTTCCAACAGCACAGCCTAGATCAAGAGCCCTTCCTTTCTATAACTTGCTGATTTAAGCTTTATCAATGCATAAACGAGCACAAGCAGCAGGGTAGTTTTCCACTCCAAGACTGTTGGGACCATAATGAAAGTTCAGGTACATATTTACCAGCTATTCAGTCTCATATGGATTTTCATTAGGATGAGAGGAGTTATTTTCAAAAGAAATTTTATGTGCAGCATCTTCGAGGATCTTATGAACTTGAGTTTGGGCTTCTTTAGCATTGGACAGCTTTTTCCAGCCAAAAAATTCATAATAGAAAACCTCAGCTCTTCGGGCTGTAAGCACACGCTTGCTTTGAATTGACTAGTGATATAAGTGTTGATAGTATGTGCTTATAATGTCTTTTTAAAGCGAGCAAATAAAAGGGAAGAAAGGTTCGTGGATGATATATCCAGGAACAAGCATAGTGATGAGATAGTCATGTTCGATCTTGATCAATTCCTTCACCAGATTGATTTTTTCATTGATAATACAGTTTTGAAGGACCACTATGTCATAATGAGGATGTACTTGTTGTGAAAAATCCTCAGCAGAAATTACCCTTACTTTTCTATGTATCACTAAACTTACGTCTGCCCCACTTTAGGCCTTTCAAGAAGCATATCTTCACCAATAAAGCCTTCTTTTCCTGCAAAGTAGCTTACATTTTTTGCTTTTACAAAACGTTCATGGAGGATAGTATAATAATCCCCTGTATCGACGAGGTCAAGATTAGAGAAACCTGGAAGCATCAACTACGCAGTTAATCCAGTTCTTGCACCTAGAATAAGAGCCTTAGCATTAGCCTGTTAACCCTTGGGAATGGAATGTAGAAGACAGTTCTCCAACTTTTATCGAACACCTGAATCTAAGTTATGTTAGCTGAAGAGATCAATACTAACAGGGTCTACTCCTGCAGGATGCTTGGGATACACATACGTATCTTGCTCCATTATGATACTTATCAAATTATGTTGTAGTGATATAAAGTGAAGGATCCTTTGAGATTGAGAAATTGAAGAATACAATAGTTTAATCATACTTAATATAAATGCCATGTCATCAGAGCAAAAGCATAGTGAGGAGCCTGAATGCTCCGTACTGTATGATGAAGGTGGATGGTTGACTGAAGATTTTGCTCAGTGTGAGAGCAGATAGTTCTGTAACGAATGTTTGTTTAATTCCCTCCTTGAAAGATCGAAGCATCTCCTTCTGAAGTTAAGTCCTCTTTTCCTCTTCGTTCATGTTATAAATTATTTGAGGTTTAGAAAATATTGATAAAGATATTGCCAATAACTGCCATTAATCATTCATCTGGATCTCTGTCAAGCTCGTTGAGGTCATCTCCTTCAGTGGTTGCTTTGATGAGCTCTTCTACAATTTAGTTGTAGTTCCGATACTGACAATTCTCCTCAGGATGGTTCAGGTTGTCCTCGACTTCGAGCTGATTAGCAAGGGCAAGATAGTAAGAATTTATACGGCGAGGCGTTGTTGCAAGAGCAGAATTTCCATATTTTTTGGCCCACTTGTTGAAAATGCTTGCAAAGAAGGAGGGATGTCTTTGTCGAATTTATTCGTCATAGGGTTTGATGACATTTTGCTCATTAAGATAATATTTGACTGCATATCCAAGGACAAGCAAATAAATGTAAATCCTTTTCAACTCTTGAATGGTAAATGATGATGTATTTCTGACCTCATTCTATTGGGATCTTTCAGCATGGCTTTTGAGTCTACTTTATGAAATGGATACATAATATTGAACTGCTAAAGTTGAGTATTGTAAGCCTGTCGATGCACTTGCTCTGACAGGATTTGCTGAATTAGTTCATGAACTTCAGCAGGAATGTCCATATCCTCATTAAATAATTCAGGCTCATTATTATAGCAAGGTTAAACATCGTTAAGAATGTGCGAAAGGAAGACTATCTCAAATTGGTTGAGGTGAAAAACTTTTGCAGTGTGAAGTAGCATTTAATAGGGATAATTTCTGGGACTATTTTATGCTGTTTTGTGAAGAATCTCGTTGGATTTGTATGTGAAGCCTGTCATCAGGTATTCCTCCTCAAGCTCTTGATAAGCAGATGTGTTTCCTGTTCTAAGCGATCCCAGTCGACCGATTGAAGAATAAATCTCCATATTATATTTATATTATAAAACCATCTTAGATCAGATTCAATGTGCTCTTTTGATCAATAAAATATGATTATTATTAAGAACAACACTAAAAAGATTTTCAAATCAACTAAGGTTTCCTCTCTTGATGAGGTAGCCATCATAGGAGACGTTTAATCTCTTCACTTCAACCTTTTCACTTGGCTCAATGTTGTTTTCTGAGTAAGGCTTCTTCTCAAGCTGATCAAGTAATTTTTTAGTTACTTCAGAAATGTGAACTTTTCCTATTTATCCGGTTTCTTCAAATTTGTTGGCAACAACAACATCTGAGCCGTAAATATCGTAACGAACAATTTATGTGCCAACAATTCCTCCAATAATAGTTCCAGTATGCACTCCGATACGCATGTTGAGACATGAAAGCTCAGGCTTTTCTCTCTTAACCTTCTCAATCATTTTTATCATTTCAAATGCAAAGTTAACAACGTTTTCAGCCTCCTTTTTGGGATTTCTATCGTAGCAGTTTGTAAAACCGAGGACAACATAGCAATCTCCGATGGTATAGAGCTTGTATACATTATTTAGAGTACAAAGAACGTCGAACTCCTAGAACAAGCTTCTTAGCATACGGACCACATTCGCTGGTTCTTCTCTATTTTCAGGCTTGTCAGAAAATTCAGTGAATCCTTTGATATCTGCGAAGAGTATAGTGCATTCTTCAAACTGGTCTGTCAATTCTAATCGGTTCTCAAAATTTTGTGTCTTCAACTTCTCATATGCATGTTTGGGTAAAAGCTCAGAAACGATTGTTGATAGTTCTTTACTGATCTGAGCAGTTTTTTGACTTTGTCTGAAGTTGATGATAGACTCCCTCTGGAAGACATATTTTCGGATGAGAACCAAGCATACGTAAAACCATTCGTAAATAGTTCCAACATCCAAATCTCCGATTACACCTATCGAAACGCACCCGAATATAATGGTCATCAACCCCATCGTTAAAGATTGAACGAAGCGATTACCACTAATGGCTGTGAAAATTGTGAGGTTCATGAGTGTGAAATAGTGACTGAAGTTTCGATTGAGAATATCGTGAGGATTTCCAAATTCATCGACTTTTTCAACTGCTAGCAAGTAAGCGAAAAGAGCCACAAAAATCCAAGTCACGTAGCTATGACTGTTGATATAGCTGCATAGGAGTAGCAGTAACCCCAATAATACCAAACTTACTGACCTTAGTCCTACTTCAGCAGGAGAAGAAATTTCAAGGGCCAGATAACCTCCAAGGTAAGCCAAATTGAGAAGCAAAAGAACTCCTAACAGCAGTTTGTCACGTAGCCCTTTGTTTTTGTCCAGGTGTTCTGAGAAAGCTTCCTCGATATCAGTTTATTTCATCAGAAGATTTTATATGTCTTGGCTTGGATATGCTTCCATGAGATGGCTACGTGCTTTTTCTGGGCTAAATTACAGCAAGGCAGAGTACCCTTTGATTTAATCCTGACGATTCTTCATCTCTTCGATCTTATTGAAGTTGTTTTCCAGACCGGAACATGTTATTCTCTGATGCTGTGTCCTCTTAGAACTATCTGAATGATTATTCTATCCTTCTGGCTGAAGGTAAGGTGCCAATATGTTGGCTTAATCTTCAGAATTTTCCTCTTCTGCTGTTTTGAGACTTCTTATAAGCTTCATCACCAGTCGCTTGAATTTACCCCTCACGCTGGAAGTATGAGTTCGACGAGCAGCTTCACTATTTTTGAATGTGAAAACAGGGATTGTTTCATCTTTTGTCTTGCATAGACCTTTCATATAGACCTATCTGCAGCTGAAGGCTTCATCAGGAAAGGCGTGAAGTTCCTCACGAGCTTGTTTTGAAAGTGTGACTGTTCCTTTTTGACTGGTTGAGCAATGCCTAGATGTTGTATTAACATTTGTCCCGATCAAAGAAAATTGTTTTTTATGCTTACCAATGACTCCCACAACAACTTCACCTACATGGATTCCCACCTTGATGTCAAGGTCTTTATTTTTCTGAGCACCCCACTTGAATAGTTTAGTTTTTTATAGCATTTGCTAAGCCATTGAGAGGAGTCTTTCAACTTTATTTTTCCTGACCATGAAACTTTCCATTTGACCCTCTATTTTTCGGATTCCTGTAGCTGCCATGTAAGTGTACCCCACAGTCTCGATCTTTTGAACAGCGAAATTAGAACAAATCTTGTCAAATTCTCTGTAGAGATTATCAAGCAAACGAACAACATGTCTTCCTTATTCTTCAAGAATGGCATCAAAATTGCAGACATAACAGAAGAGAATAGCCACATTCTTTTATTTATACTGTCCTCCATCCCTATCATTTTCTGCGAAAAAATTCCTGACAAACTATGGTACTAAGATTGTCCAAATGTCATTTGTCTGATTGGTTTGCATTTCAATTTGTTATCTCAAAATGAAGTTTTTCCTTGAGTCAAAGGTGCTACCATATAAAATATAGATATTAGCTGCTCCGCACACTCCCATCAATAAAATTAATAAGGATAGTTTTACTCCAACAGTTGGTCCCATAGCCATATCGACTGTAGCTGTAACAAAGTAAATGACATTGAGGATAAGTACCAGCTCAAGTCGAAGCCCGACCATTTGAGTCAAAATGATGAAAAGGAAACAAGTAAGAAGAAAGCTTTAAGCTGGATCAGTTGATAAAACCTAGTATGCAATAGTCAAAATGCAAACTCCGGCTGAGCATAACTCTGCAAAGATATAGTATTTTCTTCCCAGCTGTTCTCCGAATCGTAAAGACCAGACCAGAGCTAGGAGCAGACCGAAAATCAACAAGATAAGAGGGATTTGCCGGACAACATGAATCTATCGGGCTACGCTACCATGAATCATCACAATCAAGAATGTGACAATCAGAAGTAAGATTGTTAGTTGGAATCTCTTAAGATTGGGTGTTGCATTGTTGAATTCACTTTTGATGCGATGCTCAGGCTTTTTGATCTCTAGGAGAGGAGTTATCTTGAGCTCATTAGTGTCAAAGTCTTCAGCAACAAGATCTTGAATGGATTATTCTATGTTGTCCTCATCTTGAAAGAGATGCCTCACAAGATCGACATGTCCGATATCTTTTTACAGTAGTTGACGTGATCGTTTGACATTTTCTTTCTTGAGCCTTAGAACTTGTTCGACAACCAAAGATATTATTCCTTTTCTTCTTGTTTCCCGGACAAACAGGGAACTAGCCAGACAAAAAATTATCACGTTGATTAATCCCAAGACAGAGTCATAGGATTTCCATATAGTGGTTATTTGAACAGCAGTTCTGAAAAATTAAGGTTCGGCCACTGCGCAAATCCAAGGGGCACCCAGTAAAAGAACGTAACTTACTGCTGCGAGGACTCCAATAGCTGTTAAAGAACATTGTCCATACACCAGATGCCGAAGAACACTGACGTTCAGCATAAGGAAATAAATGCTGAAGTGGATGGCTTCAACCGGAAAAATTTTGCCACCAGGGAGCCTTGCATTTGGGAGCGTGAGTACAATCACTAGACTGATCGTAAGTCCATGAAAAATACCTTCTCCTAAATTACTCCAAAATCTGAGCAGTCCTTTCTTATCGTTGAGTAAATGATTGTTGGGAGCGATTTTTTGTCTGCGTTGTTCCATCATAATCACAAAAACTGTCTCGATTGCTCCATAAAGAACAACATAAAGTAACATTAGATAGCTGTTGAAACTGTAAGATGTGCGATGATAAGCGAATACTATTGTTTGTAAGACCAGGACCATCATTCCAACCAACCCAGATCGATAAACAGAAACGTTCACAAGTTAGCTATAAGCACAGCTCACCCACTTGCCTAGTTAAATGATTCTTTTAAGAGAGCCAATGTTAGGGGCTCTGATGTCAGAAGGAATATCCGAGTGAACCAATTCACGTTAGAAATTGCTGATGATCAGCGAAACGTCAGAGTAGTTTTCAAAAAGAAGATCTGAATATGAACTCCCGATGCTCATCAGAGTATGAGTTCTATTATAGCTACGCTTGAGTTTTTAGGTTATTTATCCTTTTTCTTGAGGCGTCAAACCGTGAGTGAGAATATTTTGAGCATAGTATACTGCTAAGAGGAAATGCTGCATAAGGGAAGAGTGCGCCTTCAGAAGTCCCCAGCACTCTGCTCCCAAAATCAAGGAGTACCTAAATTAAGACTCATAGTTAAGTTTTCTTGTAATCATATTCAAATTGTAGGTGATTTCTTCCACTGCCCGACCTTCGAGCTAGATGTAGTCACAAATTCTCCCTTTTTCTCCCCTCTCTTCAAAAAGACTTTTAAGAGATTGAATTTCTGTCAGGTTGTTGGCAAATACACACATTTTGATTTGTTGATCCCCTAAGAAATCTACCACTTCCTTAGCAGGCTCGTTCTTCTCAGCTGATAAGCCAACAAGGCACACAAAGTCAAGATTTTGTTCAAATTATCTGGAAAAATCTTCGATTTCTTTATGAGTGATGTTGCTAATCATTTTTAGCTTGGTGAATTCATTTTCATAAGCTTAATACTCAGTTTTACCCATTTATTTTCTGCCATAAATTATTATTTCAGCCTTGTCTTGCCTGAAGCTGTTTAATTTTTATGAGAGACCTTTGCGAGCTTCTTTGTCTTTGAGGCGTTCAAGCATGTCTTCTGCTGGTCCTTTACAGTACATAAATCTTTTGTCTTTTCCTTCTTGCCTAACAACCACCGAGTAAACATCACGGTCAAGTTGGAAGTTGTTTTGAGTTCTTGAGAAGAACCATTAGCGTTCTTCGCCTTCTTGCAGCTTAAGTCGGAGTCCAGATTATTTCTTGGTTCGAGGATCTATTTGACAACTTACATGAACTCCAAGAGCATTCACTAACTTGAGGAGCACCTCTTCTGCATACACTTTGCTGTTGGCCTCAAATTTTATATCTCTTGAATCTTGAGACTTCAGGATAGCTTGATGACACAAAGCTAGAGCCTTCACAAGCTCAACTGCTTCTGCTTATTCATTAGCTAAGTTTTTTCTCAGTTTGTCTCGACTGATTCTAAGAGGCTATAGTTATAGTCTCATCCCTGAAAAAGAGGTACAATGAAGACCGGTGTTGATTCTTCTGCCTGGTTCAGGTCGAGTTTCGTCATCAAGGAAGTAATTGTCGAACTCAGAAGATGATCTTTAAGCGAGGGGAGCAGGACTGAAAGCTGATTCTAAAAAAGAACTATTGTAAATGTTGGCAAGTGGATTGTGAGAATATTTATGAGAATTACCTCCAAGTCTTGAGCCATTTCTTCGACTGCCTCTACTTTCGTTGCATTCTTCTCTGAAATCATAAAGTGAAGTGCTGGTGATAATCTGGTCAGGATTCATTTTTCCTGAGCTGAGAACTCCATTGTATGCAAGGACAGCGAAGTCAATAGATCCAAGATTTATAAGGCTGGAGTAGTTGATAATTTGGGAATCAAGATTGTCTATGAGGCTGAAATATAAGAGGAGAAGTCCATTGCCAAAGAAGAGGAAATGAGGAAGAATAACTGAAAACTGAGCAAGATGATATGCTATCAACTCAAACACGCTTCCTCCTTATGAAAGAGTAAACAGTCCAAAGATGAGCCCGAATACGATGTCAATAACAATGGTGCCTGCAAATATGCGATCGATATTATTTTAGAAGAAACGATGATTCCTTGCTCTCTATCCGATATGACGCATGATTTTACAATTCATGCCAGCATTTAGCACAAGAGCATAGACCCAGCATGTCTTGATGACTGATTCTCTAGAAATGAAGTTCTCAAATGTGAGGAGTGATGTTTTTGGATCCTTAACTAGTTTGAGGTATCCCAAAAAATTTTCCATATTTGAATTGGGTTGTTCATACTTGAGTTTTCCTGAAAGATATTCCTTTCGGTATCTATCCCAATTTCGTTTGACAGCTGATCTTGAAGTCACTTGTGTAAGGTAGCAAGCTTTTTTCCGCTCAACAGTCACTTTTCCAGTGATGCTTCGGGCATCCACATAGACTATCGCCTCTCTGTCCTCAATATGTTGCGTGTCAAGCAAAAGCAAGTCTGCTGGGGCTTTTTCTCCCTTCTCCAAATATAGAACATCACCTTCTTCAATATCGCCCCATGTCAAACCAGTCATTTCCTCACCATTGCGAAATACTTTTGAGTCTTCCATCAGGAAACGACTTTGATTCACCTTCTCATCTGCGCGGCTGCGCATTTTATCGAAGTACTGCTCCTTGAATATGATCAGAAAAGCTACTATGCCAAATTCAATTATGTACATCCAGCGAGTGTAGGGCTCTGCAAGTGGAATGGAAAAGGCAAGGAGGATGCTGAGCATGAGGGAGAGAGGACAAGGGTTTAACAGTTTAAAGAGGATGCGAAGAAACAGTTGGTCAGATAAGTAGCTGTTGGTCGATATTTAGTTGTCAGCAAGGCCCATAAGAGAGGTTGCCTTTCCATTGGTGAGTTAGAGGGTGTTACAGTCGGAAGATAGCTCTCTTGGTTGCCTGTGAGTGTCAGTTGGCTCACTTTTCATCGAATATATTTAAACTATATGTACCAAATACCTCTCCTAATATTTCTGGATCCTATTATCATAATAGGAAATACAAAAACATGATAGATCTTTAAAAATGGTGAATCAGAATTCTCAAGAATAATATTATTAATGCAGATTGAGGAGGATAAAATTATTTACATTGACCAAGCATTCACTTAGACTTATGGAGGATATAATTCAAGACTGGAACTTGAAAGTTTATGCTCACAACTTACCACCTGGAAACTACAATTGAAACCTCACGTTAACCGAGAAATACTCAGCACTATTGAAAAATCTATCCAGAGTAACTATCGACAAAATCTTTCTAGTTCAAGAAAAATCAGACAAAGTTCTCAATGTAAAGGCACAGCTCATCTTAAAAGATTGTCAGTACCTCAATTTACAAAGCCTAGTAGCTCTATTGATCTTATTGCCACAGGAAAAGCCGTAAAAAACAGCAGAAATGATTCCTCACAGCAAAAAAGACCTGTCAGAAGCGCTATGAGCTGCCGATCGGAACCATATCAGCAAAGCGAGCATTTTTTAAGGCCGATGGGTAGTGTTTCATCGATACTTCCAAAGACCGCCTATTAGAAAATTTTAGTCAAGAAAGATCCTCTAGTAATATATCCCTTTGAGAGCAAACTGAAGATGAAGAGGGTTGATGACAATCCCAAAGTTCTGGAGCAGATTATCGCTCACAAACATAAAAACACCAGCAAGTAATAGCTATATGATTTTGTGAGGCGAATAATCATGAGAAGAAGTAGCTGACAGCTGTTATTGATAATTGTTTCAAGTGCAACTTATATAATTTTATTAATCAATGGAGACCTCGAGAAAATCATTCAGATCTTTTTCAATTGCCCAGACCATCAAAAAATAAATTGATGATACTCTCTTCAAGGTCGAGTTGGAAAAGAGAAAATACTTGACCATTGAAAGGTAGGAGCAGCATTTTCAGGACACACTTCAGAAAAAATTGCAACTTCTCAATGAACTGAAGGCCAAATAAGCTGAAACACGTTTTCAGGCAAAAAAAGCAGGTCAAACTGCTAACAATATCGGCCATATTGACAGAAGTAATCTTCTTCTCACTGATAACATCCAGCATCTTCACAAAGATATTACTCTTCATCGTCGTCAAATATCCAAATTCAAAACATTGAGCACTCGTCTAGCTTAATAGATCAAGGAGCTCGAACTCAACAACTAAAAAATAAACGCACAAAATACTTAGTTGTATGCTTATTTTTATCTTTAGTTAGCGTCTTAATGAATCCCTTAAATAGGACATACTTCTGCTTCGGTAAAATAATATCAAGAATGCTGGATAATTCTATCAATCATTTGCGAATATCAGCAAAGCAGACGCTAATGATCAAAATAATCGCAAAAAGTTTGGGGTGTCTCAGAAAAATTTCCTCGGCTAGGAATTAAAAAACTCCAAAATAGTAGCTTTTGATGGTTTAAGTGAGGCTTTACGCGAAAGCGGGTTTAAATATATAGCTCATAGCGATGAAATCATGACTGATGCCCTTCCTCTGGCTAAAGAGAGAATTCGAACAAAAATTCATCTAAACAAAGAAAAGCTTCGAATTAGCTAAGCTTACCAGAAATTTGGAGAAGCCTTGGAAAAAATGTTTTCAGTGATGAAGGAATACAAGGGCAGAGATGACCTTGATTTTATTGCTCAAGAGTTTGTCACTAAATAGAGACAGCTCCAAAAAATTGAAGAATATATCAGTCAGTTGGAGAGCAGAATTCTAAGGGCTCAATTCGGGTTGCAGAACAGTAAAAAGAAGGATGAAGACCTCAGACAATAAATAAACAGTCGAGTTGAGAAGGAAGATCACAAATATTCTCAACTACAAAATTCTGTACAATCTGAGATTTAAAAATTGAAGTAGCAAGAGAAGGTGTTTTACTAATGGTTTACAAAAGTTAGCAATATTATTCTCCCTCTAACTCAGTAAAAGCTTTCAAGAGGGAATGCCTCGGACTTGATTGGGGAAATCGAGCAAAACCTTGGCTTGGAAAAGTAAGCCATTGAGAAGAAGCAAATTTCTAAAGTTCCCAGCCCTTCCTTTGAACTGGAGGCGAAGCAGATGCATAATTAGCTTTTAAGCTATTAGAAAATGAGAGAAATGGCAGCTGAGTATGTGCAAAACAAAAAATGATGAATATTGCATATTATAGGAAAAGAAAAAATACATTGATCAAGATAATTCAGATCAGGATAGGTCTCTAGAGGATTAATCAGTCACTTTTACAGTCATTGGTATAGAGGCGGTACATTTTTTTAGCAAATATTTGGCTGCAATTGCATAACTCTTCAATCTCCTTCAAGCTGACTTCTTTTTCCTCATGACGATCCAGATGTTCATAGATGATCCTGGCAATATCAGTAGCCTCTTTGTCGGTGATTCTGTTGCGAAAGAGTCGAACAATGTCCTCAAAGCGAATGTGTTCCTTGTCATAGAGGCTCTCAAACAAGATATCGACATAGCCGATGATACTTTGCTGATAGATACTATATTCAATGCGGGAATACATTCCTACAAAATTTTAGAAGTCTATTTTTTTTTGTTAGGAAAATATTTTCTCAAGAACTTCAGGCCGAACTAAAACTTTATTCATGCTAAACATAACTTAAAATCCTTTCTTGAATTTGTCCAGACTTGCTCCGCTATCTCTTAGCAAAGTATGATATGTCGAATAGAGGCCATGAAGCTCAAATCGGCTTAAGTTAAATTTCTTCTATAGTCTTAAAATGTTGTAGCTAAGTAAATTACGGGGTTTTTTCATTCTTTCCTTTTTAAGAATATCTTAGAGTCCTTCAGGCCCCCATTTCATTGGAGACATCTATCCTTTCATTGACTATCTTGCCATCTCATCAAGACATTTGGGAACAAAATCAGCAAGTTTAGTCTTGACTTCCTTGATCGACGGAATTCGATGAAGTTAAGGTATCGAGGTAGCCACTCGACTGAGAAGAGTCTTGTTGGTTTCAACCAAATTTTTATGTTTTTTGAAGCGATTGGGTGAATCTGCTTGGAGAACCTTGCGTTCTGCTACATAGCTATATGGCATATTTTATACGTTCGATTCGTAAGCCTGAAATTGTTCATCTGAGACTGTTTACGAATATTAGAACGCCTATTTATCTTGTTAACATCTAAAAGATTCAACTGAGTCACAATTCTTCCTGCTTCAGTCTGAGGCCTATTCAGCATTCTTTCTTCTATAATCTTATAAATTCCCTATTCTAACTTCATAGTCTATAAAATTTATTTGGTAAGCAATATCATCACTTCATATTCTTAAGATTCTCCTGTCGAACATATTCGATGTAGTGCCTTCTGCCTTGTGGAGCGTACTTGCTTGCTATTTCCTTCTATAGTCTCTACCTCTCTTGTTTTATTGTCTTCAGCTCCTTTTTGCTGGCATACTCCATTCTTTCGTGTTCGTTTTGCAGCAGGTCCACCATGTACTTTCCACGATTCTCCAATTCATTTTTTATAGCCTCGGTTGCCATTTTTTATAATTTCTTCTGAACCTCTTTGACATCATACTCGGTAATCTTATTTTCCCCTGCGGATAAATATTGTTTCTGCATCTGCAATATTTCGCTTGTGGTGCTGTCAAAAACCTATTTCTCTCTTTTACTATTAATCTCCTACATTCGCATGCGAATATACAGCTTTCTACTTAAGATTAAACGTACAAGATGGCATTTTCTTATCTTTGGGGTTATTTTTATGCCTCCACCGTATTTTCGATCAGTCCATATCTCGCTGCTGGTTTTGATTGTTATTTGTTGTCTGCCTCTTCTCTTCTCTGCTGTAAAGACTCTGAAGAGATATTACGAGGTTGTTGAAGCTGGGGAGCTGAGACTTGAATTTCCTCCAGATCACGGGAAATATCAACTTTTTTCTCAAGGTTCCTCTTTTTGAACATGTCTATTATAATCTGTGATTTGAGAGTTGGCATGTCATTGGAGCTCACCATAAATACTGATTTCCTTGATGCTCTTGAACCTCCTTCTTCTTTCCCACCTAATGAGGATGATCTTACTAATCAAGTCGAAGAGAAGTTTCTTCAGGAGTGCTAGAAGTTCATCAATAATGAACGTTTGCTTTACAAGTGTAGTAAATCTATCGAAAAGCGGTTATCTACAACCTTGACGAACTCTCAGCATCTAAAAGATAGCCTCACCAACAACCAATAGCATTATCAAAAAGTAGTCCAGTAACTTTCTCGATATCGCAAGCAGAGATAGCAATTGAAGTAAAGGTAAGCTGTAATGAGCATGTTATGCGACTTGATCAAAATGGAATAAATTCGAAAAGATCTACTGATCAGTGGAGATGAGTCCAGTCTTAAACAGATCAAAAAAGAAGCCCTTTTTAATTAAGATGAATATCTAAGCAAGTTAAGTAAACTAGATGAAATAGTCGGGGCTTCGGAACAATTGTAAAGTTTCACTGAATAATTCCCTCTTCTCAAAGATATTCTTGTTGAGTTAAAGAGTATTTTCCAAGCGGCTGTCAAGATATTGTTGTCATAATTGATGACTCCCACAATGGTTGAACTTTCTCTCAATAAATATTCCAACATTTTTTTCAAAGGAGAACGAGCATAACATCAAATATTTTAGGAAGCGTTGATTAAAAACAGAATTCAAAACATGAAGATCAGTCTTAACCCAATGATCAATAACCTCAGCTATGCCAGCAATATTCCTGAACTCTATCAGACAATTTTGTAAACATGGACAGGACTGCTCAAACAGGAGGTGTCTCTTTTTGCAAATTGTAAGCAATTCGGAGTCATTAGATCAGCCAATTAGCATATTATCCAGTAGCTGATTCCTCGAATGGAAAAGAACATATTCCGCATTAAAGATCTAGTGCAAGTTGTCAGAATAAGAAAATATTTTAGTCAGTTCAATATATCGATGTTAAATATTTAATAGCTCTAATACAAAGATGACAGCCTTCTTAAAAGTGTGATAGCAAAAAGTTAAGCTGTAATTGAGTCGATGATGACTGAAGAAGCGTAAAGTTTAGAGAATAGCAAATACAACATATACACTATGGTGTCTTATCTTCCAATCAGATAGCACCTCAACAAGATACTTCAGTGCTATGAAAATTCTTTAGAAAATGAGCAACTGGACTGGTAAGGAGGGTTTTAGAGTCTCTGCTCTTCTAGAGATCCGAAGAACTATCCCAACAATAAAAGTCTCCTCATCTTTAATTTAAACATCTGGTATCTCTATCTGAAATTGCTTCCTGCTGGAAAACACTCTAAATAAGGTCAATAGATTCTTCAATGGTGTCAAAACACTTTTGCTAATATCAATTTAACAGAAACAAAGAAGAAATATTTTGACTCATTTGAAAAAGTTCTTGAAATAGGAGGCAATTTTTCAGCCTTCAAAAGTAAATCTTACAATATTTTAGATACTATTTACTCTGAAGTACAACTTCTGGGTCACTAATAACTAAGGAAAGCTGTATCTGAAGTTATTAAAGCTGGCTATATGGAAAGCTACAAATAAACTCTTGCCAAAATAGGGAAGGAGCCAATGACAAACGAAGAAGTAAAGGCTTATTGCAATTCCAAAAAAATAAACTTGAATAAATTTGGCAAATTTTCCCAATCTGTGTGTATATTTAGTCCTCAAGAACTGTCCTAACTCCTGGAATACAGTTGATTATGAAGTGATGCCGTTATCTTATGAGAGCTTTTTAAATTTTAAATTGTGAAGACTATTGATATAGATAACATAGATTGATCATTTGGTTATGGGCACCCCTAGGTCTTTTGCCAATTTCTTGTAGCCATTGATCTTGCCGGCACAATTTTTGAGGCATGTTTATTATTATTTGGCAAGTTTGTTGTTATACTGGTCGAAGGTAAGGCAGCTGTCCATACAAAACTCGTTGATTCTATTTTATGAACTAGATACTATCTCTTCAGTGACATCAGCTGAAAGGCAGGAATAGGGTTCTGCATCTGATTTTATATATTTAATTGAGATCACCTGCCATATCAATATAATCACAAAAAAAAGAGCTTATCTATCATTGTTCTGAAAGCAACTTAGCCTCTTTCAATGCTTACTCTAAAACAATAACACTTTTGATAATATTCTTCTCACTTTAATCTTTTGCTGCTTGACACTCTTGCTTCATTATGTAGAGCTTTATTCCTTGAAAATGTCGAAGAAGCCCTTCTGAACTTGATTAATTTTATGATATCTTTGTTTGAGTTTATGATCTTTCTTTTCTAAACTCGTTGATGGTAATTTGTTGCTGTTTCCAATCACGCTCTCGTTCTTTAAAAGCCCTAATAATTTTGTGTGCAGTCTACCTCAGTTATTCATTTTTCTTTAAGCTTAACAAAAGCTTTTCTTTGTCGTATCCTTCTTCTTTCGCAAGCTGAGTTTTCTTGTCTTTTTCTGCTCCTTCTTAGATGCGATGACAACTGTTTAATAGGCTATTCATCCCACTGGCGTTGAGATTATTAAGATTATCAGTGACTATTTACAATTGCATCTATAGATCTTTGATGTTCCATAGCAATTAGTCCTATCTTCCCTTTTTCTTGTGTATTTCTGCTTTCAAATTTTATATCTCTATCTCTTTATTGATCAATAATTTAGATTATTCAGCCAAGATGGGTTCGGAACGAGTCATTCCTCCTTCTTGAGAATATAAAATGTTTGACCCAAAGGCGAGATGACTTTTTAATGTTTCAATTTAACTTTAGAGACCTTTGATCTTGAATTCAAGTTCTCCATTTAATTAAACAAGCCGACTAATTTATTCATTCAAGAGAATCCTACACTGCTGAAGATCTTCAATTAGGATATCTTTTTAATTAATGGTAGACAATAGGTTAAATTTTTATTCCTCAATCGAACAATACTATTCTTCCAGTCTATCCCGTTCTTGTTGCAAGGTGTTGAGTTTATCTCGAAGCTCACTAGCTTATCCTACTTCAAAAGATGATTTCACTCTGCTTAGTGAATTGAGAAGACTGCGTTAACTTCTGTTCAGGTCTTATTCACTTCCCTCTTATCTTATTACTTCAAGGCTGGCGTTCATATATTGCTGTCCTACGATCTTTTCAATTTACCCTTTAAAGTTTAATTCAAGTTTGGTGATATGCTCCTATAAATCAGCAATTCTTTTCTAAAGAGTAAATACATTTTTTTCAGCTTCTATTCTTCCTTTTGCCTCGGTTTATAGTCTCTCTATTTATTGTTTTTGTTCTTCTATGATCTTTGTCATTTACTGCTGCTGAAATTCAGGAAAGCTGGAATAGACTATTTATTGAGGCTCTGATTGATTTCTTTTCAGATCTTGCAATTCAAACATCAAATCTTATATTCTAATTTCAAGGACTTGATTTTTTCGATCACTTTCTAGCAGCATCTCTTGCAATTATTTTTATTGCTAAGAAAGATGATGATCTTTCTAAATCATAATAGTCTAAGAGCTCTCTTTCAACTGTTGTATTTCTGCATTTTTAGTATAATCCAGTTCATGCTATAATTATTTTATTCGTTATTGCAAACTAGTCTAGGATTATAATTTATCTTGGATCAGCTTTTTAATTTGGTTCTCCATAATTTCAAAGGAAAAAGTGTGTGTCTGTGATTCCTGAAGTAACTCTTCCAATTTTATTATTGTTTATTCTTTTCCTTGTAATTATTTTGACATACCTTAAATCAAACCAGTCTTCTCCAAAAGCTATAATTATTTTTTCTGAAGAGAGGCAGACAGCTGTATAATTTACTCCTCCATCTCCAATATTTTAAGCTCAGCATCATCGCATCTCCCCCGAGCCTCCACCATAGATTGACTACTGTCATTTACAATTTACTCATAATTGTTTTTTTCCTCTTCCAACTCAGCGATTCTGTGCTGAAGTTGCTCATTCTGATCCTGAATTTATTTTACGTACTTTTACATTTCCCTTAATGTTTCTTAACTATGACACTTTTGAGAAGATAGTTGTTATCTCAAAGAAGTAATTTACTCAGCATATTTTTCTTCAAGACCCAGATGTTCTTCATATCTTTGATTGATGTCTTGCACAACAGCTCTTAGTTGCTCAGTTTAGTTAGCAGATTCTTTCATTTCCTATATTTCAAGAAGTGACAGTTGTATCTATTGTCTTAAACGTATAATTTCATCATCTTTGATTTTAATCTAATCGCTCTTGCTGTCAAGTTGACCCAATATCAGCTGATGTTAACTATTAAGCTACTCTGCTTACTGTTATGCCTGAGCAGCCTTTCTTTTGTATGATTCAACCTCTTATAGTTGTGACTGGAACTGATTCTTCAAGTCTTAAATTTATTTTTCGACTTACTCTTTGTTTTCTAGAAGCTCAATAATTTTGTGGGACTATTGCTCGAGTACTTCTATGGTTATTTTTAGTTAGTTTTATTTTTAGTTCGTTTTAGCAAGAGAAATTGAGAGTTGCTAGTGACTCTACCTTAAATTTTAAAGCTATTATCTTTCGAGTCGAATAATTTACTGCTTGTCGACAATCGTCTCTTAAAGCTTTTGTATTGTAACCTATTTTCTTGCAACAATGCTATTGATATTGTCAAGCTATATTCTAAGTTTCGCCTAGTTTTATTTTATTCTCTCCATCTCTTCTTTGTGCTTCATCTCAATTAACCTGATGCTTTCTTTCTGTTACCTGAGTGCTAGTTCAAGATCCTTCTTCTATGATGCAAATTGGCTATCTTTTTGCTGAAGAGCGTTCATGAAGGTAGTTTCCATTCTTTTCAGCTCCTGAGCAGATTAACTAGCCCTCACTTACTTTTCCATTGCCATTTTATCAACCATCAGTCTTAGGGGCTTGATTTCCTATAAACTTAATTTTCTTTTCTCTTCAAGTTATTCATTTTGGCAAGTAAGCTTATCAAGCTGTGAGGAAAGGCTCTTTACATTTTATTGAGAATATTTTAGTTCAGCTTGAATTAGCTCTTGTTGTTATCTCAAACTGTTTACTGTATTTTTGAGTTCGATGTTTTCCTTCTGCATTTCAAAATACTGTGATTCGAGATTTCCATATTTTATTTTATTACTTTAATAATTTTTACTTTGAATTTCGTAAGCTGTTGATATTTTGATATAATTTTCCTTGAATTTTCCAACTTACTCTTCCCACTGACAACACTTTTAACTCAATTCCTTTGATTTTTTCTCAGCCTGGCTACATTCCATCTTTAATCTGCAATTTTCCTATCCCACTTTATTATTTTTAATCTCTTTAAGCTGGGAACTTAATTAAATCAGCTATTTTTAGGCTTGCTTAATCTTGTTATCTTTCTGATCACCTAGTTCCTTCATGAGTTCCCATTGATACCTATATTTAGCTGCTGCTTCAGCCTTACTATTGAGCTCTTCTATTTTAATATCCTTTTCTCTCCTGATATCCTCCAGGTATTTTACTTTTTAGTCATAATATTCCTTTTTCTCAATCCATAATTTTTTGAGTTCCTAGGTTTCTCTTTGGAGCGATTTATAGCTTTGAGAAATCGATTCAATTTATTGTCTGAGTTGCTTTTATATTGATTTATAGTTATGCTGTTCCTCTGCCTGGCCATTGACAGGTCTATCACTTTTGAGTTTGTTTATCATCTATTCTTTTTATCGATTATCTTTTTAGATCCTCTCGACTTGACGTTTACTTATCTCTAAATTATTATTCAGATCTTTTATTCTATTTTACAGCTCTTGTATTTTTTATCTATTATTCTCCATCTATTCCTTTATGTTATTATCTGTGATCTCTCGCTTTTCTTGGATATTTACATGCTCTCGATATTCGGGCCATTCTTATCTTGGCCTGTGCCAATCATTTTTCGGAATTGTGCTGTCTGTAAAAGTTTCATTCTATCTTTATTCATCTAGTCGTGGTTTTGGTATCCCTTTTATTGTATTTCGGAAACTAGTAGACCCTCTAAAAGATTGACTTTGGCTTGGGCTATTATGTTGTCTTACTCTTCTCTATTGCATGGCCATTTATGCCCGATTTTATCTTTGCTCGTTTTCCAACTTGATAGCTGCCTATGTTTGTGTATTTCGTATATTTTTATCAACAATAATTTACTTGGAGCTGAGACGTGTTTCTAAACTTCGGTGCTGTCCGATACTGTTGCTGCATAGATCTTTATTTTGAGTGGAATAGAAAGAAAGGTATTCGCTGAATTAAATATTAGTTACTTATAGGAAGACCGATCTATATCTTCAGGGCTCATGTTGCTTGCTTCCCTACTCTTTAAGGTTGCTCTGAAGACTATTTTTCCATCAACTGAGCAATAAGATAGAGAGTGTACGCTTAAATCATCGTATGCTTTGTTGTTGGCAATTTCAGCCAGATCAATGTTGATGCGACCGACTAGTTTGATCTGGTCCTTTCTAGAGCGAGATATGAGGTTGATATTGAGTAGTGTGTCTTTTTTTAGAAATTTTTTGATGTGATTATCCAACAGCAGATCTTGTTCAAATATCAGTGTTTATTGGAAGGAGACCTGATTGTCAATGGCTGAAGGACGCTTCTTTCCTTGGACTGAGTACTTACCGTTGGGAGCCTTCCACTCGATAAAGTAAGTGCATGGAAACTTGATGTTGAGAATAGCTTTATCGACTAAGGCCTCAAATACACAATGTTAAACTGCGACGTCTCTGTCCATTCTGTTATTTTATTACTGATCTCGCAATAAAGATAAAGAAAAAACAAGAGTAACCAAAGACCAACTACTTATTGTATCAAAGTTTGGAATTATGGTTGTTTCCGATACTGATAATTTGGATGATGGAAAAATAGAATAATATTAATGAGTGCCGAAGCATCTAGATTTTCGATCAAGCAACGGCTCAAGTCAGCTAACAATTCCTTAGCTCAGGAAGCATCTTCACCTCACACTTCTTCCTCTCCCAACATTCTTGTCCCCGATCACTATAACTACTTCATCAATACTATCAACAAAGAAATAAGGCATGAAGAGTTTCTCTGCAAAAATATTAGAAAAAAAATAGACAATTTCAAAACCAAAGAGTTGAAAGTTAAGAGTCATGTCAAAAATGGATTTGTTTATAGCCATAAAGCTTTTGTCTCTTCATCTCTTAAACACAGTCTTTTTCAGAATCGATAGCTTCAGGCTAAAACGGCCTATCAGACTCCAAAAACTTAATAACTACCCTAATACTTCGATGCTGTATAGTTAGGTAATAGTTCAACCTTTAGTAGGTCTCCAAGCACATTTGTACAAAACCCTTCATATTTGAGCTAAAAACATTGGTTTAACAAATAGAATGATTCCTATAAAACAGAATATTACCGTAAAAATAACATTGGCCAAAGAAAATAACAGAAAAAAATATATGACAAAGGCTTTTAGTTAAAGGGAACGAGACCACAGTGGAATAATTTTTAGAGTTATCGAATATTCAAAGTTTCGACTCCGAATTGTATTTCTCCTGAATGATGCTCTATTCATGGACAATTTATGTTCTCCTGCATAATTTTTATTATTAAAATGAGCGAATACCGTCGAGCAATCGTGCAAACTCCCAAAACTTACGACTAACTTAACAGGAACAGGCCAACTCGCAAGAGAATTTATGACTACTCTGCACCTCCTGAGGTTGTCAATCTTCCCATAAGCAGCTATCAAAGCCATAAATTACAATAGTTTTCCTTTGAGAGATAGAATCATATCTCAATAACAGATCTTCCTTCCAACATAAAATATGAGACCACTTAGAGAGAATAGAAGAAGAAAATATCCCCTGAACATAAGTATGATATTGGACAACGGCTCAATAATATTACAAGCATCCATGATAGAATTTCAGGAGCTCTTAACAGGCCTAGAAGATCATCAAAAGATATTGAGAGCAAAAGAACAGCTCAGCATCTTTCTATTTCAAAGGAAATACTTGACTCCTCAAAATAACCTAAATCATATACATCCAGATATTTATATGAGCCTGAAAACAGCAACAGATCTAGATTCAAACCTTCATACCGATCAAAGTATGCCTTGGATGAGTAAACCATCACAGTTCCAAAGAGAGAGATTGCCTCTGTAAAGTATACAAACTAAAATGAGTACGCTTCAAGAGCTAGTAGAGAAGATTCAATTAAAAGACAATTTAACTCAAATACGAATACCTCCAAGATATCTGACTAGTATAAAATTTCAATCACTCCTTTCAAAAATTAGGCTCAGGGCCGAAAGGAAAGGCACCCAAGGAATACCCTCGGATAGACAAATGTAAATTTGATTGAAGAGGAGTACAAAAAAGAAAAGTTTATGATTCAGAATATGGTCCTGGACAAACAAATTCAATAAAAGAGGGACAAAATATTCCAACACTCTCCTTTTGTAGGAAACTAATTTTCACCAATAAAAATTTCTCCTCACAAAGAGAACGAAACAAAAATAAATAGCCCCTTGATCGCCAAGTTTAAAGAAGAATCAGAAGTAATGAAGTTGGCTAGCACCTTAAGTAGATTGGTCCAAGTTGATTCTGCACTGTTCAAGCTTCGATAGGCTTTTTAAGGAATCAAAGACGAATAAAAATGGTAGAAACTTAATTCTGAGCTCCACCTGAACAAGGTCTATATGCAATAAAGTGTTTTAAAAGAGTTCATCAAGATTTCGATTCAGGAAAAAAATCCATTCAGTATAAAAATGGCTTAGTATTCTCTCAATCAGACAAAAGATCTAGCTAAACTAATTGGTGAGGCTTAAGAACTTTGGAACCACTAAATTTACAAATGTGTGTCCCGATAGACCTTAGAGACTGAAGATTTCTCAATACTATCTATCGATTTCAACTCAAAGGGTACAATTGGACTTGAAGACCTCACTTGCTTCATAAATGTAAACAGCCAGAATTTCTTTAGAAGCAGAGATGTTGCCACTCTATATAAAAGGTTTTTAAGGCTAGAAGGGAAGACCTTGGAGAAATCCTCAGAAGGAATATCATATGGGACCTTTTTAGATAGAGTAGCAGGGTGATTTTGTATTGTTGTAAAGCATAATTAATGTTTCAGAGGTATTCGCTATTGCCGTTTGCGACTCTGACTCCAGAGCTACGAAAGAAACATAGTGAACTAGAGATGGGGCTTTTGTCTTCAGTACGTGAATCGTAGTCAGAGGATAATAGAGAACAAGCTATAAAAATTGGAGATGCCGCATTCAAACCTTGGTTGGATTGGGTCACAAAGTAACACAAGGTGTTATTGTGGCTTAAATAATGGATGCCTTTGATCAATCCTTAAGAATGGTGGCTCCTACTCTGGAATTTAATTGTCATGATAACAATTCTGTACAACTTCCTATAGATTCCAATCAAAATATTCATCATCAACTTCGTTTTTAAAAATCCTTTCGAAGAGCATGATACTATCGATATCGATATTGGAATTCTGGTGGTATACACTGTTGACATTGTGCTTATCCGTTGGAGAGTAGCTTAATTTTAACGAGGCAAAATAAAATGGGACTATAAGTCGACCTACAAACATTATCTTTTCAGTGTTTTTCCCTTCGATGTGATCGCATGGATCAGCTATGCAGTATTTCTTGGAGTTCGCACCAACATATACATCAAATTACTCTTTATATTCAAATTAGCCAGCTTTTTTGTCATTGATGGTCAAGTTTAGAAAAGGATATCAATCTATCCCCTCACCTGCAGTATCTACAGATTTATTCGCTTGATCATTTTCATCCTGATAGTAACTAATTTCGCAGGCTGTGTTTTCTTCAACATTGATTATGCCCTCTACATCAAAAAAGGATTTGAGTATTAATATGGCTTTCTATGGCTGACTAATTCTGATGTTACTCAGGGAATGAATATCCTATAAATGGGTCCCTGGTATATTTGGTACACTTACAGCCTGTACTTTGCTGTTATGTCTACAGTCAGTTGTGGATATGGGAACCTTACTGCTCGGAACCCTCCTGAAATATTATTTGTTCTCATCATAATTCTTGTCAACATTGGAGTATTCAGTTACTTTACAGGTTCGCTTATCGGCATCATTGATGATTACAACTGGAAAGTTCACCATCGAAGATAGTACATGAGTAAGCTCACGAAAGCGATATTCACTCTTCGTATCAAAAATCCTGTCCGACGAAAAATCAGGTATTATATGGAAAAGAAAGTAGAAAAACCTCTCGAACAGAAATAAGGTTAGATTTATGAATTGCTGTCATTTAATCTCCAACAATAATTCAGACTTAACTTCAACAGGGAGTTTTCAGATAATTTACCTGTTATGCGATCTCTATTCGAAGGCAGCTAAAATGCACCTTGGAGTGAATTTGCCAAAGAAGTAATTATACACCTTTAAAGCAAGTATCTGAGTTTTGATGACCCAATCAATGATGGTAAAGAGCCTATATTAGCAATGATCTCACGAGGAATTGTCAGTGTTCGGAGTCAGATCAATTTTTGCTAAAAAAGCTACCGATAATGGTAGTATTTAGGACAGAGGTAGTTCTTTTTAGGAGGATTCGATCTCAACAGCTCTATCGCCCGTACTTTCACCCGCCTTTATTTTTATCGCCAGAAAATATTCTTCTCCATTCTAAAGAAGTATCCTCAGCAGAGATAGATTTATTGCTATTATTTTGACTCAGTTCGAATCAACAATCAATTAACCTCCTCCCTTTCTCTCAGTTGTTCAATGTGTGAAGAAAGACACTTAGAATAATTTTGTCCTATCAATAACTTCTGGAAAGAAAACATGCCTTGGCGTGATATTGAGGAAAAGCATAATCGAGAACATAAGCGTATGAAGTATGTAAGGCCAAGAGTAAAATCAAAAAAGCTTGATAACGGTTTAAGCTGGCGTGGAGCTAAGATAGACAAAATACGTAATTTCAAATTTTATTATCCTTTCATCAATTTGATATAGTTGTCCTTTTGATTTTGAAGTTTATGTATGCAGATGAACTCTAATTATAAGCTTCTATAATAGTGTAGAGGTTCGAAATGGAAACAATAATTTTCAGCAACTCCAACCGAGAAGCCAGCTACTACCAGGCCGACAAAATGTACTTTGCTACTAAATAAGTTGCCTTGCAGATAAGGTCGATATTCCTCATCTGCTTCATACAGAAATGCAGCAATGCAACATTCAACACCTGCATCTTTGGTTTGTCTCCAACAACCTTGACAACCTTCCTAATTCTAGTACTCAGCAAATTTTGCTTGCTCTCGGAAAACATTGTTTGCAGCAACATGGCTAACTTGTACTAGAATTTCTCCTGGAAAAGTACACTCAAAACTCGATGAAACATAACTTACCTCATTCATTTCTCAATCGGCACTCGTAGCAAACTGATACCTTTTCTTTTCGGGATAGCTAAGATAAAGGAAATTCTCTTGTTAGTCGAGATTCTCTTGAGAGATCTGAGCTGGATCGATAGAGAGTAAATTTCTGTTCTTTCAAGGAATTTTAGCTGTTCATCTTCAAGGAACAGTGCTTAGTGGACGATGAATAGACAATCAGAACTTATATTTTCAAAGGAAAATCTGAGATTATCAAGGTTTCTTTCATAGGGCAAAATCAGAAGGATCTACTGAAGAGAATTGTTGACTAGAACAACGACATGATCCTTGATGCCAAGATTCGACATAAAAAGAGATATACACTTACATCATAACACATATCGTCTGCTAATGGCTCCAGCATCTTGCCCACTGTCCATAACAAGCTCATACTCTATCTATTTACTCAATAGACTCAGACCACCAGCAAAACTCGACTGAGAACCTATCATTCATGTATAAAAAATAATTTTGCAACGGATGCCCTTGAGGAATGGAGAATCAAAGAAGATAGTGTTGATCAGGTGGCTAAGCTGGAGAAAGATTATCAGCTAATTCGTCAGTAGATATAAAATTAACGTTTGATTTTCAGACAAAAGATCAAATGCCTTTAAAGTACACTTGGGGAGACAATAAATGCTGATAAATTACTGCATGAGGAAGAAGATTAGTGCTATTTGAATACAAATATCCATAAAATGGATAAAAGGGGTTCATTTTGCAGAAAAGAAAGACACTCAAATATAACTTCTCACAGCTCAGGAAAGTTAGCCCTTCAAACATCAGAGTTCAAAAGGTTAAAAGATGTCAGTGATGCTATCAAAGGGATTGAAAATATACTAGGAGAACAAAGTAAAAAAATTGATCAATACAAATCAAAGCTAAAACAGCTAGTGATTGAAAAAGACAAAGTAAATTATAGTCAATCTAAGACGATGAATCATCTAAGGACTTAGATTCAATTTCTGAAGCAAGAAATCAAAAGGAAAGAAATGGAAATGTAAGAGAAGAGTAAAAATGGATATTTCCAAAAAAGTATCATGTGTAAAAGTCGATAACCAACCTCAGAGGCACAGTCAGTCATCAATCAATACTCTCAATTTTTCAATAAACTAGAATAAAAGAAAAATGAAAACAATAATGGAACCTTTCTACAAGCAGGCTTTCCAACACTTGATGTTTCCAATTCTACTTCAAGAATCGTTCATAAATCTCTTCACCATACTGAAAAATTGAATCACGGAAAGATCCTGCTCCTGAAGCAGAGAGAAATGAAGTTAAGAGAAGTTTAAAATACAAAAGAATATGAGCTAGAGAAGCAGGAACTAGAAAAGAAAATTCTAAAAAAAGTTTATAAAAGATAATACTCTTTAACCCCTTTTGAATAAGCAAAGTAGGACGAATTGGAGGAAAGCAACATTATAAACACCAAACTTCTTGAACAGCTAGTTGAACTGTATAAATATTACAAAAATAATCAGAAAGTTATTGCGATGGCAAGAAAAGATATTAAAGAGTATCACCTCTTGAATAGCAAAGATGATCTAAATATTAAAGAACAATCAGAAATACAATAGGGTGCTTTTCCACTTCTGTTTAGCTATTTAAAGAAGCAAAAGCCTAATTAAAAATATGAACTTTTGTAAAAAATTAATACTGTTCAAAAGGACGAAGTGGTAAAAGCTCACAAGGATTGTTTTGAATGGGCTATAAACAAGTAGCGAAAACAACCAGCCCCTCACCCGATAATTCCATAGAAAACAGCATCAGGATCAGGCTGCCCTTCGGTGCCTTCCGTTGATTCAGAATTGATTGATCAAATTTTAGAAAATACTCAGCTGAAGGAAATAGTGCCAAAGAAGATATCACTCTTTAAAGCTTCTCCTCGCTTCAAGCGCATGACAATCGAATAGACGATAAGTCTAAGCAATAATCTTCGGTTTAGTAGTTTCCAAAAAAATTATAAATGATTTTGCTTTTCATCTTTAGCGATATTGATGTATCATGGAAATGTTGGTTTGTCTTCATTTTTGAGCCATGAACTATTGATATTTTTTCTACAGTTGTTCTCCATAACTGACAGAAACCAAATATTATTGCGCCACTCCCTTCAGCTATGACTGGACTTGACTCAACTCTCCTTTTGCATGCTCCACCCTTTTGCATCGAGAATCGATATCTTTCATCTTCCGGCTCACGTTTTTTTCCTTGTCATCGATTTGTCTACTGATGCTGTCGATGTTTCTTTCAACATCCTGCCGACGAGCTTCCTCCTAGTTCATTGGGCTCCATTCACAGACCTTAGGATCAAAGCAGACTGTTCGATTTTATCCCAATTTGAGAGTGACGATTTTGTCACTAAAGGTAGCTTTTCGGGACATGATAAATAAAATACTATGCCAACATCATACGCCTTCAGGCC
>Ga0100402_1001492_pt1 | contig 27033 bp, 30 predicted proteins | sample CryGeyme20150102_FD_80419 | JGI IMG/M metagenome (GOLD analysis project Ga0100402, IMG submission 80419) | Groundwater microbial communities from Crystal Geyser aquifers in Utah, USA - Crystal Geyser metaG 2015-0102 | ecosystem: Environmental > Aquatic > Deep subsurface > Groundwater | place...
AATCTTATATTCAAAGCTCAAACAGAATGCTGGGACCGGGCTCTGCTGTTCAGGGAACGACTGAGTATTAAAGCATAGCCCCAACAAGAATGGAATTACCTTAAAAGCCATAGGACCCCATTCCTGAGCAACAGGCTCTCTAAGAGGAAGAAGGTAACATTGCAGAAGACAAGGTGGAGGAGTTGGATGATCCCAGGTTAAGTCTGTCAAGAATCTTTACCTACTTCACTAAATAAAAATGTCTGCTGCTCAGTGGCACAATTTGCAGTCTTCTTGATGGCTTCTGCTTTCCCACCTTTGGTATTGTAGCTGCCAGAATCTTATCAGAAATGATATACTATCAAAACATCCCCAACTACGACACCTCAGAAGTTCGTACTTGGTACCTCATAGCCATCGGGATTGCTGTTGCAGATGCAACTTTCAACACTCTTTCTCTCCTCTTTTACGGCCTACTCAGCAAAAATACAGTTGATCGACTGCGACACTAAACCTTTAATAAGGTGATAAAGATGCCAATAACTTGGTTCGAACACTAAGATAACAGTCCCGAAAAGATAACCTCGGATATAACTATGAATTGCAAAGCTCTCTATACTTTTTGCAAGCTATTCATGCCTCATCTATGTTTGGTGATCGTCAACATTCTTTTCAGTCTGATCGGATCTGTCATCTTCGAGTGGAGAACTGGGCTCACCTCCATAGCTCTGATCCCTCTGATCATCATTTCTCAAGCTATACAGCTCGGCTTTGTTCAGGGATATACTGAGTCGAAGAACAAGATATACAGTGGATCTGTTTGGACCATCAAGGAATCGGTCATGAATATCAGGACAGTTCTTGCACTCAACGCCACCTCGGCAAAAGACAGAAGATACAGCCATCAATTATCTGAAGTCATTTCTACCATGAAAGGTAAAGCTTTCCTCTCTGGATTCATGTACGGTCTCGGCTCCTTCCTACAGTTCGTCAGTTTCGCCCTCATTTTCTTCCTGGCTTCAGTTTATGTGAAGAATTTCGATCTGTCGATTGAAGGCCCTCTTCAATCTATTTTCCTGATCATTTTTGCAGGAATTACAGCCGGTAATAACTCCAACTTCATGCCTGACATATCCAAGGCGAAAATAGCAGCCAGAAAGTTATTTGCTCTAATCGATCTTGAGGATTAGTTTTAGAGAAGGATCAAAAATGGCTCAAAAGGAGTCACCGAGCCCATCGTAGGTAATATATAATTCAAAAATGTTGGATTCAAGTATGAGAGCCGAGACGAAATGGCACTAAATGACTTTAATTTGAACATCAGACCTGGTGAAAATGTGGGTATTGTCGGTCCTTCAGGCTGCGGAAAGTCCACTTTATTCAGCTTGCTCCAAGGATTTTACTCTCCAACTCACGGTCAAATTATGCTTGAAGGTATCGACATAAATGACTATGACCTTCACCACCTCCGCAGTTCCTTTGGCGTGGTCAGCCAATAACCCATGCTTTTCAATGAGTCAATAGGTTGGAACATCCGTTATAACCTCACTAACGCTTCTGATCAAGATCTGGTATGGGCCGCCAAAGCAGCAAACTACTACCCAAAAGAATAGTAAATCCGCCAGTCTCCCAATAATGCCAATGTTGATGATAGTGTTTCAGTTATCAAGGGAAACACATCAGAGCTGGGGCATTTCTAAAAAAATGTCGGACCCAAAGGATCACATGTTTCTGGAGGGCAAAAACAAAGAATAGCTATAGCTCGAGCCATTTTGAGACAACCAAAGGTGCTCCTACTTGACTAGGCCACCTCAGCTCTCGACCCTGACAGCTAGCTTATCGTACAAAATTCACTGGAGAATATTATGAAGGGGAAGACGACTTTAGGCATCACTCATCGCTTGGAGCAAGTTGAACAGTTAGAGAGAGTGGTAGTTGTTAACGAAGGTAAGGTGGAGGAAGACGAATCTTTCCGATAGCTGTCGACAAGGCAGGACAGTTATTTTTACAATTTACTCAACGGATACAACCTGAGGGTCTCCAAGGAATGATTGTATAGTATAAACAATTTAATTACTCGTCATTGCTGTCGTCACAGTCAAGAGCATTCGTGAATACTTTGATAATATTTAATTTATATATATAATGGAGACCAATAAAAGATGTAAGCGCCACGGCTGCCTCAAACACTACAACGAGGCCGAGAATGAATAGGGAGCATGCCACTTCCATCCTGGACAACCTATCTTCCACGACCTCAAAAAAGGATGGACCTGCTGCAACAAAATAGTCTACGATTGGGATGATTTCCAGAAACTTCCAACTTGTGCCACAGGAAGACACACCGATAATAAAGAATAAGTTGAAGGTTTTTTCAAGTCCAGCACCGTAAAAACAGCAGCAGATGCTCTCAAAAAAGAGGAGGGCAAGAAAAACGTAGTCATTCAGGATATCAACCAGTACAACAAGGGTATCTCTTGATGTATGTAGATCTCTAAGCAAAGAAGAAACAGGAAGCAGCAGCGAACGCTCAATAAAAAAAAACCTTTCTGACCAAGGATGGAAAATTGAGGTGCATTAATCAGGGCTGCAGAAAGGACTATGTCGAAAAAGAGAATGGTGATGAGGCTTGTCACTATCACAAGGGGGCTCCTGTCTTTCACGACTTAAAGAAGTATTGGAGCTGCTGCGGAAAGGAAACCATGGACTGGGACGATTTCATGAAATTACCTACCTGCTGCGTCGGCTGGCACTCCCCCAAAATGGTCTGATTTGTTCAATGTTCAACCCACATTCCTCCAAAAATAATTAGCTTTATGAGCCAGAAGTCATGACTATTATTGGTCGGTCTATTACTGGCATTGTATAATAAATTTTAGTATTAGCCTATAAGATGTACAGTAAGTACCTTGACTACACCGAGACTGCCATCAGAGCCAACCACCTGGCCCGAGAAGAGAATGACCAGAAGGACATCCTCATCAACTCCCTCAAGAGCGAAGTTTTTGACCTTAAAAGGATAGAAATCGACTACCAGAAACTGCATGCGCTAATCTTCGAACTAAGCTAGAAATACGAGCTTCTGCAGCAGGACAAGGACCGTGCAGAGAAGGAGCAGAGGTAAGCTATCACCTATCATAGAATCAAAAGCGATATAGACAAGAATACCGTATTGGATTTGAGGGAAGAGATCGACATCCTGAAGGTCAACCTTCAGAAGGCCTGCATGCACATAGAGGACCTGATCAGAGAGAACACCCAAAAGAAAAGAATGAACGATGCTAGACTCAACGAGGTTCAGCAAATCAACCTATAAATCAAGTCTGTGGACAACAAAAATCAACGGACCAACTAAGAAAATAAAAGTTTGCTCATCACCGTCAAAGGACTCAAAGAGGAGAGAAAAAGACTGGAAGAATAGTGTGATGGCCTGAGTGCCATTCTTGACTCCAATATCCACAAACTCAAAAATTTAGAGAGAGCTGTAAGAAACAGCGAGTCAATCAATGCTAAGCTTGACAAAACCCTTCACCAGGCCGAAAACGACCATCAGAAACTGATCACCGAGCTCAAGATAAAGACTGAGGATGCCAAAAGAGCCTAGAATAAGTTGAGGTCCCTAAATAACCAGACAAACGAGAGCAAGATAACATATGGAAACATTCAGGCCCAAGCCGAAAAGAACAAAGCGGAGGCTGGAGGTAACGCTGCCTCTCAGAGCAACTAGAATGCGAGAGGGAAAGAGCTATCCAACAAGATAGCTGAGGTAGAGAGCAAGATCAGAAGTGAGGAGGCCCAACTCGACGTCATCATTGCCGATGAGGAAAAACTAAGAAAAGAGCATTTCATAAGCCTAGATGAAAACAAAAAGCTCAACGCAGAGCTGGACCGTTTACTAGTCCTCATCAACTAATACGAGCTAATAAACAAGGAGCTGATAGACTAGGTTGAGATATACTCGGACCAGGATCAGCAAGCCATCGCCATTCTCAACCGCCGGGAGCAAATGCGGGAGTTGATCAGTGCCACAGTTCGCAAGAGCAAGGTGACTGAGTAGACAATTCAGCACATAAAATACTGACGAGTGTCGTATTTGATTTCCATAGATAATAGTCCTATTTCTTACCTTTTCTGAGGCAGAGTGGCCCATATTAATCACATAGTATATACCAATATACAAATCGAGCCAATGCCCCGCATACCAAACACCAACCTCGTGATCGACGATTTCTCCATCTCCAAGAGAGACAGCTCCAGAGTCTACTGCCACATTCTCACTCATGTCCACACAGGTACCAATAAGCCTATGCTAAGACCATCTGAAGGGACTCTATGATGGATGGAATTATGGTGATATATACTGCACATACCATACCGCACGACTGCTGCTCCTTCGCTTTCCCTCTCTCACCTGCCTGGTACCAATCAGGGAATATTCAGAAAAAATTGCCCTACGACACTCCAACCGTCATCAAGCAATCCTCCAGCCTATAATTGACGATCACTCTGCTGGACGCCAACCACATGACAGGATCAGCCATGGCGCTGATCGAGGGCTACATGGGAACGATCCTATATACGGGCGACATCAGGTTTGATCGCCAGGTGTTCCAGGAGTACCGTCATCTTTACCCGCCTTAATTGTCCAACCGCTAGTTTGTAAAGTGCTCCAGACATATCGACCTCCTCTACCTCGACAACACCTTCCTCAAGCCTAAATTCACCTTTCCTCCTAGAGCACATGCCACCTAATTGCTACTGGCGCACATCCAGGAGCTCCTGGCAAAAAATCAAAATACAAGAATATACATCGCTCTGGACTCGATCGGAAAGGAGGAGGTGCTGACTGCTGTTGCCAACCACTTCGAGATGCTGGTGGCTGTGGAGGAAAGTCGTTATGAAGTGCTGGAAGCTATGGACTATGACTTGGAGCTCTTCACGACTAACCCGAAGGAATCGATTGTGGAAGTTATTAGAAAAAATACTCTTTACTAATGCCTGTCCAAAGACTCAAAAGCAGTTGGAATCATCTTAAGCGGATGGGTGAATGCTCCTTCCTACAGACTCAACGGCCGCATCTACGTACAATATACCTTAATTCAGTGCATCCCATACAGTTTACATTCCAACTACCATGAACTACAAGCATTCATGGCCAGTATCTATCCAAGCGAACTCTACCCAATAGTGGACACTTTTCCAGACGAGAACAAACTATTTTATGCCCAGGGATCAAAAGGGACCAAACATGATCTGATGTTCAACGAACAACTGTTTGAGAGTGCCAGCACCAACTATAGTTGTGAGTTGGAACAACTCAGAAAGGACTACTGTGGGTCAGCTATGTCCAAGGAGTACAGGACTATTCTCAATAATGTGGAGGCGGCTAAAAAGATCGAAGAGGAGCTCAGACCTGCCAAATCTCTTACTTTGACAAGCAAAGACAAATGCGGGTCTACACTGCCAGCAGGAATGCAAACGGGCAGAAGCAGACGATACAAGTTTGGAGGATAACTAGATCAGCTGTCAATCAATAGGCTTCGGAACAAGATCCAGCTCAAGAAGAATATACTCGAAGGAGAGACCATCGAGGTTGTCGACTCAGGAGAGGAAGAGAATGGATCCTCGAAAGTTAGACAGAGTTCGGAGATAATTGAGATCGATGAAGAGGAAGTTGAGATTAATTTTGGGAAGGAGGAAAGCAAAGTTGACCCTCTGTTTGCCAACCCCCCAGTCCCTCAGAAAATTTAGAAGAGGGCATCTGATAAGACAAAAAAAAGATCTTAGAACAGCAACAACGTTCCAAGAGTATCGAACTACCTCTAAAGTAAATCGACCTACCTCTAAAACAGAAAGCCTACTGCCCGACCCGACGATCTGCACCTCCTCAAATAGCTTTAAACAGTCACGCTAATAAAGACAAGGATATCCTTGGAAAGCTACCTTGAGAGGAAAGGGGAGGCGATGGAGGAGATCAGATGTCGCTGGACAGACGGGAGGTGATGAGTTGATCATGTCATAATCGGTCTATAAATTGATTTATTTTTTATTGTTTTGATATAAGATTCTTTCATGTCAAAAAAATAGATTCAGGACAAAGAACTCAAGCAGGTTCTCAGCAAGGACATTACCACCAAAAATCCCGTGCTGTCCCCCGAACACATCGAAGAACTCCATGCCCTCTTCTGCCTCTACGCAGACCCCAGACAGAGAAGAGCTGATACCCGTGATCTCCTCATCACTGCCAGCACCCTCGGACTCGACACTAAATACGAATTCGTCTTCCGCCTCCTTCAGGACGTCTATGATGGCACTAACGGAGCAGCTCTTGACTTCGAAGGTTTCCTCAAGGAAATCACCCAGCGATTGGTACCGATATGTTGACTCAGGGAAGCCCCTTCAGTGAGGAAGGCCGAAGAGCCAACTTCAACTTGTTGGACGTGAACTCCAAAGGCGAGCTCGACCTTAACGACCTCCGCTACATCAGTGAGCAGCTGAAGTACGGCTACGACGATGACCAGCTGATCGACATCATTCACCAAGTCGGTGGCTATGGTGCTGAGACCGTCAGCTGGGAAAAGTTCAACAAATTCGTTGAGCGAAAATTGGCCAGGAGAAAACTTGGCGTCTGATCGTATCGATTATCATCGACACTAGTCATATCATATCAACCCATCCAATCAGGCTTAATTCAAAAATTTAACGTATGAAAAAAATGAACCGCAGTCAAAGTTCATACCGTCCTAAGACCATCCACAACGACGATAGTGACAGCTGGCTCACCAGAGTGCCCAACAAGCAGCCATCCAAGCAAAGCATGGTCAACTCCTACCTGGAGGAAAACAAATAAAATAACTCCCTGTTCCAATCTATTTCCGAACGCAACTTTGTCAGAGCAGAACTCGAAATCGGACCATCCACTGATTTGATTAGAGACTCAGTCACCTAGCAACTGAGAGACAAATGTCGGCGTCTGGAGCAGGAGCTCAATCGGCAATACGCTGAGGGAGGAAAAAGCCAGTACAGATATTCAGAGAAGTACTACATTCAGGAGATATAAGCCTTGAAGAAGACCATTCGACACAAAGACCAGGAGCTGGAGATGTACCAGCAGGAAAGGTTCAGTAGGAACTAGGAAATGGATTCGATCAGTTCGTAGTTTTCAACCAAAATGGACAAAGAACATAGAGACAAGAATCTGTACATTAAGTAGATCAACCAAAAAGCGATAGAAATAGCACACCTCCAAGAAAGGGTCAAGTACCAAAGACAATAAATCGACACCCTCAAGTTGTGCCTTGAAGGTCGAGAAAAAGACAACAAGGAGCTGCAGGAAAAGGTCGGACAAGCTGACATGAAAAAGAAAAAAATATAGTACTATGAAGGACAGCTCAAGGACCGATAAGAGATGCTCAGGTAAATTGAAGCCAGAGTTCAGGCATTCAAGCAATAGACTGACCAGAAAGACTTAGTGATCAGGGACAAAAGTGAGCAGGTTGAAAAATTAGAACAGACTCTCGGCTCTTATGATGATAAGTTGAAGTCCATTGAGCAGAGGTTGTTGAGCCTGAGAGAAGAGAAGAAGACAGCCTAGGAGCATAAAGAGGAAGCTATGAGAGAGTGCCAAGAATGGAAACTGAGTTATTAGGATATTCTCCTTCAAAACGACTCTCACCATGAAAATGAGCTCAAGTTGAAGACATATCAAGGCATGGTGGAAGATTTGAACAAGAGATGCCTATAATTGACCAGTTCCAATGAAAAATTGCGAATTGCCTCCAACAATCACCAGAAAATATCCCTGAGACTCCAATAAAGCTAAAAGGAGGCAGCTCAACTCAGAAAAGATTTCCAGAACAGATAAGAAAGGATCTACGAGCTGCAGGCCAAAGAAAAAGCTTACAAGCATCTGGAGTAAAGCCATGAGAAGGTGAAGAAGGAAAAAGATGACTACTTTTTGAAGCTACAGGAGAAAAGCAAAGAATCCAAGTTGTTGACCTCCCAACTCGAGTAAAGTTAACTGAGAGTGGCAGAGTTGGAGTAATAACTTGCTGAAATTGGAGAATCATGTCTGAAGACCAAGGAGAGAGAGGACAGCATGTAGACCCTTCGAAGGTAGAACAGCCGTCTCAGTAACGACATCCAATAAAAAGTCAACGAACGCGAAAGACTACAACTCAAAATATGCAATCTTTAGAACAAACTTTCAGACAAGCAGGGAGAATATCTAAAGCTGAGGACAGCATATGATCAGAAAGAGCAGCAGGTCAACGAGAAAGGTCTAGAGGTGGACAATCTCAGAGAAAGGCTCACCTTTGAGAGCAGCAGTCGAATGATGTAGGAGGAAAAGGTGCTCAAATGCACTCAAGAGATCCTCACTCTCAGAGATAACCTTTCGAAGACTGAAGGAAAAGTGGAAGAACTTTGTGAATAGTTATAAGAAGCCAAAGCTGATTACGAGGAGGAAATCGTGGGATTGAGATAGTCAATAATCGAGATAAATGTCGATCGGGAGAAGACTGAAAAAATGATGTCTGAGTACAAGGCTCAGACCGACAGATTGTCTAAAGATATCGAAGGCCACAGAATAGACTTGGAGGAATGCAGCAGGAAGGAAAAAGACCACAAAGAGAGATTGTCTGCCTTATAATCAATGCTGCAGGAAGCAACAAAGTAAATCTCTCAGCTTCGCACTCAAAAATCCCAAATAATAAATAAGTGCTCTCAGCTCAAATCAATCTACGACTTCGTTTAGGGTTTTAGAGAGGAGTGACTCGAAAACTAATGATTATATCCTGCCTTACTTAAATTTTTAAAATACAGAAATTACAGAGAATATGCTATCCGCTCAATCATCTACAGGTTAATGATATGTAAGTGGTGGCACATCACAGAAACTAATAATTGGAGAAATCGACTTCCAAAGTGCTGACCGATGTCAAAGCAAATCCCATGGTCAGGGCCAGTCTGCTGGGCACCATCATCACACTGTTCATTCATTGGAACATGGGTCGACATGGCAGGATAGGCACCTTCCTTAAACATTGGACCTTCATCAGATACTTCATCAAACCTAAACAGTACTCAAAGTTTTGCCCCATCACGGCCTACCACCACCCTCAGCTCGATATCGCTGCTAATAACTTTTACTGCTACTCTGGATAGTCAGGCATCGGCAAGTCCAGGCATTTTCAAAATGTAGTATCGACCGAATCAATTTGCAGGCCGGCTCTCTACCTGTCCTTTAAAGCTGTAGGCCGTGAGAAAAATTTCTAGAATGACCTCACTTAGCAGCTTAACATGGACATAGGTGCTGATGAGCTAAGAGGAGGCATTGTAGGCGAGATAGTGAGGGCTATCAGGGACATCCAGAAGATCAACGAGTATCCCTAACGATTCAGGAGGATCTACTATTGGGTCAATGCTGGTTTTGCTGCTGCCTACGTTTGTTTTCTTTCTCCTCTGATTTGGCTAGAGGTCAAGACCGCTCTGTTAGGCCCAATATTTCTGGCTCACTTCGAGTACTACAACTTCATGCAACCTCTGATCGACCAATCTAGGAGGAGGAGCATTCCTTTGGTTGTCTTTGACGACTTAAACAAACTTGAGCAAATGCACATGTTGGCCTAAATTACAAGGTTTTTCAAAATTCTGGAGGCAAAGTCAGCCAACGTGATGATGATCTCCTCCAATGAATAAACCTGGGCCAAGCTTAGACGCGAACCGGGCATGAAAGACAGACTGCGAATCCGGCAGCTCAAGTACAATCACATGGCAACTGCCAGCATGATGATGCGACTAATCGACGAGGATCCTTCTGACTTCAAGAGCAACTTTCTTTTCCATCCCATATATAACATGCGCCTGATCAAAGAGATGGTGAGAGTGTTCATAGGACTAAAGCAAATGTCCATCAGAAGATTCACCTCTGTCTTGAAGTTGGTCGACGAGGAGGAGTCGTAGAAGTTGGTGAACATTTTGCGGAACGAGGAGAACAAGAGCTAGTAGGAGGTGGTAACTGCATTCAGAGAAGGTACAATTGATATGAGGTAGTTGTATTTCTGAACGAGGTCAACACAATGGTCAGCCATCTAAAGTCCATCAAACGTGAGTTCCCTATGATGAGCCAACAGACCTACATATAAACTTTAGAGCTAATCCTCAAGCACTACAAGCTTCCCTCTGACAACAAAATTGGAGCCCTTTTGAAGGTTTACAACATTGTCAGAGATTTACGTTCAGATTACGTCATAAACGGACACTACATACTGAAGATATATGAAATTGCTCTGGACGAGTACAGAAAAGATGTCAGCAAAATTGAAGTGCCCCTATACAAGAAGGATGACTTTGCCTTATGACCGACTGATTTAACAGGAGTCACCTTGGTCTATAGTCTTTGTCGATAATATTAGTGAATTGAAATACTATAACTGCTCGATCATTTTTTGACGGGACGCTTCTTTGATCTGTCCCTGTCTTTCTTACGGGGACAGTTTTGAATATGCTGCTCAATGAAGACCTCGTTAAACTGCTTCTAACAATACTGGCATTGAACCGTGTTGACCTTCTTGCCCTCCATATCTATCTATACATCCACCTCAGCCTCCTCGCCTTCAGCCTCATCCTTCTTCATGGCTTTGATGGCAGCTCTGAAGTCCTCAGAAGCAGCTTTCCAGTTTTAGCCTGTCTTCTCAAATCCCTTCCCTCTGGTGGCTCCCATCTTCTTTTTCTCCCCCATTTTCTGCTGCTTGGCGATGGCGGTCTATATCTAATGAAAGTTACCTGCTCTTTTGAGACCAATCTTTTGGCCTCAGAGTTGAACTCCTTTCTCTTCGACATGAAGACTAATTTGCAGGCCTTAGCATGCTTCTCTAGTGCTTTTCTGTTGAACTTTCGGCCACAACCCTCGGGGCACTGCACTAGATCATTTTAGCTTTCGGGAGGGAGAGATTACTCCACATCATCTTCGTGGATGGGTCTGTCTTCTTACCTGATCTGCTTGGACGAAGACTGTTTGTTTAGAGGTTGTTCTTATTTTTTCGGTGGTTTGGGCAGTTTTGGAGGTTCCTATTTTTTCGGTTCCTCTTTTGGAGGTTCCTTGCTGATTAGAATTCGTTTCTGAAGGGGCACCTTTGGAGGCTCGTTGACAACTTTTTCCTAGTACCCTGGCTCATCGTTGAGAAATAGTTTCATTTCAGTCTTTAGCTCCTAGGGAAGTGATAATTTTTGAGTCAATGCTGGCTATCTCCGTTCTTGTAGGGCACCGGACGAGGATATTTCTGCCATAATCAGCTGTGTACCTTGTTTGTCTGAGGACTGACCACGATCGATGCGTCCCTTGAGCAATCTGAAGGAAGTTCTCGTGTTGGAAAAAGTTGTGGAGGGCTCGTAAGCTGACTTTTCGGAGGTATCTGCAGGCAGTGTAAGCCTGAGTTGTCCCTATTCTGCCTGACCTGTCTATTCTTTTTTGGCTTGTCGTAGACCTGACAATCTGCTGGCAAAGGAGGTAGCCATCAATAAATTAATAAATATGCTCTCTGATCACAATAACATCGGTTATAATTCTTATATACTCCTGTCTTATTCCATAAAAAATACAGTAAAAATCACACAATCCCTCACTCCAGCACCTTCGGCTTGACGAAGTTTGTATTGGTGATGTCTTGGACGTCTTCCTCTGATAAGCCTTCATTCTATACGCTGTTGAGCTTCCTTATCGAATGTTTGTAGAACCTTACGCCTGTACAGACTCCGCAGCACATTGAAAACAGCAAGCCGAAAGCTGCACACCCCAAAGTGATGCGATTGAAGTAGGAAACTGTGAAAAATGAGTGGCAGAAAGTTGAGGTGAATGTTGAGAGATCTTAGCCGATCAGTCTGCAGTTGAGACCTGCAATAAGCCCATATTTGGGATCAGTTACATTGCTGGCTGCAGCTGCCAGGGTATTCACAGCATTGGTAAGCGTGGTATTGAGGGTTCCCGTCAAATTTGCTGAAAATTGATTGACTGAGGTGGTAGCCGTTGACCCTCTACTGACCACTGGCGAAAAGGCATTGCTTTTAACTAAATAGTAATTTTACCAAGTATTTGCTAGCTCATTATTGAAGGTCGAACAACCACCAGCAGTGTATCTATTTCCTAGAGCAGTCAGCACGCTAGCTTTTGTGGCGTAGGTGGCTGTGTTGAGAATACTTGTAGTGTCCATGCATCCATCACAACCACCACTACCTGCTGCAAAATTAGCTCCTCCGCATTGAGTGCTTGTAGCGTTGTTTCCTCCACTGATCTGGCAGCCAGCATAAGTGGGACTTTGGCTGTAAGAAGGGATCCAACTATCAGTAGAAAACAGACCTGTTGTGCATCCTGGGTAGTTGGACTGTTTCGAGAGATAGGTCAGAATGGAAGTAGAGGAGGAATCGTTGAGGTCAGTTATCACTCCATTTTGGTAGTATGTCATATAGCTTGTTATGGAAGACAAGTCTGACAGAACATTGCTGGACTGCTGACTGACGTTGAAGGTGTTGATGTTGGTCAGACTGCTGCTTAAGTTGTTCAAAGCATTGACAGTCCCTCCTCCAATAGCATCCACTATGCTTCCAGATGAGGAAGATAGGCAAGTTCCCATGTAGCCCCTTATTGTGCTGTTGGTTATCAGACTAGCAAAAGTGCTGTCAAAATAAGTTGATGAAGACAGAGAGGTCTCCATGAACTGGCAACCAAAGTAGACGGTTGGTACAACAACAGAAAAAATCAGACTGAGAGCAAAACCGACAACCCCCAAAATAAAGACCAACACACATGAGAAATAAATGAGGTACCTGCAGCTGATTTTATCACAGAAGGCTACCAAAAGAGCACCGAGAAGCATCATGCTCGAAATTCCAATTGTGATGCCATAGAGCAATCTGACACCCAGATGGACATCCCCGCTGCGAGAGTCCACTGTTCCCATAGTAGTGGAAAAAGATGCTTATAGACTAGTGATTTAGGAGGCAATATCTTGCACCTGACCTCTGACTGAAGCTATAGCTGAGCTGAAGTTAGTGACTTCTGATACAAAGTTAGAAGCAGCTGTGGAAATGACGCTCAAAGCTGACAGAACAGCATTGATAGTCGTGTATAGAGTACCCACTAATCCTCCAGTTGTTGAGCTGCCTAAAACAGTTGGAAAAATCGAGTCAGTCGTTCCTGTAGTTGCTCCTGAGTTCAGAGGAGTATTATATGTTATTGTTGCCATGTTGCCACCAGCATCAACATTTGCTGGTACTTTGGCGACATCAGTCAAAGCCGTGCTTCCTGCGTTGGTGACAGCCGTAATGTTGGCTGCTCCAGGAACAAGATTGTTCATTGTATTTTGGATGGTCGTCAAATTGCTGTTGAGGTTTCCTAGCTGAGTATCCAACTGGTTCAGGCCAACGAAGAAAGAACTGCCGTCTGTTGTGACGTTGCCGTTAAGAAGATCGTCGAGGATGATGGAACTCGCGCAGCCCATTGAAGTTAAAGCCTGAGGAAAGGCCTCGCTTTGTGAGAAGCCTAAGAATAAGAGAGGAAATACCAGCAATTGATGCACCGATGCATAGCAAAAGGGCAGTTATTAAGGTGCCAACAGGCCAGTAAAGTTAGCATTTTGTGTATTGCTCATCCTCATTCTTTCTGCAGCACTTCGACGGGCACGAAGAAGGACAAACACAACAGCACATCACAAATGGGCCCATCAATATGATAAGCACCAGCCCTAAAAAAAATGGCCCCACGAATAAAGCCAGCTGAACTGCATTGCTCTGAGCCTGAGTCTTAGCAGACTCTGAATCTCCATTGAGCAAACTCATGATGAAGGATGTACTAAGTTAGATGAAACTAATACCCGTTCAGCGAGAACATCGAGGACATCTGCGAGCTGTAAAAGTTGTACTGCGAGGTGAGGGTAGAGTCGACCAAAGAGGTACGGGATAGTCCAGAGCAGTAAGTATTGACAGAGGTGGTGCGGGTCGAACTGGTGGTGTAGGAAGAGGTTAGAAGGCGAACTTGGGGATCTGTTTACGAATGAAGAGTGAATTGATAGGCTGCAAGGGAGATGATGAGACAGGCGAAGGCGGCGATTGATTGTTTTTTTGAAAGAACCATAGAAATTATACCAGAAGAATTTTAAATAACGAATTCCCCTTAGAATATTCCTTACCTTGGAATTTCTTCCAACCAAAGAGACAGCTATTTTCCGTTCACCATTCTTTTTTATTTTCTCCTTTTTGTGTTCATTCAGTCAGAATGTCTCGATTGCAGGTCACTGAATGTTTTCGATAGGAATAATAATGATAGAACAGTCGATACCCTTTCTCAAGTTGCCATAAGAACAACTCCACGACATCACCCTCACACTCCTCTCCATTCCCAAGGCCCACAAACTCATCCATCCCTGCCAGGATCGCACCAAGTACACCAACATCCTCGATTGGATGGTCGCCTCCCTTTCTGCACTCAAACCATCATCTCAACTGTTGACTCACCAGCAACAAATAGTCTTTTCAGCTTTAACAGAAGTCATCGACCTCACCAAGAAGGAATGTCTCTAGAAAGGACTCATTTTATAGATGGTACAACAGTACTTTATGGGGCTGCTTGAGGGGAGCTGGAAATAGTACGAACACCGCAAACAATAGATAAGCTACGAATATGGGCACAACGTCTTACAGATCGAGAAGAATTATTTGGGAGAATTGAAGAGATTAACGGAGGAGAATGAAGCCATGAAGAAAGATAAGAACCATCGATGGAGGAATATGTTCATGCTGATCAAGGACAATAGAATTCACAGGAAAAAAAATAAAAAATTGATTAAATGTATCGATTAGGAGCTGGAAAAATCAAAAAATATAACACAGGAACTGCTGGTTACTCAGTTGGAAAATGAGAAACTAAAGATGCGAATCGCTGAGCTGGAAGGCATGGAACCTTAATTGCTGGAATACATGGAGTGCAGCCTCAGATTAAATGAGCTTTAGAAAAAGGTAAGAGAATACCCGAGAAGAGCCAAAAGGACTCTCAAGAGCGATCTGGTGAAAATTGAAATTAGCCAGAGCAAGAATCTAAAAGACAAGATAGACTTCATTGTCAACGCCATCGAGCAGACAGGTGAGATAGTCGATGATTCCTACGATTAAGACATCCCTCTTACTCATCTTCAGTTCAACATATCAACACAAACATAAATATCCACCGAAGACAAAGCCGTCAATACTCTCGTCCTAAAGACAATGGATTCCTCGACGAATACCAAAGTTCACTAGCATGTCTAGTTAGACATAATCGATACCGTACTGGTGAAGGTTCATCCTAAAAAGGAGAAAAGGGAGGTCGGTTTTAGATAAAGTAGAGCAGGAATGTTCGCCACCGCCAACAATTTAGGAAGATCGGGCTTCATGAGAAAGGAAGATAGTCGTTCGAGATACACCTCCAAAAAGATCGATTTAAAGACAAGCAATTTCAGCATTTGTTAGTCCTTGATAATCACGATCACTCAGTGCAGAATATCCTACATTTCCACCTACAACACATAGATCTTCAACGGAGCCTAGATCATCCGATAAATATAAAATTAAGTAACTGCCCAAAGAACCGAGAGACAGGAATATGAACTGAGAGAAAAGAAATCTGGCAGAATTAGAGTGATTGATGTGCATGTGCAGACGGAGTAGCACAGTTTAGAAGCAGTTACACCACCTTTCATTAATATGGGGACCAGAGGAACCGTTAAAAGTATCAGCAAACTCAACAGTCCAAGAAGTGACGAATGGAGGAAAGATCTATTAGCAAAATATTTATAAATATCTCAGGAGGCCTACTTCTGCTTTGACCCTGAAGAGTACAAACGAAAGCAGAAGGCAGTGAAGTCAGTCAACGTATAGAAAGTTATTCGATCCTCAATGGTTAAAAAATTAAGCAAAGAGAAACTATATGAAAACAGAAGAAACACTCAGCAGGAATCTAAGGAGGTTAAGTTCTCTCTCATCAAGGAAAGTGTCAGGTAGCTTACTTAGACACCTAAGAGCAAAACCAAAGATGGAAAGGATACTTTTGAGTAGAGCAAGACTATTACTGAGACCAAGGCCAGTAAAAATGACATAAGAACGAGCAAAGACTCTAGTATTGTGGATAATGCCAGCTAAATGCTCAGACCTGAGCTGACAACACTTGATAAGGTTCAATACACCTCGGAAGATGTCTCTGCTCTCATGACTCCAGTCGAATATATGTAGGATAGCTCATATCAACTTACTAAACCTTTCAGTACACTATAAAACCTGAGCAAACATATCACTTCAGTCACCTCAACAAAACCCAAGCACAAGAGAAATCAGTCCTCAATCCTGACACAATCGCCTCCTGATAGTCAGAATCTCAAGAAGTTGCATTTAAACAGGTTGTCTAAACTGAAATTTCCATAAGGAAAGCCCAAAAGATTTGTGACTGAAAACAACTAACCTGCAAATTTACAAAACCTTGCCAGTGATAATTTTTTAAGGCCGATCGAGACCATCAAAAATAAGACAAAGCCTCTCCACAGAATCAGTGAGGATCTGACAGAATATGATAAATTGTTTGACCCCTACTCGGAACAAAAAGACAAGGAGAAGAGTGTGAAAATGACGATGGGAGCAATCAAGGAAGTGGAGGTTCAATCGAGATCGGCAGATTTCGGCAAAATGGTCGAAAAAATTCTTAAAAACATTGAAGTTCGATTGCAAGAAGCGGTTAAAAATACATACACTTTCAAGGTCTATCTGACCTCCTTCTTCAAATGTTTCTACGGAAAATAGCTGTTCCCCAACTTCCTCACTTTTGTTTCCAAAAGCACAGATGACCGGGATTAAGTCATGCTAGCCTTTCGTCGCCTCCTCAATCCTAAAATTCCTGAGAGATACGCAGCCGACCTGTTTAAAACCTTTGGAGCTAGCGTCAGCAGGTGCTATCAAATGGGTGAGTGCCCTCTTAGAAGTCGAAATAGCCATGAAGTATTGAGGTACATGGTTTGCCAGTATTATGAGGAATAAGAGGCTGTCCTTTTTGAGATGCGAATGACCAAACAATTCTGCTTCAGTCTGCTGGGCTGGTTCAATTGTCTCTAATCCTAAATCAGAAAAAAAGTAGTCAACTCAGAACTGTATACCTTTTTTTGCGATATATTGCCATAGACGGAAGACAGTCTCGACTACCAGTGGATCTAAGATCTTACCTTCTATGCCAGTAACGATACACTGGCCTATCAATACCAGATAAAAGCTAAACTTCACCTCAACAGCAACACACCTCTTCACAGATTGTGCCTTTTCTGCCTGAAAGCCAAGTGGGATCGAATGCTCAACATTGATACCTCAGTCACTCAAGATTACAACAAAAGAATCGGCACTTTCAATGCTGAGGAATCAATCAAAAACATACAGGATAACATATCTCAGCTCAACCGTTTTTAGCATCTTCAGAACAGTCTCAAACACTGGTTTGCCCTTAAGGAAAAATATGGTTGTGAAATCAATCGCACTTTGCTGATGCTGGCCTAACTCAATCTCCTTGAGTTGAGATTGAAGGAAGAACTACCTTTATCAAAGGATCTGATGCTGATCAGCTGGTCTTTCTAAGGGCTTCGGAAGAAAAGTTACTACAACAAGATCAAAGGGAGTGTCTGATTTGCTGACCTCTTTTACTGATTTTTTATGCTATTTGTATCCGATCAACCCAAAAGTATATTGAATCGCTGTCCACTTGGTTAATTGCAGTCTGTCAATATAACAAATAAATAATCAGCTTGATGCTATCGGCAGAGAACAATGAAAATCGTCGGGTCTTCCGCGACAAGGTCCGCAACATCAGCTATACCAAAGGCAAACTGCTGGGTACTGGAGGCTTTGCCAAATGTTACGAGGCAGTATCAAATGAGGATGGCAAACTGTATGCTGCAAAGGTCATCCCTAAAAAATCAATCAACGACAAACGGCAACGCTACAAACTGCTGATATAGATCAAGATTCACAAGAGCCTTAAGCACAGGCACATCGTCGAGTTCATCGATGCCTTTGAGGACAAAGAAAATATCTATATTTTGCTGGAGTACTGCCGCAACTACACTCTGAAGGATTTATCGAAGAGAAGGAAAAGGTTGACCTAGTTTGAAGCTAGAGTATACATCGGACAGATCGTGAAGGCCATGATATACATTCACCAGCAAGGGGTCATCCATAGAGATTTGAAATTGGGAAACATTCTGATAAACGAGCAGATGGACGCCAAAATATGCGATTTCGGATTGTCGACCAAGATCAAGAATGAAGGAGACTCCAAGAAGACCATCTGTGGAACACCTAACTACATTGCTCCCGAAATACTGGAGGAACAGGGGCATTCTTATGAGGTTGATATCTGGTCCATTGGCGTCATCATGTACGCCTTGTTATTTGGTAAGCCTCCCTTTGAGGACAACACTGTCGAGCAGACCTACTAAAATATCAAGAATAACAGATACATCTTCCCACCCAACATACCCGTCTCTCTCGACGCTAAGGATCTCATCAACCGCATCCTAGTTATGGATCCTGTCAAACGTCTTAGTCTATAGGAAATTCTCGAACACAAGTTTATGCAAATTCCCTAGGGTATGCCCCATTCTCTCCCAATCTCTTCCCTGGCCATCCCACCGATCGACTACGACAAGCACCCCACCCGCATCAACCTCAACGACATGCACTTGTAGCTCTCTTAAGAGATCTAAGACGACAGTGAAGAGCATAACAACCATCAGCTTCACGAGCCAAAGTAAGACGAAAGGGTTATCAAAAAGTCAGTAGCAGATTTTGTTTTTATTAGGGAGTGTTTCAGATATTAGACTGCTTTTGGGTACTTGCTGTCAAGTGGAATAGTTGGCTGTTTTGACAAGTAGCAACAAATCAACCTGGTTTTCGAGTTCGGACAGGAGTACTACTACACAATTGACGGCAAAAAGGTCACCAAAACCCAGGTTCCTTAAGACAGCTAAGGAGACAGAAATCTCATGCTTCTGCTACACTTCCGAGCTTTCTTCGTCACCAAGTACTCCCTGTTCAAGATGGAAGAAATGCGGAAAAGGACAGGTTAAAACGATCTGCTCATCTTTGTTCGGAAAGCCATCGCCATCAACGACCTTTAAATTGTCACCAGGCTCAGTAATAATATCATTCAACTGCACTTCAGCGACCTCTCCTCCCTTGCTATCAATCGCTAGGATGAAAGAGGAATCTACTTTGTGGACTCTAAGGGTAGACAATCGGAGGTCAACTACAACCAATGCAAGAGCCATAAGCTGAAAACCAAAGTAAGACGGTTCAGCAACTTGATCCAAAAATTATCCTCAAGAGAAGATGAGTAGGATGAGGAATTAGAGGAGGATGAGGACATATCTGATGAGGAGTGATAGACTGATAATATAGAGAATATAATCATCATAACAAATTTGAAATATCAAAAATATAGATGAAAGGCTCATCTGGCCAACCAGTCACTGGCTAGCACCTCTTCAGCAGTCGGCCTCTTCCAAAAATCATAGCCCAGCATCTGTCCCAACAACAGGCTCAATTAGCCACTAAGTTCACTAGGAATTTTCACCCCTTTGCTCTGACTGCCCACCTTCGGAGGAAAGGTCCCCACCACCATCCGATAGATGATGACTCCTAGTGACCATACATCCGCAGGCTTTCCGTAGTATCCTTCTCTCTGAGTGACCTCAGGAGCTATATAGTTGGGTGTGCCACAGTAGTCATACAAGATATAGCTTTCATTTGGAAGAATGACGCTGAAGCCAAAATCTATCAACTTGATTTTGAAATCTTTACTGACCAACACATTTTCCAGTTTGATATCTCGATGTACAACATTATTGGCGTGGCAGTAGGCAACAGCCTTGACTAGTTGCTTCACCATAAATTTTGCAATTTCCTCACTGACCGCCTGATAGCACTATCCCTTGAGGTAGTCGCTCATCGAACGGTTTTAAAGCAACTATGTTATGATACTCACCGAATGCTCGGTGACTATATGCTCATGCAATTGCAATATGAGTGGATGCTGCAGTTTGGACAGAATTTGCAGTTATTGCTATAAATTGCGGACGCGGTCCTGATTGCTGAGAGAAGATTTGAGATATGTTTTGATCGCCACTCTTTTGCCTGTGAAGTTATGTGTTGCTGCTCTTACAACCGAGTATGTACCTTTGGCTATGACTCCTCCCAGTCTGTACTCTTTGAGCTTGTCTCCCAAAAAGTCAACCTTCGTCAGACTCTTCTTGTCCCTGTTCCTCAGCGAGTACTCCAAAGATTCGATGCTGTGCTAACGTCGGATAAGAGGGTTGATTGAGTTTATTTTAGGAAAGCGGTCCTTCTCCAAACTGCCATCCTTGCAGAGTTCGATCTACTGCATGGTGAGCATGTGGGTTTGCTCGAGAAGGGCGAGTTATTTGTGGGAATTGCGAAGAGCCCGGTTTTAGGGGCGATCGAGCGAGGTCGGGTGCTGGCCTTGATGGCTGATTTTACGGATGTAGGGCAACCGCACCAGTTTCCCCAGCTCCAGCTATGAAGGTTTAATGCTGCTTTCCGTCTTTAGGTTTTCGTTGCGGGGGCGGTGCGTTCTTTTATCCTTCATAAAATTATTATACTAGCCAATGAAGCTTTCCACTCTGCTGCTCTCCTAATTTCTGCGTTTTTTCTTGACTAACGTTATTATTTGGCTTCCCAAATGTCTGGATATATTGTTCAGTCCTATTTGAATTTTATTTTTAGATGCGGAAGGATGACTCCTCGCAGTAGCAGTAGAGCCGATTGTTCACCTCCAACCAGCAGAACCTGAACTACGTTAGCAACGAGATAAAAAGCACGACCACCAACGTGGTAACCTTCGTGCCCATCAACCTCTTCAAACAGCTTCACAATATGGCCAACGGTAAGTCTCTAGTTAGTCAGTTTATTTCATCATCATCGCTATCCTGCAGACCATCCCCTCGATCTCTGTTACAGGTGGATCTCCCACCATCCTTTTGCCCTTAGCCTTTGTCATGCTGGCAGTTATGGTCAAGGATGCTTATGAAGAATACTACCGGTATCGGAAGGATAAGGAGGAAAATGAAAGGGAAATAGATCTACTAGTCGGTGACAGGTTTGAGATCAAGCATTGGGGAGATCTGAGAGTGGGCGATGTCATAAAGATGAGAAAAGATACGCTGATTCCCTGCGATTGCATGGTAATCAAGACATCCGATCCAGAGAATAAAGGGTTTGTCGAGACAAAAGGACTCGATGGATAAACCAACCTCAAGCTGAAAGTGTCCTTCCTCAGTAACATCCCCAACAACATCACCAAAGATCAGAACTACCAGGCCTTGCCATATAGGGTCACCTGTGGAGCACCCGCTATGCAGCTCAACAAATTCGACGGAATGGTTTAGTACGAAGGCATCAAGATACCTCTCGATGGTGGTAATTTGATGCTGAGAGGATGCACACTCAAGACAGTGCACGAGGTCATTGCTGTTTGCTGTTACACGGGAGCTGACACGAAGGTGGTGCTGAATAGTGCCAAATTTGAGCCAAAGAAGTCGAAGTTGATGGTGGAGGTGGACAAAACTGTCATTGAGATCTTCATTTGGCAGATAATTATCTCTCTCGTTTGCTCGCTTTTCAACACAATTCTGTAGAACAGCTATTCGGCAATCATGGCCTACATTCCTTCTTCTAACTACTGGCTGCTTACTGCCACCTGGTGGCTTCTCTTGACTTACTTCGTCCCCATCTCCCTTATCGTGACTATGTAAATGGTTAAACTGTTCCAAGGCTCCCTCCTCGTTCGAGACAAGGCTGGCTACTCTGAGTAATACGACTTCTACACAACAGCCAACAACACTTCAGTCAACTAAAATCTTGGACAGATTAAGTACGTCTTTACCGATAAAACTGGAACCCTCACCAAAAATAACATGATCTTCAAGAATCTCATCTGCGACGGTAAGCTGTATGGAGTGGATGAGGAGGGTGTTTCCTTCAAGAAAAAACAACCGGGAGCTGTTCGTCTAACAGTAGATTTCAAGGATGACAAGTTCGAAAGAGACAAGGGAAATCCCAAGGTACAGGATGCCCTAAAAGTAATATCTCTTTGCCATGAGATTGCTGTTGAGATCGAGGGCGACAAGAAAAATTACAACAGCAGTTCACCTGACGAAGTTGCTCTCATCTACTTCGCCAAGCAAGAAGGAAAATAACTGCTGGGTGAGGAAAGAAGAATGATCAAAATTGCAGAAAAACGACCAAACGGAAGCATTGAGATTGTTCAATACTAAAAATTGTGCATATTGGAGTTCAATTCCGACCGCAAGCGTATGTCTATCATCGTCCGTGACCCTCAGACCAGAAAAATATAGCTATACTGCAAAGGAGCAGACTCAACAGTCAAAGCCCTCCTCAAGCCAGGACAGAGAGATCAGTAAGCTACCCAGAAATACATCGACAAGCTGTCAGTCAAGGGTCTAAGAACTCTCATGCTTGGCAAAAAAAGTCTCAGCTAGTCTTAATTTGATAAGTGGAATAGACGCTTGCTGGACTCTCGAAGCATTATTGGTGAGGAGAAGAAGAGCAAAATTGCCCAGTGCTACTAAGAGATCGAGCAAAATTTGGATTTGGTTGGTGCCACAGCAATTGAGGACGAGTTGCAGGATGAGGTGAAGGAAACAATCCAGACCATGAGACTGTCAGGTATGATGTTCTACATTTTGACTGGAGACAAGCAATAAACAGCCTAAACGATCGGTCGTTCTTGCGGCCTCATCGACTAAGGCTTCACTACTGTCCACATCCCCGAATATGACTAGGACCACGATCAGGAATGGCGCAATACTTTCCTCAACATCACCCGCAACAAAGATGCAAAAATATTCATGCTCAATGCTGAGAAGAGCATTCCACCTGATATCCCTCTCCACTCCACTATTTGCTATAGATGCACTCCCAAGAACAAAGAAGAAATTGTCAGGAGGGTCAAGGAAAAAACCACACATTTGACGATGGCTGTGGGCGATGGCAGCAATGATGTCAACATGATCAAGTAGGCACATGTTGGTATCGGCATCAAGGGAAAGGAGGGGACTGAGGCTGCCAGAGTAGCAGATTATGTTGCTGGTGAGTTCAAGTTCATTAAGCTGCTGACGTTGTACTATGGTCGTTAGTGGTACAGAAAGAACTGTGAGCTAGTCAACTATAGTTTTTACAAGAACTGGTTCCAAAATGCCACCATCATCGTATACGGAGGCTTTTCTTTCTTCTCAGGTGTCGTCTTCTTCAATAGCTATATCTATCAGCTCTACAACGTCCTCTACACTGCCCTGCCCATCATTTTATACGCCCTTTTTGATGAGTAGTACACCAAGAGAGAGTCATACAGGCGTTTTGATATATATGAGCCGGGTATCAACAACTACTACTTCAATCAGAGTACCTTCCTCAAAACCATCGGAGTGTCCATCTTGCACGGTATTGTTGCATTGTTGGTGGTGTTTGAGTTGATGGAGGCTGGAACCTTGGATGAATCTGGCATTACTGGCTATCTGAAATTAAGTGGATCTGTCCTCTTTGGAGTCATTATTATTATCGTCAATGCAAAGATCATGGCCATGAGCACTGGCATCAAACTTCTGAACACAATAATAGTTCTCATCAGCGTTGGCCTGTACTGGGCTAGTCAAGCCTTAGTCGGTTGGTTATTCAGTAGTCCCACATAATTTGTCCTACTCAAGCAAGAATGGTCATACACCAACATTTGGCTGATCACCTTCATCCTCGTCTTCTTCCTGGTCATTCTCTAGTTCGGCTATGACAAGTACAAATACTTCAAGGACAGCTACCTCCTCATCAAGAAAAAAGATACCTTAGGAGGTGACCTTTTTGACAGAATTCAGAAAGAGAATAAGATGGAAGATCACGGCAGAAGGATTGGAGCAAATACTGAAGGAGCCAGCAACAACAACGGTTATGGCAGGTTACCCGACAACAACAGAGGCACAGATGGCTACGGAAATCAGGGAGGACCAGGAGGGTACCACAACAGACCGGGAGGCCCCAAAAGCCCATCCTACAACATCCACTACAACAATAGAAACTGATGATTCTTTGACATTATGCTTTAGCAAGCACCTAACCTATTCTATCAGCCATACAATACTATTACTCCGATAGACCAATGATTTATCACTCGATACTAATATAATTATGAGCGAACCAGCCACCCATTCCATCGACGACTACGAGCTACTCTGCGTCATCGGCAGGGGTGTCTTCGGGAAGATCTATCTCGTGAGAGAACTCACAACTGGAGATGTTTTTGCCATGAAAGTGGTCAAGAAACACCTCATTGAGCAAAAAAATAAACTCCATTACATCTTCACAGAGCGCAACCTGCTCATCGAGGTACTCCCAATATGAATGCTAGTTCGAGCACCCCTTTATCATTAAGATTCACACGACCTTCCAGAACGAGAATAAATTTTACTTTATCATGGAGTACTGCCCAGGAGGTGAACTCTACAACCTTCTAGCCATCAAATAAAAATTCTCAGAAGAGCAGTACTTCCCTTACCATATCTAGAGCCAAGTTTTACATTTCGCAAATCATCCTGGCCCTGGACTACATGCACTCCAGGGATATTGTCTATCGAGACCTGAAACCCTAGAACATCATGCTCGATAAAAAAGGCTACGTGAAACTGACTGATTTTGGCCTGTCGAAAAAAATAAAAAGAGGACAGGAAAATGTTTTCTCCATTTCTGGAATGCCCTAGTATACAGCACCCTAGATCCTGTTCCAGCACTAGTGCAGCAAAGCCGTCGACTTCTGGTGCCTAGGGTATTTGCTTCCTCTAATTTAGCTCACTTCTGCACGAAATGGTTACCGGCTTCCCACCTTTCTTCTCCTAAAATCTCAATGAGCTCTACGAATCGATCAAGTTTTAGGACTTCAAAGTGGACGAGGAGTTCCAGCTCAGTAAGTAATGTGCCGATTTGCTTGAAGGTCTCTTCAGGAAAGAGCCATAGGCTAGGTTGGGTATGAAAGGCTTAGAGGAAATCATCACACACCCCTGGTTCAAAGGTATCAACTGGTAGGCGGTGCAGAACAAGAAGTACAAATCACCTTTTGTGCCCGTCCTGAAAAGCTAGCAAGACACGACCTACTTTAGTGCTGCAATCACCTCCTCTAGCCTCTAATCAGTGTCTTCTTATGCCAACATGCCTAATCGGGACGAGAAGGTAGAGAGCTCCTACTTTGCTGGGTTTGACTACAACCAGGACGAGGAGTAGAATGCTGCCTGATTTTGCTTGATTTTGACATCCATCTTGTCCTATTATTTATATCCCATTTCATTATGCTCATCTAGTGTTGCTATACTCTAATAACTATAATGTAGTCGGAAAGTCCCGAATACCCCTCCAACTAAGATCTGTACTACTCCTCAAGAAACACCTCCCCTTTCAACTACATGGAGATCATCAACAACATCCTAAAAGACTACGACAACATCCAGGAGGAAGAGATATAGTTATGCTAACAAAATTAAAACCCCTTCCAACCGATCAGCATAACATACATGCACAGCACGCACCGAACGCTTGTCCCCATCGGCTCTCAATTTCAAGTGCCACTGCCGCCACTCGTCAGTCCCTAAACATACCGCCACAAATCACAAGATATGATGAAGGCCCTTAAAATCCTAAAAATAAATGACCCCTAGGAAGGCGAGTAGTTTTACCAGAGATACTTCAAACACATCGAGGACAGATTCGGGCCGGGTCGTACTTACGAAGATGTCAACCATCTCCGCAACGCTTTCAAGAGGATGAACTCGCAGCTGACCTTTGAGGAGTACGTGGCAAAGAATGGCAGGTATTGGTAGACTCACTTCAAGACAAAGGACAGAACAGCTGGCCCCAAGGTGGTGATGAAGAAGAAAAAGAAAAAAGGAACCATTCCGATTTGATCTTCATTTTTAATTAGGTAGAAAAATGAGGGCTAAGAGGGCATATTTTATTTTTGCTCATTACTATAAGTCTGTCCTTTTTTAGAAAATATGAAAAGGGTTGTTTGATTGGAACAATGTCCAAAGAGGAAAGCGACAGCATTTTTGAAGAATAAACTAGTGTGCTTGCCAAGGAGGAAAACTATGATTTTTCATAAATTTCGACCTAAAAGTAACCCCAGCACTCCTTACTGTATCTGAAATATGGGCCTCTCTCAGCTGTAAAAAAACAACGAATGCTTTCCAAAATACAGTAAATCCTCAGCAGAAGACAACCATCCTCTAAAGAACCCCCCAACTAATCCTTGACCTAGACTAACAACTCAATCAGACGGGTTCGCAGCGTCATCACTGCGAAAATGCTGAAATGTCTCCAAAGATAATTCGCTTAGTATGATCGCCGCAAAGATGGCCCCAAGGCAAACAGGCTCACATTACAGCAAATCAACAAAAATATAGGAGTATCTTTTGCTGGAATTTGCAGACTGTATGAGGAGTACAGGTCAGATCCTCTTTTTGTTGACAGATTCCAAAAGATGAACAACAAAGGAGGGCTCAAGACTAACTTTGGCATATGCAATTCACTCACCAATGCTCGAGTTGATTTTTTGAAAGAGTTGATCAAAATAAAAGGTCAGATGACCCAGCAGCAAATGATTGACTAGATGAACAAAGCTCCTCATCTTCTACACTGTGACAAGAAAGGTCGGCCGAAACCTCTCCTCCGCAAGGCTCTCTCCCGCCTGATCCGAGTGGGCAAGATTAAGTCAAAATAACGAAACGATTTAACTCCAGTTGTTTAGAACAATCAGCAGAGCATCCAGAATCGCAATGCTTATGCTATTAAATACAGGCAAATAACAGAAGACAAGAATAGTGAGGTGTTCTTTTTGGGATAGTTCAGCTTTGGCTTAGGACGTAGTTTGACTTACTGCTCCAAATAAAAAAGACATGAGTTTGTTTCGGTGAAGTAGACAGC
>Ga0100402_1001493_pt1 | contig 27028 bp, 27 predicted proteins | sample CryGeyme20150102_FD_80419 | JGI IMG/M metagenome (GOLD analysis project Ga0100402, IMG submission 80419) | Groundwater microbial communities from Crystal Geyser aquifers in Utah, USA - Crystal Geyser metaG 2015-0102 | ecosystem: Environmental > Aquatic > Deep subsurface > Groundwater | place...
TAGTGATAAATTCTTTCATAGTGTTATGCCTTTTATTTCAAGGCGCGATTGTCATGTCTGATCCTTTAATGATCTCCACTGTTTCTTTTGAGTAAAGCTTAGTAATCACTGATAGTCATTTATAGTGCCCTCATTTTCTATCTGTTGTTATAACAATCTATATTCTATTACTCCAGTTGTACAACTTTCTTCCTCAACTGCTCTAGTTCTGTATTTGCTTGATATAAATCCAATTCATACTTTCGCTTTATTCGATCTGAGTTGTCTCTGATGATCATGAGCTCTTTCTCGAGCAAAGATTTCTATGACTTGAGTAACATGTTCTCGCTTGTCAAGGCTTACTTATCTCGAAAGAGGTTTTACTGTCTTCTTGATGAAGGTGATTGAGTGGCAACTTTATTTTTCTTTTGCTGAGCCTTCAACAGTTCTTTTCTGTAGTCCTAACCTGCAGTCTAGATAGTAAATGATGGTACAATGATGGAACGCAAAGCTTCTTAACTCTCTTGTCCATGGAGAGGAGTCAACGATCTTTCTATATGTTACAAGGATTTGACTGTTTATTCGCCTATCATCGTATGATACCTAGATCTATCCATACATACCTGTCCCGATTATTGTTCAATTGTTCCACCAACCTCTCTAGTTCGGCAGTATTTTTGGCATAGATCTCTTTGCTGGTCTCTGGGTTGTTATTTTTGGTGCTGTGGCGATGCTGATGGTATGATCTAATTGTCACTAGTGATACCCAACTGCGTATTTCGGAGAGATTGACTTGTAGCCTTGAAGGGAGGTTACGGGTGTTGGTTTTTCAGTGAAGCGCCATTGCCGATTAGTTGGCGTTTTCTTTTTAGGATGGTTATCCATATAGATTGGTTAATAATAACTTGTTAAATTAATTAATAGCAGCGTGAGAAGCATGTTCACAGTGATTGAATATTTACTTAACCTCAGTATTTCATAGACACTGTTGATAATCGATCACAATAGGTTCATTCTATCCAATCACTACGAATCTATCTTTTTGGTCCCTATTTGTTCTTTTCAATGATGTTACGAAGCTACTCCCCCAGAAACATTTTGCATCTTGAATTTCTCCATAGATAAAAGTATTTTTTCGTCAGGGAGTCCAGTAAATCACCCATCGGAACATGGACTGATCGATGCCTTTTGATCTTGTCTCCCATGTATACCTTTACAGCTATCAACATTATGACGATTATGAGGCAAAGGGTCGCATTGAGGATGAAGCAAGCTATGAAGAGGCCGTTTGAAACCAGGAAAGGATTGTCTGTGTTGGTAATGTTGCTCTGGTATATTGATTCGATGATGGGGGCCAGACAAGAGGCAGCAAGTAGGCACACTGCTACCTCAAATAGTGACCATGAAGGAGTTGGAGGGATGACAGTTCTCATCAGATAGATGAAGCTGATATAGGTGGCCACAATCAAAGTAGAAGAACTGATCTTCAACCCTCTGACCTGATCTGCTACAGTTGAGTTACTGTACAAAAATTCAACTAAAGTCAAGAAGGAAAGGAAAAAAATGGGTATGCACAGCTGAATGATAGTTCCAAGGGAAGCCTTAAGCATAGGAATGCTCATAATAGCATTACAAAAGGAGTCTTATCTTGATCGATCCTCAGTGGGCAGCTGCTGGAAACCTTGCATTCCGATATGGTGACCAATCTACGCCACATGATTTAGGTAGTTGTTTGTTTCGTCATAATTCACAATTTTTTTGCGGCAGAAGAGCACATTTTTCAATTTTTAATAGCAAGTTTATTCTGTGGAGATTTGTTTTTCTCGAGTGTAGCTGATCCTGACATCACGTTCGATGATGTTGTAGTATCCGAATTATGTTGCATTTTTCTTGAGAGGGAAAGATATTTTGATATCTCTGAAAAATGGGTAGTTCTTGTTGACAATGAAGTGATCTTTTAATTGCTAATCTGAAAGCTATTTTCCATTTTTTTACAACATGTATAGCTATCGTAACTGGGTGATCAACTCTTCGTGTTCGATCTTGTACCTAGGAAAGTTTTGGTTGATGTCATCTATATTTGTGACTCCCTACTCTCCAATTTATAGACTCATACAGTTGAACCTCACCATGAGATTGTGTTGGATATCTTTGGTCAGTTTAATTGGGTGAAGGGTCGTGCAGAGATCCAATAAATTTTGCTCAAGGGGGAAGAAAAAAATGTCGGAGTGGAGTCCGAACTTGAAGCCTCTGGTGACAATGATATTGCTGTAGTAACGAGTGACACTTTTGGTTTTAAATTTGGTGAGCTCTATTCTGACTAAACGGTCGCTGTCCGAGACGTTATTGCTGACATCTTCAGACATGTTGATCACAAAATCATTCTGAAAGGTCAATTTCAAGTTTTATGTTATCTTCTTATGCATTCCCTCAGCAAATTATTAGACGCATCGCTTGTCCTCTTCACTTTCTTTCTAGTGGTGCCTTCCTGCATTAATTTGAAAAAATACCCAGGTAGAAACTGATGTTCATTGTGGCAACGAAGGTACAGGAAAGATTTTGAATGTCCATCTATGTCATGTTTCTGAAATGGCAGCGGAGGTAGGCTGGCACATAGAGGGTGCTGATTTATTTTTGTTTGATGTAGATCAATGAGTTTTAGCAAAAGTAATTGGGAGTCCTGCGTTAAGCTCTAGGGTCTGGGTTATTCAGGGGAGCCATCTTTTAGAGATAGTCGAGCTTGAGAGTTTAATCTTATGACTTTTCACTCATGTTCTTGAAACTAATATAAAATTGATCTAAGTTCATACTTTGTTTATCTTTGAAATGAGAGATAGCATTAGTGAGCAGGCTTTTAAACGTGGATACGAAGCAGGAGAAGCTCTACAGCCCAAAGAGGCGGCTATAGCTTTTATAACTTTCCTAGGTGTCTTGCTGATAGCAATAATAATCATATTCAAGCTAACTCGGTGGTGGTTCAAAATAAATCAGCAAGCTGAACAGATCCATTTCATGAAGGAGGAGTCAGCTAAAACTGCAGTGTTAGTAGGAAAGTTAGCAGAGGAACTCAAAAAATTTAATGAAGGACTGTACAGAGAACGTGAAGAATTGATGAAAGACCATCAGAATTAGGGATCCTTGAGGTCGGAGTGAATGATTTATACTTGAAATATTCTGCTGATTTAATGGAGTTTCATTTTATATATTAATACTTGAGTTAACGATTCTTAGATGGTTTATTTACAAGTTTAAAGGTATCAATATCAAGTGGAGGGAAGGAATCAGAAGTCAATTTAGCATGTTTTACCACATTGAATTTTATTGAACTTCCTTCTCCAGCTCACCGTAGTTTATTAACTTCTCCTTACTTTCCATTTCCTTCTTCCTCTCAACCAGCCTCTTGAAATTTGAAATCACTCCTTTGATGGATCTGTACTTCATCAGCATCTTTTGGTGGTGGCTTCTGCATTGTGTGGCTACTCTCGTCCCTATTTCTTTGCTCATAATCTCGTGTATTTTTATTTCCTTCAACTATTTACAACTATACTCGAAACAGTCTTCGTATTTCATGAGAAAGGCCACATATTTTCGGTTCTCATCTTCACTCCACTCGGTTCCTCTTCCTTTTTTCTTAGTTCCAGTAGAAAGATTGGCCCTTTCGTTGCTACTTGGAGAGAGTAAATCTCCTTCTTTAGATAATTCTTATAACTCTTCTTCATGACAATTTGAATAAGTTGACAGATTCTTCAAGGTTTGAAATTAGATTCTTTTCATTTGTTCGGGTTTTTATAATTAGAGATTGATATAAGTCTTATATATTCGATTCATGGTTGCAGTAATATGATGGAGTAAAGTCTAAATCTTATACTACTCAACCAAAGGCTTAACTGAGTTGCAACAGTCCTTCATCGATTTATTTTTTGATTCTTCCTTGTCTTCAAAAAAGAACAATTTTTTTCAAATAAAATACGGCTTCTGATAATTTTTAAGATCAATAAAATAATCTGAATAAATGAAGAAATTTCATGAGCAGGAACTGACAAAGCAAGAAATAAATATTTGATCAACCTAAATAACCTCTTTTTCTGGGGGAAAAATACGACTGACGACACTGCTCTACCTCATCCTTGACTACCTTCAGCTTGTTGACATAAATGTGAAAACTTTGACTCTATGCCACCGGAATTCCTGAAGCTCTTCTGCTCGTTCTTCCTCTTACCCATAAGTTAGAAGGACCGGAAGAGTTGACGATTCTTTATGTCGAACTTTCTGCTCTGGAAACATTAACTTGTTCAGCTTTTTTTCTGAGACTGGCTATCATTTATAATTTTTTGGGTGGCAGCTGGACAGATGACTGAAGAGCACGAGACGGTTTTAGTTATCCTTTATTGTAAAATCTCTATTTGAACTATTTCAAGGACAAGATGATATAGTGATGAAGATTGGAAATCTATTTTTCAGATAAGTCATCGTCTTCCGGCTAACTATCAGAACCTCCTTCAGAGTATTTGTCTTCATTTTCCTTTAAATGTTTTTCATCTTGTTTGATTTGCTCAAGTATTTCTTTGGCATTTTCAAGAAATCCTCCATCTTCATTCAGCTCGAACAGTTATTTTTCAACATTCTTGAGCTTGTCCATGTTTGTTTTTCTATTTTATTCTGGTTGATCTTTGTTATGACTAATTTTTTTCCTAGTCTTTGATCCAGAAACTCTTGGCAAACTGCCTTCTCTTTTTTCAGATTTTCCTTTTTCCTTTTTCTTCGGGCTTGTCTTTTTACGATCAATCAATTTACAGTAATCTCCGAGACCTAAGCAAACAAATTTCCCCATCTGTTGCCAGCTACTGGGAGTAAACTCATAATCTTTTTTTTCATCATGAGAGTAATACATGCCAATACTGGCCTCCACAGTGTAGCAGTGAGGTATGTGCTTCAGGAGAACAGCTCTGGCTGTCGTCTTTTTCTCGGGAGCTATGCGAAACATGCAACTGTAGTATCTGAACATTTCTGTTTTATCTGATATCAATTTAGGAAGAACGCGAGTACGATAGTAGTTTGTTTCCCAGAGTTCGTATTATGGACCGTAGATGAAGACATTTTTTCTGACTGAATGTCCGTGAAAATCTAAGAAAAATTGAAGACGATTTTTGAACTCACTTTTTAACTTTTTAACTGTATTTTTTATTGCCATTACTTCAGGGATAAGCATAGTCTCCTCTCTTCTAAACATCCTGTTTAAATCTTTTCCACAAAGGCTGGTTCTGAAATTACCAACAGTCACGCCATCTGGATTCGCCATCGGAATGACCTTGAACACAATTTGTTTCCTCAGCTCAATGGCTATCTGATCTTTTGATAGAAGAAACTACAGAAAGCCTTTGGCCATATAACTTCCACAAGTCTATCCAGGATGTATCCTCGCGCTGGCAAAGACACAAGTTTTGAAAGCGTCAGGGATACTAGGGTCGGTTATGGTGAGCAGAGGAATTTCAAGGCCTGCTAAAGTTTACCCAGCTGATTATTCTCTAAAAATGGTTTCTTCATGCTACTCAGCTAGCGAGTGTAGATTCTGGATCATTTTGGCGTTATCGGAATAGGTGAACGGAGGCCCGTATGCGAATTGAACCATCTAATCTTCATTTTAGAAGTGATACTCAAAGCTAAGACAATTGAATGTGAGTCTCTATTCTGAAAATATCTCCTTTAGAGTAGAATAGCGTAGCTGTTTTTATTAGTATTTGACGTTTTGGCCTCCTTGCTTCCACATTCCTCGACTTACTGATGACCAGTAGTAAGGCTTTAGAGAATAGTTGTAAAGAGTTCGGCCTCTTCTGCAGTTTACTATATTTATCTTTATGCGCTTAATACCGGCTCCTTTTACTGTGAAATTGAACCATTGCAGGTGTCCCCTTGTATTGGAATCGACTCTCATAAAAATATCGTATTCATAAGGACCAACTTTGATGGCTGCATCGATATTGGCACTCTAAAAGGCTGCATCGAATGTAACACTCTCTCCTGGCTTGAGGGTTGGATTCATTCCTTTGAATGGTCGACTATGTTTGGGTTTGAAATGCGAATAAAATTTTCTAAAGTAGGCGGCTAGGTGAGGAAAGTTAGTATTGATGATGGCCTCATATTTGTAGTTATACTACCTCTTCATTTATTGATGTATCTTGAAGCTGCTTGCATACCTCGGACCTACTTATCACAGCGCATACCGATATATACTACTCTTTCGGTGTTCTTTTTGCCAAATTAGGTCAGTCTTTCGATGACGAAATCAACGATTGAAGCATCAAAGTTGAGGGGGACGGGACCAACTACTTTCATTTTGTTGGGTTGCCAGCCTGTTGCAATGTCGGCCTAGAGGGAGTAGTGTTTATGAGTGACTTCGAGCGCTGGGAGGCTGAAGTTGCTTTGAAACTGATCAGAGGGCTCTATTGGCAGCTATTATTTCTACATTTATATTTATCTTACTTATATTGGTCTGCATTATCAATAGATAGATAAAATGATGAAATGCAATTATCTCACTATTATAAACAGATCATCGTAAATAGTAAAGGGAGGCAAATCTATATTTATTGGAGAGCCATATTTGCCATTTAAGCTATTGTGTGATAGATAAGCTTATTATTATTATGGACGTATCCAAGATAAGATTTGTGAAGCAACTCTTCATCAACGGAAGATTTGTTGACTCAATCAAGAAACAAACCTTTGATGTGATCAATCCCAATGATTAAACTGTCCTGGCGACTATCCAGAGAGCAGGAAAGGAGGATGTCGATGCTGCTGTCGATGCCGCCAGAACTGCATTCGATAAGGGGCCGTGGACCAAGATGGACGCGGTTGACAGAGCTAGGTGTCTTTTCAGACTAGCTGATCTTGTCGAAAAACATTCTGATTAACTTGCTGTGGTGGAGGCCATCAATAATGGAAAGCCTGCCCATATTGCCAAAGTAGCTGACTTGAACCTTGCTCACCGCTGCTACAGATACTATGGAGGATGGGCAGATAAAATCAAGGGTCATGTTTCTCCCATTGAAGGAAACTTCAATCTTTACACCAGAAGATAACCTGTCGGAGTGGTAGGTCAGGTTATTCCTTGGAACTTCCCCATTTTGATGCAAGCCTGGAAACTGGGTCCTGCTTTGGCTGCTGGTTGCACTGTTGTCATGAAAACTGCCGAGCAGACTCCTCTTTCGGGTCTAAGAATTGCTGAACTCATAAAGGAGGCCGGATTCCCTGATGGTGTTGTCAACATTATTTCAGGAGAAGGAGATGTGGGAGCATATTTGGTTCGTCACCCCGGAATCGACAAAGTTGCTTTTACTGGTTCCACAGAAGTCGGGTATGACATCATGAGAAACTGCCATGAGAAAAATCTCAAGAGAGTGACTTTGGAGTTGGGAGGAAAATCTCCTAACATCATCACGAAAAATGCCAACTTCTAGAAAGCTATCAATCAAGCTACCATGTCGCTTTTTTTCAATGCTGGCCAGTGTTGCATCGCAGGCTCAAGGACATTTGTTCATGCCTCCATTTACGACAGATTCGTTGAGGAATGTAGCAAGAGGGCTAAAAATATGAAACTTGGCCACTCCCTTGACACCAGCATCGATCAAGGACCTCTTGTCAGCAAGGAGCAAATGGAGAAAGTTCTTGGCTATGTCAATGAAGGCAAGAAGCAAGCCAAACTGGTAACTGACTCTGGACGATGGGGAGAAAAAGGATGGCATGTCAAGCCAACCGTTTTTTCAGACGTGGAGGATCATCACACCATTGCTCAAGACGAAATTTTTGGTCCTGTCCAGGCCATCATGAAATTCAACGATCTTGATGAAGTTATAGCAAGAGCTAACAAGAGCAGATATGGATTGGGAGCTGGAGTTGTCACTGAAAGTTTGAGTGAAGCTAATTACCTTGCCAAAGGACTGAGAGTCGGGACAGTCTATGTTAACTGCTATAACAAATTTTCATCGACTACTCCGTTCGGAGGTTTCAAAGATTCAGGCATTGGTCGTGAGCTCGGATAGGAAGGTCTTAACAATTATCTTGAAACCAAAACTGTCATTGAAAGTCTTGATTGAATCGTGATCCGATAAAAAATATCTTCCAAGACAAACTTTAATAAAAAAACATTTCATAGGAAAGGTTCATCTATGTATGAATCGAGCATCCTTTCACCTACTTCAATCGGAAGGCACTCCAGGTCAAAAGTTTCAGATCTTACCATATCATATTTGCATGCAATTCCTGATCTTCTATCTAGCATATTGGAAGCCCGCATCATGTTTTACTTGTTATTGCTAGTCATCAAATTGTAGTTGGTAGCTTTTGGCCTATCGCTCTTCATTCCGATATTAACAGGTTTATCAACGCTCGGCTTCCTTTTGTACATTTTTAGACTGTCAAGTTTTTGATATATGTGCTGCATTTATGTGTCTGTAGACTGACTGCTACTGGCCTGCTTATTTTCCTTGGAAAGTTGAACTTGCTACATGGCAGGCTCTGTCTGGACACTCACTTGATAGAATTGTTCTTAATAATGAAAAGAATACTGTAGCTGGGGAGTAGTTGGAATTGCCCTATGCTGCTACGGTCGACCTGTAATTTAGGTTGTCTTTTTTCAGACATTCCAACCTTTAGTCTGGCTATTTCCTATCGAAGGTGTTAGTTTTCTCGTTGTTTTTTTTACTTTTCGCACCTTTCTTAATTTCTCTCTTTCTTGATGTTTTACAATTAGTTTTTGAGGTTACTTTTTTCCTCCTCCGATTGTTGATATTTCCTCAGCAGTTAGTTGTACTAACTCATTATTGCTCGCTCGCAAGGTTCGGTGGCAATTTTGTCTCTTGAGCGATTGACCGTATATGTTATTTTTGGCTGGCTGGCGTCTTTGGTGGGAGGTAGGAACTAGTTGAGGTTATAGTTAGAGTATGATTTGAGAGTGCGAAGAGTGGTGTTCTGTTATGTGTGGAGATGTTTCCTGAATGTGTGCTAAGCTGGGAGGGTCATCAGTAGCCTATTCAAATTAAAAAATCAGTTGTAGCATACCAAATAAAGATAGCTAATAATTACTGAGAACTTATTTATCTTCCATATATATTGTATATAACTTCTGTTTCTTCTATGACCGACAATGTTTAACATAGCAGCACTGGAATCGTAAAACTAAGATCTACCGTTACTCCAGCCACTGACCACAACAGTATTAGGTCTACCAAGAACAATCAGATTATGAACCTGCACAAAGACATTTATTAAGATCCATCTGAGAATCATATCGTCATCAAGGCTAAAAAAAATCCATTCAGAAAGAGTTAGCTTAAAGAGTCTATGACAGTCATGCCCCTGTTTTCAATGGGCATTGCATTGAGAACTGTTAAGATAACCATTGAAGATGAGGAAAGCTATGAAATTGAGAGACTGAGCAGGTTTCCGAACAGTTTCTTCAAAATTCATGAGACGAATGAGAAAAATAGAAGATTCAACCTTGTCTCCAATTTTTATGGAAGCAAATACAATCTTTTGGAAGAAGACAACCTTCTTTTGTCTATCAACTATGAAAGCGGAATGTGTGGAAGCCATCCAACTAGAAGCTTCTCATTTTGCTTCCTCGCTCCCAAAATACACTTTACTTCTCTCCACAACCCTTAGAAGGTTCAGGATCTTGAAATTTTGTTTAATTTTCCGGAGAATAATGGTAAAATTATGAAATTTTTCACTGAGAAGCCAATCCAAAACTCAGAAGGTGAGTACACTTTATCATTCAGTCAAAAACATGTTCTTCCAGCTGTCTAGAATGCAGCTATTGTCGATGCAAAAGGGAAACACTACATGTAAATTGTCAAAGTAGACTTTGGACTGTTTGAGATAAACACGATCACAGGAGTACCAAGATAATATGGAGTGGCACTTGCTCTCTCGACTTTTGACTTCAAGATCGCTCTGGAATGATTGTAACTCACTATCATTATTATGAAACATATTTCTATCATTTATCTCGGCTTGACATTCTCTCGATTAGTAATGAAAATGCATCTGCTTCTTTTTGTTCTGTTCTCAGATGTGGCTTGACCTTGGCGAATCCTGATCTTCGAAGAATTTATTTCAGCTATCTTTTTTCGTGGTCGTCCTTTGATTGAATGGCAAGGTCAGTTATCTTTTTGAAGTGCAGTTTCTTTTCATCGGGTTATTTCATCTTCTCATATAGCTGAGCTTCCACTTATATGTTGTCAGTGTCCTGGCGATATGCAAACTATGTTCTTTCCTTTGAGTTGAACTATGTTTCATTGTTCTATTCGTACTTGCTGGTTGAATTTGATATTGATACTGCTGTGTCTCTCAGCATTCCTCCAAGAGTGTTATCCTCTGTGATGCTACCTCTTCTTTTTTATTTTTTGGCTGACATATTCTTTCTCAGATCTTTCCTTGCTTTGAGGATAATTTCAGGCGGTTTCTTCTCGCTTCCAAACCTCATTGATTAATGCAATTATTTAGATTTTTACCTGATTCGAAACTGGTATATTTTGGGAAGGTTTGTCTACATTGTATCACGGGAAGTTGCAACAGTGTTCATTTTACTCATTTTTTTCATTATTTTGTCATGCCTTTTCTTTTCCTGACGTTACCTGAAAGGATGTACGCTCCTCCAATCTTCTGAACTTTTGAATATAAAATGGCTTTAGTTCATCGAAGGTGGCTCAAGATATTCAGGGTTTATTATGATTGGGTTTTCTTCCATCTGAGTCTTTTGAATGGCTTACTTTGTGAATGAAGCTTTTCAATCTTTTATCGTAGTGCTCCAAGAGCAATGGTTGAATTTATGTGTGATATCTCTTCCTGATTTTATCTTATTTTTTCTTAGTCTGAGCAGTTTGCCGAAGCAAAGCTTACCGGCGCTCGGCAATATACCCATTAAACATAGTTATAAATTTATTAACTTATCACATTCTTTTAAGCTTCTATCAGATACAAGCATCATCAGTCAGACATCAGGTTATTAAAGAAATCTTTGGCAGCAGTTTTGAATCTTTAAAATAGGCTCTTCTTGTTTCCTGCTTCTTCGCTTTATGCATTTGAAAAATTCAAGTTTTCCATGGTGTGGAGAGGATGAATCTTTATCACTTGAAACACCTCCCACTCTTGCACTTTAAAATTTTTTCGACTTGTTCCTGTGAAATCTCTCTTGTTGAATTTGTTGAGATCAGGATGCTCGAAGTTCCGAGGAAAGTAGCTAGTTGTATTTGGAAGTTAATTCGACTGATCTCCAATCAGGAGGTCATACCCTCCTCCGAAGGTAGGTCCATAAGCTTTGAAGCAGCATATTGCCTTATTTTTGAGAGACTTGACCAACGGATATTTGACTTTATCAGATACAGAAAATATGAAAGTTTATCTTTTGAAATCTGTTTTGAAATGAGTGGAATTTTTATGAAAGTGATCCTCCCAGCTGAGAGGAGTATACCCTCCAATGATTTTGTTGTCTTCAGTCAGACAAATTGTAAGAGTGCCCTCAATACCGTCACAGATCTAATGGAAGTCTTTGACTCTGAATCCATGATTGCTGGCTCGATAGATGAGTTTAAAAGAAACTTAGTAATCGAAAAAGCTCTTTAGAACTTAAAATTCTGTTGTAATGACGCTGTAGTTGATTTGATTGTATTCAACTTTGGGAGTGCTGAGTTGAATTTTAAGCTCATGCTTGCTTGTTTCATCACTGTAGCTTTCCTCTTCCTCAAAATATTATTGAAAACCATTTTCCTTGTTTGTATTATCAGAGTCTCCCATCGTGCGGGATGTGCGTGCCCTTGATCCTAATATCAACTCCTTCCCGCCATTTGACTGGCGTTTTTTGGTATTGGCTGTGAACTTAACTTTGAAATCGTTGCGGTCTCTGGGTTATACTTTTCCAATTAGCGTATTCATATATTAAATATACAAAAGCCAAGATAATGAGCTGTTTTGGTTCATTCGACAACCTGTGCAAAAGAATCATCTGCCCTGCTCGCCACAACGGCGTCAACTAGCATGAAATCAGTAAGAAAATCATTTTATTCAGTCCACCGCAAATTCAGGAATCAACTGCCACCATACTAGATCTTCAACACATATAACGATAAAGGAATGCTGCTGTCAGTGTTGACTGTAATTTTTGATGCATCCAATTTACCAACAGTACTGTATTTGCACGGAAATGGCGGGCATAAAATGGAAGCTTTACAGCTAGTGAACCAAAATATTAATCTGGCCGCTTTTGATTTCGGTGCTTGTGGAAAAAGTCAAGGAGAGTATCTGAATTACGGGTAAAGAGAAGCAATGGATGTTGCTGCAGTTGTAGCATAGCTTAAAAGACGATATGGTATCAAAAAGGTCATCATTTGGGGACGTAGTATGGGAGCCTCAATCGGCATTATGTACTGTTCTCTTTTTCCCAGAAATGTTAGCAGTCTCATCCTTGACACTCCTTTTCGCTGGCTGAAAGAGGTGGTCAGAAATGTAGCCGAGCATGGAAATTCTGTTCCTGGCTTCATGATCAGTCTAGGGCTCAGCATGGTTGAGCGCAAATTGTACGAGCTTCTGGAAAAGAATATTTTTCTAACAGATTTCAAGATGTACCTTAATTTGCTCGAGATTCCTGCCGTTTTCATTTATAGCACGATGGACATTGTTGTCAAATAGTAAAACGTCAGAGAGCTATACGAGGCTTATGGAGGTTACAAGGAGCTGAGGATGATAGAGGTGATGCACCATCAAGACAGGCCCAAAGAGATGATTGAAGATATTTTACTGTTCATCAGGCAGATGGAAAGATCCAAAACATCTAGGTCCTCTTTTGTGGGTGGCAACAGCAGCAAAAAGGGTATTATGATGTCGACTCGTGGCAAAATACAATGACTGTGTGAGACACATCTATGATTGTTTACAATAATTATCCGTTTGATTCGAAATATCAACCATGAAGAAAAACTATATAGCACACCTTCAATAATACGAAGCCAAGACCACCCCTACTGCCAAACTCAATAACTATCGCAAAAAATATACCAAGACTGTGTACCTAAACGACAAGGAAAACCAGCATCCCAATCTGCCATCTTCATCACAGTCTAAAAAAATGAAGAAAAATAAGTCCCCTAAGGCTGTTAAAAGTCAGCAAGCTTCAAGACTGAACACTGAAAAATCAGAGTGTGCGCAAGCCACTGATCGACCGAGAAATACGCTCGGAGGAGGAAAGACCATCAACCAGCAAAACAAACAACAATACTCAGAGCTGAAAATGAGATGTGTGAGGTTGACCAGAATGTTGAGGAATAAACAGGTAGAGGAAGAGGAGAAGTGTCTGACATACTACTCCTGGCTGTCTATGGAGATATAGCATCAGCAAAAGCAGGCAATCAGCTTTATAGAATCAGCTTACAGTGCAGCAGTCAAGAAAGTATAGGAAGTTTCTGTGTAGCTGGACAGCCAATATCGAGAGGGGAGCTGTCCTGAGGCACCAAAGGTGGAATTGGAGTTGATAAAAGTCGAGCTGGATGAATAAATGCGCCCAAAAATCCATGACCAGCTTTAACAACTAAATATTCTCAATCTCAATAAAGGTGAGCTTTAATAATCGCCCTCCTAGAGCTTCAAATTATAATGTTCAGAAGAGCTGCTTTCCGAACTTGTGGAGCACCCTCCCAAGAGGAGAACATGGCAGTTGAACCCCTTACAGACAGTGGGAGGGTTTCCAGTGGTGTATGAGGCAACCGAATCCTAGGAGGGCATATCGCCATCATTCAAAGAAATTTGATCTGAGACTTGATTGCATCTACTATCAATCTAAGCTGGAAGGGTGAGCCAACCAGAACTTCAAAATATTTTTAGATATCTCGACAAGCGGGACAATATTTTCAAACGAGCTAAGGCGCATAATAATTAATGCATCCGCAGGAGCAAGAGGAAAGCCCTTAATTTCGACCGGCAAAGACTTAACCGCAGCTTTCGCATCAGCTGGAACCTAAATTCATTCAAGAATACTATAAGGGGGAATCCAAACTTACTCTAGGAAGAGTTAATCTCACCTACATAAGTATACATCACATCATAAAGAGGACAACAAATTTTACAATCTTCTTGATAAACTTTCCCCCAGAAGGCAGCTTCGTTGTGGGTGTGTCAAAAGCTTCTGCTAGGCAAAATACTGTTAATGCTACAGAGCCGGTTAGACTTGTGGTTAGCAGTGCGGATGTGTCGGTTGTCGGAACAGAAAATCCAGAAAAAGTGCTTCAACAAATCTGGAGGGTCCTCAGACAGGCTGCAACTGCGTTAAAAGTGGTTGTCTGAAGAAATATTGCTAATGTTTCCAGCGAGGCAAGAAATGTGGTCCCCATTGTCATTGCAGCTTTTGCCAGAATTACCAAGAGTGTGAATCGGACAGAGAATCAGAGAGTTGATCTTATTTGAATGTTACTATAGTAATTTACATTTTCGGAGCTTCTTAGGTTTTGATGGGGTGGATATTTGGTCATTTCAGTATATGGGATATGTGCTTTTATCCAAACGATTTATTATTATTGTTATCACAATAAATACAATAGCTATGCAAAAGGCACAGGCTCACTACAAAGGATAAGTCATCACCAGAACCAACCCTACCCATATCAACATGTTGCCTCCTCATCATCGAGAGGCCCTTCCTTCCCAGGAAGTGACTTCAGGTCAATGCTGGTAAAATATTAATGTCATCAATAGCAATCCGTAAAATACAATGGAACCTTAGCAGTCTCTCATCAGCCAGCTCTATGTATGTCTGTTCGGACATGACGAGATCAGCCGCAAATTTGATACTTGCTCACCCCTCGATCGAGATCAATAAGCCTAAATTGTAAAAGAAATTTTCACAGAAATTCAAAGACTGCAGGCAGCCGAGCATGATTATGCCTCAACTTTACAAATATTGCAAAAGAACGGAACAAAGATGACAAGTGAGGATAAATGGAAGATGATTGTGGCCTCATATAGAGACAAAGTAGCCAGTCTGGAAGCTCGATTGAGGCACGAGCAAAGAGCCAGGGAGATCCTTCAATAGACTGCTATGTATGAGAGCGAATAGAAGGAAAGAATGACCAAGCTAAATAATATCAAACTCAACAAGATAGAGGCCCTTCTCAACTAAAAATAGTAGATTGAAGACTAACTAGAGCAGATGAACCATACAGTCAGCAAGTTATCAGCAAATCTGACAGAATTGAAGCAAGACAACAGACTTCTTCAGGAGCAACTTTTGGAATATTCCAAAATAAATTAAACTTTAGCTCAATAACTCGAAAATATCAAATAGCAGTCTGTTGCTCAGTAGCACGAAAAGCAGATGGTATCCAATCAAATGAAAATACTAGGGGATGAGGAATAGTCAATCAGTCGGCAGATCACAGATCTCAAGACCAAGTATGAGATTGAAATAGCACAATTAGAGCACAAGGTCAGCATGTTGACCATTCAGGAGCAATAATATATTTTGACAATTGAGGAACTTGAGAAAAAAGGTGAGTTTATGCGACATAGCAAAGAGGGTACTATTGATAGTCAAACACAAACGGAAACTCATATAACCACAAAAGCATGCTACTTCAACTCACTTGCACACTAACTTGATGATGAAAGTTATACTGATTAAGAGTAAGACTAAGAGCCTTTCTCTAATCATGAATTCCAGCTAGGGCATTAACAAGATGAAGTACAGAGTTAGGGAGAAAACGAGCCAGACTTGTTTGAGCTCCCTCTTGGTTCGATGTCTGCCTCCAATCATATGGTATACACTGACCGACTTGCTAAGGAAAAAGATCATGACAATCTTAGTTAAAAAGATATTCCCATACGAAGAAGTCAACTCTCCTTCGAAGAAGCCTAATCAATGATCAGCAACACACCTTCACACTATCTCTAGACAATGGGGGAACTGACAGCATCCCTGGCTGAAGCATATCAGAAAATCAACTAACTAACAGAACAAGTTCATGAGCTTGAAGGCGAAAAGAAGAAGATAGAAAATAAGCTGAAAGAGAAGGAGGTTCCAAAAGGTTCTTCTGCTCATCAAGTTTAAGGTAAAGGATACTTCACTTCCTTCTTCAGAAAGTGAAACCTGATTTTTGAAGATATAATTATTAATGATGAATTTTGAGTTGCAGCTGTAGTCAGAACCGGCTGAGCTAATCAGCGTCAATAAATTCTAAGCTGCCCTCATGAAAAAAAAAATCAAGAAAAACGAACTGCAGCAAATTAGCGAATTCAATCGCAAAAGCACCAAATCGTCAGAAACTACTCAAACTGGAGAGCTTATTTCAAGCTAATTTGATCTGAAGATTTGGGGAGAGGAGCTTAGCAATAAGAAAGAAATTGACTTTTTTGCTGAGGAAGGGAAGGAGTTGCTTGGAGCATAGAGGTCAGTAAAGTATTTGAATCTGAAGTTGGTTTTCCTCAGCTTTGTCATGCATTTATTGATTTCTTGGAGGGAGCTGTCACAAAATGCCGGTCTTTAGTTCTTTGTTCATAATGTTCCCTTAGTACTATTGAGCATTCTTATCTTTTATGATGTTCGCTACAAATTGCCAGAACAAAACAGGACAAAAATATATCTTGCTTATAAATATAGCTTGATAGTGTCAATGAGCCTGTCTTTGCTGAATTTGCTCATGACACTGAGAGACATATGGTCAACTGAACATTTCGAAGTTTAATATTGGTTTTTCCTTTTTTTGTATGGAAGTCTCATAGCTGCTGAAATAAAACTATACATGTTGAACAGCTATCTTCTCTTCATAACAAAGGAGCTATCCAAGAAGTACCAAGCAGACGAGGAAGAAATGAGTGATAATATATGAGTTTGTTATGATTTGTTTATTCATTATCTTGAGCTTATCACTCTGGCAGACAAATAACTATTAGTTTCACTGCAGTAACTCAGAGTGGAGAAGATAGCCCAGACTATTTCTTAACGATCGATAAGTTCTTACCCTTACTGCCCATAATTACACGCTGGTGGTGGATCAAACGGATACAATAGTATCCTAAACCATTCTCATTAGAGGTAGCTGGGAACCTCAGTTGCTTTATCTAATAGCACAGCTTGTTACTCCAGGTATGCAAGTTCTCAATTTGGGAGCCCAACTTGGAGAAGAGGCAATACTAATGGGCAAACTACTTGAAGGTAAAGGAAAAATCTATGTGTTTGAGCCCTATAGTGTAAGCTATCGAATGTTAGTGAAAAGTGTCTTCATAAATGACCTTTCCGATACCATAACATGCTACAGAATGGCAGCTGGCGATCACGAGCATCAACTCAGGTTGAAAATTGATAATGAAAACACAGGTCACTCTCATCTTTTCATGGGAAACGCAGCAAACAAGGATATTTTCTAGATAGTCGATGTTATGAGAGTCGACTTTGTTTTGCCAGCTGCAACACAATTAGACTTTGCCTTGATTGATGTGGAGATGCATGAAGTGTAAGCTTTGGTTGGTATGCGACAAATTATTAGCCAATCTCCTTCGCTTATCGTTCTGTTAGAGTGGAGGTTTATTTCAAACCCTTACCGCAATCAGCAGCAGGCTGAATAATTGTTGAAGTGGCTTGATAAGATCGGGTTTCAATGGGTCAGATATAGTTAGGGAAAAGCATGTCAATTGGGAAAATTGTAGCATATAGGATGGAGAGAAATGTTATAGATCAAGGAAGAAGATTTGCTGTTAGTCGGTCCTAAGGCAGATTTGTCCAACAAGATAAACATTATCCTGCCCTGATCTGATTTCATTTATAAAGAGCCTACATTTAGTTACCGGACGATACTATAAGTCAATGCTACATTTTTAATCCCATAATAACAAATGTTCCAAAAAGCTAATCATTTTCTTGACAAAATTCAGCACAACATTACATACAAAGAAGGGGAGAAAGGGTGGTCTCATGTCTGTGGAGGAGTCAATGGGGAGCCATTCCAGTACATCAATCAAGAATATGCCTTAGTGGGAGTGAGGGGAAGGTATAACAAAAAGGCATTTACTAAACTTCAATTCCTCTTTATTGACAAAAATGGACAATATCAGATGACTCCCGAAATTGGAACTGAAGATGGAGAGCAAATGTTTTAATATGAGTGCAAACCTGGAGAATGGATCACAAAAGTGTTTGTGTGGTCAGGAATCACCATCAACGCTCTCCAATTCAGAACAAGCAAGGATAGCATGAGCACAAAATATGGAGTTTAGGGAGGTAGTTCACATCTCATCGATACATGCCACCCCGAAACCAAGGCCTCCAGCAAGCATCCAAGAACAGCCAACTATGACAGAAGAATTTGTGGAGTCAAAGGAAGGTTCTCCAAGTAGATTGACCAACTTTGCTTTGCCATCGGAAAGTGATAGTTCATACTCATAAGCTATATTATTAAACATAACTATCCTGAAGAAAAGACTAAGAATGATATTAGAATCATCAGCAGATCTCCTACTATGAAGTTAAACCTCCGCTTGGCTTCCTGCAACGACGATGAAGTTCTCTGAGTTTGTTGCGGATCCACTGGTCCCACATGTGCATTGGGACTCTCCTCTCAACTATCTCATGATAGTATGGCTTGACATCAATGTTGAGCAGTTCCTCACAATCTTAGCGGATCTTAACTGACTGGGAAGTCAGGACAAAGTGAGCAAAGTATGGATCGAGTGACAGACACTCTAAATCGCTCTGCATTCTTTCAGTTTTTTTGTACCCACAGCGAAGATAAGACCAGCTGAACTCATAAAAAGGGGTGAAAGGCAATTTGTCTGCCATATTTTGCCTTTCTTGCTCATATTGAGGGGCTTTGTGAAATGACTGATATCTACATGATCTTTTGGCGGGTTTATCCGAGATAGCCTTCTCAAGTGATCCCAAAGAGTCGTCCTGTTTCATTTCTTCCTGACAATTTTTCAAAGCCTTAGAACAAAATTAATAACTGGCCTCTATTTTTTATTTTTCCTTAGTTAACTAAGCTATAGCTGTATCTTTCTTGGAGATGAGTTCGTCTTTGCATTTAAGAGATACTTTTAAGTCTTTCAATTGCTGGCTGATTTATTCGGAGCGAGCTATCTAGGAAAAGGTCTACCTCTTTATTGGACGAGCTGAGACAACAGAAGATCTTTTTCATTAGTCAACTCTGAAGCTTTGTTTGCATGAACTGTGATTTTTTCCTTCAAGAAGGCAATCTCATCATGAAGTTTTTGCTTTTATTGACTCCAATTGAGTTCATTTGCGTTACCGTTGTCTGCTAGAAGCTCACTAACATTCTTCAACTTTCCATACTATTCCTGGTAAATTAACACTTTTTTCTACAGAACTTGATGCGTACCTCAAGATGTGTTACTGCTTCTTGCAAGTTCTACATATCTATTGTTTTTTCCTCGATTTACTCATTAAGGTCGTCCACCGTTTACTCCATAGTTTCACGGTAATTCATGAATTCAAGAAGAAGACTGCCTGACTAAAGCTTTTAGTACTTATTTGAGTTCCTATATTGCGAATGATGGCAGTTTACTTATTAAGTTATGCTTGAGCCTCTTCAAAAAGTTTATGTTTTTAAAGCGAGAAGGCACTGTCGAGGTTGGGCACTTGTCGAGTAGCATGGATGAGCATGCTTCGATATATTAGTTGCAGCTCTGAGTTGCTGGGCAGTGACTGATTTTGGTCAAGCATACAAATATATATTAATCTCCTAAAAAACAATAATTTAATACACATACTTTGCTTTGTATATTCCGATCATACAATGCAAATACTGTGAAGGTCACTGCCAAAAGAAGGAGTCATGAAAAATAGTAAAATATCAAGGTCATTGGCCTTGGTTAAATCTATCCTTCACCTTCTGGAAAAGAGCAGCCATCAGTTTATCTCTCTTCAGCAATTGTTAGACCCGAGGGTCCATTTAGTCAGCCTCCCGGTTCGTCAGCATTTCTTTGGATTTGAAACAGACAGTTTTCCGTTTCTCATCTTCTGATTATTTATTTTAACTTCTACGAGTAAGTAGTTGAGTTCCTTTCAAATTCTTGACTTAGTTCTATTATGTGGTGACTATTCTTGTTCTGAAGTTGAAAGCCTCCATATCTTCCTTGCTGGCGAGTGGAGTACCAGGACGTATAGGAGAGTGTTTGTGGCTCTCGCATTCAATATAAGTTTGTTCGTTATGTTTTTTTCCCACACAAGACCCCATTTCTATATTTTATAGATTAATCAACCTGCTATCAATTCCACTCTAGCTAATTCGGCTCAATCTTTTTTCCTGTTGGCTTTGAGGTCTCCTTGGTTACATCTCTTGACAGTGATTTTCTCATGTCTAAATCTGACAAAATATACCATATGCGTCTTAGCCTGTTTAATCCAAGGAACTGCTGTAGTATTTGTTGACAGTCCTGTATATATCATATCCCAGTTTTTTGTACATGCCAATGGCTACCTCGTTACTTGCTCTCACAAATAAATCGACAAAAAAGCCATGGTGCTCTTAACTGATTCTTTCGAGATAATTCATCAGCAGCTTGGCTAGACCTTGCTTTCTACATTCTGGAGCAACCGTGACTGCGGTTACATGTCCATGCCATTCTTTTTTACTTTACTCGCCTTCAACCTTACCAAGGACTGGATATATCAAGATGTACGATAGGCTTGGATGGAGCCGAGGGAGTTCCAAAGTGAGACGCAGTATTCAGGCCACTTGATGAGATACTTGGCGTAGAAGTAGCTATTGAAGGTTTCGGTCATAATGTCGAGGTTGACGTTGTTATAGTGCAGCATGTCAAACAAAGAAAACTGTCTCAGAGTTGCCATTGTATAATATTCAATATACCAATATCTCAATGCAAAAAAATACCTAGAATCGCTTGCAAGCTGCTCAGCAGCTGCTACTCAAAAAGAAGCAGCTTGCTAGTGAGCCCTAAAGTTACATAACCGTCACTATTTCTCATCAAAAGCAGACTATTTCTTCTAGCATTTTTGGCATCAAGCAGACCCAACACATGCCTTCTATGAAACTAATTGCCAATAACAACGTCAGCATCAGCTAGATAAGCGCCAGTGTACGTAAGGGATTCAAAATACCTTAAGGAGAGTCATTTCAGCTCTTCATGAAAGGGAAATTGGTTTCGGATCTGGCGATGACTGTTGGCGAATTGAGGAAAAAAAATGATCAAGAAGGAGGCCTGGAGTTTGTGGCCATCTGTCTGGAAATGTTCTGAATGTATATACTTATTTATAGGAGAAAATCACTTGTCATCTTCTTACGAGATCGGTCATCTTGTTGAGCTTATCGGCTAAAGTGTTCCTTCTCTCGGCGAATTAAGAGAAAGTCTCGCTAAATAAACTAATTTAGTACTATTGACCGGGTCCAGGCTATCGATTTTGCTCCTGTCGACTTTTGGTGAATCTAGGACTTTTGTTGAAGATGCAGCGAGAATCATTTTTGAAGGAGGTGTATCTAGTGCTCGTATTGTCAGCTACCGTATTGTATTTTTCAGCGTAGTAACTGGCAGGACCGACCCAGCCCTGAATTAGAATATTGTACCTCTGATGTTTTACAAAAGCGACGGACCTCGGAGGCATGGATAGTGATGGAGGGAGCTTTTTCTATAATTTTAGGACTATAGGAGCCAGGACCAGGTTACATGTGCTTTCCCGAAGTTGAGGTTTTGTATCTTTATGTCTGACAAATGGAAGGTCCTTTTCCTCTCAGTCTTGCCTCTTGAGTGAAAGATAGAATTTTGTACTATCCCGGTGAAGGGCTAGCATCTCGTCGGACCACAAAGCTGGGAGAATGCGACCTGCTTTTATCAGTTCGAGAAATGCATGACCTACTTTGATTTAGCAGTTACATGAAGGAGTTGTCATTAAAGCGGGGTGCTCTGGGAAAGGCATATGTTTGTTTGGCTGTGGAGTTGTTGAGCGGAGAGTGATGGATTCGTTCTAGGCTGCGGTTCATTAAATTTTAATAGCAAAAAAAACAAAATACTATAATGCCATGATTCTTCCTCCAACTGTAAAAAAAAATTAAAGAGCAAGACATTAAATAGGGTGAATAAAAAATGAATGTGAGTGTTTAGGATAGTTTTATCTTATTGGCTCATAATATATTTAGAACTTATTGATGCAGAGGTAGATGAAAAACGAGCTGAGGAAGAAAGTGGAGCACTACTCCTACGGCCTGAATGACCATCTCGACCTCACCAAACGGACCAACATCTTCAGAGGAATCAACGAAAGTACTGAGGAGAAGGTGGCCATCAAGGTGGTCGACATTCGTCACAAGGACACCGACCCCGCCATCAGGGATCATCTCTCCATTGAGATTGAAGCCATCAAAAAAGTCATCCATCCCAACGTCATCCATGTTCTGGACATTTACTCAACAGTCAACAACTGCTATATTATCACCTAATTTTGCGAGGGAGGGGACCTTGAGAATCGAGTTAACTGCAGAGGCACTCTCGAATAGCCATAAGCTTTGACTATATTCAGAGACCTACTGCTTGGGTACATGCAAATAACTCGTGAAAAATTTATTCATGGAGGACTGAAATTATCATCTTTGTTGCTCAAGGACAAGGCCCTCAGAATATCAGGTTTCAGCAACTGCCGCAAAACAACAAAACCTGAGATCAGAAGGGAGGTCGCCTACAATCCATATCAAAGTCCATAAAGTGTTCAGGAAAACATATTCAATCACAAGAGTGATATTTGGTCTCTGGGAATGATACTTTATGTCATTCTTCATGGGCAAACTCCTTTTCCAGGAGGGAAAAATGACCTTCTTGAGGAAAAGCTCAGGCCTATTGACCTGAGCATGGATTTGAGTGAAGACGTCTGCTCTTTCATAAGATAGACCCTGGTCTTCAAGGAATAACGCCTATCTCTTTAGAAGCTCTTTTAGCATCGTTTGGTGACCAAGCTGCTCAACGGCTATGTCATAGCTGACAAATATGCTCTCAACGTTCAGGGGCAATAACTAACAGAACGCAACAAAAAATAACAACATCACTTGAGTAAAGTGGAGAAACATCTAAATACTCAGATCAACTGGATGAGATTTTTATTCAGACTGATGGATAGAATCAACGTTATCCATGAGGAAAGCACAACAACTGTATTGAAGTTTATAGTTTTGAGACAGGTGGTGGTGCACTATGAAAATTTGAGGATGCAGCTAGAAACGGGTCAGAATGTATTTAATTTCAGTTACTGGGATGAGTTTCTTGAGGACAGGACTAAGCTAGGGAAATACAGGGAAGTTCTTTACCGAAATCATCAGAGATACGACAAGGCAAAAGCAGTGTTTCTCAAGCTGATGGACAAGTACACTCTCAAGGCAACCATACCAAAAGGTATGAATCAGCTGATCAACGACAATTTCCCCCTTTCGTAGTACAACTCAATGTTTGCCATATCAGCCTCGCTACCTTAAATCAAGCGTCTCTGGATGAAAATTGTCAAGGAATACAGTCCTCAGGGTAAGTACACAACTGAGAGTCTATTCAAATATAAAAATGAACTTTTGACTGTGGATTTCCTGACAACTTACTACCAGTTGAACTGTTTACTGGTTGATAACTACAACAGTGTGGATTATTTCGAGAAAATGTCAAAGCTGGAAATCATACTGGACTATAACCCCAGTGATTTGGACGGTCGACACTTAGAGGAAATGGAGTTGAAGTTGCAACAGCTGAGACTTTTATGATGTTTCTCATGATTATTCTACCATTTTTCATGTTCATCAATATTATAAAACCTTTTGTCGATTTATGCCATGATGTATATGATATGAAATAAAGTTCAAAGGGATCAGGTTCTATCTTCAGCTCCGATTCTGTCCTCAGAGTAGAAATTTTCTTTGTCTTTGTCGCCAGGAGTGCCATAGTCATCATCGTCAGAGCATCTGGTCTTCACAAGGATCAAAATGATCAGAATCACTTAAATAACATAAAAAATACGTAGGATGGAGAGAGGAATTGAGAGACCTAAGATGAGACCAAGATTGGCTCCGCTATCAGAAGAAGTGCTTCCACCGACTGAGGATACTGAGGATGAGAGAACAGTGTAGCCATCACCAGAGCTTGAAGCGATAGCGTTCGACATGGAGTTTTGGGCACTAACAGAATTGGTATTGGTGCCAGCTCCCACATTCATGTTGACTGCCACTGATCCGGCTTTCATGCTGTTCAGTTGGCAAGTGTTATCCCAAGGTTCAGATGAAGCAGCTCTCTTGAAAGATGAGGGGATAATACTGAAGAAATGTTGACCGAAACGACCGATATTCCTGATGGTCTTGGATGCTTGGAGGTTAGTGGCATCACCACTTCCGAAGATGGTGTTTGTGGCACCAGGACCCAGGATCAGGGAGATGACCAAGTAAAAGTTTTGTCTACAGGTGGTGCCCACCAAGGTGTAGCCAGCTATGCAAGAAAGACAAAATTCAGACTGATCGACACAGGTAGCGCATGTTGAGTAACACTGAGCAACTACTCCGGTGTAGGAATCGGAAGGTGATAAAACTACATAATAGCCGGTAGCTGCAGTTGTGCAAAATGTTGAAGAATCGCAGGCCGCACAATTAGCGGTGCAAGTTTGACAGGCATTAGCCGAGTCAAGATAATAGCCAGTGTTGCACTTGATACAAGTTGAGGAGCTGGTGGAACTGCAGGCCAAACAATTGGAACCAAGAGTGCAGACTGAACAAACACCACTTGCTAGGGTGTAGCCTTGAGGACAAATAGTACAAGATGAGGTGGCATTGCAACTGGTGTCAGCAACGCATGTATTGGTACCTGTGTTAAGAGCATAGCCTGCAAAACATTTGTCACAAACTCCTGCGGTGCTGATGCTGACGCAAAAAGCAGGAAGAGTTGTGCAAGAATTGTTAGTAGATGAATAAAAATAGCCCTTGAGACAGCTCTGGCATAAAGTAGCTGAAGTGCAGGTTTTGCATCCAGTGGGACAGCTCTCGCAAGTAGATGAGGTTGTTAAGTATCTTCTATTTCCACAACTAGTGCAAGAGTTGGGGTCGCTAGCGGAACAGGTTACGCAGCCTTGGAAGCACTTAGTACAATTGCTGGTGCCAGTAATTTGAACAGTACCTTTGATGCATCCAGTAGAGTCGCAGTTGCCAGGTCCAGTAAATTGACAAGTTTTACAAAATGATGCACAAGCTTGACAAGTTCCTCCAGTGGTAACTGCTGATGACGAGAAATGTCCACCAGTGTAGCCATCTTTGCAGGTAAGGGTATAATTGATGTTTATCCTTGAACAAGTCAAGGCATTACTGTCACCACATGACACACATGTTCCTCCTCTCAAAACTGAACCAGGGTAGCATTAGGTACAAAGGGTGACCAAGTAAGAAAGACAACTTTTGCAAACAGGATCACACTTTAGGATGATTCCACCGACGATTGAGTATCCTGAGGCAGCCAGGACGCAAGCAGATCCAGTGCTGCTCGTGGCCACACAGACATCACATCCAGGTTCACACATGACAGTTGATCCGTCAGAACCAACCGTTCCAGGGTTGCCATTACCGAGAGAAACGCAGAGTCCGTTGACGTCGAGGGAGTATCCTGAGTTGCAAACCGAGCAGGAGGATCCAATAGAACAAGTCATACAGTTGGGGAGACAAGAGATACATGCTGATCCAACTGGGTAGTATCCTTGAGCACAATTAAAGCAGACACTCACTGAGCAGTTGGTGCACCGATTATTGCAAGGAAAACAGACGGCGGTATTTCCGCTAGCAGCCTCATACGTTCCAGTAGGGCACACGCAAGTTCTAGTTGATTAGTCAAACACGAATGAATTAGCGCAAGTTACTTGAGTACATACATTGTTGACTAGGTTGTATCCAAGGGCACAGATGGAGCAGACTGAGGTGGTAGATGAAAGGCAGGCGATGCAGTTAGCCACAGTTCCGGCACAAACTCCGTTATCACATATTCCGTTTATATTGTTGTAGTTGGCAGCGCATTATATACAATGAGTAGCCCTATCACAGGTCACACAATTACTAATGGCTGAACAAGAATCGCAGGTGTTGCCATTTAGGAAATAACCTGTCAAGCATGCGTCACAGTATATTGTTGATGAGGCCACATGGCAGCTCTAGCAGTTGCTGATGGTTGAGGAGCAAACCTGACAAACTCCGCCGTTAGAGACAGTTCCATCAGGACATGTTTTGGAGCATCTGGTATTTCCGGAAAGATCGGTATAGCCCACAAATCCTGTCATGCAGGTGGTACAGCTTAATGAGGCCAGTGAGGGGCAAACTGAGCAACCAGGAACGATACAATTCATATTGCATGTCTTGTAGTCAGCTGACAAGGTGTATCCAGAAGCACATGAGGCGCAAAGCGTAGATGAAAAACAGGCGACACAATTAGAGATCGAGGCACAGGGAAGAACGCATGATCCTGAGCTGAGGACATAGTTTTAATTGCATGTTGTGCAAGTACTTCCTGAGCAGAGGAGGCAGTTTGAAGGGGTGCAAGTGCTGACACATGCTCCATTGTTGAGGCTGAATCCAGTTTGGCATGCTGAGCAACTTGATATTCCTGAGCATGTGGCACAATAGGGAATTGAACAGAATGAAAGGGTACAACTGGTGATTCCGCTGGTTGTTGATAAAATATATCCACTTTCGCATACTTAACATGTTGAGGCTGAAGCCGTACAAAGAACACAATTAGTTGTGGTGCAGGTAGCCTGACATATAGTTCCTCCTTGGACTGCTGTGTATCCAGTTGCGCATCTTCCACATGAAGTGGTAGTAGTGCAAGATACACAGTTACTGACGCTTATAGTGGTGCAGTCAATCTGACATTTTCCATTGACATCAGGGGCATAGTAGGTGATGCAGGTTCCGCAGACATTGGGACCGATGCAGTTGGTGCAGTATATGTCCTGGCAGATGGGGACACAATCTAATTGATTCGTTGAGAGAGAATACCCAGGGAAGCAGTTGGCACAGACACTAGAGGAACAGGTGATGCA
>Ga0100402_1001495_pt1 | contig 27005 bp, 24 predicted proteins | sample CryGeyme20150102_FD_80419 | JGI IMG/M metagenome (GOLD analysis project Ga0100402, IMG submission 80419) | Groundwater microbial communities from Crystal Geyser aquifers in Utah, USA - Crystal Geyser metaG 2015-0102 | ecosystem: Environmental > Aquatic > Deep subsurface > Groundwater | place...
ATACTGCTTTCAGTATGTTTAAACACACTTTAACTATCAGAGTAAATTCAATTTGCAAAGTTAAAAACTAGCTTGATTTGCTTTAAACGAGTACATTTTTTTTTCGTGCGTTTACCCTAAAATTTTTACTTTAAAAAATAAAATAATTTTTATTTTACTTGTAAAAACCAATTAAAGTTTCGTTATTTGAAAAAGCTATAACACAAAAACGTTTTTAGTTGTCTTTTTGTATTTCATTATTCTTTTCACAATGATTATGTTTTCAAACGATTTGCAAACCCTACCACAGAATAAATACAATGAAAAGTGTATGCTAAAATTACTTAGAGTACATTTTGATGTAGAAATTGCACCCTATGAAGTTGCTGCTTTTCGTGGTGCAATCATAGAAAAGGTAGGAATTGAAAATGATTTGTTTCATAATCATATTAATAGCAATAGAAACACAAAAGACGAAGAAAGTAAATTTGCCTATCGGTATCCACGCATTCAGTACAAACGAATAGGCAAGCAGCCTGTCATTTTGTGTGTAGGCGAAGGAGTAGAAGAAATCCATAAGTTTTTTGAGAAACGAAACTGGGATATTTATATCGGAAAGGATTTATTAGAAATGCGTATTTCAAAACTAGATTTGAATCAGTTTGAGATGTGTGTTTCTGAAAGACTTAACGCATATTCTATTCGTAATTGGATTGCTCTAAATCAACAAGCCTATAATCAATATCAAAAATTAGATGGGATTGTAGAAAAAATGGCTTTTTTAGAAAAAAAACTAATCGGAAATATTTTATCCTTTGCAAAAGGCATTGGTTGGCAGATTGAGAAAAACATCGTGCTCAAAATCACGGATGTACCTCAAAGTCAGTTTATTTCTTACAAAAAACAAAAGTTACAAACCTTTAATGTAGAGTTCAAAACAAATGTTTTTCTTCCTCAATACATCGGCTTAGGCGCAAAAACAAGCGTAGGAATGGGAACAATTTTTTTGAAAAGGTAAACGTATAACAGACTCCCTAGTCTGTTTTAAAAAAAGTATTTGTATTCTCTTCATTTCTCTTTTAACTCTGTGGTTCAAAAATGTATTTGTATTAAACTGATTAACTATGGATTCAATTATTTTACTTCTCAAACACCGTTATATAGTCGTTTCACGTCTTGCTGAGTTGGTGTATGACAAAAACTCAAATGCTACTTATGAGCGTTTGCGTAGTCGTATGACCGAAAGGCATCGTTTCAGAGAGGACGAATACGAAAAATTGAAGGTTATTTTTGAAGAAATACAGGCTGATTTGGAAGCTCAGGTAAAGTTATTAGAACGTGCCATTAAGTTTCCCAACACAAAAAAAACGACAGCATTTTTAGAGGAGTTTCCTAAGAACATAGGACATCAAGCTTTACAGCTCAAAGCCATTTTACAGGACATTGGAGGACAAACCGAAAAAGATTATTACCGAATGTACGACCACCTAAGAGAGCGCCGAGAACTCACAAACGAACATTTAGAAGCCTTAGCCACTCAACTTTCAGCCTTTGCAAGTCTGATACAAAGCAGTTTGAAAACGGTACAAAAAGAAGCCAAACGCTACCAATTTTCAGCAGGACGTGGGCAACATTCACATATTTTGGATAATTAAATTAACCATTAAACCCACGATTAAAATCGTGGGCTAGATAAATAAAACATTTAAATCACAAAACCACGATTAAAATCTAAATTTATTGAATTGTAACCCACGATTAAAATCGTGGGCTAGATTAATCACTAATAACTACTCCTTTTTATGGCACTAAAAACAATCACTTTTACCTGCGAAACCATTACTCCCATGTTTTTGAGTGGTGCAGACGGACAAACTCCTGAACTTCGTCCACCGAGTATAAAAGGAGCGTTGCGTTTTTGGTGGAGGGCTATGAATGGGCATTTGAGTTTGGAGGAATTGAAAAAGCAGGAAGCTATGATTTTTGGAGATACTTCAAATAGAAGTAAGATTATTATTAGAAATAACGTATATAAATTAGAAACCTCTTCACAAGATTTTGGAGCAAGAGATGTAATGGCAAAGTCAAAAGGAAAAACATTTCCCATTTTAGAGTATTTGAGTTTTGGTACTTTTAAAGATGGAAGAAAAGTTTTACGAGACTATATTAAACCTAAACAAAAATTTACTGTAATTCTACAATTATCTAATGAAGAAAAATTACAAGAGATAATTGATGCCTTCTTATGTATTTTAGGGTAAACGCACGAAACTTTTTATACTGCTTTTAGTGTGTTTAAACATACTGAAAGCAGTATAAAAAGTTTCGTGCGTTTACCCTATATGTATTTCATATTTTGGAGGATTTGGCTCTAAAACTCATAATGGATTTGGCAAGTTTGATGTTGAAAGTATGGCTATTAATCGTTCAAATTGCACAAAAAGTTCTCATACAGATGTTTTAAAGAAAATCATTAACGGAAGCGAAAGTAATTACTACTCTTTTTCTAAAAACACAACATTCTATGAAACAACTACAAAAGATTATAGAACTTTTGAACTTGCTTTAAAAGCTATAGGAGTAATATATAAAAATATGCGAGAGAACAATATTGTAGATAATAAGCATAGTTACACTAAAAGACAGTTTTTTGCAGCACCAATAATAGTAAAAAGTGGGGATAGGAGTGTTCAAGAGTCTGTTTTTAATAGACACTCTAAACCTTATTTTATGTCTGTAATGAAAACCTCAAAAGGATTTATGGGTACTATTTTATTTATACCTTATGACTTCGCAAGAGATATGCCTACCGATAGAAAAATCAGAAAAGAAATCTTAAAAGAAAATCATACATATTCAAATTTATCCAATTCAGAATTAAAAGGTAAATATGATGTAGCTATTGCAAGTTTTACCGAAGCTATAAATGAAGTAAGAAAATTGGAAAAAATAGATTTATCAAAATAAGATAAACCCACAACTTCAGTTGTGGGAGAAACAAAAAGTAACATCTCTCAAACGGTTTTAACCGTTTTTCAAGTCTATAAGTTTATAGTAAAACAGTTAAAACGGTTAGATATTAGGTTTTGCATTTTATCTCACAAATAAATTTGTGGGTTTTACTTAAGCAAGAAACATAAATTTCTCAAATGGTTTTTTAATCATTTTCAAATTTTATAGAATCAATACAAGAATTTTCACAACATAAACTATGAAATATTTATTCCTTCTCACTATAAGTCCTGTTCAATCTTTTATTGAACAGGCTAGAAAAACACAAGATTTAAAAGCAGGAAGTCAGATTTTATCGGATTTGATAACCTTTGCTATTGAAGAAATTGAGCGTACCACAAAAAAAGAATCTTTCGATTTAATATTTCCAGAAAAAACTATCGAATCTAAACCAAATCGTTTTATTACTATTTTGGAAACAGAGGAAAATATGCAAGACTTTGGCGATAAACTTAAAGCTAAAATTCAAACTCATTTTTTAAAAGAAACTGAAAATTTATTAAAGAAAACAGGCTTTTTTGAAAAGTGTAGAGAGCAATTAGAAGATTACTTTAAAATATATTGGGTAGCTAAAAAGTATTATGACGAGAAAACATACGAAGAACAACATAAAACATTAGAAGGTCTTTTGGGAGCTGTAAAAGCAAATCGACCTTTCAAGCAATTAGAAGAAAAAGGTAGAAAATGTAGTGTTAATGGAGAATTAAATGTGAAATTTTATCGTAAAACTTCTGATGAAACAAAATATAAAAGAGAAGTAAAAGGCGATAAACGAAAACTTTTTCACTCTGACGTTATGGTTATCGAACATGGGAAACAATATGCTGGAATAAACAGAAGTGACTTAGATTCTGGGGAAGGATTATGTAGTATCTCTTTTCTCAAAAGAAAATGGAATTTAAAACTGTATAAATTGGGTGATGAAGGTGAAAAAGTTAAAGCAAACTCATTTCCATCTATTCCTGAAATAGCACTATTAAATGTTTTGAGTAAAATAGAAGAAGAATATCCTGAGTTAAGAGGCAAAATAAACGTAATTAAAAACGTAAACGATCAATTTTTTTATGACGAAAATATTACCGAAAAAGAGTATGAGCGAATTGAAGATATTGCACAAACTAATGGCGTACCAAAAAATTTAATAGTAGAACATCAAAAAGAAATAGCTAAGGCTGCAAAAAGATTAGATTTACATTTATCAACATACTACGCCATTCTTGTATTTGATGCTGATAGTATGGGAAATGCTTTAAAAGATAAACCTAAAAAATATCAAAAAGACCTTTCTAAATGTTTAGGAGATTTTGCTAAACAAGCTACGGATTATATTGATGGTTTTTCAGATAAAATTCAAAAAGGAAAAACAGTATATGCAGGTGGCGACGATTTTTTAGGTTTTATCAATTTAGATTATCTTTTTGAAGCTATGAAATGGCTTAGAAAAAACTTTGATATTACGATTAATAAAGGAATGGAAAAATTAAAACATGATTCGCCTAATCTTTCCTTTTCGGCAGGTATTGCCATTGCTCATTACAAAACTCCTTTGAGTGAAGTTTTACATTGGGCAAGAGCATCAGAAAAATTAGCAAAAAAGAAATATAAAGATGTAGAACCTTCAAAAAATGCGTTTTGTCTTTCTGTTCTGAAACATTCAGGCGAAATTCATCAAACAACTTGGAAATGGTCTTATCAAGATGGTTCATTTACAAGTACACTTGATATAATTTCAAATCTTTTAAACAGATTAATCAATGAAGATGTATCAAGCAAATTTATAAAAAGTCTTGATACTGAATTTAGAAAATTGATTGATGATAAGGGAAATATAGCCACTACACATAATCAAATTGTTAGGTTTGAATTAGAACGTCTTTTGAAAAGAGCAAAAGAAAAAAGTTATGAAGGTAAAATCACAGAATTATCTGATAACCTTTATACCTTGTTTGAAAAAGACAAATCTCAAAATTTAGGTGAATTTGTGCAATTACTTGAAATTATTGATTTTCTGCATCGTCATGTTAATTCTACTAAACCTATTTCACAACCTAAAAAAGAACTTGCCTAATGATATTACAAATAGAAGCAATAGATACTTTATTTTTTCGTGATGGAAAACCATTTGAAATGGGTGATGAAAACTCGGCAAATGGAATATTTCCTCCTTTACCATCTGTTTTTTATGGTGCAATTCGTTCAGCTTATTTTTCGCAATATCCCGAAAAGTTAGAATTAGCAAATACTGATGAAGACCCTACAAAAGTGTTAAAAATACGAGGTTTGTATTTACTTAAAGGTATAAAAGCACAGTTCATTATTCCTTCTGAAATGGTAGAAAAAGATTTTTTAGTAGAAGAAGGCATGGAACAAACTGAAAGTAGAGTTTTGTATTCTTACAATCATAGTAATGAAGAAGTATTTAGTTCTAATCCTTTGACTCTTAATCCATATCAAGATGAAGTTAAATCTGCAAAAGGTTTTATAGAGAGAAGTTCTTTGGATTCTTATTTAAAAGACGATTTTAAAGAAACAAACGACTTTTTTTCATTAGATAACTACATAACTAATGAAAATAAAGTAGGAATTGGACGACAAAACTCAACTAGAACCACAGAAGAAGGTAAATTATACAGAGTAAAACTAAACCGTCCAGAGATAGCCATCGAATCAAAAGAAGAATTGATATTAGAAAAGACTTACTTTTTATTAGATATTAACTTAGAAGATTTGCAAGAAAACAAAAATACCAAAGATGGTAAGTTTGTCTTTCGTCCTTCTTTTTTAAAATTAGGAGGTGAGAATAAAATAGCTACGTGTTCAATTTATTCAAAGGAAATAAAAATTAGCGAACCTGTACTAAATAATAAAAAATTTAAAATTTATCTGCAAACTCCTGCAATATTTCAAAATAGTGATAAAGAAAGTTTAGGAGGTTGGTTACCTAGTTGCTTCACTTATAATCAACAAGAAAAAGCATATATAGGTATATGGCGAAACGTAAAACTAAAGCTATTACGAGCATTTATAAATGGTTCTATATCTATTGGAGGTTTTGATGTTAAAATTAAGCAACCAAAAAAAATGTATCAAGCTGTTCCTGCTGGTAGTATTTATCATTTTGAGATTTTAGATAATACAGATAGTAATACTATTTACTCTCAATTCGGAAACCTTAACAACCCTATTTCTGAAATATTGGCAAATGAAGGCTTTGGTTTATCTTATACAGGAATTTTAAATAAATAAATCTATGAATCACACTATAATCATTACTACTGTTGGAACTTCTATGTTTACGAATTACAAAGGAGGTTCTGCGTATCAAAAAAGTTGGGAAAAGATAAAAAAGCAGCCTTACAAAGAATGGGACGCTTTTGAGGAAGATATTGAGCAAGTACAAACAGATATTGAAAAATGGGTGCAATTCTCTTGTGCAGAATTACAAACTTTAGAAAATTTACAGAAAAGATATACAAGTGGTGTCCAAACTTACTTAGTTACATCTGATACAATTGCAGGTCATTTAGCTGGAGAGATACTAGAAAAACTTTTACCTTCAAGAAATATCATAGTTCAAGAGTTAAAAAAGATTAACGATTTTGATGTATTAAGTAAAGATAAGTTTAAAATTCGACGTGGTTTTGATAACTATGTAAAGTATTTAATTCAAACTTATGCAGAAGGATTTAATATTTCTGGTGGTTATAAAGCCATTATTCCAATTACGACACTAATAGCATCCCTAAAAAACAACTCTTTATTTTACAATTTTGAGGATTCAGAGATGCTTATAGAAATCCCTCCATTCCCTTATGATTGGAAAATAGAGAGGTTTCAAAAATTTGAAGAATTTTTTAAAGAAATAGAATCAGAAGGAGGTTTAAGTATAGACTCAATTCCTTATAAAACCTTTTTAGACAGTATACCTCTTCAAGAAGACCAAAAACTACTTCAAACTCTTACATTAATAGAAGATGATTTAATAATAGAAAGCGAGATTGGCAGAATATATAGAAAGGCTTATGAAAATGAGAAAGAAGTAGAAATAATTAAAACTAAAATTTCTCCCGAGAACAAGCAAGTAAGTTTAGCAAATCATCATAGTAAAGATTTACTAAGTCAGTTTTGGGATAAAATAAAAAAATCTCCTTATGTAAATGCTTGTGTATGTTCTATTAAGTATCAATCAAAATCAACTAAATTGATAAGTAGAATTTATGCGAATGGAGAGATAGATATTGTTTTGCATAGAACATTAAAAGGATATAAATCAGATGCTGGATATGCAATGAAAATAAAAACAACAGGAAGAGATATTAGAGAAACTAAAAAAATAGCAGATATTTTAGAGGAAGAGTATGATAAATAGCCAACAAAACTTTACATAACGAAACCCACGAATTTATTCGTGGGCTTACGCATAAAAAACACCAACCTAACCGTTTTAACGGTTTCAAAACAGCTCGTATATGGCACATTCTTATGTGAAAATATGGATACACGCAGTTTTTGGTACAAAATACCGAGAAAATATAATCGTACCTAGTATCAAAAATCAAGTGCATCAAATTATTGTCAATGAATTAAAAGGATTAGATTGTTCTTTACTTGCTATCAACGGAATGCCTGACCACGTACATACTTTGTTTTTACTAAACAGTCAGAAAAATATATCAGAAGTCATGAAGCAAATAAAAGGAGGAACTTCTTACCAAATTAATCAACAAGATTTGATAAAAGGTAAATTTGCTTGGCAGGTTGGTTATGGTGCTTTTTCTGTTAGTGAATCGGGTATAGAAAAAGTAAAAGAATATATCAAAAATCAAGAAATTCATCATCAACAAATGACATTTCAAGAAGAGTATGAGCATTTCATAAAGTTACATGGGCTTATCCTAAAAGACAAAAACGGTTAAAACCGTTTTGAACTTAGGTTCTGAGTATCCTCCCACGACTAAAGTCGTGGGTTACATCAGATAACAAAACCCACGATTTTAATCGTGGAAGAGTTAGTTGTGATAAAGTTAGCCGTAGCATAAATTCATATCATCATAAATTATCACGACTAAAGTCGTGGGTTTCTAAAAAACACAATCAAAAAAATAGTATATATGTACAAACTAGCAAAGCCGTTATTTATTCATTGCCAAAGTCCTATGCATGTAGGTAGTGGTTCAGATTTAGGCTTAGTCGATATGCCTATACAGAGAGAAAGCCATACAGGTTTTCCGAAAATAGAAGCCTCATCGTTGAAGGGAGCAATTCGTGAAAACTTTGAAGGAAAAGCAACAGAAGAAAAAGATTGGCTTGATATTCAGTTAGCTTTTGGGTATGATAAAGACGGATTACCAAAAGTAAAAGACAAAGATGGAAAAGAAATTTCCTTTGAAGATAAACATTTTAAAGATTCAAAAGACCGAGATTACTCTGGTGCTTTAGCTTTTTCTGATGCACGTTTATTATTATTTCCTGTAAAATCATTTAAAGGAATTTTTGCTTATGTTACTTGTCCACAAGTACTAACAAGATTTAAAAATGACTTAAAAATTTGTGGAGATTCTGATGAAAAAGTAAGTGAGCTAAATAAAGCTATTAAATTAGCTAATATTGAAAATTCTGTAGCTGATAAAGAATATTTGTGTACTCAACAAGGAAATGACCAACTTCAAGTAATATTAGAAGAATATGCTTTTGACGTTTCTCAAAAAGAAAATACTGTTAGTATAGCAAGTGAACTTTCGCAATATTTAGAAATACATTTGATGGAAAAATTAATAATACTTCCTGATACTGTATTTTCAGATTTTGTAAAATTATTCACAGAAGTGATTACTAGAAATAAAATCAATAACACAACAGGAACGGTAGCTAAAGGAGCATTATTTACAGAAGAATATTTACCTGCTGAAAGTGTTTTGTACTCGCTTGTTTTCTCTAATTCTATTTTTACAGCTGATGAAAAAAGAAAAGGCTCTTTCACAAAAGATGAAAAAGAAAGTGAAGAACAAAAAGTTCAAAATTATTTTGCTGAAAAAATAGCTGCTAAAAATGGCTATATGCAAATAGGTGGAAACTCTACTTTAGGAAAAGGAATTGTCAAAACTAAATTCTAAAACAATGGAAAATCAAAGATTAAATATAGAACAACAACGAGCAAAATTTGCATTTGCCCACAAAGAAAGCCCAAAAGAAACAAATAAAAAAGGCAAAGAAGATACTCTAAGCTCAAACTATGATGCTATGGTCAAAAAAGTACCAGCATACATTCAAACCAATGGTTTTGTTTACACAATGGCTTTTTTGGCAGAGAAAGATGAAGGTGTATTGCAAACCATCTATGAATGGCACTGCACTGCACTTGAAAATAAGATGAAGCTTGATAAATTAACTTCGGTTACAAAACGAGAGGATTTTTTAGCAAAAATCGTCAAAGACTTGTCAGATGAAGAAATACGAATGATAACAGTTGACACCCTCGCTCTTTTCACTTGGCTACGCCGATTTGTAGATGATGAAAAAGCCGCTGAACAATCTTAAACAAAAACAAATGAAAGAGAAAATTAATTTTGCTTTAGCTTTAAATAAGCTACACAAAGACAATCCTCAAGAATGGGAACTACTAGCAGGAAAAGAAATCAAAAAACTTTCTGATAGATTTCTTAAAAAGACTGATACAAAAGGAAACGTAATTCATAAAGGGGAAATGAAAAATTTTGAGTTTAAAGGCATTAATTTTGATGCTCTTGAAAAAAATCAAGAAAGTGCTATTAAATCCCTTTGTGGTGAAAACTACGACTACATAGATTTTGAACCCGATTGGCGTTTTATTATTGGTTTGGGTGGTGCATCTGTTTATAATACAGGAATAACGCTGCATCATATTTATGGTATTCCTTATATTCCTGCTACTTCTATAAAAGGAAGTGTTAGAAGTTGGAAAATACAAGAAGATGAGTTTCAAGAAGATAATGAAGATGCAGAAGGTTTAGCTATTCAAAATGAAGAGTTTTGTAAAGTTTTTGGCTGTCCGAAAGAGATTGATTTAACAAAAAATGGTTTCAAAAAATATAAATCTGCTTTAAAACATAATGGTGAAAGTTATGAATTTGAAGGAAACATGATATTTTTTGATGCTTTTCCTTTAAAACCACCTATATTAAAAGTAGATGTTATGACACCACATTATCAAGATTATTATGGCGATAATAATGGAAAAACTCCTCCTGCTGATTATTTTAGTCTGAAGCCAATTATGTTTTTAACAGTAGAAAAAACTACTTTTAGAATGTATTTTGGAGTAAAGAAGGAAGCTAACGAAGGGCTTGTCAATACTACTAAAAATTGGATAGATAATGCACTTTTCCACAGAGGAATTGGAGCTAAAACGGCAATAGGTTATGGATATAATAAAAATACTCATATAGAAGAAAATAAAAATCTTTTCAAAGAGAAAGTAGAGCCTAATTTTTTTCAAGAAAATAGGAATAAACTTAATCGTAATAGGTCTTATAATGCCGAAGGTATAATTACTAAAATAGGAAAAGATAATCAATATAAAGATGTTTATTACGCTTCCGTTTACATTAAAGAAAATGATATAAGAGAAAATATAAAAATTAATCGTATTCCTAACAAATTAGATATTGGAACAGTGATAAAAGTTACAAATATAAAAGTAGGTGGTAACGAAAAATTTGATTCAGCTACTTTTAATGGCGAAAAAAAATAAAACCCACGAATTTATTCGTGAGCAAACGCAGAACAAAAACAAAACGGTTAAAACTGTTCTGGAATCTTTTATATCGGAATTCCCACGACTAAAGTCGTGGGTTACATCGAACAAAACCCACGATTTTAATCGTGGGCGAAAAAACTATGAACCTATGCCAAAACTATTCCTCCTCTTCTCTCATTACATTACAGAAGAGCAGTTCCAAGATGCTAAAAAAACGCTGAACATAACAGACTTTGTAAGTTTGCCTAAAGATTTACAACAACGTTTTAGCAATGTTCCTGCTGATTTGGAAACTATCGACGAGTATCTAAAGCCTATTTTGGATTGGATAGATGAGCAGTGTACCGATTATAATGATTATATTTTGGTACAGGGGGATTTTGGTGCGACGTATTTTTTAGTAGATTATTGCAAAAATATGAATTATGCTACTCCAATTTATGCCACCACCGAAAGAAAATCAATAGAAGAAGTTCAAGAAGACGGTAGCATCAAAACACAACGTATTTTCAAACATAAGCGTTTTCGATTGTATTGATACGTATTTGATTTATCTTAGGAATAAGAATTAAAATTTCTAAGTTACTTCTTGCCCAAAAAAGAAACAGCCAAAAATACCCAACCAACAATCAACAAAACACCACCAATAGGGGTAATCGCTCCCAACCATTTTATATTTGTAAGGCAAAGTAAATAAAGTGTTCCAGAAAAAATAAGTGTTCCGAAAAGATGTAAATTTCCTGCCCAAGTCAAGAATTTAGATGATTTTTCTGAATGATTTAAGTTTAGTTTCATCAAAATTCCTATCAAAATAAGAGAAAAAGAATGATAGAAATGATACTTAGAAGCTGTTTGAAATGTTTCGACTTGACCAATAGAAATGAGCCAACCTTTCAATGCATGTGCGCCAAAAGCTCCAATTCCAACTGCTAAACCTCCCAAAATTGCACCCCAAAATATAAAGTTGTTTTTCATCGTTTTAAAATTAAGTTTTTAACTCTCAGTACACCTTCAAAGGTGTCAGACAGATTTAATAATGAGTTTTGTGTAATACAAATATCGATAAAATAAACAACGAAAATTACCTATTTTATCAAAAAAAATGTTATGATTTTAGTTAAAATTTTTGTATATTAGTTAGCTGGATTAGCTCTACCCTACTATTTTTATTAAACACAGAGTTAGAGAGAACACAGAGAATGAACTGTAAAGTCAGCGAAGCTAAAATACATTTTTTAAGAATAAATTATCTTGAAATTAAATTATTCAAATAATATTTTGTATTATCTGTATTTTTAAATCCTGTTAATCCTACAACCGAAGCTCGGCGAAGCCAAATTCTTAACCAATCATACACTACAAAAAATAGTAGGGTACAGTACTAGATTAGCAGATGCAAAACAGGGTTTGAACTCTGTTAATTATTCACTTGCCGTTGTTGGTGTCCTCACCAACGACCTAAAAATCTTTTTACCTTTCAATTATGGATAATCAAAACATAACTGTACTCAAATCAGCCTTCGAAAATGCTGCTCTCAAAGATGGAAATGGCAATGAAGTTTGGTCTGCCAGAACGCTTCAAACTTTATTGAAATATTCGAAATGGGAAAATTTTGAACGTACCATCGCAAAAGCCCAAACAGCGTGCATAAATAGCGAGCAAGATGTAGATTTTCATTTTTTGAGGAAAGATAGAAAAGTAAAAACAGGAGTGAGTTCTCGTATGAAAATGGATTATTTACTTTCTCGTTATGCCTGTTATTTGATTGCCCAAAATGGAGATTCTCGCAAACAAGAAGTAGCTTTTGCTCAAACCTATTTTGCACTTCAAACACGAAAAGCAGAGTTATTAGAAGAAGAAATTCAGAGTAGAGAACGTTTGCGCCAGCGCAGAATTTTGGCAAAAAATGAATTCGAACTTTTTCAGATTGCAGACGAAAGAGGAGTAAGTAAAGCAGGTTTTCAACGTATCCGAAATGAAGGCGATGAAACCCTTTTTGGTGGAACTTCTCCCAAAGAACTCAAGGAACAAAACGAAATTCCACAAGAAAGAAATGTATCTGATTTTATGCCAGCCGTAACGATTGGTTCGAAAAACTTGGCTACTCTTTTTACAAAATTCAAAGTCAGTTCCGACCAAAAAATTAGGGGAGAAGATTCTATAAAAGAAACCCACAAAAGCTCAAATCAAACCATTAGAGAAGCCTTTGAAAAAGAAACAGGAATAAAACCTGAAGATTTGCCAATGGAAGAAGACCTCAAAAAAGTAAGAGACAAACTCAAAAATGAAGAAACAACACTTTTTGGCTTCAAAATTACACTTGGTAAAAAGAAAAAATAAGCAGGTCGTTTTTTAATAAATATCTTGTTTTTATCTAAACTATTCTTGCTTTCGTCTAATTACAGCGAAATAAGAATAGTTTTTTTATGAGAATAATTGTATATTTAGAAGGAAAGTGAAAAATTATTGCAAAGCATAATTTTTTAAAATAGTTAATTTGATTAACTTTGTACCACTTGTTTTCATCAAGTAATTTTTCCTGATTTTTATTTTATTTCTACTTCCAATCAATTATTTTTTTATCAAAAAATATATGCGTTTCCCTTTTTTGTTAGCATTCCCCTTGCTAATAATTATTTTTTTTCTAAATGTAACAACTGTTTTAGCGCAGCAAAAATCTGTTTCGCCTGTTGCTCCTTCTGTGCTTTTTACTCAATATTCTACCGATAATGGACTTTCAAATAATAGTGTAAAGTGTATTTTACAGGATAAAAAAGGCTTTATGTGGTTCGGAACTAGAGATGGTTTGAGTCGTTTTGATGCCTATTCTTTTCAAAATTATAGAAGTGCGCCTACTTTAGAAGAGGGGATTTCGGAAGGACTATCAGATACATACATTCTTTCTCTAGCTCAAACTGTCAATAAAAATCAAGAAACAGAAAAAATTTGGATAGGTACAAATAATGGAGGTCTAAACTATTTTGATTATCAAAGTAAAAAGTTTTTTCATTATCCTGTTGCTATCAACAAACAAACTGAGCGAAAAGAAAACACACTTTCAGATGTTACCATTCAAGCTCTTGCAGTTGAAAAAAGGAAAGAAAATAATGTAGATAAAGATTTTGTTTGGATAGGTACAAAACGTGGAGGTTTACAGATTCTTGATGTAGAAAAAAATCATTTTATTACTTTTTTGAATGATGAAAAAGATTCAACTTCTTTAAAAGATAATAATGTAACAGCCATTCAGATTGACAAACAAAATAAAGTTTGGGTTACGACCACAATTTTACAACTCTATATTTCAGATGATCAAAATGTAAAATTCAAAAACTTTTACTTTCCAAATTCAGACGGCACAGCAAGTATTTCGAAGCTTTTTTTAGATAATCAAAACAGACTTTGGATTCTGACTTGGGACGATGGAGTTTATGTTTTTGATACCCAAAAAGAAGAATTTATTAAAAAAATACCTACTCCACCTGTTACAGCAGCAGCGCAGGATATGCAGGGTAATATTTGGTTTTCTACTTTTGGTGCAGGACTTTTTCAATATGATGAAAATGGAAATTTTAAGGCAAGATATGGCGTAGAAAACTATCAATTTGGACTGAAAGAAGCTCTAGCTTGGGATATTTATGCTGATAGCATGGGAGGAATGTGGATAGGATTATATTCAGAAGGAATAGAATATTTTTCTCCTCAAAATCAACAATTCAGACTTTGGACAGGAGAAATAAAGGGATTAGAAAGTGAAAATACGTGGGCTTTTGAGTATGAAGATTCAACAACAGTTTGGATTGCTACAGAAAAAGGATTAGAAAAAATCAAATTTGAAAATGAATATCAAAAAATTACTTCACTAGATTATTTACAGACTAATAAAACACCCCCAGTTTTAGATGGACTTACGACTACACTTTTAAAATCAAAAAATAAATCTTCAAATAATGCGCTTTGGGTCGGAACGTGGCAAGGTTTGGCAAAACTAGAAACAGATAACCAAACTCAAAAAGTAAAACTAACCGTTTTTGAACCTGATAGAAATAATCCTAACGCACTAAAAGGAGATAAAATAACGGCTTTAGGAGAAGACGCTACTAGAAATATTTGGGTCGGAATGTTATATGGATTAGCAAAATATGATATTGAAACGCAAAAATTTGAACATTATTTTCCAAAACCTTCTGATTCTACCTCGCTGAATGAAGGCTATATTACAGCTATTTTACAAGATTCAAAAAATAGACTTTGGATAGGAACTAGAAATGGTTTGCATCTTTATAATGCCGAAACCAATGCTTTTCAGAGAGTTTTGCATGATGTAAAAAACAAAAAAACGATTAGTCATAATCAAATCAATGCTATTTTTGAAGATAAAAACGGAATACTTTGGGTAGGAACAAATGGAGGGTTGAATAAACTAATAGAAAATGAAAATCAAAGTAATAATGATAATTCAAAGTTTGTTTTTGAAAATTTTACAGAAGAAAATGGACTTCCCTCAAACGTAATTCAAGCCATTGTAGAAGATACAAACGGTAATCTTTGGCTGACCACAAATAAAGGAGTATCGTATTATAACAAATCACAAAAAATAAAAAATGATTCTGATAAAAACTCTGATAAAAAACAATTTATAAATTATGATAAATTAGATGGGCTTCAAGCCAATGATTTTAAACGTGGCGCACTGATTCGCCTTCCCAATGGAGTCATTTTTATGGGAGGAAAAGAAGGATTTAATGCTTTTCATCCAAATTATTTGAGAAAAAATAATTTTGCTCCAAAAATGGCTTTTACAGGTTTTAAACTTTTCGGAGAACAAGTTTTTATCAAAGATTCTACACATCAAAATTCACCTTTAGAAAAACCTATCAATGAAGTAGAACAAATTATTTTATCTCATCAAGACCGAGTAATTGAGTTTGACTTTACGGCTTTGAGTTATTATTTACCTCAAAAAAGTCGTTTTGCTTACAAAATGGAAGGCTTTGATAATGATTGGAACTACACAGATGCAAGTCGAAAATTTGCTACTTATACAAGTCTTCCAGCAGGAAAATATACTTTTAAGATAAAGGCAGCCAATGCAGACGGAATTTGGAGTGAAGAAAAAAGTATTTCTATAAAAGTAACACCTCCCTTTTATAAAACGTGGTGGTTTATGACTTTTGCACCTTTACTGGTTTTAGTTTTGGGATATTTATTGTATAAAAATAGAGTAGCTCAAATAGAAAAACGAAATCAAAGATTAGAACAAACTGTAAGAGAACGAACTGCTGAAATAAATGTCAAAAATGAAGAACTAAAATCTACAAATGAAGATTTAAACGAAAAAAACCAAGAAGTTTTGGTTCAGAATGAAGAATTAGAGCAGCAGAGAGAAGAAATTTTGGCACAACGTGATGCTATCGAAGGTCAAAACAGTTCTTTAAAAGAACTCAATGAAAATTTAGAAAAATCGTATCAAAATCTGAATACACTTACAAGTATAGGACAAGAAATTACGTCAGTTCTGGAGCTTAGAGAAGTCATAAAGCAGGTTTATGAACGCATTCAGACGATTATGCCAGTCGAAGGGTTTGGAATTGGATTGTACAGAGAAGAAAAAGGAGAAGTTTTCTATACAGGATATATCGAAAAAAATGAAATTTTGGCAGACCATAGCGAAAATATAGAAAAAGAAAGTATAGGAAATTGGACACTCAAAAATCAAAAAGCTGTTTTTATAAATGATTTGAAGAATGAATATCACACTTATATTTCAGAGTTAGGAGAAATTATTGAAGGCGACGAACCTCAATCTATTTTGTATGTTCCTCTTTCCTTATCAAGCAAAAATGAAAGTAGGAAAATTGGTGTTTTGACGGTTCAGAGTTTTCAAAAAAATGCTTATACAGAAAGAGATGTTAGTATTTTAGAATCATTAGCAACATACATTTCGATTGCTCTCAAAAATGCTGAAACTTATACAGAATTAGATAAAGCAAATGCGAAAACACATATTATTAATGAAAAACTGACGGACAGTATTCGTTATGCGCAAACGATACAAGCATCTATTTTGTCGGTTCATAACAAAATGTATCGCAATTTTGTAGAGTGTGAAGTCATTTATCGTCCTTCTAGTGGCGTTTCAGGTGATTTTTATTGGTTTTCTAAAATTTTGCTTACAGAAAAACAAAGTTACGGCTAGAATTTTGGCAGTAGCAGATTGTACAGGGCATGGAGTTCCAGGGGCGTTTATGTCTTTGATTGGAAATGGACTTTTGAATGAAATTGTGGGACAGAGAAGAATTATAGAACCAAAATTGATTTTGAAAGAACTACATGAAGGCATTCGTCAGTTGTTGCGTCAAGATAAAAAGACCAAAATAGGAAAAACAGAACAAGTGAATCAAGATGGAATGGATATTTCTGTTTGTCTGATTGTCAAGAATGAAGAGGAAAAAAATCAAACAAATGATTTTAAAGTAGTCTTTGCAGGAGCAAAACGACCAATGTATTATACCCAAAATGGAGAACTAAAAACCCTAAAAGGAACACGAAAATCAATAGGAGGAAGACAAAAAGAAGAAGAACGAACTTTCGAACAAGAAGTTTTTGAAGTAGAAAAAAATGAAATAATTTATCTTTTCACAGATGGAATGGCTGACCAAAACAACGAAAATATGGAACGAATAGGAAGTCAAAATTTATTTGCTTTTATAGATTCTGTCAAGGAGGAAAATTTGGCTACCCAAAAACAAAAACTAGAACAGTTTTTAGATAATCATCAAGGAAATCAAGATCAAAGAGATGATATTACTTTTTTGATGGCGAAGGTTTGATTTTGTGTTTTGGGAAGTATTAAATTAAAGAGTAGATTGTGTAGTAAAATTGTACTCTACCCTACTATTTTTATTAAACACAGAGTTGCAGAGAAGACAGAGAAGGAAAATACATCTTGTAAGAATAAATCATCTTTAAATTAAATAACATAGAAAAGTAACAAACACATTTCGAAGAACAGCGAAGTTAATTTTATCACACTACTAAAAAATAATGCCAATTATATTAAAATACACATTTAAAAAATAAAAATCATGAAAATTATTTTTAATTATTTTATTCTTCTTTGTGCTTCTTCTATTCTACTTTTTTCGTCTTGTAACGATACTAAAAAAGCAGATACAGGGACTTCATCTTCCGATTCTCTTCAAAGTATAGGTCTAGGAACTGATACGACAACAATGATTCTTGATGAAACTGAAATGGCAGTCAGTCAGATGCCTTTTGTTCAAAAAAATTATTCTAAATCTGTTGATGAAGTTTATACTTCTATCAAATCAGCGATTGAAGCAAACAAGAATCTCAAAATCAGTGCAGAAATAAATCATTCAGAAGCTGCAAAAGGCGTAGAAATTGAAATTCTGGAAAGTCGTTTGATTATTTTTGGAAATCCAAAGGCAGGAACTGGGCTCATGCAGCAAAATCAAGCTGTTGCAATAGATTTGCCTATGAAAATGCTCGTTTATGATGACAATGGAACAACAAAAGTAATTTATAATAATGCTTCTATTTTGATGAATCGCTATGAAATTATGCTTCCAAAATTAGAGGAAAAAATGAATGCACTTTTAGATAAAATTAGCATATCAGATATAGAAGAACCTCAATTACACAAATTACAATTAGAAAGTAATTTAGCTGATTTACAAACAAAAGAAAGCAGTATTGCAGTAGATAAAGCAAGTGAGAAATTAGAGAAATTGCTCAAAGAAAAAGAATTTAAACTCATTGCAAAAGTAGAACACGATAAAGCAGCCAAAAATGCAGGTTTAGAGCTTCGTCCTACTCGTTTGTTTATTTTTGGAAAACCACAAGTAGGAAGTCAGCTTATGAAACTAAATTCTACAATCGGATTAGATTTACCTATGAAAATTCTTATTTGGGAAGATGAAAATGGGAAAACGCAGGTAAGTTATTTTAAAGGTTCATTTTTAGCAAATCGTCATGTTATTGAAAATGAAGAGCTTACTGCTAAAATTGATGGCGTTTTGGATATGCTTAGTAATGATATTTTGAAGTAGGTTTTGTGTTGTTGGTGGGATACCAACAACGGTAAGACGATTATCTAAGAAAAAAATCAAAAAAAGTGTCTTAAAAATTACTCTAATTTTGAAGACACTTTTCAATTTAAAATTCATATAAAAGACGTTGATAATGGTTGGTAATCCAACCTTAACCTTAGCAATCGTTGTTATTTTAAGAAGGCAATTCCATTTCTTTATTCAAATTCTTAATCGTTTCTGCTGGAACTTCATTAATATCCAAAACCATCAGACCATCAAGCGCATTATTAAATTTGGGGTCAAGATTGAAGGAAATAATTTTTGCATTGAGTTGAATATATTTTTTGAGTAAAACAGGTACAGAATGACGGTTTGGTTCTAAATCCCACAAGAGTTTGTCTAATTGCGCCAAATCATGTGCGCCTTCAAAGAGTGCATCTGTATCTAATAAATCTAGTTTTGGCTTGAATTCTTTCCGTGGAGCTACTAATTTTGATAATTTTTCATCATAAAAATAACGCTGAATAAATTGTACAATCAGTGTTCTTGATGCTTCTGTATAATTACTACTAATACTGACAGGTCCTACGAAATAACGATATTGAGGATTTTGGAGTAAGAAAAATAAAATTCCTTTCCAAAGTAAAAATAAAGGTAAGCGTTTTTGTTGATATTCTTTTGTAATAAATGAACGTCCAAGCTCTAATGATTTCTCTAAATAAGGCGTAAATTCATCACTCATCTTGAAAAGACTTTCTAAATAAAACCCTTTTTTACCAAAACGACGCATAATTTTGTCGCCTCTACCTACACGATATGCACCCACAATTTTTTGCTCGTCTTTGTCCCAAATAAACAAATGATGATAGTACAAATCAAATTCATCTAAATCTGTTTTTTTATTAGTTCCTTCTCCTACTTCTCTAAATGTAATTTCACGCAATCTTCCAATTTCACTCAAAATAGTAGGAATTTGATTCGAATTGGCTACATAACCTTCATAATTTTGCTGAATGAAAAGTAATTTATCAGCTTCTTTAAGTTTTTCTACTTCTTGTATGAGTTTTTCTTTTGGATTTTCTTTTACAATTTCTTGAGGTTTGGAAGGAAATTTTAACGAAGGATAATAGAATTTTTTTACTTCCATTGTCGAACCTAAAGCATACGTTTTGGCTCTCAAAAAACGCCCAAAACGCTCAATATCTTCAAAATCTTCTTGACTTTTTACCGAAATAGGATATCCAATTCGTATTCTTACTTCTTCACCTTTTTTATTAAACATTTCACGAGGAATAGAAGCTGTGCGTAAAAGTGGGTGCAGCTTTCCAATCAAATGAAAAATACGACTATTACTTCCTTGAAAATAAATGGGAACAATAGGAACTTTTGCTTTTTTGATGAGCTTAATAGCTGGTATTTGCCATTGACGGTCAGAAATTGTTTTTAGTTCGGGTTGATAACTTGACACTTCGCCAGCAGGAAAAATACCCAACGGTTTTCCATCACGAAGTTGAGTAAGTGCAGCCTTCATTCCAGCCATGCTAGAATAAGCATCTTGATGATTTTCTAAGGGGTTTACAGGAATTACATAAGGGGCTAAACGTTCAATTTTCATTAATAGAAAATTTCCCATTACTTTAAAATCTTTATTTTGTTCTACCAAATAACGCATCAGTAAAAGTCCATCAATGACCCCAAAAGGGTGATTAGAAACTGTAATGAATGCTCCTTCTTTTGGAAAACGCTCTAATTCTTGTTCATTGACAATCGTTTTGATATTCAAAAATTCAAAGAAAGATTTCAAAAATTCAAGTCCTTCATTGTTAGCAATAGCTTTATAAAGGTCATTTGCTTGTTGTAATTTTAAGGCATGCATCAGCAGACCTGCAAATAATTCGATGTGATATTTATTGAGCTTTGTGGCTTCGATAAATTCTTCTTTACCAATTAAATCTTTTATTTCATTATGTAAATCTACGTCTAAGTTGGAGTTAGTATTTTCCATAGTTGAATAGTTGTTAAGTTGCTTTTTGATTTTAAAGAATTACCTTTAGTTTACTCAAAATGAGTAAGTGTGATTTGGTGTTTTTTAATCGTTCCACAATATAAGAAAGTCAGTTTAGAATAGTCTAAAATTAAGACCAAAAAAACTAAAAACTAATGTTAATATACAATGAAAATAAAAAAAATATCCACCTCTCAACTAAATTTTAGTTTTTTGAAATGGATATTTTTTTCCGAAAGCTAAAGCATTCGGTACTTTTTTCGCACACTAAAGTGTACGCTATAAGAATTACATTTAAAAATCGTCGGCGTTTAGTCTTCCTTCATCTTTGTAATCTTTGTAGTTTTCATCGTCTTCTTTTGGAGCAGGTGGAATATCCAAACTATCGATAAGTTGTTCTATTTCAGCAGCTTCTTCTTCTGTTTTATCAATGAAAAATTCTAATTGAGGAACTTGTCTAAATTGATGTCTGACACGTTTTCCTATTTCACTACGAATTAAGCTACTTTTTTTCTCAATTTCTTCCATCACAGCATATTGTTTTACAGGAGGAAAAACACTTACATAAATTCTGCAAAGTCCTAAGTCGGCTGCCGATTTTACAGCCGTAATTGTGACTAGAGCATCTTTACCTATATTTTGAAGTTGGAAAATTTCGCCTAAATCTTTTTGAATTATTTTTGAAACTTGTTTTTGTCGTTGGGTTTCGTTGTGCATACTGCTATTTTTTTGTTATAATTTTTTTGTCTAGAAGTCGTCGGTGGAGACACTGACAACGGTAAAGAAGTAACTGAATGAGGTATCAAAAAGTTCGTTTTTGTTTTTTTGAAAGCTAAAGCATTCAGTACAATTTACTCACACTAAAGTGTACGCTACTATTTAAAAACTGCTTTTGTAGCTCCATAGCCAAACTTATCTTTATAAGCATCTTGATAGTATTTTACATGTGGATGCTGACTAAGTCTTCTATGAATTTCTTGTCTTAGTTTTCCAACTCCTATTCCGTGAATAAAAATAATTGATTCCATATTGGCAGCCAATGCTTTATCCAAATAAATCTCAAAATGTTCTAACTGCATTGTGATAATTGCCTCATTTGTCATTACGTCGTAATGGTCTGGCGATAATTCTTCGATATGCAAGTCAATTTCTGAGGGTGGAGCTTCTGTTTTGTAAGGAGAAACCTTCGAACTATTTTCTATAATTCGTTCTCTAAGTTGCTCTGCATCAATAACTTGTGGCTTTTCGACTGGCAAATCGGGCTGAATTTCTCTTCCTTCTACTCTAAAAAGATACGATTCTGTTTCCAAAACTGGTGCAGTTCGTTTGATTCTGAAAAAAGAATTATTAAAACCCATTTGAAAAAACAGCGTTTGTTTAGGTTCAAAATTTCCTTCTTTGAAAAAGATGGCTCTAATAATGAGAGGTTTCCAATCATTAAATTCTTCTCTGCTTAATCTATGAATTCTTGGTGCATTTTTTTTGTCTATTTGCTCAGAAAAAAGATATTTTTCATGACCATTTTCTAACTGTTCACTTACCGTAACGAGCATAGAATAAGCCATATTATTTACCAAGTAAACATTCAATAATTTATCATTAAAATCAGTAAAGGCAAGATAAATTCCTTCTCCGACAGTAGATTTTTTTGCTTTTTTGGTCGGTCTGAAAAGTGGTTTTTTCTCCTCTTCTACGACTGAAACAGGCGATTTTTTACCAAAATATTTTTCTTCTTGTTTATTGATTAAGACCACTTCCGAAGCCATAATAGGTAAAGCAAAACCATCTTCGATTTCGATTTCTACTTGTCCGTGTTGTAAGATTTTTGTGATAACGCCTTCTTCTGTTCCTGAAAGCATACGCACTTTATCGCCTATTTTCATTTTTTGAATTGTTTTATTATTTTTTTATCAAAAATACGGCTTTTCAGTTTGGTAAACAAGAACGAAATTTTTACACAAACAAAAAACTCTATCTCAAAAAGATAGAGTTTTATGAGGATTACTACTTTTTTAGAGTTTATTTACCCTCCCCTTAATTTTCACAGTTTTTTGTAGGTTAGAGTATTATTTTTCTTCAAATACTCTGATTTTCCCACAGTTTGTTTTTGTATTTCTACAATCGTAGGTTACATACGTTCCTTTGGGTTGGTCTTCGTGCTTGATAGCGACCATGTAGTGTCCACAGTCAGGACATATTTTTCCTTTTGCCATAGTTGTATTTGATTATGTGTTTTGCCCACTCTGTTTTTTTGGCTTTTCGGTATTTGCCGTTTGATTTTTCTAATTGATATAATCGATTTTTAGATAGTCTATTTCAAGTCTGCATTTGTCTTTTACTCGAAATCCTATTCTATCGCCTATCCTATTTTCATAAGGAACAGATAAAATAAACTGTTCATTTACAAAAAAGTGATATTGATTTTGAATTTTTCTTACGGTAAGTTTATTATAGTTACCATAAGAACGGATTATACTTTGTGTCCAATTTTGCCAACTTCGATAGTTATTGCTTTCATACTTTCCTATCCAAAATCTGGTGTCATCAAAAACAAAATTATTGAAACTTGCAATACGATTATTAGATGTTCTTTCGACAAACCAAACAAATCCATTTGTATTAGCAGAAAGTGAAGAATTTCCTGTTACTATTTTAATGGAGGTTTCTATTTCAAAATCCTTGCTTTTATCAAACGGCTTAGTTATAGTAGTAAAATATGCTGGACCTTTTGATTCAAAAATTAGATTTCCTCTTTCAATATTTACAAAGAGATTATTATCATTAACAGTTCCCCAGTTATTGACATTATTATCGAACTTATCCAAAAAAAAAGAAGTCCGTTTTGATGAGGGGACACCTGTGTATTGATCAGGAGTTACAAATGTATATTCTCCATCTTGCCCTAAAAACTCTTTATTAAAAAGCTCTGGGTCTTGTTCTTCACAACTACTCAATACGACAAAGAGTAGAAGTAGGTAGGTTAGTTTTGTTTTCATTTGCTAGTTAAACAATTTAAGAATGAAGTAGCTTTGAGAAGATTTGCAGTATCGGTATGTCCCCGTTTTTCTAAATCTTGTATTACATATCCTTGTAATGTACCAATTGCTATACCTTTTAGGTCTAAATTTTTAGGATCTAGATTTACTCCCTTTTGTTTGCTAACAGTATTTATACTTTCAGTAATTATAGCTGACATACGAGGATCACTAGACAAATTACTAGCTTCATCTTGTATTAAGCATTTTACTAAGTTAGTAAGAACATCACTAATTGATAAATCGCTATCCTCACTAAAAACAGCTTCTCCAATATCCCATAAGTTTTTAGCATTGAGAGCAATAGCTGCTAAATCACTCCAACTAAAATCAGCAGCTTTCTTGATTGGTTTTTCTGATTTAAATGTGTTTGCTTGATAGTTATTATCACAAAATTCTTTAGAAAGTAGCATTCTATCCACATTTGCTGTGGTAGCATACAAAGTATTTGCATGTAAATAATACTGTTTGTTTGCACAATCTGGTGTCAAACTACCTATATTTTCGTTTTTCCAATTAGAATTTATCTTTTGGCTTTTCATTGCATGATAACCTGCAAATGAAAAATGCCATAATTGAGGCTTTCCTTCATCTGAACCTCCAAAAAATGAATACCAGCCCCAATTTGAATTTGTAAACACAACATCACGAGTCCATTTGTTGTTTGTTAAATCAATACTATATAGCAATCCATCCATTCCGTACATACTATCCGATGCCTTTGAACTAGAAAAGACAGATATTTTGTTTTCTTTACTATCAAAAAGTAAACAAGGTAGCATAGATGTAGTATAACTTGTTTGGGTATATATATCAGATTCTATAATGCTAATACGTTTTTCGCCATTTCTAATAATTCCTACTCCTAATGTAGTTCTATAAAATGGTGTTCCATCTGGATTAATGCGACAATCGCCAAAATCTACTTTCTTTTCTAATGTAATTTTAAAATCTTTGAAGTTTAAGGAGGACACTACTTTAAAATTGGTATTCCAATACACATTAGTGTTCAATACTGATACAGATTGATTACAAACATTACTACCGTATCTGCCATCTAGTCCAAAAACAGTAGAAAAATCTTTAATATCTTGTACATTTTTCACTAAAAAGTTTTTTTCTACCGAGCTATGCATGAGGGTAAAATTAGATGAGTTATCTGCTCTCAAAACTTTATATCTAGGATTCGCTACTCTTACCCACTCTTGAGGTGATTTTGGGTTTCTTATTTTGCCCCAACCTTGTGCTTTATTGATAAAATAAGTAGTCGTAATTCCGATAAGTGAACCTACGATTGCTCCACCAACGGCATTATTTTTTTGCTGTCCATTTTCATAAGAAACAAACAAAGGGCTATTTTGAGTACCAAAATAACCTGCTGCACCTCCTGCTGCTGCTCCTAAGACAAAAGAAGCCTTTCCAACAGGTGTAAGTGTTTTTTGTAATGTTGCTCCATTTACTTCTGTTCTTTGGTTATAATCTAAGTTGGAAACTCTATTGCTATTTGCTTTATAGGTTACACAACTTGAAAATAAAGAAAAAAAGAGGAGTGTATAAATTATATTTTTGAGTAGTTTCATTTGTAGTAGAATTTTAAAATAAATTCGTATTTTAATAAAATAGGATAAGAATTTTTATTTAGTTTACCATCTCAATCCGACACCAACAGAGAGTTGTTGAAATGGATTTTTTCCTAAAAAAGAATGTTTGTATTCTGCATAAAAACTAAGAATATTAAAACTAGACATTACACCAATTTTATAAATTGGACTTGATGTATTGGTTGCCATCTCTACAATATGGTCATACGTTTGACCTTCTTCTTGCATAAAGGGTTCGCCTACATATAATTGTGAGTATTGATAGCCAAGACCACCATAAGGCAGAAAGTAAGTAGAAATAGGAACAGGTACAGATACGGCAATTTCTCCTCCTCGGTGTCTAATTTTGGTAGAGTCATTGGGCCAGCCTGCCAAATCATCTGCTCTATAACTGGAAGCAAAATATCCAATATCTATCAAAACTGGATAAGCAGCAAGTACTCTTAGATTGACTGCACTTCCCCATTGTTTTGTAATTGCTCCATTTTTGAGATTATTTTTGAATGCACTATTCAAAAAATCAGTTTGATGGTAGGCGTAGCTAATCAAAACTTTTTTATCTTTGAAATCTTCTTTAATACTTTTTCCTGAAATTCCGTTTACGCTTGCAGGGCGAAATCCTAGACTTGCATTAATCTGATTGTAGTCGTTAAATTTTCCATTGCTTATGGTTTGTTTGTATTCTGCACCAATAAAAACTTTTTGGCTCAAATTGAGAATGAAACCAGCTTTGTAGTAAGCAGCAGCAGCATCTTCAGAAAAAATTCGCTCAGATTGGTCATCTAAAAGATTTAAACCAACAGATGAAAAATGCTTTTCGTATCCACCTCCCACATAAGGGAAAAAGGATTTGAAAGAAGGCAAAAGCACAAGATTAAGTCCTGCTCCTACTGTTGTAAAGCTCATTTTATCTCCAGTTTGATAATTAAAATAAGTATTTTCTACATCAAACATTGAATTAGAATAACTTGCTTCTACCAAAAACGGAAATAATTTGTTGTACTTCAGATTGACATGGTAGCCAAACTGTGGTGTAATGTTTTCTTGAAAGTCTGCATTGATAAAATTAGTCATTGAATAACCCACGCTAATTTCAAATGGATTTTTGCTTAGATAATTCTTTATAACTTTGTGTTGCTTTCCTGTGGAATACTTTTGGCGTACAGGCAAAGATGTATTTTGAGAAAATGCAGAAGTTGATAAGAGTAAGTAAAAAAGAGCAAAGAATAGTAGTAATTTGTTCATATCGAAAAGGATTTTAAATTAGCTATTTACACTTGAATGGAAATAGCTAATTTTAGTTTGAATTAATTAGGAAGGGATTTTATTGTATTTTCAAATCAGTAAAAGAACCTTTGATAACCATAATACATTCTACCATAAAAGCACTACAATCCATGTTTTCTAAGTAAATCGTAAAATTTCCAGAAATTATATTGTTTTCAGATTTGGTAATTTCATAGGGTAAACGCACGAAAAAAAAATGTACTCGTTTAAAGCAAATCAAGCTAGTTTTTAACTTTGCAAATTGAATTTACTCTGATAGTTAAAGTGTGTTTAAACACACTGAAAGCAGTATA
>Ga0100402_1001498_pt1 | contig 26979 bp, 16 predicted proteins | sample CryGeyme20150102_FD_80419 | JGI IMG/M metagenome (GOLD analysis project Ga0100402, IMG submission 80419) | Groundwater microbial communities from Crystal Geyser aquifers in Utah, USA - Crystal Geyser metaG 2015-0102 | ecosystem: Environmental > Aquatic > Deep subsurface > Groundwater | place...
CACTTCCTGCACTAGCGCACCTGCTACTCCAGTCGTGGCGGGGTGTGTGAGGATTTATATATTACACATTATCTGACCCCATTGCGGGGTGCTCTTTTGGCTCAGAGGCATTATCTTCAGAGTGATAACCTCTATAAAGGAAGAAGAAAGAGAATGGCACGGCATGTATCAATGTTACGTTTTCTTCCATTACAACAACAGCTACAACAACAACTACTACTAATTGTAGTACTAGTAGTAGTGCTACTGGTAGTTTTGAATGGACACGATAGACATACTCATAATTTTGTGGTATCTGGATTTACGTTTCAGGTGGTAAACAACAACAACAACAACAACAACAACAACAATCCAATCCAATCATCAAAGGTGTTTCCTTTCTCTACCAATATTCGACACAACACCGGCTGTTTTCGTCGCAATCGCAATCTTCGGTCATTGTTGTTGAGATATTCCACAAATAATAATAATAATAATAATGACAATAATAATGACAATGCTCATTGTTACAAGAATGAGAATGACAATACCAGTATGATTACAATCATGGATGGACCATTCGAACCATCCCAATTATCCAACGTTTGGGGACGACGACCACTATTGGTACGAAAGGCATTTTCTAATCCAAATTTATATAAAGATAATAATAATCATGACAATGAGGTTCATGATGAAAAAGAAAAGGAAGAAGAAGAATCCGTGTGGCCGACATGGGACCAATTAATGAGTTGGGCTTCTTCTACGAATGATCGCGGTAATAATAGTAACGATTATGATGACCATGATGAAGCATGGATGGACGACGATAACGATGACGATAACGACGATGACGACGAAGTTATGCCCATCATGTCTCGTTTGATACGTAAAGAAAATGAACGAATGGATTCCTTTTCTTTGGAACTTGGACCATTTTCCAAATCCTATTTGGATGCATTAGTAGTAACTTCTACAACAAAAGCCAACACTAACAACAGTGACAACAATGATGCATCGAAGACTTGGTCGCTTATTCTCAATGATGTTGATCGCATCCATCTTCCATTGGCAGATTGGATGCAAGAAATATTTGGATCATTTTTACCATCGTGGCGGATCGATGATGGACAAATCAGTATGGCACCAGTAGGAGGTGGTATTGGACCTCACGTTGATAATTACGATGTCTTTTTGATTCAAACCAGTGGACAAAGACAGTGGCTGCTACTGAACGATGTTATATCGACGCAACAAGAAATGGATGCTCTCAGGGAAGGTTTAGAAGTTCGAATTCTGGATTTAGAACAACTAGCAACAACAACAACAAACAACAGCAATAACACTGTTGTTGTCAAAATGAACGAGGGAGACATGTTGTACTTGCCTCCTCGTATCGTACACTGGGGAACATCTCAAAGTGATGATTGTATGACACTAAGTGTTGGTTGTCGTGCACCATCAGCTACCGAATTGGTTTCTAAAGTGGCAGAACACTTAGCATATTCCACGGCACCCAAAGCTGTTCAAAGATATACCGATATTGATTTACTTTCCAACAGCAGCAGCAGCACTGCCTGTGGATCCATTACGTCGCAAGTCAAAAATGATTTGAAACAACTAGTCCTCGAGGCGGTACATGACGTTTTGGATAATCCTGTTTTGTGGGACGAGATTGTTGGCGAAATCCTCACAGCACCTAAGCGACCTGTCGACTTATACGAAAGCTACAACGGCATGAATGTCGATAATCATGATGGTAATGACAATGGTCGTTATTATAGTCCCCGGGAGCATTTGCAAATGGCCTTGGAGAATGGTATTGGTGCACTGTACCCAACAGAAGGTGTTTCCTTTGCCACTTCTGTTGTACCGACCAACGATGGTGGCAGTTGGGTTCTGTACAGAATTTTTGCGGATGGTCAAAAGTTTGAGTGGAAAGGAGTAGAAGCGGATCCATTCGGGATTGCTGTCTTGAATGCCATGGAAATCAAGTGTCGTTTGGACAAAGATTGGATGGATAGTCATTCGCAGCAACTACCGGATTCAACCATGTTGATGTTGGAGGAACTCCTGCGGCGGGGGGTCCTCTATTACTTTGACGAAGACCAAGATTAAATTTATCAAAATCATTTTTATATTTCTAAATTATTCATCAATTGTGTTCATATTGTGTAATCCTTGCACTGCTTAGCGTAACCATGTCATCGTAATAACTATATTCTTGTTGGCGTCCTTAGCATCAACCAACCAACCAATCACAGTAGCAAGGTTTATGCCATTTCGCCCTGGGGTTGCGAATCAACTCGAGGAGAATGGTGCATTTCCATGCCTTTCCGAGACGTTTCGTCTTCCGATTGCGACTCGCTGTTGCGGAACGCCAATTCTTCCAAGGAAACTCCAGCGGTTTCAGGCACATTCCAGTAAAAGAACAAAGACAAAAATCCTGCAAATGCGTACAGACCAAAGAGACCAGTATCTCCGATGAGGTTTGTGAAAGAAACAGCTGTCATGGCAACTATACCTGAAGTCACACGGTTAGCTGCTGCTGCATACGTCATGCCCTGTGCACGTTCCGACATGGAAAGATTCTCCGACGCTGACAAAAAAGTGAAAGGGCCAAGGCCACCGGAAAAGGAAGCCATGACAGCACACAATAACGCCACCACGACCATCGGTGATGCATCTAGCGCAAATGCCAGAGAAAGGCCGGCGGTCGACAAAAACAAAGCCAGGGCTGATCCAAACAAAAGAGGTCGCCGTCCTGCGGTATCAATGTATCTCATGGCAATGCATTCGGGTACCAGCTTGCAAATTCCCACAAAGACATTGCCACCCAATCTCATTAGCGGACTCTCCAATCCAGCTCGCTCTAAAAAGTCAGCACTGTAGTACAGGACAGCCTCAGTACCGGTTATTTGTTGCCAGAACCCAAGTTTCACGGCATATCTTTGGCCTCGGCCAAATTTGGGCGGAGGAGGATTGTTTCGCTCGCGTTCTAGTTCGCCTTGCATGTCTCGCAAGATTTGTTGTGCTTCCTCGGGACTATTGCCCAGATGCCTCAGTACCGACACAGCTTCATCTTGACGATCCACCAAACACAACCACCGGGGTGATTCTGGTAAGCGACTCAACAAGAGCAGTACCACAATGGGCAAGACCAGGCCACATGCCAACATGAGCCTCCAGTTGTCGGGTAGAAAGACTTGGACCAAAAATCCGGTCACGTATCCTACCAAGATACCACCATTGATACTAATGTCAAAGACAGTATTGAGTTTTCCACGAGAATCAGCCGGGGCCACTTCGGTGATGTAACAGGGTGCTGTCACAAAGGCCACACCGACTCCGAGTCCCGTAACAATGCGACCCAGTAAAAGGAACGTGTAATTCCAGGACACGGCCATGGCAATGGTACCAATGATGAAAAGCCAACAACAGACCGCCACGGTCCGTTTTCGACCCTCCAAATCGGCCACGTAGCCGCCTAAAAAGGCCCCGATAGCCGCAACGAAATTAAGACTGCCCATGGCAATTTCTTTTTGAACACCGTTTAATTCCAATTGAGCTTCGAGAGGTTGAATAGCTGCCGCCATGATGCCGACATCGTATCCCAACGTGGCAGCGGTGGCGGCTGCAACACACACCAGCAAAACCAAATTATTGGAATGGCGATGATGATGATGATGATGGCCATTCTCAGGTCTTTCTGTCGTACATATAGTATCCGTGAAGAAACTCTCTTGTTCACGCTCATTGTCGGCCGATGAAGAATCGGAGGCATCCTCTGTCATGGTGGTCATACTTTTCTTCATCCTGGGTTTGGAGGATGATACTTTTTTGGAGTTGGAAGAGGAGGACGACGACAATACTAGTGAAGTGAATTCTGTTGGAGGTCTGCTATCGGTCATGACCTTTTTGCAACTAGCGGTAGAGACACAAACGATACTTCTATTATTTCTAGTCTCGGTAAAGGTAAGAAGTCCTTTGCTCCTGACGGGCAGTTGCACGTTGCACAAAACAACAACGTCAACAACAGCAACAACAAACCACGTAAAAAAAGAATTTATGTTGAATAATTCTTGTTTCGATTCGTAACTACCGTTGCTGACCAACGATGATTGGCCAATTCCATGTCTTCGAAGAAAATCTTAAAACCAATGTGCGACATTCCGTTGATCGCATTATTTTCTGAACATTAATACTAACACTAAATCAACTGACTATCCCTACCTCTATTGCTCTTGCGCCGAAAACCCGATCCACAGTGCCATGTTAGTTCTCATATTCCACACTTCTTGATTGATTGATTTTGTGTCAATTTGCCTTAGTTGCTAGAGGAGTATTTACTGCACTACTAAAGTAGTACAAGTAGCTGCAAACTACTCGAGTAGCAAGTACATGCTGTCATGTTCACCTTTCTATCTATCCTCATCTCTGCTAAAACCGTGCACATTTATTTATTAATACTTGGCCAAAATACTTGCTCATGGATTACCAATCGTTTAATCAGAGAAGAAAACCAGTATGAATGATGACGTCCTTTCTCAAAATGTCTTGAACCATGCCATCTGTCGAGGCGATATAACTGAAGTGACGCAACAGCTGGGTCTGGAAAAACAAAGAACGATGTATCACGGCATATCGAAACAAGAACGGATCAACCAAATTCTCTGGAATGCTACCTTTCATCGACAGTATGGTGTGAGCCGCCTTTTGTTGGAACATCCCTACCATGCCGATCCCAACACACAGCCACCACAAAAACCATGCATTCTCTTATTAGCTTGCCGTCTGGGAAGAGAGGAACGACGTTCGGGAATTGCTCAGTTCTTAATCCATAATGGTGCCAATCCCAATCCTGGTTGTTGCTCTTGGGATGCCGACTCGTGTTTACGAGGACATACTCCCCTCAGCATGGCCGTAGCTACACATCAAATAGATTTGATACAGCTTTTGTTGAAAAATGGGGCTCGTGTGGACGACCAATGTCAACCCAATTCTTCACGCAAACAAGTCACGCCGCTCTTTGTTGCAGTAGGAAACCAATCCAATCCCTACCATACGACCGCCCAATTAGTCCATCTCTTGCTGCAGCACGGCGCCGATCCAATTGCCAAGTGTGGATGGGACGAACAATACTGGTGGGAAACACCCTTGTATCGAGCCTGTCAGAGAGGTCGCGTGGAAGTGATTTCTCTGTTACTAAACCACGGAGCCAATCCAAATGTACCCTGTACACGTCAACAACATACTCCACTCCACGTTGCAGCAGAACAGGGTCGAAAAGACGTGATGCATTTACTCCTACAACACGGAGCAAATATAGCTGCTACCAGAGGGAACGATGACAAGACAACGCTTCATTTAATTTTCGAAAATGACAAAATGGAGACTATGCATTTGATGACAAGTGCGGTGGAACTGTTGCTTCATTTTCAGACACCAGTGAACTGTATAGACCGATATGGTCATTCGCCTCTCGACTTGGCAGCTGGTTCGTCGAGTTCCAACCAAATTGTTCCCATGCTGCTCGAATGTGGTGCAAATCCCAATCAATCGCCTCCATCTAATCGAGCTCTTCATCTAGCCGCAGGCGACAATGACAAGTGGCCAACAGTTCTTGCCTTGTTATGTCATGGCGCCAACGCAAACCAGATTTGGCAGATAAGCAACGGAGATGCAATAACCCCCCTTGATTGCGCTTGCCAAAGAAAAAGTTTAAACAATATTTACGTTCTATTATATGCCATGATTGGCAATGGGAGTCTCATCCTTTCATGAATCCTGCCGATCTACGTTCAGATTTGGGGGAACTCTCACGGCATGTAATCACTGGGATTAAACCTAGTCTAGAGTCTACTTTAGATCAAAGACACAGCTGTGTTAAACTCACGAAAGTGAAAGGTATTACTACATTCTTAATACGATGCTTTTTCGTAGATTACTTCTCAGTTGCAGGCACGTTAATATCATGTTGCAACTTTCAAATCAGTGCGACAGGCCGTCAATCATACACAACAGCGCTTCAACGCTTACTCATCAATCTTGCGAGGACCATCCCAATTGAAACCAATCTGTGTCAGCTGTGTGACCCGCTCCTTCGTGATGTGAGTCTTTCGCTTTGTCTTGCGAAGATTATGTTGGAAACGCTGAACTCGCGCCCACTTTGCGAGCGCCGAGGAGCCCGATTCCATCGGTACATCGAAAGTGCCGAACGAGTCCTTGTATTCTTGCAATTTTTTAAAGTTAGCATCCCACGATGCGTCACTTTCAGCCGAGAGATTCGGATCTGGGGTGAATCCCCAGTGAAATCCAATTTCATCAAGTTTTTCAATCCGTTCATCGCTTAGTGTTCCCCGAGGTTTCATACCTTGCTTCACAAGTTTGAAGTTTCTTCGCTGCTCCTGCGTCCAAACTCCAAGAGAATAGTTGTCCTTGTATGCCGTTGGAATCTTGCAATGGCCAAATTTCTCCTTGAATTCCTTGCACTCCTCAAGACGTGCATTCCAGGTTTTACGGTTGCTCTTGCTCCCACTCTCTCTTGGCTTTTCAGTTGTCGTCAACGACTTCTTCTCGGGCGTCTTCACCGAATTTGCCTTTTTGACCGGTGACTTCTTTTCAATTTTCCCAGTAACCATTTTTTACAGTCAATACTAGTATAATTTATTAGCAATATGATCCTGGTCTTCCTTTTACAATGAGCTAATGAACTTGGAATGATCGAATGCGCACATCGTGTCGCGGAATGGACACGCTGCCAAAGTTGTTCATCGTCCTTGACGCTGATACTCCACCTCTTAACAGCAGCTCCGGTACTGCATATCAATTGCCGGAAAGGGGACAACTAGAAGCACTCCTACAGATCGTGGAACACGGTAAATTCAGACCACGATCGAGAACCTTGAAATATTCAGCCCTACACCACCACACAATATTGAACACGATGTGAACTAATAAGACCGAATTCTCGTTTTAATTTGAAACCACAATTATTTCCACTTTCCAGTTTTTGAAGCATCTACTTAGCTTGAATTCGTATACTTTTTAGATCCCATCTACGGATATACTTCCGATTACATTCTCAAGTCATGTCGCTTTTTCAAGTTGCATTTTAGGTCTTGGAAGCTTCGTAAACGCTTTGAATGGTCGATTCGAGCGTCGCTTCAAACTGTTCATTAGTTTGACTGTACTGCAAGCCTTCGATCAAGGCGCGGGAAAAACTGGCAATCATACCCTTTTGCTTAGCAAGCAGCTTGTTTGCCTCGTCACGAGAATAACCTCCCGAAAGCGCAACTACACGGACGCAGTTGGGATGCTCGATGCACTCCTTGTAGAGGTTTTCTACCGTTGGAATGCTGAGCTTGAGCATGACCATCTCATCAGGGCCAAGCTTGTTCAAGTGTTCCAATATGAACTTTTTGAGCAGTGCTTCACTTTCCTTCTTCTTGGGGCTTGTGATATCTACTTCAGGCTCAAGAATGGGAACCAAACCAGCCTTGATGATCTGCTTTCCAATTTCAAACTGCTGGTCCACAATTTTCTTGATACCAACTTCGTTATCGGTCTTGACGACGCTTCGCATCTTGGTGCCAAAAATTCCAGCCTTCTTTCCTCGTTTGAGAAGGTCGTCCAATCCAGGAATGGGCTTCATCAATTGGACACCATTTTCTTCGGGAGCAAGACCCTTATCAACCTTTAAAAAGGGAACCACCTTTTTGACCTGCCAAAGGTAGTCAGAAGTAGATTTGCCCTCGATCTGACGATCCATGGTATTCTCAAAGAGAATAGCACCGAGCACACGGTCGCCTGTGAATGGTTTGGCCGTGATGATTCTAGAGCGCATTTGATGCACCATATCAAACATACTCTCTTCGCCATCCACGTACGAATCATCAGGGACTCCGTACTGGTGAAGAGCCTTGGGCGTGCTCCCTCCTGACTGATCCAGGGCGGCCAGAAAACCATCGGCGGACTTGACGCGTTCATATTGTTCTTGGAATGCTGAAGCCATTTTGTTGTTATTGTTGTATTAGTTACAAGTTTGACTAATAGATAAAGAAACAGTACAGTGCAAAATTATTTTTTTGTCCGTATTATGCAAGATCTGTGTATTCTTGAAGAACTGAAACTGCTACTCGGAACATATATTGGCCTTCGCATAATCATAATATTAGCGGAAGCTTCTGGAAGATAAAAAGATATATCGAGTGTTGATTATTGTACTTGAGACTCGCGATTACGATAGACTGGAATCAAGTACCTTGGAGTGTAGACGAGTGACGAATTTTCTAGACAACCTGCGATGCTGCTGTGGACTTTCGGTGAAACTTGCAGGCAGCTAAAACGGGGAATACACAATACAACATACAACACACAACACTAGCTACTGAAATGTAATGATGATGCATGTTGTCGGTTGTGTTGTTGTTCCAGAGATTCAGTCGTGGCTAATGTTAACCCTAACCATTGAATACGAAACTGACGAAAACGATGCAAGATAACCAAACAACATGACGCATTACGTCACCGTGGTAATAATTATGGATGTCGATAAAAACTACCCGTGAAACTGCGACTTGTTGTAACTTTCTTGTAGTTGAATGCGAGATCGGACTGGAAGCCTACCAGGAGTGGCTAGCCAGTAGCTAATTATTTTATGCAATGGATAGTTCCGATACCAATAGCTAGCCGCTTCTTTCCTGTCCATTATTATGTTTTGTTCACAATCGGGGCCTTTTCAAAAATGGCGATCATTGTTCTTTCACTGGGTGAATTAGCCATCAGATGTTGGATAGTGTAGCGCGTCTGTACTAGAGGAAACCTTGCAGCAGGATACATGGCTGCCGCCATTTTCGACAGATGATTGGGAAGCTTCTTGTGAACCTGCTCAACGTTATACTTAACGCTTGACGCCCGGTTATATGGAAGCTTCGTTGTCAAGACCACAATGCAAGGTAATGTGAACCTTTCGTTGGTTGCACCAGAGGATTCTTCCTTTTGTCGTTTCGTGGCAGGTTCTTCACTAGTATCGGCTACACTGTTCTCTTTTGGCGTCTCTCCCCCAATTATGGCAGACGGAGAACGGACAATAACCGTCGAGAACAGGTCCAATAGCTCATACCAAAGCTGAGATGCATCACTAACGACAAGCCCAAAAGGTCCGTACGGTTCCAGAGCAACTTGGACTTCTGGATCTTCCATCAAGCCACGCACGTAATGGACTTGGGGTAAATTAGCCACTCGGTTGGCCAGGGTCCCTCTATCGACCGAACAAATTCGAACGTTATTGTCATTATTTGCTGTTGCGTATCGATTCGCCAAGATTTGCGTCCAGCCTCCTGGAGCACTTCCCAGATCCATTGCAGAAGCTTTTAATTGTTGCAATTGACGTATAATATGCACTTCTTGCGGTGCTTCTAAGATTTCCGACATGACTTGATCCAGTTTGTAGTAGGCACGTGAGACGGGAGTATCTACAGCGACGACGTTGCCATCGATTTCCTCACCAGTGACATGGTTGGGGCTAATGTTGGAGAGTTGTTGATTTGCAAATTCGTTAAATCTACCTTCCATCATTGGCGTATCGGAAGGAATAGCACGGTCACACCAGCCCCAACATACTCGCGTTTGGTAGGTTGTATCATCTGGTAGAATGTTGCTTTTTCTTATTGATGATGGTTGCAGATCAGCATTGTCATTATCGCAACCAACAAAGGTGCATTTTGCTTGTGGTGCAATGATAATGACAAACAGACGGTGCGAGCATTTGGAAGCCGATCTCGTCATGGCAATGGGGCCTTCATACGGAACCTGAGGTGCCGGCGATGAATTACTTTCATGTTTTGCGTGAATAGCGCGTTGCAATTCGAGAGACAATAGATCCGTAAACGTTTTCGGGTAGACATCCATTCGAAGATTATGCTCATCTTTGTTGTTCAAAAGTGGAATGTTGTGTATTGGAAGTGTATCGGCAATTTTGGTCGCAAGTTGATCCATATGACTGGTTATACTATCAGTGTCACTGTTGAATTGTATTTGATGGGTCAACTTCATCGCCCAAGCAATATTTTGACGGGCCATAGGCGAAATGTTGTGAATATGACGAGCTGCATCTTCAAAGAGCACCACAAGATAGCCTCTTCGAGCGTGACTCCTGCCACTCGTTTCGGTGGTGTCTAGAATAGTCATTTTAAATGGCACATGCAAACTTTCGTTTGTTGAATCTTCAATTTCTACCCCTTCCCCTGAATTATCCAATGTAGAATCTCCGCATTTTGCGACATCATATGCGTCACTAGCAGAGATGATATGGTGAACTTGTGTCTTCCAGGGTATCTGGTGATGCAGAGGAGTGAAAAGGTAGTCCTTTACCCTGTCGGCGAAGTGCTTGTGAACCATAATTGCGATTGTATTTTGTGGGAAGGCAGAAGTGGTTGCTTGGCTAACGCCATCCTGTTTGTTTTCTTTTTCAGTCAATGTTGTCATAATAAATTAGATAAGGAGGCCTTAATTTTATGCTTGCGATACAAGAGATGGTCAGTTCGTGCTCGCGGGTCCACTGTTATTCAGTTGTAAACAAAGTAAGTTGTCATGGCAGGAAAAATGATTGGCGTTCAAAGATACTCATTTTTTCCCCCTTCACATAAAGTGCTGATCGGGTGAAAGACAGTTTTTCGCATACCTGGTAAAGAGGAACCATCGGGAATAAGGCACGTGATCAGAGAATTGCTAAGGTTACAGGTTACAAAATAATAGATATGGATACGGATAAAGGTATTACAGGCTGTACTTTGCTTACACACCCAGAAAGAGACTCGTCATAGTTAGCGAATTTTGGTTGCTTGCAGCGGCTGCTGAGACAGGTGCTGAATCTGATGTCATAATTTCAGGGGAGAGTCTCCATCGGTCTTGAAGAACAGCTGTTACTGGATCCTCCAAATTCTCTGGTGCCTTCAATATTCCACCGACCACGATAGTCCTGCTTCTCTTGCGATCTTCTTCTGAGACAGCAGAAGTAGCCAACAATTCGATATTTTGCTCTTGCATATCTCTCGGAGAGAAAACTCCTGCTAAATTCCGAACCGCGGCAGATGCCGTAGTCAACCGCACGACACTCGAATCATTGTTGTTATTATTCCCCTGCGTGCAAGATGGTCGTGGCAGTATTTTGGCTTGAACTCCGCCCGACAGTTCGACTGGTACAAATTGAAATGTGTGCTGCAAGACCAAGCACAGGAGTGGCTTGTTCATTCGGCCTGTCGTAGGTCGCAGATTGGCATCCAGGCAACACTGTAACCAGAGGGCCACAAAGATCTTGGCCAAACCTTCTCTTCGAGCTTCATCTGTAACTTTCACACCCAGAAATTGACTGCTTCCCACAAAAGCCGTGCTCCCTTTGTCTCTCGTCGTGTTGTCGTAATCAGGGGTGTTTATCATGAGTAAGAACCCAAGCTTTTCCAATTTATCATTATTACTGCCGTCGTCTTTGCATTCTCGAAACAACCACAGTTGTATTCCATTCTTACTAGGATTGCGGTTGGGATGGAGACCAACAATGATAGAATTATTATCATTATCGCTGCTGCTGTTGTTGCCGCTGCTATCGTTACTGGATGTCAAGATTCCAAGTTTCCAAAAAGCGGTCTTTCCCTTGCCCCATTTTGGTAACTTCCATCGACAAAACCCCCAGTCGGTAGGATACGTGGCTCGTTTGCCATCACTCGGCAGCAATTCAGTTTCCGCGTCGTTACTTCGTTTGCGTTTTTTGGATGTTTTGTTGGCAGCGATACTGGTAACATTTGCCGCCGATTGTCGCACTTGTTGTAACAGACTTGAATAATGATCCAGCTGTTGTTGTAGTGACTGTTCGACAGTTGCATTGAAATTATCCATAAACGTTTTCTCTTCATTGTTATTTTCGATTTCTTTCGCCAGATCGCGGCACTTTGTACTCAAAGTGGAGATTAAACGATCATAGGTTTCTTGATTGGGCATCGCATCAATATTTGTTTGTCCTTCAATAATCATTTCTGTTTCAACGAGTTCAACAGCTTCATTTAATTTCCCTTGTGACAATAAGACGGCAATGGCATGATGATAACTTCGTCGATCTCGAGCCACCTTCAAATCATCAAATCCTTGACGTAAAAACGTTAAGGTCTCTACGGACTGTCGACACTTGACCAATGCCATGAGCACAGCATTGCAGGTCAAACTTGTAACAAATGATCGTGGCATTTTCATGTAGACAATTTCTAGTGCCTCTTTCCAAGCGCGGTTGGTACCACAGGCTGCAATCGCGGCATTGTACGGAGCGGGGGTGGAAATCAATGTCGTTGTCGATAATGACGATGATGATGACGATGATGATAGTGTTAGTTGTTGTTGTTGTAGTAGATTCAAGGCAGCCTCTATTTGCTGACAACGACCACAAATGACAATGGCCAAAGATCGACAACGATCCGATCTGGGACAGTATTCTTCGACGATACGAATGGCTTGCTGATAATCTTTGGTTTTCCCACACAATTGCAAAGTAGCAAACAGTGCTTCTTCCCAATCCAACAAATTGCAACTGTTTTCATTGTTGCCATCAGGAGTAGTAGTAGTACGAAGAGAATAATAACGCAGCAATTCCACAGCCTCCGCCGGTGTCTTGCATTGTCGCTGGATTCGCAGAGAAAGAGCAGACGCTTGTTGGGCTATGGGAATATCAATGGTGTTGAGTAGTTTTTGTGCTTTGTTTGCTACGGCTGTTGATGCAGCTGCTACTGCAACTGCAACGTCCGCATCACAAGATGTCATGGTGGTACTGCGTGCAACCTTTGTACAAGTGATAATAATAGTGCTTGGACGGTGGCTCAACTTCTTGGTCACAGCAGGAACTACAAAGCTAGTCACTGTTGGAACCAGATCACTACTACTACGTATAAGAATCACCAAGAGCAGTACTAGTAGCAAGGAGTTTCTGTTTCGACTGGTCGTCTCGATTTGTTTCATATCGAGGAAGCTAAAAAATATGCAACGATCATACTACTAATCAGAAGCAGCAGTTCGGTAGGTTCTTATAATTATCTTGCTCGCTTTAATCGAATGAAATGGAATACTACTGTTGGATTCGTTTCTCTACAGAGTGTAGTGATGTGATATGTGATGAGTGAAACAAAGAAAAAATGGTTGGTGTTGTTTGAGTCAAAATAAATAATGTAATTGAAATGAATTTGCTTGTTTTAACAGTATCCACTTGTGAGCAAGTGATCGCACTTATATTTACGTGGACTGGGTACTAGTAATCTACTATTACTGAGAGTACGAGTATTTATTTTGAGTAGACTACGGTACAAGCTTCTCTTAGTAGCAGCGCTACTCTAGTTGTCTAGCTAGCAGAGGGCAAAGTATTCGTGTTGCCTGCATATTCGAGTAGTCTAGTCTACTGAGTTTTAAATATCAATAGCTGGTACGCAGTACCGTACAGAATAGAAAGCTAGCTAGCTCAGCCCTTGTAATTTGTTTCTGGTGTAGTTAGCACAATCCTAGTCGCCTATTGCCAGAGGACGATCGGTAATCTGCGCCGTTGACAGTTTTGGAGATGATGATTTTGGTAGGTGCAACAATAATCTTTATGGCATTCTTTACAAAGCAATCGAGCCGAGTGAAAGGCTTTCTGCGCTACCAGCAAGACGACAAAAATGGATCAAAGGCATTCTCTCGGTATGGACATGTACAACCTAACAAATGCAACCGGTAAAGAAAAACTGGCAAAGAAAAATGTTCGATGTTTACAATGTAAGATATCTTTCGATCGAATTTTGGCTATTGTTGTTTCCAATCATGCCCACTTCCTAAAAAAGCCCACGAGAAGATGTGCTCACTTATAGATCCATTACAGTGAAATCTTTCAAGCAAACAAACAAAAGTCAGACAACTCAAACGTTTACTCGTCGTTGTCCTCCTCCTCCTCTTCCTCCTCGTCTTCATCATCATCATCATCATCTTCCTTGCAGCTGACCGACTTGAGGGTAAATTTATCCCAGGACTCTTCCAAAGAAGATTCACCAGATACTTGCAACAGCGGCGCAAACTTGGGCAAGGCCCCTTCTTCTTCTTCCTCCTCCTCTTCTTCCTCATCACCACCCTAATAAATCACACATTACATTTGAGCAACACGGTCTATTCATCGATAGCTGTAAAGTAAACAAATCAACGCACACACAAGCGAGCTGCTTACCTCATCATCACCGCCCTCGTCTGACGCCTCAGATGCCGGGGCTTCTTCCTCGTCTTCCTCATCGGGTGCTGGTTCGTCTCCTCCAGTCTCTTCCTCGGGTTCTGGCGCGGGTTCGTCTTCTTCTTCCTCCTCGTCAGCGGGAGCCTCTTCTTCTTCTTCTGGCTCCTCCTCCTCCTCTTCATCATCGTCCGCAGCGGCCGGTTTGTTCTTATTCTTAGAAGCCATTCGAGCTTCCTTGGCGGCTTGTACGGCCTTGATGTGAAGATCAGGCTCTTTAGCTAGACCCAATTCAATCAACCACTCTTGATCGAGAGCAGGCCAAATGAACCAAGCGCCACCAACGGCAAGTGGAAAGGCCCACATGCCCAAATGTTGGGGGTTCATTTTGACCAACTGGGAGGATCCCGGCATTTTTCGAAAGGCGCTTCTAAAAAATTGAGACGCCATAATGTTCGCTTTGTTGATGAAACCAGATAATCTAACTTGTGCCCACAAATACGCGTAATATTATGTGGAATGTGGAAGAAAGGTTAACAAGAGGACAAACGAAAGTAGTTGAGATGTTGTTGCGAACCTGGAACTATTAACAATAACATAGATACTACAACTGCCGATGCGAGGACGTACGAAAGACAGACTATGACGTCATAACACAATTTTTTCTAGAGTAAGGGTTAAATTCACATAACAGGACTACGTAGTACTGTGCCTCGTGGGGTTTGAATGAAAAAACTACTCTACCTGGTACTGTACTTCGCGGAATCAACAAAGGACCACATCGCATTATTTGCTTGCGAATTCTTCTCTCTCGCGTTCTAACGCAATATTAGGATAAACAAGCGGGAAAACCAGATTTTCAAGACTTTGAAACCACTCTGCGATTGTGTGGATACTACGAGAGGAAAAGCTTTTGTTTGTCTATGGTCTATGGCCAGGAGATGGCCCCAAAGTCCCTCCTATGTTATTTTACGAGATTATAATCGATTTCTATTCTTACTATCTTTGGTGAAGCCCATCTACTGAATGTTAGACGGACGGCCTGTTCTGTGTACGGCTATCAATAAGACGACATGATCTTCTGCAAAACTGCCAGAAGAAAAACCAAGGCAATGGCGAAACTGCTGTCAGACGTCACTCCTTTTTCTCTTTTAAAATTGGAACAAGCAAGTGGCTTCCCTCCTTTCCCTTCAAAATGATCCGCTGCTTGGACAACTTATGCTCCACAGCCAGGTGGAAGGAATCACTCGTATTGAAGTGCCGACCGTACTTGGGAAAGGCAGCCGAACAAATTTGTATGCGCATTCGATCACCTGCAGCGAATCGATTCAAAACCGGGGATAGTTCAATCGCAATCCTTGATTCTACGTTTGGTTCGAGATCAAATCGACGAATAATTCCATCGGCAATATTCTCGCTAACGCCGTCAGGTGTTACATGGCATGCTCTTGCAACGTAGTCTGTACCCTCCACATTCGACACGACATGCAGGACAGCCTTGATTTGACCGGCGATGGTAGTTGGCTCTGCAAAAGGCTTTGATGTGAACGCTAGTACGTCGTCCCTGTTTTCCACTTTATTCTGAGCCATCCGACCACAATTTACAGGATTGAATGTGCTTCCACCAATCTGAGGGGTTGGATCTGTAGGATCATAAACGTATTCGACTTCACTCTCCTCAATTTCAAGTTGTTCATACTCAGGTACATGCTTTAATGTCAACGCATTTTTCTCTCCGACGGCCAGCGCATACCGTTGAGTAGAAATGTTTGTTGGTGGCCAAGTATCGAATTGACGCCATCCGTTTTCGTGTCCCAGCTCAAAAGCTTCGACTGGCGGCAGTTTCTTGGCACATGGATCATTCAAAAGATGAAGATCGAAAAAGTCAAACAAAGATCGAAACAGTTTGGGCTGCATGGCAAACACACACCAGTGGGTAAATGGTCCCACCACGAGTCGACAATCATTGGACAATTGTCTCAAATCTTGATAATCAAAAAGCTGTTCGGCGCAAAAGAAATCGTACCAGCCACCCAATAGCAAGACGGGTGGGACCTTATCTTTATCCAATTGAGAGAAATCGACAAACTTTTTCTTGCCCTCCCAAAAGTCTTCGGTTCCCAGTGGGTTGGAAAAGCCATCATGAAACCATTCCAGAGGTTCGGAGAGGTCGGGACACAAGAATTTGGTGTCGACTTCTTTTAGAGGTGCATGCATGTAGGCATCTCGCAAGCTTTTTCCAGTTCCTCGAAAAAAGGTAAATATGGCTTCTAACATTCCGTAGGGTTTGTTCATGAGATGGATGACCAAATAACTCCAGCGAAATAATAGTTCGACATGTGCAGCACCAGCTGTATTGTTGTGACGACCACCCACAAACATGACGTGATGCAAATCAGTCGCGGCCAGAATGGGCGCGACTGCCTTGAGAGCAGGAACTTGTTCTCTCATGGCTGCCCACGATGCGAGCCCTAGGTAGCTAACGCCGGTGATGCCTACCTTTCCATTGCACCAAGGTTGTTGAGCCAGCCACTCGATCGTAGCTGCTCCATCTTGAGCTTCGTGCAACATGGGGAAAAAATCTCCCGTGGAACCAAACCGTCCTCTCGTATCTTGTGCGACAAAATGATAGCCTCGTTCGGCAAATCGAGCACCCCAGGGTGCCAAGGAGCCTCGATCGTAGGGCGTACGTACCAGTACGACCGGTCGAGGAGAATCATCGTACTCGTATTGACATTTGCTGTTGTTGTCGTTGTTATTATTTTCGCCGTTCTTAGCGACGAGAGGAGAATACAAGGTTGCCGATGTAACTTCCCCGTCCCGAAGAGGAATGGAAAGGTGCCGACCACTACCTTGTTGAGGTCGTTGATAGGAAGAAATGCGATATTCGGGCGGTCGGATGCCCAAGATTTTGGCCTCCATATTACGAATGGTTTCATGAATCTTGTCAATCAGCGAGCCAAAAATAGGATCATTTTGTCCTTTCCCTCCCGTAGTTATCAGTAGGGACAATATCTGGAGTGGTCCCGAACGAAGTAAAACCAAGAAGATTTGGCAGCATCGAAGTCTATGAATGTCTAGGTAACGTCGAACATAGTTTTTGTTAGGAGAAGAAGAAGGCGTTGGTTTCGCTGTCTTGTACAAGGGCCGGAGAAAGTAAAGGTGAAGTAACAAAGCATATAACAATGATTGTACAACAAGGACCAAGCCCAGCCACACGAGCGACAGTCGTATGCTACCACTACCGTCGAAAGAAGAATCGGTAAGGGCTGGCAAAATTTGTTTTAGGACAAGAAACGAGGGTCCGAACAGAGCCAATAGTGGAGGCAAACACAAGACAACCAAAAGAATGGTTATTAGGAGCGCCTTGCTTAAAGACTCCAGAAAAGATGGCTGTGGCGGAGGTGACGGTAGAGAAGAAGGCTTCATGGGGTGATACGGTTTTGTACTGATTGGATTGTATTGGTGGCGGAGAGCGAGTGCGTGTAATTATTATTTATTCTGTGGAGGATGACAAAGGATATCAGCGGATCTTAACATCATTATTAACTGGTTCTCTGGAGACTTAAGGTCGGGGTTTCCCTTCTTCCGGTGATTTTCGGAGGAATGAGTGTGTTTGAATTATTTCGATGCGACCATAAAAAATAATAATACTACTACTACTAGGTCTACAGTAGTAGGTCTAGTAGTCTACTAGTAGTAAGGTTCAACACGACTAACGCCTCAATAAGAGAGTTGCCAAGCACGTACGTACAACAAACCTTCCGTTTGAATTTACTCGTACCCCCACAAAAAAGATAATAAAACATCAGCGCACTACCATTCCCACAAAATAGAAAATAAACTACTACAAGTATGAAAAGAAGAAATTCTACTACAATGATGATGTCCTGCTCAAGGAATAACATCGACGACGACGACGACGAAGAGGATACCTACAGTACTTCCTTGTACGCTCGACGTAATTCTCTCATGGTGGCCAATCCTACCGTTCCTTGCATCGCTCCTACTCCTACTACCCAGTGTGATCGTCAAAGGTGTCGTCATCATCGTCGCCGTCATTCCATGTCGACTGCGGAAGAGAGACAAAGTGTCACCGCCAAACAACGAATGCAGGTCTTATTTCATATTCGAGGCACAGCAGAGGCGAGGACAACACGAGAGAGTATTACTACAAAGCAACAGCAGCAGAAGAAGAGACAACCGGCAAGTCAATATACGTACTACCAAGAACCAGCCGAGTGCGACAATCGACGCAATCCCATTCAGTCCATGTTCCACAATATCCGTCGTCGTGTTCGTCATTCCAATAGTGCCCGTCAAACGGCCAAAAATGAATTGTGTGTGTCGGCAGCCCTGGCACGAGGAATGTTGGATTTTCAGTAGTAGCGAAAACTAAGTTTTTTAAAAATGAGTACACTACTTCCCCTGTTTAATATTAATTATCTCCCTTTCTATGTTGGATTGCAATGGTCGCCTCCAGATTTCGATAGTAGTTCTAGGCGGTCACTGCCTGTATTGCACCCTTGTTCCTGTTGTAAGATCCAGCCTCGAGCAATTTCTTCAATTCTGCTTGAAGCCTTTCGGCTTGACAGGGAAATGGTTTGAGCATAAAGGCATCTGCTCCACATTCTAGGAATTCATCCTTCATATCATTGGCACTTAGACCACATACAGTCGACGTGACGCCTTTTTGTCGAAGGGCTCTAACTGTTTCAGAACCCAGCATTTGCTTTTCCACGCTTGCCATGTACTGATCGAGAAAAATCAGGTCGTACATGTTAGTCTCCGTCATGGTAAGAGCTGTTTCGCCATTGGATGCCTCATCAATACGCCAGTTAGGAGCGGCTTTCTTCAGGGTCCTCTTGAACAACTTTCGTAGGATAAAGTCATCATCGACAAACAACACGGACGCGTATGCGGGTAGCAGTGGTTGATCACTGGTATCTACAGCCAGGTTCTCGAAAAAATTGGGGACCGCCCAATCTTTTGACAAGCTTTCATCATTATCGACACCAGTGCAAATCGACACAACAGATGTATTCATACTCCCCCTACGACTATCGCCGTACTGCGATCGGTCAGGTGGACGATGGAGGTCCAAAACAAAGCGTGTACCGGGACACTCCGAACTAAGTCCACTGTTGTAAGTGGCATCATAGTGCAGATCTGCCACCATGAGCTCACTCAAATTCTTGCAGACATGCAGGCCCAGTCCAGTTCCCTGTGCAAGTAAATCGAAACTCTCCTGGAACTTGTCAAACAAATGCTCTTGTTGTTCCGGGCGGATGCCTGGACCTGAATCCTCCACAAACAGCCGCACACTGCTGTCAAACTCTGTCACTTCAGCGCGAAGCCGAATGAAGCCTTTCGTCACAAACTTGGTGGAGTTAATGGCAAGATTAAGAATGATCTGCTTGACGCGCAATCGATCCACAACGACAACCAATTGTTCTGGACATTCAATCAGAATCTTGGCTTTGTCCTGCTTTACACACAGGATTGCTTTAACAGGTTCAAAGATGTCTTTCAATACATCGGTTGGTGCCTCTTCCAGTTTCATCTTTTTGCTAGCGGTCCGATGGATATCTAGCATGTCGAGCTACACAGTTGCAGATACAAAAAAAGGATTAAAAAGTAGCGCGAAAGCAAGGATCTTTTCGAGAGACGCTGCAAATTGGAAAGAATACATGTGCTTACCAGAAGTGTATTAATGTACTGAAGCGATAAATCAATGATTTCAACATCGTTGAGCAGCGCTTGGCGCGTCTCTGCTTCGTTGACCTGCTCCTTTGCTGTGCTTTTCACAAAACTCACGGCAGCAATTGCAGAGGAAAGAGGGTTCCTTAAAAAGTAGAACAACCAACGTATCAATGTGAGAACAAGAAAAGAATTTGCACAAAAATGCGGGCATTTGCGACTCCACTCACCTGACTTCATGTGCAATAAAATCGTTCAAATGCATTTCACGCTTTGCTTGTAGTAGTGCGAGCTCGGCTTTTTCTTCTTCGCCGCGAGACCTGATTTCCGAGATTTTGGCAGCTCTTGCGAGATTTGCGCGAAAGGCAAATGCCAGGACAAAACAACCAACAATAATGACCACACCACCAAGAACGACAAACGCAATATCTTTTTTTGGTTGGGCCTCCTGGACAATGATACGCCAGGTATGATCCGCGGCTTGGATAGTAGTGGAATAACAATGGCTGGCTGATGGAATAGCGTTAATGGAAACGTCAACCATGACTTGAGTCTTTTGGTTTTGATGCTTTTCCTGTTCGCGGTCAAATATTTGTGAAGCTGCTAAAAAGATAGGCTGTCCGTTGTTGGTCTTGGTTCGTTTGGGGGTCTCGTCGTAAATGAAGACTTTGCTCTTCTGACTTAAAGTAGCCCTGGCGGCTTCCTCGATCAAATCAGGGACTCGAATGACAAGCTTAGCGATGGCGGGAGATGCTGCAAGGTCGCCCGGCAGAGTCGTCAGAAAACCCGGATGAAGGAGTTCAACGCCATAGACACCAGGTCGATTATCTTGAAAGAGCCTCACTCGAGGGCCAATTACAGGTTGAGATGTCTTTAACGCCGTGTCAATCTCGTTCTTTCGGTAGTAGTACAAATCCAGATCCACGGCCGCCTCGTTTTTTTCTAGTGGTTCCATGTAGTGAATAGGGAAATAAAACGGGCGTCTTGGGGACGGTACTAGTTCTTTCACTGTCGCATTTGGATACGTAATATAGTCTCGAATTCCCATGTACTTAAAATCTGGATTACGTGCTCTCATAAAGTCACGAGACTCATTTTCGAGCTTGTCCCGGAGTTCATCTGTAATCTTGGAAATATATTGTATGGCAATCATTTTTTTTCCGGTAGAATTGATGTGCTGGAAAAGGTGCTGGAACTTATTGCGTGAGCAAAAGCCTTGCTTCATGGAGATGGTATGAACTTCTTGTTCTTGACTTGCGATAATAGAAGCATTGGTGAGGCCTTCGATGATATGCTCCTCTACATCGTAAGGGTTGAAGTGACAAGATTCGTGAATCCAAAGTGCAAAGGTCTCGTATCCCGCCCAAGAGTGCTCTATACCGATTACAAATTGAGATGCTTCATGGAAAAAATCTTCCCGGCTCTGCTTGTTGACAGCATTAATTCCTACCATGAGGATCGAGGCGCCAGCAAATGCTCCAAACAGTAGAACGGCAAGGGTAAATGCCAATTTGAAGAGGTGGGAGCGAGATGTACTGGTCTGACCACTTACTAGTTTGGAGTCGCCAGACTTGGAACTCTGCCCCAGTGACACTAAGATTTTTCCTTTTTCAACATCTAACATGTGTAATTCGTTAGGATCAACTTCTTCGGAGGCTGTCATCCCGATTGATGGGCATTCATCGTTGACAAGCATCATTTTTTAATAGGTCGTTTGCGTCAAGTCAACTTGAGCTATAAATTCTATAAATAGTACTACAGTAATAGTACTAGTACTTCAATTTTTTCGGGGTCGTTTTTATAATTTATCTCTACTGGTTGGTACGTACCCTGGTACGTATCCTGTTAAAATTTACGGAGGAACGTGGATTGAAGAAGTCGGGGGATTATTGTGCACATGTCAGGCGGGCTTCTTTTTCATTAAAGTGTTCTGGTTGCCGTATCAGCTGGTGCTACTCTAGTAGTAGTAATAGTTACCTGGTACTAGATCCTACTATCACCAGTCAATAGCGGTACTAGTAGTAGTAGTACTGTACTAGTACTACTGCACTACCTGGTACCTGGTACAGTACTAGCTAGTACCTGGTTGGTTATAATTCAATGATTGCGAATTGAAAACGTATCTACCGGTTCCGTACGTTCTTTCTTGAATTTATGTGGCACCACTAACACTCGGAGTGCTAATAAGGGTACTACTACTATGACATCCAGTTTTTTTTACGGGTACTACCAGTCAATCAAAGAATACCTAGTACCGGTACCTGGTAAATAATGTTCGCGGCAACCACAACATGAGGATACGTACGGTACTACCGGTACTACTAGTACTTGAACCAGTACTACAAGTACTACGTACTGGTACTACTACACGCAAGTATCTACAGCTACTTAGTTGGTACTAGTAGTCTAGCAGGTTCCACAGTACCTGGTGCCAGGTACCTTCTAGACTAGTAGTAACTAGTAGTACATAGAGCATAGAGTAACTTCTACAACGAAGTCCTCTCTCCGTTCCTCCTGTTTGTATGCAGGTATGTTCGCAGTATTGCAGCAGATTCAGAGACAAGACTCTCATAGTTATTGTAGCTTTTTATCTATTTCATCGGCAACTCACGACCGGTTCGGTTTCCTTCATAGGAATTGTTAGGATTATTGATGAAGTTGAACTCTGTTGTGCGTTTCATTCCTCGTTTCGGGGAGTTCAGAGCCATGTTCGTTTCTTTCGTTTTGCATTTTGCCTCCAAAAAGTAGCTAGCTTCTGAAACAAAGGCGAGCGTCATTGCACACCTCGTCAGACACTGCGCTATGATTGCCGTTGGATAATGTTTTCCTGCAGCATATCAAGCAAATGCTGTGATACTCCCGCCATGGCCTTTGCAAGCTTTTTCATTGTTACTTTTTTAAAACAAACAGACATAACCATCTATAGCACTAGTTGACTTTTGAAGGATCTGCGTCATATACTTTTCTTCTTGAGCTCTGGTTTGTGGTTCTTGCCACGCAAAATTAGTTTGAAACAAGCCACTTTGTTTGCGCTCCGTGAGATTTTGAAACAAGCCACTTTATTATTCGCACTCCGCGAGAGACTGACTGAAAGCTTCATTTTTCGTGTATCTTCATTGAGAGAATTGCGAATTGAAATTTCTTTAAATGGTTCTTCAGCTTATTGAGACGTCGTCTGAGGCCGAGCTCGTTAACCAGCGCTTGCAGTGGGAGAAAGTCGATCACAACGTGGGTAGATACGTAGGTGAACATGGCAAAAACTAGCTGCTCACGCAAAGAGCATGGCTACCACATTAGTTGTCCTCTTACTTTATTGACTTGCATATGAATAGTAGGCGCCCGTGGGATGCTGCGGCCACTGCTTATAGATCGGGTCGGATTCTTCAAGGGTTGGATGAAGCTGGCCTGTTACGGAACAAAAATACTACTCTGTATTACAGTAGCTACTCGCTCGAGTAGCTAGTAGTACAGTAGGTCTCTACTACTACTACTACTAGTAGCTAGTAGTCCACCACTCCAAAAAATACGAATGATTAAAAAGAGTCTTAAAACTAAGGATTTCGTCGGTACCTGGGTACTGGGAGGTTCTACACGACTCGATGTGCATCATCATCAGTAGCTATTTTGTACTCATCATAGCTACTACTCTACTAGTAGCTCTACTAGTAGTAGTAGTAGTCTACTAGTACTAGTAGTAGCGTTGTCTACCTCGTAGTACAGTACTACCAGGGTAGCTAGTACTGTAGTTACCTGGTACCAGGTACTGGTAGCTCGTCTACTAGCTACTACTACTAGTAGTATGTGGCGTTGAAAACGCTACGGGATTGACACGGCACTCCGACGACGAATTTTTCAGCGGAAGCTTGCAGCCTGTGATGAACAATGAATATTACTCCCCGGAGTATGTAGCGGCCACAATTCACAGGTCACCATAACCAAGACTTCCTCTCATTTTCTGCAAACCATGTCAACGAAAGACGATTGTTCCGAGACCAGCCCTGGTGCTCCAGAGGCGGGTACTACTAAGGAAGAAGAGGCTGATAGTAGCGTTGGATCAACTTCCGTATTACCTTCACCAGGTACAATAGCACAAGAACCCGAGGAAACAGAGAATCCGCTACCAGAGAAAGTAGTGATGATGGACGAATTATCGTTTGTAGAAGCAATGGATGACTCTAGCGCTATAGATTCCAATGAAGAGAGCAAGCGCAATGATTCCTCCGTAGCCGCACAGTGGAAGAAGGCCCGGTGTGCCGCTACAGGTGGTCTGGTAACTGCATTGGGATTGGTCTTGATTCCAGCTCCGCTCCCCGTTGGTGCCATTGTGACGGCCTACGGAGTCTCTATCTTGGCACAGGAGTTTGAAGGAGTCAAAGAAGTATACGACAATACCAAAAAGTCACTGGAAGGTTCCCTAGAAAACTTGGCCGATTCGTTGCACGATAAGGACAGCGAGGAGGATGGAGTAGCACAGGAGGACAAAGAGAAAAAGCTATCTGTTCAGTGTAATAAAGTCGAATGTCGTTCAGAGGGGGAGGCCCAAGCCAATGAAACAACAGAGGCTAAGGCTGCTGTGAAGGAAGGTTCGACGGAAAAAGATACTACATCAGCTGAAACAACACCAATTTCCGAAGCAACACCAAACAACAATGACGACAGACACGAGTTGCAAGACACTCTTGGCCGCCAGGAGCAAACCTTCATGGAAGGAGCTGGCAAGGCATGGAAGCTGCATACACGCAATGTCAAACAGGTAACTCGCCGATTTATAAACAGTCAGGTTCTCCCAGCGTTGCGAAAAGACTCGAAGATGGAAGCAAGTACTTCTTCAGTCAGTTGCGAAGCTACGGAAACGGCCTCGATTATAGGCAATAGTAACGAGAACGACATAAATGTCCCTGATTCGACGACGAGTATTACTTCTTCTTCTGAGTCCTCGACAGATGACAGCGATGAGTATCTTCAAGACAATGGTGTGGTCATTGCTCCTGAAGCAGTTGCAGCCAGCTAACGCACCACGACCCACACCCGCTACCGAATTTCTCTCAATTTTTCCCGTTCAGCAACTCATGCCGGACAACAGAACCATTCATATAATCACAATAATGATAAATGAACAACAGAATAGACTTCTTGCTTTTAAAATAATAATATCAATAGCAATTAGCAATTGATCGAAGAATGGTCGAAAGCCAGACTGCCCAGTATCCTTCCACGTGTCTCTCTTCTTCACTCAAGGTATTACTACTAGCTACTACGTAGTAGGGTCTAGTACTACTAGTAGTCTCTCTAGCTCTAGTAGTAGCTCCATGTATTTTTTGCACAAAACCAATGCGGTGCACATCCTCCCCGAAGCCCGACGATAGATATCTCCATGATTAATACAGTATTTTTTATTTTTACTTGATGCCCCGGCTGCATCCGCCATCAGCTTAATCTACCAGAGAGAAACAAAAGCAAAAGTAGCAGGATGAAGTCAGCATTATTCGTCCCGTCGACTCTGTTGTTGTGGGTAGGTCTGCATGTAATGATCTTGTCCTTTTCTTGGACGGCATCTGTAGTAGTGGCAGTACATGCCAACTCGGTGGACCCTGCCGTTGATTCATATCATTTTCATCACCAGCAACCTACCTCACGTCAACCGTACACGAGTTCAAATCAGGCTGCTACTGTACTGCAAGTGCCACGGGGTGGAGCTTGGTATTTTGGTAAAAAGACGGCAGCTCGCAAATACCGTGAACTCTTGGAGGAGCAAGTGAAAACGTTGGACAAGCAGCTGCGCCAATCACAAGATGAACTCGCCTTATTGCGTCGCCAGCTCAAAACATCCCAGAGTCTCTTGCATCGTAATCGAGTTCCTTCCAAGAGCAGCAGCGATGTACAAACTGCCAAACTGCAAGCCCTGGCGGAAAATCATGATTTGAAAAATCGCATCCAATCCTTAACCAGAGAAGTAGATGCCTTGTCCAAGATGAGAGACGATTTACAGACCATTATTGACAATCAGCACAAGAAAATGGTAGAATTGGAAGAACGAATGAAGCAGCAGGCAACCGAATCATCGGCATTGACGGCGAGGCACGAAAAGGCCATGGAACAGCTCAAGCGAGATATTGAAAGCAAGTACCAAAAGCAATTGGCAGATTTGACCGCTTTAATGAACAAACGCGTCCAAGAGGCCCAGGAAAGTGCCCGACAACAGGCCCTCAAGGAAGTATCGTTTAAGGTACAGCAAGCAACAGCGGCCGAGCGAGCAAGGGGCGAAAAATTGTTGGACGACGAACGAAAGAAATCCGAGGCGGCCGTCGAACGAGAAAAGGTCAAAATGAGAAAACTGGCCAAAGCTTTGTTTGAGCGGGAAAAGAAATTGAATACCCTCGACAAGGATCTGACAGATTCTAGTACTATCAAGGCGTCAGCATCGCCCATGGCTTCCGGAAAGACCAGCGGTACCTACAAGGTTGATACCATACGCAAGTATTGATGAATTTTAGATCATCTTGTTGCTATAAAGAGATACACGTGTACATTGTTTGTGCCTTTGAATATTCTTTGCGAACAAGGCTGTCAAGCATTCGTCGTTACCGTCATGATTTTTATTTATTTATTGGTACTGTACATAGTACGTAGTACGTAGTATTGAAAGCTGGATAACACCTGCAATCCTTGCATTTAGACAGCAAATGGACAGCTTACTTGTGCTGTCACCAGGTTGTTAGAGGCCTATTATTATTTCTACTTGGTCGATCATAGGTGTTCATAGTATCAAGGCAAAGCTAGCAACCGAGAGAATCGACTGATGACAAATTCTCGGGAAGAGACTTAAAAAAAATTAAAATGAACCATAGTCTCTCGCTAAGCCCAAACCTTAATAAACAGTAGAGTAGCATTATTAGCTACTGGTACTGTACCTGATATCGGACGACGGACGACGATGACAGAGTGCAAAACAGTCCAGGGGGACTGTCAGCCCTATTCCTCCAAAACGGAGGATAGTCTAGATAACTCTTACTTAGCATGGTTCCTAGGTGTCCATGGCCCACTGGTTAAGGATTGATATCCTTTAATTAACC
>Ga0100402_1001501_pt1 | contig 26961 bp, 20 predicted proteins | sample CryGeyme20150102_FD_80419 | JGI IMG/M metagenome (GOLD analysis project Ga0100402, IMG submission 80419) | Groundwater microbial communities from Crystal Geyser aquifers in Utah, USA - Crystal Geyser metaG 2015-0102 | ecosystem: Environmental > Aquatic > Deep subsurface > Groundwater | place...
TATTGATTTATTTGCAAATGATATTGGTTTAATTGCAATTAGTGAAAATGAGAACCTAATCGGTTACAATATCATGATTGGTGGCGGTTTAGGAATGACTTTTGGAATGGACAAAACCTATCCTAGGCTTGGTGATTCAATTGGTTTTGTAAAAAAAGAGTTTGTTATCGATGTCTGCGAAAAAATATTAACTATTCAACGTGATTGGGGAAATCGAGAAGATCGTAAATTTTCAAGGTTAAAATACACGATAGATAAATTTGGTTTAGATGTTTTTCTTACTGAATTAAAACTTCGCTGTAGTTATGAAATTGAAAATGAAAAACCATTTCACTTTGAATCAAATGGCGATGAATTTGGATGGACTACTAATAATGATGGAACATTTAATTTTACACTATTTGTTGAAGGTGGTCGAGTTAAAGACTCAGAAAATAATTTACTAAAAACAGCCCTTCGAGAAATCGCAGAGATTCATGATGGTGATTTTAGGCTAACAGGAAATCAAAACATCATTATTACAAAAGTTTCATCATCGCAAAAAAATAGCATTATTGAAATATTACAAAAGTATGAATTGGTAACAGATTTTAGTTCTATTTCGGGTTTACGCTTAAACTCCTTAGCCTGCGTTGCTTTAAATACCTGTTCTCTCGCATTTGCAGAAGCTGAGCGTTATTTACCAAAACTGATTGATAAAATCGACTTGGTTTTAAAAGAATTCAAACTAGAAAAAGAACCCATAATTATACGAATGACTGGCTGTCCAAATGGATGTGCAAGACCTTATTTAGGAGAAATTGGACTAATTGGACGTTCATTGGGAAAATACAATCTTTATTTAGGAGCTTCACACAGTGGCGATAGAATGAATAAATTGTACAAAGAATTACTTGATGAAGATCAAATAATAGCTACTTTACAGCCGATTTTTGAAGACTACTCTAATAACCGTTTACCTAATGAGTATTTTGGAGACTTTACGATTCGGAAGAACTATGTAAAAGCCACTACTCATGGACTAAATTTTCATGACTAATTAAATTAAACAATACATGTCTGGAAACAACCTTTACCCCATCTTTTTGAAATTAGAAACTCTCCAAGTAATCATTATTGGTGCTGGAAACGTTTGTTTGGAGAAAATGGAATCTATTTTATCAAATTCTCCACATACTTCAATTACCATAATAGGAAAAATTATAAATGACAAAGTTGCCGAACTAGCATCCAATTTTGAAAACGTCACAATAATCAAAAAAGAATATCAAAAAGAGGATTTAAATGGAAAACAACTCGTTATAGCATGTACCGATGATGTTGCAATTAATAAACAAGTAAAAATTGATGGTTCATCACTTAGACTCTTGGTAAACGTTGCAGATACACCCAATTTATGTGATTTTTATTTATCATCAATAGTTAAAAAAGGTGATTTGAAAATTGCGATTTCTACAAATGGGAAATCACCAACAATTGCTAAACGTATAAAAGAAACGTTAAATGAAATTCTCCCAGATTCTATTGATGAAATATTACAGAGAATGCCAATTATCCGCTCCTATTTAAAAAATGATTTCTCATTTAAAGTAAAAAAACTTAATGAGTTAACTCAGGTACTTTCAGTAGCTCCAAAAGAACTTGAAAAGACTTTAAATATTGATTAAGAATAATTCAAGTTTCATCAAAAACACTGCAAAGTTATCTTTTTGTGTTATATAACACTAACGAAAAGTGATTCCAATAATTTCTGGACATTAGAGCGACTGAGTGATCTCTTAAGTGTGGTAATTAAACACTTTAGACATCTAGAATTCAATAAATTACTCAAATACCAAATTTTTAAAACGATTCCTTATAAACTTGTTTTTCCATTTATACCTATCTTTGACCCACAAAATAATCAATATAAGCATACAAAAGATTTATCATGGGCCGCATATTTGAAACCCGAAAAGCCACAATGTTTGCACGTTGGGACAAAATGGCAAAAGCATTTACACGTGTTGGAAAAGAAATCGTAATTGCAGTAAAATCCGGCGGTCCTGATCCTGCAAGTAATGCAACTCTGCGACGTGCAATTCAAAATGCAAAAAGTGTAAACATGCCTAAAGATCGCGTTGATGCTGCTATTAAGCGCGCAATGGGAAAAGACATGGAAGATTATTCTGAGATTTTGTATGAAGGTTATGGACCTCATGGAGTCCCTATTTTAGTAGAAGCAGCAACAGATAATCCGACAAGAACAGTTGGAAATTTAAGACCAGCTTTCTCAAAACTTGGTGGAAATTTGGGCAACTCTGGAAGTGTGAGTTTTCAATTTACCAAAAAAGGCGTTTTCAAACTTAAATTCGAAGATGTCGCAGATCCCGACGATTTAGAATTAGAGCTTATTGACGCAGGTTTAGATGATATGGGTGAATCTGTCGAAGAAAATGGAGACAAAGTTTGGGTTCTTCATTGTGAATTTAACGATTTTGGAAATCTTCAAAAAGCCTTGGAAGACAAAGGCATAGAAACAATTAGTTCAGAAATGGAATGGATTCCTCAAACACTAGTTTCTTTAAGCGAAGAACATACAGAAGAAGTTTTAAAATTAGTTGACAAATTGGAACAAGATGAAGATGTTCAAAAGGTTTTTCATAATCTTCAATAAATTTTTAGATTTAAATCTAAGTGATTCTCATCACTAAAATTAAGGACGTTGAATTATTTTCAACGTCCTTTTTTATGATTATAGTCAACTTTAACAGCTGAATTACATTAATGATTTTCGATTAAATTAAAGCAACTATTTAAAGATTTGATATTTAATAACTTAACATCATTTTTTTGCTTTAATCAAATACAATACAGTTTTATTGATTTTGTTTAGCTTATTTAATCAATGTAATATTTATTGTTTGAACTGAATTATTCGCATGAATTCTTACAAAATATTTTCCACTGCTTAAGTTATTAGCGTTTAATTCAAAATTATGCTTTCCAGCAGATTTCATCTCATTTGAAATGTTCGCAATTGATTTTCCCGTCAAATCAAAAACATCAATTTTAACAAATGCAGTATTTTTTAATTCAAAAGAGATTTTTGTTGTTGGGTTGAATGGATTTGGAAAAGCTTTTAACAGGCTGATTTCATTAGGAATTAAATCAGCATTATTTAGATTTTCAATCGAAGTTAAATCATTATAGAATACACTCACTCTTAGATTCACAAAAAACCCATTTCCAAAGTCAAAGGTTCTATTAATTTCATTCACATTTCCTGTGGAATTATATGTAAAATAATCAGTACTGAACTTAATCATATCGCCCTCCTCATCCATAACATATAATGTTGCACTTTCAGGTTGAAGATTCGAATTGTAACTAACATCAATAGTTGACATTGTTTCAGGTTCTTCGCCTTCAAATGTCTCACTAATTATTTTACTTTTTAGAAGTTTACCTGTTTGCTCATCATATTGATTTATTTTGGATTGTTTTGCAATAATTTGCCAATTTTCACCATCATAGTATTCTTCACTTAACTCAGGCATCAAGCTAGCAAAACTGCTAATTCCCCATAATTCGATTAAATCTAATGATTCTGAAATTATAGTAACCAATTCGTTTATACTTGTGCTTTTATAAGTAATTCTATGCACAGGAAGCCATGAATCGGCAACCGGAACGTACTCTATTTCAACTACATCTCCATTAACTTCTAGAAGTTCAGTTCTAGTTGATTTTTCCCATAAATTATTTTCAAATTCATACTCAATTGAGGATTCTAATTTATTAAAATCGTCATAATAGAAATCAGTTTTAGTTTTATTTACCCACTCTCCTTCAGAATATAATTGCTCAACAGTAGTTTGTAACAAATTAATAGTAGAGTTAGGATCAACTGAATAAGTATTAATTTTTCGTTCAGTAGCCTCGAAAGAATCACCTAAGTTTTCACTAATTTGAATAATCTCTTCATTATTTTCATTTATGATGATCGATTCCCAATTTAGCATCCAGCTTCCATAATTTTCATCCCAAGAATACTGGAAACGCGATACCTTTTCATCTTCATTATATTCATAAACCATTTTTTGTTCTGGAATCCACTCGTTCAAAACCTTTGCTTCAAATAAAGCATAATCTAATTTTGAATTAATCAGTTTCTTCTGAACATTTAGCGTCGTATTTAGATTTAATTTGAGAGAATGCTTTAAAAGCGGAAAATTTTCTAAAAGTTTTGCTTGAATAGTTGAATTCTCTTTTAATTGTGATATTGATTTCACATTTGTTGAATGAGCTTTTTTCGCTATAACATTAGTGTAAGTCACTATTAATATTAATAATAGTGCGTAGTGTTTCTTAAACATACGATTTGTGTTTTTATGCTGGTTGATTGTTTTTGTATTGCCCCAATTATCAGCGTCTGTTCCACATCCGTTTATGATGTCCGCGAAATGGTTTTATCGCGAGCGTACTACGAAAATAAAAAAATGAGTTTCAAAAAAAATATATTTTCTTTCACTTGTTTTGCTCACATCACTCGATTTTAATTCAAAAAACTAAATACCGAACTAATTAGAATTAAGTGCTTTTTTTGATTATTACTTTCGCATACAGACAATAAACTTATAGAATCGCATTTAATTCCAACTCTTTGTGAAATAATCTTAGAGTTTTATCTGACAAAACTCGTTATTTAGCTAATTTAATTAATTTAAAAAGATATTCGATAATATTGGTAGAATTACTCGTATTTATTTATATTAGACCAAAGTTTGAATTTGAGATTAGCTTATTTATACAACCTGTTTTCTTTCATAGTTCAATCACAAAAATCAACATCAATTTTTGTACGAAGAGAATTAATCAGCTTGATATAAGCTTTTTTTAGAATATACCTTTAACACAATTAATAAAAATACTATGTCAACAATACGTCTTGGCGATACTGCGCCAAATTTTACTGCTCAATCAACCGAAGGAACTATCGATTTTCATAATTGGCTTGGAGAAAGTTGGGGGATTTTATTTTCTCATCCAGCTGATTACACTCCTGTTTGTACAACTGAACTAGGAACAGTATCAAAGTATAAAGCTGAATTTGAAAAACGGAATGTAAAAGTTGTAGCTCTAAGTGTTGATGGTTTAGCTTCTCACCATGAGTGGATTAAAGACATAAATGAAACACAACACACAACAGTTAACTTTCCAATAATTGCTGATGAAGACAAAAAAGTGTCTGAATTGTATGATATGATTCATCCAAATGCTAGTGAAAAAGCGACTGTTCGTTCAGTTTTTGTAATTGGCCCTGATAAGAAAATCAAACTTACTATCACCTACCCTGCTTCAACAGGAAGAAATTTTGACGAACTTTTAAGAGTAATTGATTCCTTGCAATTGACTGCATATCACAAAGTTGCAACTCCAGCAAATTGGAAAAATGGTGACGATGTTGTAATTGTTCCTGCAGTTAAAAATGAAGATATTGCTGCATTATTTCCAAAAGGTCATACTGAGGTGAAACCCTATTTAAGAACAACACCTCAACCAAATATTTAATTTACGTTTAGCAAAAAACACAAAATACCTAAAGCCTCTTGTTTGATTAACTTGAGGCTTTTTATTTTTCCAGATTTCGATTTTTGTTTGATTAATACTCACTAATCTATTAATCAGAGATTTCAATATTGGCCCAATTAAACGGTCATATTGTAGGTTTACAATCTTTCAGATCACAGATTATATCACGGAAATTTTTTTTTAGAGTAAGCTCAATAATCATTTTTTAAACAAACTTTTTGAAATTTAACACTTCAAATTTTATTCCACATCTAAAGTCTTTTTTCGGCTTTCACTCTTTAAAGTCAGGTTCAATCATCAATGAATTTGCTGAAATACACTTTTTTTTGTAAGCTCAAAATATTGGTTTAATACAAATCACTTATTAGCGACTGTTACATTTCAACAGTTTTGACTGATTTTAAAAGTGATAAATGGTTTCGATTTTTCGGGAATTCCCAAGAAGCTATGGAAATAAAATCATGATATCTTAGAGAAGTAAATGCTATTCAAAGAAATTAAAAACCGTGCAAATCAATAGAATCTGTATCATGAAAATAGGCTTCTTTGTCCATTTTTTTCAAAATAACATTAAAGTGATGTAAATCGTCTCGAGTTAAAATGGTTATTGCCTCACCCGGATTGTCGGCTCTTCCTGTTCTTCCAATTCTATGAATATAATCTTTCGGAGATCTTGGTAATTCATAATTAATTACTACAGGTAAATATTCGATATCAATTCCTCTAGCAATTAAATCCGTTGCAACTAAAACATTTACTTTGCCTTTTTTAAAGTGTTGCAAAGCTTCAGTTCGAGCATGTTGACTTTTTGAACTATGAATTGCACTTGCTTCAATTCCATTTTTACGTAATTTGTCTGCAACTCTATCTGCCCTTTGAATGGAAGAAGTAAAAATCAAAACTTGTTTTAAATCTTGAGATTTGATTAAATATCTAAGAAAAGGACCTTTACGTTCTTCTTCTACAACATAAACACTATGTGTAATTAAATCAATTACATGCTCGTCTTCTTCAACCTTAATTATTTCTGGATTTTTACAGACTTTTTCGGAAATCAAGCTAACATCTTTACTTAAGGTTGCAGAGAATAAAATAGTCTGTCTTTTTTGTGGAAGTAATTCGAATATAGCATTCATCTCATCTTGAAATCCAAGATTCAATAATTTATCTGCCTCATCAATAATTAACATCGAACAGTCTGAAATTGATACAGCTTTTTGCTCTATAAATTCTAAAAGTCGTCCTGGAGTTGCAATTAATATCGAAACATTATTCATGTCCATCATTTGTGGATTAATGGAAACGCCACCATAAACTGCACGAATCTTAATCGGATCCACTAATGCTATTTCAAAACTATTAAATACTTCTGTTACTTGGATAGCAAGTTCTCGAGTTGGCACTAAAACCAATGTATGAATATGCCTGTTTTTAATTGGCTTTGATGGAGCTTTCATTAAAGCAGGCAATACAAAAGCAGCCGTTTTTCCTGAACCTGTTTTTGCAATCCCTAAAACGTCTTTCCCACTTAATATTTTGGGGATAGCTAATTCTTGAATCGGATAAGGTGCTGCATATTTTTTAGTGATTAATGGCAATAATGCAAGATCAAGTCCGAGATGATTAAACGACATGAATTCTTTTTGATTGGTTAAAGTCCTTAAAAAGATACGATATTTTTATTCGCTTAGATTCTGAAATCTTGTTATTTAAAATCAATTACTCTTAATGTAACTAGTAAACTCGTTTACCATAAATCAATTGTCCACAATTTTGATCTTTTAATTCGATACAACTTGGTAATTGTCCCCACTTTTCAAAACCTTCTGACTCCAATAGTTTAATTGACTTTACATTTGTCTAAAAGGATTGCGATAAATACTTTTTTTTCAATTCTTTGAGCATTTTGAAGAGCATATTTTAAAAGCTTTCTGCCAATACCCTTTCTAAAATAGTTTTTGTGCACATAATAACTAATCTCTGCAATAGATTTCATAGCTCCTCTTCCAGGTCTGTATGGACTTACAGAACAATAAGCTACAACTTTAGAATCACACTCCGCAACATAAATTGGGTATAGTAATTCAGAAAATGAAGAAAACCACTCTTCTTTTTCTTTTACTAAAAACTCTTCTAAATCACCTGTTGCAGTATTACTTCTTATTGCTTGGTTATATATTTCAACGATTTCAGGTAAATCAGCCCTGTTTGCAAATCTTATGTTAATATCTTTTGAATTCATTTTCAACAACGTTAATAAATCAGACAATTCAAGAATTATAAACCTAAAATGAAGTACTATAAAATCTGAAGATTATCAATCTCATTCAGACTAAACGATAAACTGGAACCATCATTTTATAAAAAGCGCTTAAAAATAAATCGGTTGATTGTAAATTTTGAGTATGAACTGATGAGTTTTCTAAGGAAATACACATTCATACTTACTCTTTAAGTACTAAATCAATACAAAAAACTGCAGCTAAAATTAACTGACGAATAGGATTATCGTTTGGAATTTTATCAGAGACTTGAAGCATGTAATTATCTGCACTAGTAAACAATTCTTTGCCTATTCCAGCCCATTTTTTATTCACCTTGGCAAATTCAATCGTGTCTTTTGCAAAACTAAAATCCCAACTTTTCCAATTTCCTGTAAGTGTACATAACAATTGGTTTGATGTGTTCAATACTTCAAATTTGCCGCCGAACGAAAACTTTTGCTTGAAATAACCCAACTGTTGACCTTCGCTATTGAAAACTTCAACTTCCGAGAATATAAATGAAACACCTCTTTTTACTTGAAGTAGCAACTCACCATTTGAAGACCTGATTTGAAGATCAAAAGGAGTCATTCTTTTATAATCTGTAAATCGGAGTATTTTTGTAAATATTCCCAAATTTTCTTCTCTGCAAGTCATTATTAATTCTTGCGTTTGTGGATCAAAAACATCGTAATTACTTGATGCTTTAAAAGCTCCAATTTGTTCTTTAACGAAATAATTATTCTTAGTAAGTGCTGAGTTCATAAAAAATACTTAGTAAAACGTTTAGTAATTTATTTTATTAATTGATCTTCATAAAGCTTAATCCAATCATCACAAGTCATTTTTTGCACTAGTTCTCCGATTAAATCAAACGGAATTTGTTCCATTTTTTTAAATCGAATACAGCTTTTTCCCATGTCTAATTTTGATGTGCTGTGTTTTGAATATTCCGTTTTAAACCATTCTAATAAGTCAGGATTTGCATAGATTCCCATGTGATACAAAGCTATGAAATTCTTTTGTGAAGCCAAGTTAATAAATGGCAATGGTAATGTTGTATTGCAATGATAACCTGCAGGATAAACTGAATGTGGAACTACGTAACCAATCATTCCATAATTTATCATCTCTTCGAAACCAGTAGAAATATTCGTTAGAATAATTTTTCTAAGTTTTGTTATTACACTTTTTCTTTCTTCGGGTAATTGAGCAATGTATTCATCAACGGTTTTTATCATTGATCTTAATTTTAAATTGTTTCATGATTCTCGATTGTTCCTATTTTACAAGATAATTAGGTTTTTATTTTCTAAAAGTAATCAATTGAACTTAAAAAGCATCGATTATATCTAACATAAATTGCTTTTCGCTTTATAACTTACACTGAATTTAATTGATTTTGATTTTGTTATCGAAAATACTTACAATGAATTGAAACAAAAGAAATTCGCCAAATATGGCATAATGGTGAATAGACAACGAAAAACAATTAATCGATGTGATTTATAAACGCTCATAGACTCATATTCAATTAATATCCATTATTTACTTATTCACTCTTCTTTAGAAGATTTCAAATCATTTCGTTTTTTAGGAATTGTAAAATAAAAAGTGGAACCCTTACCTAACTCAGATTCGAGCCATATTTTACCCTTATTATTTACAATAATTTTTTTTGTAATAGATAAGCCCATTCCACTACCTGAAAATTTATCAGTAGTATGTAATCTCTGAAACATTTCAAATATTTTTCTGAAATAGGCAGTTTCTATTCCAATACCATTATCCTTTACTGAAAATTCCCAGTCCTTAGATTTTTCAACGCAAGAAATATGAATAATCGGATTAGAATTATTGCCTTGAAATTTAAGTGCGTTCCCTATTAAATTTAAAAATATCTGCTGTATGGATAATTTATCAGTGTAGATTGTTGGCAAATGATCGACTTGTATCGTCGCATTTTTTTGAAGAATAATATCATTATAAATGACCAAAGTGTTCTTCACTTCATCATTTAAATCAATGCTTTGTAACAGATTTGGTTTCCTTCCCACTTTTGAGAATTCAAGTAAATCAGTAATTATTTTTTGCATTCTTAGCGCACCATTTACAGAAAACTGAATATACTTTTGTGCTTTTTCATCTAACGTATCACGATACTTTTTTTCTAATAGGGATAAAAAACTACTAATCATTCGTAAAGGTTCTTGTAAATCATGTGAAGCTACATAAGCAAATTGTTCTAACTCTAGATTCGATTTTTGCAGTGATTCCGTTTGATCTTTCAATTCTTGATTTAGTTTTATTAAAGCATCTTTACTCAACACACTTTCTGTGACATCTGAAACAAGAACAATAACTTTATTTTCGCCAAATGCAACCAATTTGGCAGTATAATGGCGTAGTTTTTTACTAATAGTTAAATTGTATTGAAATTCTATAACATCTTTTTTGTGTAATGCCTTTTTTAAAGCATCTTCAAACTTTTCTTGAATTTCTAAAGGCATAGTCTCTTTAATATTTTTACCAATAAAAAATTCAGGCTGAAGATAAAGTTGTTCAGAGCTTGCTTTAAAATCTATGTAAACACCTTCTTTTGTAAGTACGAAAATCATATTTGGCATCGCTTTGAATAACGATCTATGGTATTCTTCACTTTCACTTAGTTTTTTTTCAGCTCTTTTTCTAAATGTAATATCAGTAAAAATGGTAACAAATTGATCTTTTGCGAGTGAAAATGCCTTTACTTCAAAAAATTTATCTAATTGATTTGCAAAGTTTTCAAACTGAACGGACTCCCCTGTTTTAACCACGTTTTCGTATGATTCAATCCAATATTTTTCAGTTTGAGGTAATACTTCCAGCACTGTTTTACCAATAATATCACTTGCTCTTAATCCAGTTAAGGTTTCGTAAGCTGAATTCACATCAATAAAACGATAATCTATAGCATTTCCATCTTCATCATAAATCATTTCATGTAAAGCAAAACCATCTAACATTTCTGAAAATAAAGTAGTGTACTCAACTTCTTTAGCAATTTGATTAGTTACATCTCTTGCCACTCCTATCATAATTCCTTCTTTTGGGTAAGGAAACGAATTCCAAGAGAACCATTTTAAGGAACCATCTTTACAAATGTATCTGTTTAAAAATTGAAGAGCTTCTTTTCCTTTAAGAATTTGAGAATAGAATAAATTAGTTTTTTGAAAATCTTCAGGATGAACAAATTCTTTCCATGGTTTAGAAAGTAGTTCTTCCATACTCCAACCTAAAGTTTTTGACCAAGCAGGATTTAATAATTTGAAATATCCATCAAAACCTGCAATGTAAAGCATATCAATAGAGTGAGTAAAAATCCGATTGATTTTATTTAATTCATCTTCTGCATTAATTCTATCAGTTATATCTAAAACAAATCCATTAAAAAGGATATCTCCATTTTCTTTGAGAAATGATTTATCGTGAATTTCGATCCATCTTTTCTCTATGCCATTTTTTAGATTTAGTTCAAATTGTTTATGCAATTCTTTATGTTTTTCATTACCACTATTACCCATTTCAATCAATTGAGCCAAGTCTTCTTCTTTTAATAGAGATAACAAATCAAATGGATTTGTAAGAACTTGTTGTTGAGTAAAACCAAATTGCTTAATTCCTTCACTAATAAAAGTAAATTTGAAATTTCCATTGGTTTTAACTTCTAATTGGTAAAAAAAACCTGGTAAATTTTCAGATAAATTCTTAAATCTAAGTAATTCATCTTGAGCGTGATTATCATGATTTGAAATAATATCATTTTGATTTATCTCTGAAAAAGATCGTACAATTCCAAGTACGTGTTTACAATTCAATAAGTCGATATTTATTTCTATTTGTACTGTAACCGATACCTCATTTTTAGATTGATTCTTAAGCTCAACTGAATATGTAGTTTCTTTATTTACATCAGTTATTGTTTTAAGAAAATTTGTTTTAAAAATTTCATTCACATCAAATACACTGGAATCCGATTTGTCTGAGTTGTAACCAAGCCAAGTTTTTAAATGATTATCAATCCATATTGATTTTTCAATTTTTGAATTCCAATAAAATATTCCATAATTAAATGTACCATGCACTAGATCAAACCATTCTCGTTGGACTTTATATTGTTCAAAAAGAGATCTTTGTAAGGTAATCATTTTCAATTTTGTTAAGGCGGATAAGAAATTCAAACTACAATAAAATTAAGACTTTAAAAACTGATATGTTTCACTAGTTCAATTTTATAGTTGAATTCATCAAATCGGTCTATGAATATCATTTCTCCTACTGAAGTCGATTATTTTACCTTACGAAAAATCGATCTTCGAATGAAGATTCAAAAAATATTTAGACAAAAAACCAAAAAAAAAGTCATTCTCGTTTTCACAAGAATGACTTTTTAAAAATTAGTTATGAAGTAGATTTATGAACAACCACTTGTACTGCCACAAGTGATACATTTTAAACACGTACCGTTACGAACCATTGTCATGCTACCGCAATCGCTACAAACATCGCCAGTATAACCTAACTGTTTAGCTTTTGAATAAGCTGTCTCTGTTTTACCTACAACAACAGTAGAAGCAACAGAAACCGTTTCAGTAACTGGGGCAATTGGATTTTTCAGCATGTGTTGATGCTCAACTCCTTCAAGTGTTTCAGCTTGAGGTTCAGGACGAAGAGTTCTAGTTTCAATCATTTCTGAATCAACATGAGCTAAATCGTGTCTTCCTAAATAGGTTACAGCCAATTCACGGAATACATAATCGATAATGGAAGTACTCATTTTGATGTGAGGATTTCCAAATACTGGACCTGATGGTTCAAACTTTGTAAATACGAATGCATCAACGAATTCTTCCAAAGGCACGCCATGTTGCATTCCCAAAGAAATTGAGATTGCAAAACAGTTCATTAATGAACGGAAAGCAGCGCCTTCACGGTGCATATCAATAAAGATTTCACCAATTTGACCATTTTCGTACTCGCCCGTTCTTAAGTAAACACTTTGTCCTCCAATTTTTGCTTTTTGCGTATATCCACCTCTTCTGTTTGGCAGACGTTTACGATGAGCTACATATTTATGAATGATTCTTTCTGCAGTTTGAACGACTTGATCTTGTGCTTTTCTCACTTCTTCAGCTTCAAGCATTTTTTCTTCGTCGTCATCGCTCATTATTTCTTCCATTACATCGGCCATTGTATTTAATGGTTGCGATAATTTTGAGCCGTCTCTGTATAAAGCATTTGCTTTTGTTCCAACTTCCCAAGATAACATATAAGCATGCTTAATGTCTTCAATCGTAGCTTCATTTGGCAAGTTGATCGTTTTTGAAATAGCACCAGAAATAAATGGCTGAGCTGCGGCCATCATCATGATGTGACCTTCTGCAGAAATGTAACGAGTTCCAGTTTTTCCACATTTATTTGCACAATCAAATACAGATAAATGTTCTTTTTTCAAGCCAGGAGCGCCTTCTACCGTCATAGTTCCACAAACATAATTGTTTGCTAATTCAACTTGATCGCGATTAAAACCTAAAAATGCGAGCATATCGAAGGTATAATCTGCTAACTGCTCTTCTGTTATTTTAAGTACGTTTTTGCAGAAATCTTCGCCTAATGTCCACTGATTAAAAGCAAATTTGATATCAAAAGCTGTTGGTAAAGCTGCTTCTAATTTTTCAATTACATCATTTGTAAAACCTTTTTCACGTAATACTTCATGAGTAATATGTGGAGCACCTAACAAAGTTCCATGACCTTTTGCATACTTTACAATTGCATCAGCTTCACGTTCTGAGTAACCTAAACGTTTTAAAGCACCTGGAACACTTTGGTTTATAATCTTAAAATAACCACCACCAGCTAATTTTTTGAATTTAACTAGAGCAAAATCAGGTTCAATTCCTGTTGTGTCACAATCCATAACCAAACCAATTGTTCCGGTTGGGGCAAGAACCGTTACTTGTGCATTTCTGAAACCATATTCTTCACCTAAACTTAAAGCAACATCAGAATCTTCACGGGCTGCTTTGAGTAAATAATCAGGGCAATACGTTGGATCTATTCCAATAGGTTTAACAGTTAACCCTTCATATTCACTAGAATCAACATTATAAGCTGCGCGTCTATGATTTCTAATTACACGCAACATGTGTTCTTTATTTGGCTCATAACCTGGAAAAGCACCTAATTCTTTAGCAAGTTCAGCACTTGTTGCATAAGATGTCATGTGCATAATACTTGTTAAAGCTCCGGTAATTGCTCTAGCTTCAGGTGAGTCATATGCAATTCCTTGAACCATTAAAAGTGTACCAATATTGGCATAACCCAAACCAAGTGTGCGGAATTTGTATGACAATTCTGCAATCTCTTTTGACGGGAATTGCGCCATTAAAACAGAAATTTCGAGAACAACTGTCCACAAACGAGAAGCAAAACGATAATCATCAACTTTAAATTCACCAGATTTTTGGTCGTAAAATTTCACCAAGTTCATTGAAGCTAAATTACATGCCGTATTATCGAGGAACATGTATTCAGAACATGGATTTGAAGCTTTAATCGGGCCGTCAGCGGGGCAAGTATGCCATTCGTTAATAGTATCATGATATTGCGTACCAGGGTCTGCAGAAGCCCAAGCAGCATAAGCGATTTGATCCCATAAATCTCTAGCTTTTAATGTTTTACTAGATTTTGGTTCACGACCTTCTTTTTCTGCTTTTTTACGCTCAGTTCTCCAATATAATTTCCAATCTCCATCAGTTTGAACTGATTTCATAAATGCATTTGGAACTCGAACAGAGTTATTTGAATTCTGACCAGAAACCGTTGCATATGCTTCTGAATTCCAATCAGTATCATACACTTCAAACTCAATGTCTTTTACACCTTGTGATGCAAGTTGAATAACACGTTCAATATAATTTGCTGGAACATTTTCTTGTCTTGCTTTGCGAATAGTTTTCGCTAAATCTTTGTTTTTCAATGGATCACGAGAAACTGCTCCATTTAACATTTGTCCATCAACATTAACTGGAACATGGCACAAAGCTATAATTTTGCGAAGATGTTTTTCTGTTGTTTTAGAACCGGCGACTAAAGCAGCAACTTTTTGCTCTTCTTTAACTTTCCAATTAATATACTCTTCAATATCTGGGTGATCTAAATCAAGAGTAACCATTTTAGCTGCACGACGAGTTGTTCCACCAGATTTAATTGCACCTGCTGCACGATCACCAATTTTCAAGAAACTCATTAAACCAGAAGAACGACCGCCACCACTTAGAGGCTCTTCAGATCCGCGTAAATCAGAGAAGTTTGTACCTGTTCCTGAACCATATTTGAACAGTCTTGCTTCTCTAACCCATAAATCCATAATTCCACCTTCGTTTACCAAGTCATCGTTTATTCCTTGAATAAAACAAGCATGTGGTTGTGGATGTGAATAAGCATCTTCCGATTTTTTCAATTCACCTGTATTTCCGTCTACATAATAATGACCTTGTGCAGGACCATTTACTCCATAAGCCCAATGTAAACCTGTGTTGAACCATTGTGGGGAATTTGGAGCGGCCATTTGTGAGGCAAGCATAAAACACATTTCATCATAAAATACTTTAGCATCATCTTCAGAATCAAAATAATTGTATTTCCATCCCCAATAAGTCCAACATCCAGAAAGACGAGAAAACACTTCTCTGGAATCAGTCTCTCCTTTTAAACGATTCCCAGCTTCAATTTTATCTAAATTTTCAGAATCTGCCTCACGACGTTGTAACCATTTTGGAACACCTTTTTCAGCAATTGTTTTTAATTTCACAGGGATTCCAGCTTTTCTGAAATATTTCTGTGCAATAATATCTGTAGCCACTTGGGACCATGAATCGGGCACAACTACATTATCTAAAAAGAAAACGCGGGAGCCGTCTGGATTTTTTATTTCTGATTTTCTTGTTTCGAAGCGCAGACCGTCAAATGGTGTTTTCCAATCTGCTTTGGTAAAGTTTCTTTTAAATTTCATGGTTCCTGAAATGTGAACGTGGTGATGGATGATGGTGATTCTAAAAAGACTCACAGTCTAAGAAGGCTGTCAGTCCTTTCACTTTTGATTTTGATTACTTTTAAAAACAACACTCCGAATTTAAACGTCTTGTGTACAACTGAGTTTGAAGTGAACATTTTAAAGTAAAAAACCCTTGGTATTTGGATAAGAAAATCGCTTATTCGACACATAATTTTCTCACTGTACCCAATGGGAATCTAAATTAATAGGGCTTTCACACTAGTGCAAGTTAAATTTTAAAAAGTTATCCACAAAGGTCTTGAGTTATCCACAATGAGTTCGGAAACATGAAAAAAAAATCAATATTGTGTAAGTTTTTTTTAATTTACCACAATACTAATCATTAAATAAGATTGAAAGACACAAACAATAAATTACATTGTTTTTATTAAACTTATACTACTTTTAATGAACTCTTACTGAGGTTTATAAACAGTTACACACGAGTTTTCCACATTTTATATGAATAAAATTACATCATGTCAATACTTACAATATTTATACTAAAAAAAGTCTATTTTATATATATTATTTTATTTTTTTTATAAAAAGCATTTTGTTTATTTTTTTTCTATAAATTTTAAATCTCGTTTTAGAATCTTAACAAATTAAGCATTCATAATTTGTTAAGATCGATCTTTACAAAAGGTAATCTTTCACACTCAATTTAATAGGATTACTCTCATATTCGATTTTTTATTCTAATCAAGCAGCTGTGCAATTTACCTCAGAAAATGAAGATTTTAGACTATTTCTATGATGAATTATTCACAAAGGCTTTGATTTTTAAATTAAATGAGGCTTTTTTTTTACAATTAATATAGCTTCTGATCCCTTTAATTAACCAATAAATAGTTTTTTTGCTTTATTCAACTGACATTTTACCTATCGAATTCCTATTTTACTTTGGTCAATTTTAAATAAACTATTTTTTAATGCACTCTATTAAATCGATTAGGTTAACAACTCTCCTCCTATTTGTTCTAATTCAAACAACTCAATTATTTGGACAAGAAATAGAAATTTCTAAAAGCAGAGTTGGCGGAATTTATGTGTACGATAATCAGCTTTGGTATACAGAAGATGGAAATACCAAGATATATGACTTATCAACGAATAAAGATATCACTGTTAAGTACAAGGTTTATTCCAGAACATTCACTCCAATTGCATCGTCAGGTGATGAAATTTGGATTATGAATTCAAATAATATTTTTGTTTTATCCAAAATAAAAACAAAGCGTTATAACTTACCCAAAAATTTTTATGGTTTAGAAAATGGAACTCTAGAAACCTACAATAATTTTATTCCAATTGGTATAAATGAACTATTAATTAGAGGTTTAGCAAATAGAGCAAAGAAAAATGAAGCTGCAAGAATGGTTAAAGTTGATGCTGTGTATGCTGATGGTAAGGTTAAAGAATTGAGTGATTTTCTACCTACCGGTTCTGCAATCGATTTTATCGATGTTGCTTTTCGCCCCGAAACTGGAATGTATGTCACAGACAGTTGGTCAATCCAAAAGAAAACGAAAAAAGGGTTTACTCCAATTGATTTAAGTAAGATAAAAGGAACACAAAGTCTAAGTTTAGGAGAAGTTGCTAATGATGGTAGTTTGTGGGTTTATCAAGCTGGAGATGGCTTAATTCATGTAGAAAAAAACAAAGCAACTAGAATTGACTACGGAAGACATGCACAATTCTTAAAAGGTGAAAAAGTTAATCATCTTCAGATATTGGATAATGGTTTAGTCGCTATTGCTACGGAATCTGAAATTTGGCTTATGATGAAAAATTATTTTTATCCATTTAAAACTGACTTTAATTCAAATAAAATCAGACTGATGAAATCATGGGAGAATAAACTAATTGTTGCAACAGACCTTGGCTTATTTATAATTGACGCTAAATAATTTTTTAAAACTCTTTTTTTATCCATTTCATTTTAAAATCAGAATTTCTAATCGCTCTTTAAGAACGAAATTCAAAGGAAACAAGCTTTAAACTGGTTTTTTAACTGTTTAAACTTCCCTATTTTTGAGCCATGAAAAAAGGCTCTATTATACAAATTCGAATTGAATCGGCTGCTTTTGAAGGTCGTGGATATGGAAAAATTGATGGTTATTCAGTTTTTGTTCCAAACACAGCTCCAGGTGACCTAGCAGAAGTTCAAATTATTAAAAAGAAAAGTAAATACGCTGAAGCGAGATTACTTCAAATTCTTGAACCCGGTGAAAAACGAATTCAAGCCAAATGTCAGCATGCTGCAGTTTGTGGCGGTTGTTCTTGGCAACATCTTCCCTATTCTGAACAAACTATTTTCAAAAGTAGACATGTTGAAGATCACGTTCGCCGAATTGGTGGTTTAGCTGATGTTCCAATTCATAAAGCATTAGCCTCTGAACACGAATTTGCTTATCGAAATAAAATGGAATTCTCTTTTGGTGATCGTCGTTGGTTGACCAATGAAGAGATTCAAAGTGATGAACATATCCCATCTGAGGGATTTTTTGGGGGTATGCACGCGCCCGGAAGATTTGATAGAATATTGCATTTGAATGAATGTTATTTAATGGAATATTATGCATACGAAATGTTAGAATTCACTAGAAACTTTGCCTTAAATCATGAATTAGAGCCTTACAATCCGGTTAAACACACTGGATTTCTAAGAAATTTAATGATTCGTAATTCTTTTCACACCAATGACTTAATGGTCAATTTGGTAACGAATAGTGAAAATGAAGAGATTGTTGAGTTATGGAAAAGTGAAATCTTACAAAAATTTCCATTTATCACTACTATCACTCAAAATGTGAATGATACGAATTCTCCTATTTCCGTTGGCCGTTATGAAAAAGTCTTATTTGGACCTGGTTATATTAGAGATTCAATTGGTGAATATCAGTTTAATATTCATCCAAATGCTTTCTTCCAAACAAATACAAAACAAGCTGAGATACTTTACGAAACAGCGCTTAAATTTGCGGACATAAAAGAAGGCGATTTAGTCTATGATTTATATTGTGGCGTAGGAACCTTAACTCTTTATCTTTCCAAAAAAGCTTCAAAAGTTGTTGGAATCGAGTTAAATCCTGTTGCAATAACAAATGCCCGTCAAAATGCTGAATTCAACAAAGTTTCAAATGTTGAATTTGAATTAGGTGATATGAAAGACACCTTTAATGAGCCGATTTTAGCTAAATATGGAAAACCGGATGTAATTGTAACAGATCCGCCAAGAGCAGGTATGCATCCTGATGTTGTTAAACAATTAATGGAACTTAAAGCAAAAAAAATTGTTTATGTAAGTTGTAATTCAAGCACAATGGCAAGAGATTTGAGTGTATTAAAGTCTGTCTATCATGTGAATCAAATTCAACCTGTAGATATGTTTCCCCAAACCTATCACATTGAATCGGTAGCAGAATTAACTTTAATATCAGTATAGAATCTCACATATTTTTGCACATTTCACTCAATTTGTATTACAGTTCAACTGAATTCAATATGGATTCACTTGAATTTACAATTATCGAAAAAGTGTAATTAATCGATTTGACTAAAATTTGCTCAGTGTTTAACACCATTAAAGGATATTTTCAACATTATTTTGATACATTTCTCTGGCGACTAATCATACTGTTCGCTAGTATTACTGTTTTTACTAGTCCTTTAATTTTAGTTGGTCAATCTGTAAATAGTCTTCAAGCTTCTTTTGGTGGTGGTGGTATCGCTTTGATGAATGGTCCTTCTTCTATTTATTTAAATCCTGCAAATATGATGATCAACACATATGGAAAACGAAATCAAATTGAATTTGGAACTCTATTTTCTGAGACAGGTATTCAAAGCAGCTTGCCTAATTCATTAACTATGTTTAAGAGCAACTTTCTCTACCCTGTTTTATATGACAATACTCTTAATCCAGACTTAAATTCTATAGTTTTACCTAATAAAGGTACTGTAGCTCTATCTGCAAGCGCTCTTCAAGCATCCTTTTTAATGAATGATTGGAGTTTGGGACTTGGTTTTAGAACTCGATTAAATTCCAATTTCGAGTTCTCTGAAAATTTTTACAGAAATTCATCAAATTCAAATTCCAAAACCCGTTCATATGAGGCAGAATCAACCCAATGGAATGAGTTTACAATTGCATTTGCCCGACCTTTAGATTATTTCAATTTGATAAATAGTAATTTCAATCGATTTTTTGTTGGGTTTTCTATAAGTTTTCTTCAACCAATTTCGCATGATAAATCTTCTTTAAACGAAACTTTGAGTTTGAGTCAAGCCGATGGAAATAATCTAGTTTCAAATGCTGATATCAGATATGCTGGTTATATCTCACCTGTTTTTTCAACACCTAATTTGAGTAACTCAGTCATTAATCCAATTCAATTAGGAGATTTAGCGCAAATTAAAGGATTTGGAACTGGATTGAATTTAAGCTTGACCTATGAAATCCCTTTTGAGTCTAATTATAAACAAGTAATTGATGGAAAACCTATTACCAAATTTTGGCGATTTTCTTTAGCCTTAACAGATTTAGGCTTTATGAAGTTTTCAGGTGGTTTATCAACTATAAAAGCTTTGCAGGACACAGTTTCAACTAATTTAAATTCTTTTCAATCTGTTTTTAATAAGGCATATAGCTTTAGTGTTAAAGATAGAATTAACATTCTTCAAGATCCTTCCATTCAAGTACTTTTAGATCGTGGGAAATCAAGCAATGACTACAATGCAATGCTTTATTTACCAACTCAGTTAAAAGCTGGATTTGTTCTTAGTTATAATTGGATTCGTTTAGGTAGTGATATTTATTACGGATTAAACAATTCGATGAACAATACCGATAAAATATGCTTAACAGGGTTTAGTGAAATAAAATTAATTCCATTTTTACCTATTCGAGCAGGTGTACTTTTAGAAGATTTCATACCAACTCAAGTTTCAACTGGTTTAGGCTTAGACTTATGGCATTTCAGTTGGGATGCATCATTAGTTTTTTCGACAGATGCACTTAATTTTAATCAACCAAAAGCTTTTGCTGCAACTGGATTACGATTTAGATTTTAACATTTAAATATAGCCCTCTCCAAAAAGTCGATTATGTCGTTTCCCTCCCTTTAATATCCTGTTATATCGACGTTAATCTCACTGAAATACTCATTTTAGAGTGAGCTCAATTATAAAATCTAACTAAAAAAAAAGCCATTCAAATTAATATATAATGGCTTTTTTTTTAATAAATAAGTTATTTTCTATTCAATATTTAACAAATAAGAAAATTACAAAGTAATTAATGAATGAACTGGGGCGTCTTTTGCTAAGCGCTTACTTCCATTTAAAAAGCTCAATTCAATAATGAATGAGTAACCAATTACGATTCCTCCTAATCGTTCAACCAATTCAGTAGCTGCAGCTGCTGTTCCACCTGTAGCTATTAAATCATCATGAATAATTACTTTTTCACCTGGTTTAATTGCATCTGAGTGCATTTCAACGCGATCACTACCATATTCTAATTGGTATTCCGCAAATATTTTATCTGATGGCAATTTATTTGGTTTTCTTACTGGTACGAAACCTGCATGAAGTTGAGCAGCCATGTTTGCACCAAATAAAAACCCACGTGATTCTAAGCCAACTACTACATCAATGTTTTGAGAAGTAAACGGATTAATTAACATTTCAGTTGTTAAACGTAAGGCTTCAGGATTTTTTAAAAGTGGAGTAATATCTTTGAATTGAATTCCTGCTTTTGGAAAATCAGGAATAGTTCTAATTATTGAGTTTAAATAGTCGGCAATTGCTTGTCTGTGATTCAACATGGTTATTCAGTTAATTTAAGATTTTGGTGAAATTTACTTTATTCTTCATTCATTTGATGTGAAAAAATGCAGATATCGTTCTTTAAATCAATTTTTAAGTAGTTGACTTAAGTTCTTCAAATTGAATATGAGAATTTATATTTCATCATTTTTTCACATTGGACTCTGCATCATAACTATGTTTATATTCTTTTTATGCTATTTAAAATATTACACTTATGATTCTTAAAAGCTTTATTTCAAATTCTAATTATGAGTCTAATCCCAAAAGTATTTTTCTGCAAAATAATCGGCAATTTAACTCTATTCGAATGGGTAAAAACAGAAATATTCGACATTCTAGAGTGAGTTCAATTTTTAAAATATAAATACTCAGATATATCGTTTTTTTTGATAATTAGGATTTGGGTACTCGTGATTTTTAAGAATACCAAAGTCGAGCTATTCATAATCAAATCACTTTTTAAATTCATGTATATTTTGCCATGGAAAAACATAAAGTATTTATGAGAAAAGCACTTCAACAGGCTGAAAAAGCTGCATTATTGGGTGAAATACCGGTAGGTGCCGTTCTTGTTAAAAATGATGAAATTATATTGGAAGCTCACAATTTAACAGAACTAACCAAAAACGTTACTCATCATGCTGAGATAATCCTTTTAAATAAATATTCTGAAAAATTCCAAGAAAAATACTTAATTGATTGTACTCTTTATGTAACTCTTGAACCCTGTATTATGTGTACAGGTGCCCTTTTATGGGCTAAATTACCCAACCTTGTATATGGATCTATGGACAAAAAAGGCGGCGCTTGTGGGACTGTGTTACAATTAGCAGAACACAAAAAAACGAATCATACAATTAGTATCATTCAAGGAATTTTAGAGAGAGAATGTGAAAAAGTATTAAGTGATTTTTTTAAAGGATTAAGAGATTAATCTAATCTCTCTTTTTGATTAAAACTACAATACTTCTTCTTTTAGATATTTTTCTATCAATTCGGGCGAATCTGTTGGCGCAAATCTTTTAATTGGCGTTCCGTCTTTTGCTATCAAAAATTTTGTAAAATTCCATTTTATATTGTCCATTAAAAATCCGGGTAATACTTTTTTTAGATAAACATATATAGGATGAGTGTTTGCACCATTTACATCTATTTTGGAAAACATTTGAAATGTAACACCATAATTAATTAGACAAACTTGTTGTATTTCAGCTTCTGTGCCAGGTTCTTGCTCGCCAAATTGATTACAAGGAAATCCCAATATCACTAAATCTTGATCTTTATATTCTTTATATAATTTCTCAAGACCTTCATATTGAGGAGTTAAACCACATTTACTAGCAGTATTTACAACCAACACAATTTTATCTTTATATGCTGACATTTCAATTAGTTGTCCTTTAATGTCTTTAGCTGAAAACGAATAAAATTTTTTGTTTGCCATATTCTTTTTTTGATAAGTATATATCAATTAGATATTTAGAGAAAATATTTGACTCAGTATATCTGAATCAGAAATTAGTTTTAAATCAATTCTTTTATAAATCTTGGTCTTAATTCACCTCGAGCCATAAAATGCCCTTTAAAAAAGATTAAGCTACGTCTTGGATCCATAGGATTATCGGTATCTGTTTCCATTGAAACACCTAAATCATAGCTTTTGAAGCCTCTTTCTTTATAATGTAAAGCAATTTGAATTAGCATATAATTCACAGCCTGATACTCATTAAAATCGTAATCAGTTGAGATATAAAAAGCCAATACAGTTCTATTATTCGAAATAAAATTCACAATAGAACTAATCATCACCTGATCAACATAAGCATTAACTAACTCAATTTTACCTGGAAATAATTCAGCTAACTTCTGCAGTTCATTAACACTGTGAGTTGGCTTCATCTTAAACTTTTCTTTGTTTTTAAGTAACAAACTATAAGCTTCTTCAAGATTTGCTGTAGACTCAAACCTGAGTTTTAAATTCTTTTTCGTAGTTATTTTATAATTTCGCTTTGCTAAATCACTACAATCATCAATTGAAAATTCATCTAAATTAATTACGGAACTAATTAAAGTCTGATCTTGAATGTAATTATGGTAAAGAAATAGAAAATCAGCACTTTGATCTGGATACTTTTGATAGGTTATTGGAGATTGAACATAAGTTAATTTTGTGACACCTTGGGTCTTTAATTCCTTTTCAAAATGTAGAATTACATCTTCTTGAACTGAAAAACGAACTTTATTTGCCCAACAGAATCCACCATAACTTGCTGCATAAGGTGATTTAAACTCAGAGCCTTGAAACGAACCAATACAAGATGCTACCTTTTTGTGCTTATAATAAAACTCAAAAAAATCAACAGGTTTAGGTGTATCGTGATATAAAAAAAAACTTGCTTTATGAAAAATCGTTCCATTATTCGATTCATCAACAAAAGCGTCCCATTCACGAAAATCTACAGACTTTAAAGTAAATTGCTTAATTGAAATCATTATTTCATTAACCATTTCATGGTTAGTAAGACCTGCTCTGGTTTCACCACCAATTCCTCTTCTTGGTTTATCACTCTAATAAAGTGCTCAAGCTCATTTTTAAGTGGTTCTTGCTTTTCAGGTTGAATTAAAATTTTCTGTGGATTAGAAAACTTATGCAAAAATTCGTGAAAATCTTTTTCTTCGAAGTTTTCTGGATCAGCATTGCGTTCAAACAATTCAATTTTCTGGTCAATAAAATTAAGTTCAACATAACCCTTTGTTCCCGTAATGGAAAGAGTCCTAATTTTTACTGGAGTAATCCAGTTCACTTGAATAAATGCACTAGCACGCTTAAACTGTATAAAAACAGATGAAGCATCATCAACTTTTGAATTGAAAATACTAAGTTTATGCGTAATTAGATTTTCAGGTTCTTCATTTAACAGATATAAAATAATATCCAAATCATGAACGGCTAAATCAAAATAAACACCTGTTTCAGATAAACTTGGAGGATAACCACCAACACGTTTGGCAACTATGTTTACAATTTCACCGAGATTTCCTGAATCTATAATTTCTTTTAGTTGTTTTACAGCAGGGTTAAATCGCTCAATTTGACCAACAGTTAAAACTAAATTCTTTTGAGCAGCAAGATGAATGAGTTCATCAATTTCTGATAAATCAGTACTTAATGGCTTTTCAACAAGACAGTGAATTCCATTTTCTAAACACTTTTTAGCAATTTGATAGTGTAAGTGTGTTGGTACACAGATAGATACAGCATCAGGCTTTTGTTCAATAAGATTTTCTAAGTTTTCAAATACATGAACATTGAAAGCGTCTTTTACTTTTTGAAGTCGAAAAGAATCAGTATCAAAAACACCAATAAAGTCACATAATTCAGATTGAAAATAGTTTCTGCAATGATGAAACCCAATATTACCAGCACCAATTACCGCTGTTTTGAGTTTTTTAGGGAGTACCATTATTTCTTATAATTTGAAAGCTCGTTTGGTAAAATATCGTCCTCATCATGATCAATAACTTCGGATTCGCTTAAATCAAAATCATTAGATTCCAACTCTTCTAATTCATCTTCTTCTTCTTCTTCTTCTTGAATATCATTCCAAAACTTAAGACAGGCCTTAACAAGAGCAATTATAATAAATGCACTAAATACAAACATTAAACCATATTCTTGAAAAATAATAATGGATAACATGTAAGTAAAATAAAGCATAATCAAAGGTTTACTCTTCTTATTACCCTTTCCTGTAAATCGAGGAACTTTGTCAAATGGAACTGTACTAACCATTAAGGCGGATAAAAGAACTATTAGTGGAATTAGTACACTTCTAAGTCCATTGGCAAAACCTAAAAACAAATCAAGTTGATTATGAAAAGTTAAAAAGAAAGCTACATTCATTGCAGCTTGTGCAGGAATTGGCAAACCTCTGAAGTAGGAATAATTGGCGGTGACTGCTTCTACATTAAATCGTGCAAGCCGAACAGCTCCACATAGAGCTGGTAAAGCTGCTATAATAATTCCTGGTGTTCCCAAATCTTTTAAACCAAACATATAAACGAGAATACCTGGCGCAACTCCAAAGGAGACAATATCACTGAGAGAATCTAACTCCACACCAAAGTTACTAGTGGCATTAGCTAAACGAGCCATAAACCCATCTAACAAGTCAAATAAACCAGCTAAAACAATAAGCCAAGCTCCCATTACTAAATCACCTTCAATCATTTTAATAATGGCCATAAAACCACTCAAAAGATTCATCAAGGTGAAGAAACTCGGGACAACAGAACGCGGGATTGGCTTATGAAATTTCTTTTTCAGATTTCGATTATACGTTGTTCTTCGTGATTTAAAATCTTTTCCCATAATACTTTACTACCCGTTTCGTGGTTTTTATTCTTAAAATCTGGCTAAAATGGTTTCTCCACCAACTACACGATCTCCTGCTTTAACCAATAAATTTACATGTTCAGGAATAATTAAATCCATTCTTGAACCGAATTTCATCATTCCAAATAAATAACCAGCTTCAACCTCATCACCTTCTTTTAAATGAAAAGTAATTCTACGCGCTATATAACCAGTAATTTGATTAAAGAATACTTTTAAACCTGATTTATGAATAATTCCAAATTCAGAGCGCTCATTTAATTCAGATGCTTTTTCGTGCCATGCAACTAAATATTGACCTTTAAAATATTCTGCATATTCGATTTTACCAGAAATTGGGACTCTATTCACATGAACATCCATTGGTGATAAAAATATGCTAATCTGAGTACCTGGACCTTGAAGATATTTATTGAATTCAACTTTCTTTAGAACAATTACTTTACCATCAGCAGGACATAGTAGAATATTTTCTTCTGTTGGAATAGTTCTGGCTGGATTTCTAAAAAAATACAGTGTAAATAGGGTTAAAAATGCCGCTAATGCATATAAAACATAAGATGACCAATGAGATACATAAACTCCTCCAATAACCATAAGCAATGATAAGATGAGAACATTTCTTATTGTAGAATATCCGTCTTTTGCAAACATAAAATTAACCTAACCTTTTAATTTAATTGAATCTAATTACCAAATTGTCTCATTATATCATTGAAAGTCACAAAAATGATTAATCCAATAATTAACACAAAACCAGCTTGTTGTAAAATCATTCTAATTTTTGCTGA
>Ga0100402_1001506_pt1 | contig 26922 bp, 25 predicted proteins | sample CryGeyme20150102_FD_80419 | JGI IMG/M metagenome (GOLD analysis project Ga0100402, IMG submission 80419) | Groundwater microbial communities from Crystal Geyser aquifers in Utah, USA - Crystal Geyser metaG 2015-0102 | ecosystem: Environmental > Aquatic > Deep subsurface > Groundwater | place...
ATGGATCATCCAAAAAAAGAAAGAACCTTTGTTATTATTAAGCCAGATGGAGTACAGAGATCTCTAATAGGGGATATTGTAAGTAGATTCGAGCGAGTTGGTTTGAAGCTTGTATATATGAACATGGGAATCCTTGATGAGAAAAAGATCTGGGACCACTATGGTAAAGATGATGAATGGTTCTTAAAAAAGGGGACAGGAATCGTGGAGGACAGAAAAGCCTCAGGTTTGCCGATAGAAAAAGAAGCAATTGAGTATGGAAGAGATATTATTGGTGCACTAACTAATTTTATGACAGCTGGTCCAACAGTGACTATGGTTTGGGAAGGTAATCAGGCCGTTGCTGTGATTAAGAAGCTTGTAGGTGGCACAGAGCCAACAACATCTGACGTTGGAACAATAAGAGGTGATTACACAATAGATTCATATGCAATTTGTTCTGTGGATGACCGAGCTGTTAGAAACTTGATTCACTGTTCTGATGAACCAAGTGAAGCAGAAAGAGAAATAAACCTTTGGATAGATCCAAAAGACCTTATAGATTACCGTCTAGTTCAAGAGCAAATGCTTTATGATGTAAACTTGGATGGAATTCTTGAGTAGTTGATAACTTGCTTCTTGCAAATTATATAAAGTAGGAGTTATAATAAAAGTACAGTTATTTGGCGTAGTATCTAGAACACTTGTAACCAGGGTTATGGTTCGTTTGTCTAAATCGCGGTTTACACATCGTCCTACCCACTTAGCTTAAAGCTAGGTTACTCAACCCAAATAGCTGTAAATAAGAATCCGTCATCTGACGGTTTTTTATTTTTATTTATAAGTTTTCCACAAAACACATACAACTAAGGGTAACAAAGGCTGTGGGGGGTATAATAAATATATATAGAATTATTATTAACTAAAATCTATTATTATGACTCTTACAAAGAAAATATTATCAACAATCTTTACACTTCTAGCTATAGGGGGAATGATTCTTATGAGCACACCTGCGCAAGCTGGTTTTTTTGATTGGTTTAAAAGTACACCACTAAACCAAGAGGCGGCAGCACTTCGATCAGTATCTAAGATAGATACTTCTAAATATGAAGTAGATAAGACTGCAGAAGAATTTAAATACGAAGCTGAAAAGGCTGCCGAAGCTCAAAAGTATGAAGCAGAAAGGATTGAAGAAAATCCAGCAGCGGTAACTAAATTCTTTAATACACTCTTTTCAAGATCTTCTGATTCAATTAACGAGAGTTCATATAAAGAAGTGGAGATTAAGCCATCTATAACTAGGGTTTCTGAAAACACTCCGGTTGTATTAGATCCAGATGATGATGGAATAGACCCATCGGATCTTAGGTATGTAGATTGGGGGACCAGGAGACCTGGAACCCCTTGTCATGTTTACACTTTAAATGATGACGGGACAGGAAGCTTCGATTATACCGGAGAAATTCTTGAGACGGTTGGAGATGACGGGCTTAAGAAGCTTCACTGCATTGATGGAGGTGTTGCAGGTTATGTTGTACCAGTTTCTCCCACAGATCCTATTATTGGAAATAAATTCGATCTTGATTTTTTGAACAAGGAAGAGATTAGGATTGCTCAGTCCGTACTTAGTACTTCAGGGTTTTACAATGGAAGCATTGATGGTGATTTTGGCTCAAGGTCATCTTCATCCTTAGTGAATTGGCAAGCAAAAAATAGACTATCAAAAACTGGTAAGATTGATTCTGCTACAAAAAAAGCTTTGAATGACTATTTAAATAAGAATACAGTTCTTAGTAAAATTGTAAAAAACCCAGGGGTCTCAAGGGTGCAAAAATCGCCTGGAGGTGTGCCCGTTATTGATCCCATAGATGACGATGGGATTGATCCATCTAATTCATTGTCAGAAATATCATGTTCGCTTGCTGGGCCTTGTGAGACCCTTCAAGGGCTCTGTGCTGATTGGGATGGTGAGTATGTTCAAGAGACTTCTTCAACTGGATTCATTACTGGTACTTGTACTTATATGGTGCTCCCATCTACAGATCCAGATCCTGATACAACTGTTAACCCTACTGTAATTGATAGGTCATTTAGTTATGTAACAAGTAAGATTAAATTAGGAATGAGAGGTTCTGATGTTTATAACTTGCAAAGAATACTTAAGGCTAAGGGGTACTACTCTGGTCCTGTAGATTCGTTCTATGGTGAAGGAACAAAAGATGGGCTTAAAGAATATCAACAAAATGAACCACCTACACAATTCTTTGTTACTGGAGCGACTGTTGGGAAAAACACTCTTAAAAAACTTCAAGATACAGTCGATGAGTTGAATAAAAATCTAAGCCGCGCTACTTCGGTTACACCCTATGCATTAGGTCAGATATCTTACTGGTGGGGAAAGGTAAACTTGCATAAGGAGGTTGGAGGTATTTGGACTACAGATTCTGACGGAGTTTCTGGTGCAAATTTAGATAAGCTTACTTACTGTCAGAAGTTCTGGCCAGCCACAGCTAGTTATGAGGAGGGCGGTCTGGAGACCATAACTGGATGGTATCCAAGATATAATTTAGGTAACCCCCTTACAAGTACAAAGATGACTTATAATTGTCTTACTGAAGAGTTATCTCAAACACCACCAATGTCTTTTGAGTGGTTGATTGTGCCAAACACGTTTCTCTCAAGTAATTCAAACCACCTTTTAGGTAAGTTAAAAATTACCAACAACTCATCTCAGGATCTTACTTTTAAAAATAGTGATAATAATAAAATCGTAGTATCTCTAACTCAAACAGTAAATGATGATACAGATCTTACTCCAGAGAGTATTAGATTCTATGATCAAGGTGGTCAGCTTCTAGAAAATGGAATATTCTCTAGTCTTAATGGTACTTTCGATATTAGTAACACCTTTAGTTTGTCAGATATATCTATAGCTGCAAATTCACATGAGATAATATCTATCTTTGTTGATGCTACAGATAGTGAGGACATGGGAGATTCTCTACGACTATGGCTTAATCCAAATCTTAGCTGGAACAACGATACCATAGTTTATGGTCTTGATGGATCAGGAAGTTTTGTTGGAGATTCAGCCATTTCTAATATGGTGGATAATTATTCTCAGCTACACATAAATCCCTTTTAGGAGTATTTATTAGGAAAATTAAATAAAATGCGCGATAATGCAGGTATGAAACCTGCATTTTTGCTTAGTTGGGCTCTTAAATTAATTTTAGCTGTTTTAGTTCTACATATTTCCGCTATACTCCTGTATTTCTACGTTATCTTTCCTTGGTATGACAACATGATGCACTTCTTGGGTGGTTTTTGGATAGCCTTAGCAGCGATGACTTTTCTGTGGAATTTTATTTCTTCTCAGAAAAATCCATGGTTAAGATTTATTTTTGTAATACTTTGCGTGTTATTAATGGGTATTGTTTGGGAGATATATGAATTTGGAGTTCAAGACTGGATAAAGATAACTGGTATTGCAAGTATTCCCGACTCAATCTCTGATCTAGTTTTTGACACACTTGGTGGAATAGTCGCATTTTTAATTATAAATAATAAGACAAAGAATTTAAATCATGAATAAAGCACAAATACTTTTTGCAGGAGGAGCGAGCTCTGTTACTGGGGCAAACTTTCTTTTGACTTACAAAACTACAAAATTACTTGTTGACTGTGGTCTGGAGCAGGGGAGCAAGATGGCGGAAGAGACAAACTGGGATGATTTCCCATATGATCCATCTGAAATACAAGCTCTTATTGTTACACATGCTCACCTGGATCATATAGGTCGAATTCCAAAACTTATAAATGATGGTTTTAGGGGTGTAATTTATTCTACTTCAGCGACAAAAGATATTGTGGCTGTGATGCTAGAAGATACAAATAAGATTCTTGGTGGTAGTAAGTCTCATCCAGAATTGGCTGATATATATAATGATAAAAATCTAGCTAGAGCCCTATCTCTATGGAAGACAAAAAACTATCACGAGGATTTTACAATAGGAGATATTACAATAAATTTCAAAGATGCTGGGCACATCCTTGGTTCTGTGATGGCAGAGATGCAGGTGGGAAGTAAAAAGGTTTTGTTTACAGGAGATCTAGGTAACTCACCTTCATTAATTTTAAAAGACACGGAGGCTATTTCAGGAATAGACTATATGGTCATGGAGAGTGTTTATGGGGACCGAAACCATGAAGGTAGAGAAAGCAGAGAGGAGAACCTGCTTAAGGTTATAAATGAAGCAAGCCAGTCTGGAGGCACTCTTTTGGTTCCAACATTTTCACTAGAGCGAACTCAAGAGATGTTATTTATGCTAAATGATTTTGCAGAGAAAGGACTTCTTCCTGATATGCCCATATATGTTGATTCTCCACTAGCTATCAGGGTTACCCGAATATTTAGAAAGCACACAGATGAGTTGAAAGATGAAGCTAGAGCTGTATTGTCTCACGATGATGATCTTTATGATTTCCCTGGGTTAAAAGAAACTCTGAAGGTTTGGGAATCTAAATTAATAAATAGAGACAATGGCCCTAAGATGATTATTGCTGCCTCTGGGATGTCAGAAGGAGGTCGGATAGTTCATCACGAAAAGAGATATCTAGGAGATCCAAATACCATAATCTTGTTTACAGGTTATCAGGCTGAAAATACAGCTGGTAGAGCTATTCAGGACGGAGAAAGAGAAGTTGAGATCATGGATGAAAAAGTTTCTGTTAGAGCTCAAATTAGGACTGTTTCTGGATTCTCAGGACACAAAGATTCTGATCATCTAGTTGAATTTGTTCAAGGATCTGCTGAATCTCTTAAAAAGGTTTTTATAGCAATGGGAGAATTGAAAGCATCTTCATTTTTAGCTCAGAGACTCAAAGGGGAGCTTGGGGTTTCTGCAAAAGTTGTGCAAAAAGATGAGGTTGCAGAGTTTGAAGTTTAAAACTTCTGTTATAATAATCACAATGAAACAAAAGCATTCAATTTGTATCGCTGGAGCAAGTGACTTATCTCATCTTGGTTTAGATAAGATAGATAGCGTAAAACTATTTGGCCAAGAGCTTGCGAAAGCAGGCTTCGTGATAAACACTGCAACAGCATCAGGTTTCTCTTTCTGGGCATTAAAAGGTGTTTCAGAGAAAAATGGTGTTGTTATTGGATTCTCTCCAGCTTCTAATGAGAGAGAGCATGTGAATTTATACAAGCTTCCAATTGAGCCATTTTCTTCTGTTATTTATACTGGGTTTGGGTACCCAGGTAGAAATATGATAATGACCAGATCTTCAGACGCTCTTATCATTGGGCCAGGATATATCGAGACATTTCATGAGTTTATGATGGGTCTAGAAGAAGGTAAGCTGATTGGTGTATGGGAAGGGGGATGGGAGATAGACGAAGCAATTCATGATCTGATAGGAAAGAAAGGTAAATCTCTAAATGTAATTTTTGAAAAAGATCCAATTAAGCTTATAGAAAGAATGGCAAAAATTCTCGATGTTAAAAAATCAAAAAAATAAGTAATAAAAAACACCCATTTGGGTGTTTTTTATTTGATTATTTAATTGTATTCATTACTCTTTCAAAACTTTCTGGGTTGTTCTGAGCTAGGTCAGATAGTATTTTTCGGTCAACTTCAATATTCTTTCCTTTAAGTTTTCCTATGAATTGTGAGTATGAGATTCCAAACCCTCTTACAGCGGCGTTGATCTTTGTCTGCCAAAGTCTTCGGTTGTCTGACTTCTTGTCTTTTCTATGTGCAAAAGAGTGATTTGCCCCCTTATGAAGAGTTTCTTTGGCTAGCTTCTCTTTTGTGCTTCGCCCATGTCGATAACCCTTAGCCTGCCCTAGGATATTTCTTCGTCTCTTTATTGCATTTTGTCCTCCTTTTACTCTTGGCATGTTATTTTAGAAAATTAAATATAAATTAGTTGTTTGGTAGAAATCGAGATTTTGATTTATTTGTCATAACAAATACACCCTCGGTCTTTTGTCCAAGCTGCTTTCTTCGACTCATTTTTGCGTTAAGGTGGCCAATTCCAGCTTTTCGAGCCATAATTTTACCGCTTTTCTTAACCTTTAGCCTCTTTGTAAGTGATTTGTTAGTTTTAATCATAACGAATAGTTATTTTACACATATTTATATATTTATCAAGCCTTATTTTCCTTCGATGGGTGTTTCTTTAGAAATCACCTTCTTAGGCTTCACATCTTCTTTTTCATCGGTTTTCTTACCAGTATCTCTTTCTATTGTAACCATTAGTCCCTTAGGTCCTTTTTTGAAAGCATCTGCAATTTTATAGTTTTCAGCTACAAGGTTTAGAACTCTTTCCAGTCTCTCTTGTTGGAATTCTTTTGTTGTTCCTTTCTCTCTACCTCGTAGATATAGTTCAACCTTTATTCTGTGACCTTCTTTTAGCCACTCTGAAGCTCTTCTAGCTTTTAGAGCTAAGTCGTGCTCTCCTGTTGTAACTTTTATCTGAATACTTTTTGTCTCTGTATTATGAGCTTTGGCCTTGGCCTCTTTAGCTTTTTTCTTTGTATCGTATTGAAACTTACCATAGTCCATGATCTTAGCCACTGGAGGTTTTGCATTTGGAGATATTTCTATCAAGTCCAAACCCATCTCTTTGGCCTTTGCCATAGCATCATTTGTAAGCATAACACCAAGATTCTCACCAGTGTCAGTTACAACTCGAAGTTCTTTTGATTTTATTTGATTGTTTATTCTTGTTGAGCTCAATTTAATTAAAAGGCCTTTTTAAGGCCTGTGGTTAGTTAAGTAATGATTATTTTAGCTTAATATGTATAATATGTCAACGAGATATGATTAATAAAAACCTTTATTTACAAAAGAAAAAGGGCGAAACACCTCTTGCTTGCATGGAGCGTTTTCGTGCTGAGAACCCAGAATACTTTGATATACCGATGACATACGCAGGCAGACTTGATCCTATAGCCACAGGAGACCTACTAGTACTTACAGGTGAAGAATGTAAGAAAAAGGATGAATATTTAGGTCTGGATAAGGAATATGAAGCAACTGTGTTGCTTGGATTTCAAACAGACTCCTATGATGTGTTAGGTATACCAAGTAAAATTGGTCTTAAAGAAAATTTTGAAGAAGAACTTAAAAGTATGATTGGCAAATTTACTCAAAGCTACCCACCTTATTCTTCAAAGACTATAAATGGAAGGCAGCTACATGAGTATGCAAGAGCAGGGGAGATAGATGGTCTGGATATCCCAACAAAAGAAGTGGAGATATATAGTATTGAAAATATTTCAATAGAAGATATTTCTAATAGTGAACTCTTAGATGAAATTGCGGAAACAGTAGATTCTGTTTCTGGAGACTTCCGTCAAAATGAAATTAAAAGTAGATGGAAAGATGTTTTAGATAATACAGAAGATACATATAAGCTGGTTTCTTTTACGGTAAAAGTTTCCTCTGGGACATATATTAGAAGTATCGCCAATAATCTAGGTGGCTCACTTCTGCGACTCCAGAGAACAAAGATATTTAAGAAATAATAAAAAAGAGCCCGACCAATTGGTCGGGCTCCTGCTAATAAATTAGCATACCTCTACTTACTTCCTTTTTCAGAAACCTTTCTTCTAGATCTCGCACCCTTTGGTGTTTTAGATTCAGATTTTTTGACCAACTCCTTTTTAAGCTTGGAGCCAATCAAAGTTTCCTTTCTAGGAGCTCTACTGTTTTTAACTGGTGTTTGCTGTTGCTTTTTATGGCAACGCTTAAGACCAGCTTTGAAAAGCGGGCATTTAACACTGCTATCAGCTTTTGCTGGGCAGATACCATTTCGCTCTCCACAAACACTAACGTGGACTTTGTCGAACACGAAATCCTGTAGTCCGATTAGCACAGCCTCGATCACCTGATCTTCCGTTAGGATATTTCCGATGATTGGTGGCACATCGGATTGAGTTAGAGATCCATTAAAAAGTCTTTCAGCTTCACTTTGGTAGTGAATATAAGAACCCTCTAGAGTGTCCTCTCTGATTTCTTTCCAGTTTGGAACCCTAAGCCCTCTAGCTTCAAACTCTTTCATTCTAAGCATTCTGACAGTATCCATGATTTTGAAATCATAAGTTTTGTCCTGATTGCTAAAAAGTTGGAATTGTCCGGTAGAGTTGATTTGCAGAACTGCAGCAACAGCCTTGGCTCTTTTTTCACTTAACTTCCAAACAGCTTTTAAAGCTTGTGGCTCATCTGTGTGAATGATTGCAAGTTCGGAAGTCTTTTTTCCTTTTTGATTCGGGTATTTCTTAAAGAGAGACTTGTAAATAATTTCTCCTCTCAAAGCCTTCATCGCTCTGGGAAATTCCTGGGCTTCAAGAATCGCATCCTCCATAAGCTCCATCATAATCGTTAAAACACGATTTTGTTCAGCTTCTGGTTGGTTCCGAACCTTTCTCCAAGATCTTTTTACCATTTCTGGAAACATTAATCGTCCAGCCGCGGTAATAACTCTCTTTGGTGCGGTGGCTGTTTCCGTAACATGATGAGGTAGATTTCCATGAGAGTCCTCCCAATCAAGATAGGTTATAAGTGTTTTCAAGTCAGGGTTGTTCTCAACTCCCAAATATTTAGCGAACATCATTAAGCTGGAGCTTTCTCCATTCTTACCATGTTCATCAAACATACCTTTTCCAACACCAAAGACAAGCATTCTCATCTCCTTCATGATCAAGAAAAACAAATCTTTATCATTTCTTTCATGCGGCTCAAGTTTTTCTTTTGCAGCATTCAGAACTGTACTCGTAAGTGTGGCCACGTTAGCATTCTTTATTCCTGGAAACTTATGTTCTGCGTAGCCGGTGTGGCAAATAGCAAGATTCATTAGCTCCTCAGCATGAGTGCCGGGGTGTACCGCCAAGATTTCAATTCCCTGGATAGGGTATCCTTCCTTGAAAGCCAACTTTAACTCTGTGATTGTCGCTGTTTTTACGTTTACAGCTTTTCCTTTCTTTTCCATTTTCTATTGTTTTTGTACATGTTAGCAGTTATATGGGCCGCCAACCCCGCCGTTTAGTTTCTAAATATACTAGCATATATATTGTATTTTGTCAATGTATTAAAATAACCCCATAATCTGGGGTTACTAGATGTTGTTATGGTTTAGATTGTAAATCGAGCCATTTTTCAACCTTGATATGCTCACATGTCTCCAGCATTGCTCCCATGGAAGTGTCTCCTCTTAGCATATCAAGACATCTAGTGTGATCATAAAAGACTTTCTTCTCTTTATAGTCAACAACACAAGCTCTAGTATTAATTGTTCTTTTTATGTCTGACTTCATCATTGCAAGGAAGAAAGCTTCCTCATGATCGTATATTTCAATCTTGTTGAACATGTCATTTTTAGCAGTTTCTTTGCTTACAATGTTCGTATATTTTTTCATTGGGGCATGACTATCTCCGAACCATACCACAAGAGGTCTGTGTACATAGTGAATTGTGCCAACCCCACCGAATTCCATCTCTTTTGTTCTCATACTTTCTTTTTAATGACATTATAATGATTACGTAGTTTTGTCAATGTAAACAAGAATCCCTTAATATGTGTTTACAAGTTGCATATTTGATGTAATCTAAGAAAAAAGCTTTAAAGATGATTAAAAAAGAAGGTTTAGATTACCAAATAGTCCAAAATGAGGCTGTTGCGAGTGATGTATCAATTCTGACAGTGATCCTGGCTCCTAGCCACGCATTTGTTGGGGGTCCTCTGGGTTTAGAGGAAAAATTGCGCACATCAAATATCGGTGGAATTATATTAATGAATTTCCGTGAGGAGATAGAAAAAGGTTTGGTTGAAATTCTAAAGAGAAAAGGTAAAAATGAGATTAATATTACTCCTGAATACTTTGAACCTAAAGATAGCGATCCCGAGCTTCGATTTAGCTTTAGTTGTTATCTTGACTCACTAGATCTTAAAAGATTGTTCCCTTATCTTTCAAAAGAAGTGAGCAAGTCTACTAGCTGGGTCTATCTAAATATTTTGTTTGGAACGCCATTTAAAAAAGATATACAGGGTTTTTTAAAGTTTAAAAAATCTTTATGGAAACATGGGGGATTTAGACTTGCGATAGCAAAATTTACTTCAGAGTTTAAATTTAGGATAGACACTTCTTCAGCTCACCTAATTGATCCAAAAGATTTTAAGGATATTCATAGTATAAATTTCACTGAGATGAAAAACCTGTAACTGTTCAGAGAAGGCGCAACCATTGGTTGCGTTTTTTATATCTTCAAATTATTGCTTCAGATTATGCTTTGTATTTGAAAAAATCTAGCAGTAAGCTAGGTTTTTATTTATTTGTGGAGGTGGGGATTGATCCCGGAATTACTAACTCGCTATGCTCATAAGTATTCCTGGACGCAACTCACCTTTTCTCTAAAGGGGGGTTTGCCCACTCTCGTGGAAATTTTATTTCGCAAACTCATAAAATATCTCACTCCCTCGGGCCCCACTCGCCCCGGCTGGCTGTCGCCAGACTTCGTCGGGGCTCGGTTCAAACTCCCCAGCACCAGTAAAACAAAAAGCCTCCAATGCGTTGCATCGGAGAACTTTGTTTTTTGTGGAGGTGGGGAGTTTGAACCCCCGTCCATAAGGTCCACAAGAATGGATCTACATACTTATTTTACTTTTTTGTTTTAAACGATATACCTATTAAGTAAACGAAACAGTATAAAGTCGATCTCTAATTAATTTCAGAATTAAGGCAGAAAATTCCTTAAGACCAATCTCGATGTATATGATACAGAACTCGATTTATCGAGCGTCAAACGAATCTGCACCAGCCGCGATTACGCGAATGCTGGAGCAAAAGCACCAAAAGGTGATTTTACTTTAGAGTACTTGTTTCCAGGTACATTGTTGGGCTGTTTTACGAGTTTCCCAAACTCGGTATGCGCATTATTGTAAGATACCTCTGTCGAATCAAGGCACCCCCCGAAAATATACATAATTGTACATCTATATTTTCGGGGAGGGGTATCGTGTTTTATTTTAAAGATCTTCCCAGGTCTCTCTCTTGGTCTCTTTTTTTAATAGACTCTCTTTTGTCATGCTTCTTCTTTCCTTTTGCAATTGCAATTTCAAGCTTTATATTTCTACCTTTATTATACAACATAATAGGTAATATTGTCAATCCTTGAGACTTCTTCATCTCCCTTATCTTTGCAATCTCTGATTTTTTAACCAAAAGCTTTCTTAGTCCACGTGGGTCATAATCTCCTGGGGTATTCTTTTCTTGATATGGCGAAACTAGAGCATTTTTAAGAAAAACCTCTTCTCCTTCCAGAATTACATAAGAACCATCAAGAGATCCATCACTTTTTCTGATAGATTTTACTTCGGCTCCAGAGAGAACTATTCCAGCTTCAAATTTTTCTACAATAGTATAATCCCTACCTATTTTCTTGTTTCGTATGTAGATTGTCATACAGAATCAGTCTATCATCTTTTCATTGTTTCAATAAGTCATTCATGTATAATAGTTGGCATGGATATATTTCAAAAATCACCTAAAAAGGGCAAGAAAAAAGGCGGACCAAAGATGCCAAAATTTAATTTTTTCAATCAATTAATGACAGTTCTGTTCATTTTTGTTTTGATTGGTGGTCTTTACACTCTTATTGTAGAAAATACAAATAAAAAAGAAGAAATTTCACTTTCAGAACTTTCCACACTTGTGCAGGGTGGAGATCTAGAGTCTGTTGTTGTAGAAGGAGATAGCGTTGTTGTTACTGACGTAGCCGGTACTGTATATAAAACCAAAAAGGAGGCAGAGATATCATTCTCAGAAATGATGACAAACTACGGTGTTAGCTCTGAGGCTTTATCAGAGATTCCTCTTGAAATTAAAAACCAATCTGGTTTTGTTTATTGGTTAATGCAAATTCTACCAATACTTATACCAATTATATTTATATTGATATTCCTTTGGTTTATGACCAGCTCTATGAAAGGGGGTGGAATGCAAGCAATGTCTTTTGGGCAATCAAAAGCAAAGATGATTAACCCAAATGATAAGAAGAATAAAAAAACTTTTAAAGATGTGGCGGGAGCACGAGAAGCTAAGCAGGAGCTAGAAGAGATTGTAGACTTTCTTAAAAACCCAAAGAAGTTTATAGAGATTGGAGCAGAGATTCCAAAGGGTGTTCTCTTAACAGGTGCACCAGGAACAGGAAAGACTCTCCTCGCTCGAGCTGTTGCTGGAGAAGCTGAAGTGCCATTCTTCCAGCTTTCTGGTTCTGACTTCGTGGAGATGTTTGTTGGAGTAGGAGCAAGCCGCGTTCGAGATTTATTTCAAGCAGCAAAGAAAGTTGCGCCAGCTATTATATTTATCGACGAAATTGATGCTGTTGGGCGAGTGCGTGGGACAGGTACTGGAGGAGGGAATGATGAGCGAGAACAAACACTGAATCAGATCTTGGTAGAGATGGATGGATTTGCAGGGAATCACAAGGTGATAGTTATGGCAGCGACAAACAGGAGTGATGTTCTAGACCCTGCTCTTCTTCGTCCTGGAAGATTTGATCGCCAGGTAATCATGGAGCTTCCAGATAGACGTGACAGGGAAGAGGTGCTAGAGATTCATGCAAAAAAGAAGCCTTTTGAAAAAGATGTAGATTTAAAGGTGATCGCAGAGCGAACACCCGGATTTTCTGGAGCTGATCTTTATTCTCTTATGAATGAAGCCGCTATTCTAGCTGCACGTTATGATAGAAAGAAAGTAGGGCAAATGGATATCATTAATTCAATAGAGAAGGTTATGATTGGCCCAGAGAGACAAAGCCACATATTTAGTAAAAAAGAAAAAGAGGTTACAGCGTATCATGAAGCAGGTCATGCTCTTGTGGCGTCAGTTTTACCAAATGCAGATCCTGTTCATAAGATTTCCATAATATCTAGAGGTAGAGCTGGTGGGTATACAATTAAACTCCCACTAGAAGAACGAAAGCTTCAAACAAAAGCAGAGTTCCTAGATGATATTGCAATGTCACTAGGAGGGTATGTAGCAGAGAAAATGGTTTTTGGAGACATTACTACAGGACCATCAAATGATCTTCAAGTCTCAACTAGAATGGCACGAAGTATGGTTACAAAGTGGGGAATGTCAGAAAAGATTGGACCTATTGCTCTTGAGGGAAATGAAGGACGAGCAATGTTTGGTAGAGGTGTTAATGATAGAGAATATTCAGAGGCTATGAGTACTATTATTGATGAAGAGGTTAAGAAGATAATCCACGGTGGATTAGCAGAAGCAGAAAGAGTGCTTACAGAAAAAAGAGAAGTGCTTGATGCTATCGCTAAGAAGCTTATAGAGGTAGAAACCTTAGAACAAGCTGAGTATAATGAAATCATTAAATCATTTGGAATAGAACCAAGAGAGCTTCCAAAAGATATAGCTTAAAACAAAAACACCCCACTAGTGGGGTGTTTTTTTATGTGCGCGCACCAGGACTTGAACCTGGGACCACAGAGGTATAAGCTCTGCGCTCTACCAACTGAGCTATACGCGCAAGGGTTGGACATTGTTGATTGTATAGCATTTGATAAAAATTTCAACATGCTTATTATTATGCAATTAAATATAATTATGGTGTATAATAAACTCATTAAGAATAATCGCTGTTATTTTATATGGAAACACAACCAACTTTAGAAACTTTTGTAGAAGGAATATTAAAGGAAAAGGCTTTTTCTAATCTTGAGCCAGAAGTAGAAGCTCAGATGAAAGAAGATCTTCTCGGAAGACTTGATGATGTGATCAACAGGGCTCTTTTAGATGAGCTTTCTGAAGATAAAATGTCAGAGTTTGAGAAGCTGTTGGATGGTGGAGCTAACAAGGATGAACTTCAAATGTTCTTAGAGAAAAATATAGACAACATGGAAGCTGTTGTCACTGCAGCATTATTAAAGTTTAGATCAATGTATTTAGGAGCTTAACTATGCCTGGAGATAACCCCCCAAAACCAGTAGACCCAGCTTTGGAAGAAGATCAAAAAAAAGAGGATCTTCCTAAAAAGACTGAGGCGGAAATTCTAGAAGAACTTCAATCTAAAGTTGAAAAGGTTTCTTTTGTTGACGTTAGTTCTTTGGCTGAGGACGAGGCTCGCGACGCTGGAGAAGAGCGAATTACTGAAGACTATGAAAAAACAAAAGGTTTATCTAATATTTTTAAGCGAATATGGAAGCATAACATTATGCGAGACTATAATCGCTTCAAGGAGATTAGTAAGGTTCGAGAGGAAATAGAGTCTTCTGGAAATATTTACGCAGGTGAAAGCGCAGATAAGGCTCATCACGACATGGCTATGACCGCTATTACAGAAAGATTCCTTTCTGAGTATGATGGAGTGGTTCGAGAAGAGGCTGGAGAGAAGAAAAAGCTTCTAGAGGATGGTAAAGAAGGAGTAGCAGATATAAAGACTTCCACTAAGAAGCTTGTTTTGGATTATGCAACAGGGAAAATAAATGACGAAGTTGTTTATGAATCAGAAAGAAATAAACTTCTCTCAAAAGTAAAAGGGGCTGGAAAAGATGTTATAGGAGATGGGGTGATTTATGCTGACAATCTAAAAGATATTGTCCAGCAGGTTAAGCAGGCGCTAGAGCATGGTGTTTCTATAGATGCGATAGACAAGCATTTGAATCTAGATATTGTTTTAGGTAAAGCTACAAGTGGTGTTAAAACTGAGGCTCGTACAAGTAAACTTGAAAATCTAACTCGAAGTATTCATAAAAGTAGAGTTGGGGCTCTTATTGGTAACGAGACAACTATTGCCGCAGCTATATTTGGTGCGACAGCTATAGCAACGAAAATATCACAATCTGGAGCACGTAATATCGGAAGAGCAGCTGGATTTTTTGGAGGTGTGGCTGTTTCAGCTGGGATACTTGCTTACAAAGAAAACAGAAGAATGAAAGAAGAGCGGGGTCTGCATCTAAGAGAAAGGGCAAAGGGGATGAATACTGACCCAGACAAAGAGACTCCACGAAGAGACGAGATGGAAGAATCTCTTTATGAATCAAAAAAGGCTGTTGATCTTACCGCAGCTCTTTTGGCGGATGTGTATGTAGACGGTGATCCAGAAAAAGGGGTAAAAGATTTTAGTACAAAAGAAGAGTTAGATAGAGCGATTGCCTCTATGGCAGATATTGAATCTAGAATTAACCTAAACAATCAAGAAAAGGTTGATTTAATTTCATATTCAAAGGCTACAAATGTTGAATCAGAAAGGGCTTCTCTTGAGATATCTCAGGCTAGAGCTAAGGCTTATTTAAATAAAAAACTAGAAGAAAACCCTGAATTAAAAAAGTTCTTGTCTGGAGAAGATCTGAAATCTGCGTTGTCTACAATGACAGAAGCTAGTGAGAAATCCCTTACTAAAGATGAGCTTGAGGAAAAAGATAGAATTTTTGCAAAGATAAAGGGAAAGGCTGTTGTTAAAGCTGCTCTAAAGGGGGCTGTATCAGCTGCTGTTATTGGTACTGTTATACAAGAAGTTTCAGCTTTCTGGAATCCAAAGGTTGATGGTGCTTTAGAATCTGCTATCAAAGGTTCTAGTGTGGAGGCTAAATCAACCACAGCTCTTAGAGGTTTCTGGGAATACATGTCTGGTCAGTCTGGCATCCCAGCATCTGAGATTGCCAAAAGTGCGGTTTTTGAAGAGCACGATGTAGCTGGGAATATACTAAGGCTTCCTAAAGGTCTAACTCTAGATGAAAACGCAGACGGAACAATTTCTATTTTGAGTGATGGAAATAAAATTGCAGAAAATATTCCACTTAACTATAATCCAGACGGGACTCTTTCTGATTCAACAAAAGAAGCTTTCGCAGCTTCTGGTCTCTTGGATGCAGGACACTCTACAGCCACTGTTATGGAGACAAGTGAAGTTCATATGACACCTCAGGAGTTTCTAGAGCAGAAGAAAGAAGGGGTGATGCAAGTTGCTAGAGATTTGTGGTATGACAATGACACAGAAGCTCCAGTTTTTGATAAAAATGAATTAGCTACTTGGTGGGGAGGAGAAGATGGAACGGGAATAGATACAGATGGGAATTATGTATTTAATATCTCTCACATGGCAGAAAACGGCTCTTATCATGGTGGATTTTCTGCAGACGCTCAAGAGTTAGTAAAAAATGGAGGAGTGAAGATGCTTCTATCCATGTCTCGAGATACTCAGAATATGGTCTTTGAGGTTCCAATAGATGTAAATGGTAATGCGATAATAGACCCAGATAGTGAGATTGGTAAAATGTTTTTTGCAAATGTTGATGGTAAAGCTGTTTTCCAAGGAAGATTTGCTGAGGTTGCACAAATGATGGGTTCAGAGGATGGAGTAGAGCATATAAGGCTTCTAAGTACAGTAGAAGGTAATGGTCTGGAGGAGATTATTACAAAGGGTGAAATTCCTGTTTCAGAAAATATAAATGATCTAGTCTATAACATGGATAGACCTTGGGACTATCCACCAGCTATACCTATTGTTGGTAGATTCCCACTTGAGCCAATGGGTTACCATAAGAAGAAAGGAGAAGACGATCCAAAACCAGGACCGGTTGATCCTAAGCCTAAGCCAGTTGATCCAATTCCTGACCCAATAGATCCTGTACCTCCAGTACCAAAGCCAGAAGGTGAAGATCCAAAACCAAGTCCTCAGGAGTTCATACCTGCACCAATATTCTACGAAAGAGAAATAACAAAGGAGGAGTACTTGGCAATGAAAGATGATTTGATTTTAATAAACCTAATGATCCAAAGTCATGAAGGTATACTTAATCTAGAAAAAGATCAGCTTAAGTCAGAGTACGCAAAAGAAAGATATGATGACCTGAAAAATATTGGACCTGGTATTCCTGTTACATGGAATCGAACTGAACTTCGTGTTATCGGTGACGAACTAGAAGATATGCTTTCTGGTTCAGAAAAAATAGTAAGAGGAGTTGAAGGATTCAATGATAATAAGAGGAATGTTTTCGACTTGAAACAAAAGTATCAAAGCTACGCATTTGAATTAAATAATAAAAGCTTAAAAAATATTCGACAAAAAGCGAGATTTATCCAAGCAATGAAGCAAATTTTGGCTGAGGTTGACTACCTAAGAGAGAATAATAGAACTGACAAAACTCAGGAAACTTTCCTAAAAAGCACAAAAGAAGGTGGTGTATTATCTGGTGTTGGTAGTATGAACATGAAGACTCCTGATGAGTATATGGATAAATATATAAAAGAAGCAGAGTCTAGATATTTAAAGGCAGAGGACTCATATGCTGAGAATCAAACACCAGTAAGAAAGAGAAATCTAGATGAAGCATTTAAAACCTTTGAAGAGGTTAACGCCACTTTCGATGAACTTGTAAGAAATAAAGATTTCAAAAGGAACCCGACAGAAGAAATGTACAGGATCAAGGTTAAAGCAAAGATGGAAGATTTTGAAATGGAGGAAATTTCAGATGAAGAATGGAAAGCTTTTAAAGACCAAGGAATTGTTTCTGTGGGAAGACTCCAGAGTATTTCAAAGAAGATCTTGGAAAAAGAATCCTTGAACGATAAAGAGAAGGAAATTTATGATGACAGAAAGGTTCAAATAGAAAAAGGCCTTGATGCTGAGGTAACATACTTACCAGAGGTTTCAGATGAAGAATGGGAGGCATTCACAGCAGAGACACCGGTCATTCACGGAGATCGATTGGATGATATCGCTAAAAAAATTAAAAATGGAGTTACTTTAAGTGATAGAGAGCAGGATATGAGAAAGGCTCTTGCTTCAGAAATAGAAGATATCTTGCAAAAGATGATTAAAGCAGAGAAAGAAGTTAATGCAGAAACAAAAGAAAGTGAGTCTTCAGAGGAGGCAATGGAAGAAACCTCTGACTCAGAAGATGGAGGAGGTGAGGGTTCAGAAAAAGAAAAAAAAGAGCATTTAGATGATCCAATTACTTTGGTTAGAAAAGAAACATTGAAGGCGATTGAAAAAGGTGAATTCTATGTTACAGAATTAGATAATGCTCAGAATATACTTAAATACCCTGAATTGAATGGTGAGTATGAATACTACACCACAACTGATCCAGCTGTTGGATTTGGAGCAGTTACAATGTATAAGTTTAAGAAAAAAGGTGAGAGTCTGATAATGGGTCCAGATGGTAAGCCTGTAAAATCTGGCGAATCAGAAGTAGAAAAAGTAGCTAAAACACCAGAACCTGCAACACCTGAGGTAATATCTAGTAAAAAACCAGGAAGTATAGAAACTAAGGTTGAAGACGTAACAATCGAAAATCTTTTGGAGAAAAAATCTTCTGAAATTACAAAGGATGAGTGGGAGCTTCTAGATCAAATTAAGAAGGATTTTGAAAAGAAAGCTACAGCAGATGATTTGGAAAAAATAGATAAAGAGATTAGCAATCTTGATGCTCGTATAATCCCACAGCCAAAAGGTGATTTTGATTTAAATAATCTTGAAACTGATTATGCAAAGATCTTGTACAAGAAATCTGAGAGTGCAAATTCAAATAGGCTGACTTATAGACATCTTGAAACTGTGCGAGATGGATTGAAAGCTTTTAGTGAGAAGAAAAGAAAATCACTAGATACAACAAAGGAGGTGGCAGTAGAAAAATCAGAGAGAGAATCTTTTGATGATAAGTTTATCGAAGACCAGATAAGAGATACACTAAAAGGCATTGGTGCAATTCGCGAAATTAAGAATTTGAAAATTGAAGGTGTTGGAGATACAATATCTATCAATACAAGCATTAAGGCTAAAAAGGGTCCAATAAGTACAAATGTAGACCTGAAAGCTGACATAGAAAATACCAAAGATGGTATAGGCATAAAAGATGGTTATTCTATAAAAGCTTCAAGTATGGAGGGGATTGTAAAGAATCTTATAGAGCCAAATATTAAAAATATATCCAGTTCTATAAAGGATCATATTGAAAAAGAAAAAGGGAAAAAAGTTGAAAAAATTTGGATAGAAGATGGAAAGTTGAAGGTGGAATATTCAAATAAATAATCAAAAAGCCTGGCAACAGGCTTTTTGATATGGTAGAGTTCAATAAAAGAATAATGCCATGGTTCCAAAACCTGTAAAAAGTACAAAATTGAATGAAGATAAAAGGAAAGAATATTTAGAGGGTTGGAAGAAGCTCTTTGAAGATATAGATCCGTCTATTAAGGCCCACCTATATTTTGAGGAAAACTTTGCTGGCGTTTTAAAAAGTACTGAGATTAGATATGTTGATTTTAGACACTCAGTCGAACCAGTTTTAATTGTTTGGTTTGATAAGAAAGAGATTGTGTTAGGCTCACATCAATATTTATGCGGAAAAGAATTGAATGAAATGTTTTCAGATATGGACGTTGAAAGAGACATGTTTCAAAACCCTGACCTCGACTGTGACCCAGAGATGGACACTTGGGAGAACTGGTACAATCAAGTGTGTAGTTCTGTTGATGCTTATCGTAAAAGAATCCCAAAACCACCCAAAAAAGCCCAAAATTGAAGGGCTTTTTATTTATTCTAATGACTGGCGATAATTAATTCTTTATGATAATCTCTTGATTAAATCAAAAATCATTATAAATGAGACGTAAGACTATTTCTTTCTTAAAAAATCTAATTGAGGCAGGCTACGAGGTCCTAGAGTTCTTCATAGACGTTCTATCGCTAATTGTAGATTATGTATCAATAAGATTTCTGTTTGTATTCTATCCCAAGAAAAGAATAGCTAGTATGTTCGGAGGTCAAGATGAAGTCGAGAATTTTTACCCCGAATGTGTGGATAGTGTTGCTATACATCTACTGACCTCATGGCTGGATTCTGATTATGAGAGTTACAAGCTTGGTCTCTCTGAGTTTGTGGAAAGGTGGCATCTAGGTGAAAAAGATTACCCTCTTGAAAAAAAGAAGAAAACAATATCCACGATTGATTGGTATAGGATACATTGCTTTTAAGGACGGCCATATGGCCGTTTTTTTATTTTGGAACTTGTGATAAGGTTTAATAAACAGTTATAAATCATGAAAAAAAGACTTCGCATATTCGTTAGACGTGCATACTGGATTGTTCTTTCTTTAGATTTTAAGGCTCGAATGCTTTACATTCACACATCCATGTATATTAGAAGTAGAGTAAAGATTGTTCTAGATCGAGCCTGGCTTCATAAAGATGAATTTCACCCGTCTCTTGATCTTGATGTAAGAGCTATGATGACCATGAATGATTCTCAGCGAGAAGAATATCAGCAAGACCTCATGTTAAGGAGAAATCTTGCGCATGATCCTGATATGTATCTCAAAATGTATCATGAGACACCAAAGGGTCACATGAGTAAGAGATTTAAAAATGCAGTAGAAAGGTATTTAATTGAACAGAGACTGGTCACTTGATCAGTTTTTTATTTACATATATTAAAAAAATAACCCGGCTTATGTTAAATAAACTGCGGGTTCTTTTTGGGTGCACCAAATATGGTGACCGACCTCGATTTTGAGGTTTTTGTTGTGAGGATGTTCTTTGACGGGATCTAACTATCACTCCGAGGAGTAATAAGACATGAAGTCTCTCAGTGTTGTCCTGTCTATTGAAAATAGCTAGGCTTCGGATGCGCATACAAAAGGGTCTTAATCTTTTGTTCAAACAAAGTCTGTTATTTTCTTTTCCAATGAACGTATGCTCAATATGCATACTATACAAAATAGTGACAAAGCGCAATTACTCAAAGTGAAGTTGGAGATTTTTCTTAGTTAGTGTTTTTTCTAGAACAGGGAAATCCTTTAAAGTATCCTTCTTTATCATATTCTGAGCCTCTGTTCTTGCTGCTTCTACCATTTTTAGATTCTTGATTGCTTCCATTCCAAGGTCTGAAATACCCCATTGTTTAGCCCCGGTGAGCTCTCCTGCACCACGTAGCTCAAGGTCCATTTCAGATAGTTCGAAACCATTTTTGGCAGTTTTGAACGCCTTTAAACGGTCCACAGTTTTAGATGTACCACTATCAGAAAATGCATAGCAGTATGCTTGATCTGAGCTTCGTATAACCCTACCTCTTAGCTGATGGAGTTGAGCTAATCCAAATCTTTCTGCGCCCTCTATGATTATTATAGTTGCATTTGGAACATTTACCCCAACCTCAACCACAGATGTTGCCACAAGAATATCTATTTCTCCTTTGGAAAATCTATCCATAACTTTTTCCTTTTTTTCTTTTGTCATCTTGCTATGAAGGATATCAATTTCCTTATCTTTAAAAACTTCTTTTTTCAAACGCGCTGCCTCTGACTTTACAGACTTCATCTGTAGGGCACGTGCCTTGTCTGGGTCTGGCTCATCTATTCTGGGGCAGATTACATATAGCTGATGCCCTTTGTCCATTTCTATTTTTATTTCTTCGTAAACAGCGTCACGTTTTTGCGGAAGTACAATCTCTGTTATCACAGGCTTTCTTCCAAGAGGCATCTGGTCAAGAAGCGTTAAATCTAAGTCACCGTAAACAGTTAGAGCCAGGGTTCGGGGGATAGGGGTCGCTGTCATGGATAAAAAGTGAGGGGCAAAACCTTCTTTCTTGGCTAGACCAGCTCTTTGTTTGGTTCCAAATCGGTGCTGCTCATCAATAATAACTAGAGCCAAGTCCTTAAACTTCACTGACTTTGCAATGAGAGAATGGGTTCCGATTACAATTGGAATCTCGCCGTTGTCTATCCACTTTAGAAGTTGGTTTCTGGAGATGTTTGTCCACTGGCTTGTTCCTATAGCTGAGGCTACCTTAGAAGGAAATTTTCTACACCCAGAAGAAGTGATAAGCCCAACAGATATTCCTGTATATTTAAAATACTCTATAAAATTCTCAAAGTGTTGAGTAGCAAGAATCTCTGTTGGCGCCATATATGCCACTTGTAAATTTCCAAAGGTTTGGTTCTTTGGCCTATTTTTAATAGTCGCGTAACTAGCTACGGCGGCTACAGCTGTCTTTCCAGAACCTACGTCACCTTCAAGAAGGCGACTCATGGGGTGGGGTGATGACATATCCTTTCTAACTTCTTTTACAGCTTTTGACTGACCTTTTGTTAATTCAAAAGGAAACCTTCGAGTGAAGTCTTCTAGCTCTTCCTCGTCTATGGTTACCTCATATGACTTGTGTTCAATAAATTCTTTTCTCTCTTGGGCTTTTGCAAGTTGAATAAAGAACACTTCTTCAAAAGCAAACCTCTTTCTGGCGGCAGTAGAATCAGATATTTTTTTTGGCATATGAATCCAGACAAGCGCTGTTTGTATATCTGGAAGGTGGTATTTCTTTAATATTTCTTCTGGTAGATACTCTTCTATTTCCTTGTGAAGACCCTCACCAAATATTTTTTGGACAGTGTGATATATCCACTTTGAGGTAAGCCCTCTGGTTTCCTTATATATCGGATATCTCAGGCCATTTTTAGCATGCTCCTCTTCTGAGAACAGGGAATTATGTGAATCAATAGGTAGAGTTTTTAACCCATCTATTTCTGGATTTGAAATAGAAAAACCATTTTTACCCCCTGTAACTTTTCCAGTTAAGGAAACCACTTGTCCATCATGAATCATCTTTGCGATGTAGGCTTGGTTAAACCAGACTACTTTTATTTTCCCAGTCATGTCCTCTATATAGGCTTCAGCCATTGGAATTTTTGTTCGGAAAGCCTTTTTAACTTTAGGTTTAGTTATTTTTCCTGAAATAGTCGTGACCTCACCCTCTTCTAAATCCTCGATGTTTTTAATTGAGCTAATATCACTATATCTAGTAGGGAAGTACAGAAGTAAATCTTGGATAGTTTCTACTCCAAGTCTTTTCAAGGCTTTCTTCTGTGGCTCTAATGTTCTGAAATGACCCACTAATTTATCACTAATATTCATGGAATATATTGTAGCATTTATGTAATTAGCTTTGTTTTGTTGACTTTGCGGCTCTTTAGTTTAGTATTTACATAAATTCAAAACTTCATAATATGATCTACTTGTTTAAATTTGTTGCAATATTCGCATTTGGAATCTTAACTGCTTCGTTTTCTATAGACCCCGTGATTATCTTGGTGGTCCTAGGGGTTTCATTTGCAGGTGGGGGACTGTCATTTCTTCTTAAATCTGTATTTTCAGATGATTCAGTAGAAAAAATGCCATCCATAGATGGTGTAACACTTTTTAGTGTAGTAATTGATTTTATTATTGTAGTAGTCACAGTTATCTACCTTTATGGGAAAGATATTCAAGTCTCTACTCTGGATGCGGCTGTTTTGTCCTCGATAATTTCTGCCTCTGTTTCATTTGTTGTTCTGTCTATTTCTGTTCAAGAGCGCACACTATCTATAAGAAAGAAGGAAGATCTTTAGCTTCTGCTAAAAAAGCCCCGCATCTTTGATGCGAGGCTTTTAATTTACAATCTTATTATTTTATAAATTCAGCAACTTTTGCTGCTACTTCATCAAGAGTGAAGTTGGCTTTAATTAAATATGAATTTGCTCCTAAATCTAGTGCTTTCTTTATCTCTTCTTCATCAGACATATTTGAAAATACTACAACTGGGGTCATGTCTCCAGAATCTCTCATGTCTCTTAGGACATCAAAACCAGATTTTTCTGGAAGCATAAGATCAAGCAAGACTAAATCAAACCCTCTTTTCTCCGCTTGAATAGTACCTTCTGTTCCGTTTGAGGCAACAGCCACTTCATGACCGTCTTTTTGAAGGCGCCCAGCTGCTAATCCTTGTAAAAATGTATCGTCTTCTACTATTAGTATTTTTGCCATATTGTTATTCTACTATAACTTCTTCTGGAGGAAAAGGAATGGATATGTAAAAGGTAGAACCAGATCCTTCTTCAGAATCAAACCAGATATTTCCACCATGAGCCTGGATTACATGAGCTGCAGAAAATAGACCAAGACCAGAGCCTATAGAATGTTCTTTTTGTGCATTCTTGGCTCTGTAGAATTTCTGAAAAATACTAGACTGTTCAGATTCTGGTATACCAATACCTTCGTCTTTTACTGAAATAACAACCTCATCTTCTCCTGTTTCAGTGTGTATCATGATTGATCCACCTTCATGGCTATATTTAAGAGCATTTTCAATAAGTGCCTGGAAGACAGTCTTTATCTTCTGCTTGTCTCCAATCAGAATATGATTTTCTCCTGTTTCATCAAAAGATACGGCAATATCCTTTTCAGAAGATTCTGCATGAAAATCCTCGATAACATCTACTATGAGATCATGTAGGTTTAGTGGTTCAAAATTGTATCTTGGGTGAGTTTCCTCTGTATGATTTATATCTATAAGCTCAGAAACAGATGCAATCATCTGTCCATTATTTTCAGCAATTTTTGACAATAGTTTTCGCTGTTCTTCGTTTATCGGTCCAGAGTCTCCATTCAAGAGCATTGAAATAGCCCACTTGTTTGCAGTCAATGATGTTCTCATTTGGTGAGATGATGTAGAAATTAGCTCTGATTTAAACTCATTTTGTCTTTCAAGCTCTTCTATGTAATCAATTATTTCTTCTTCTGATGCGGGGTTATTCATGTTATTTTTTTACTTTATTATTATAAACTTTTTTCTTCAAAAGTTTTGCTGCCTGAATATATCCTCCACCTGTGCCATCTAGAAAATTTACAAACCTTCCATCCTTTGGTTCGACAAAACATGTCATTGTTGTAGATGATGTAACATAATAGCCAAAAGAAAAAGCGCCAGATGTTTCTTTGCTCTCTAGGTAGGTTAGAAGTTTCTTTCTTTGGTTTAGATTTCCTGCGATGAGCGTCTTTAGTGTTCCATCAATTTTCAGCGTGTCTGTTGCCATGGCTAGTTGATGAGAATGATTTCTTACATTAAAAACTCTTTCCATGAACCCCTCAAATAATCTCCTTATAACATGAGATCCTTTTAGTTTTCCAAATTTAACAAGAGATTCTCTGTGAAGATCTTGGATTTTTAGTGTATGAGATATGTACTCCTTCTTTACTGGTTGTCTATCCTCGAAAGATCCATAGATAGAATCTATTTTTTCTAGGACGTCAGAGTATATTTTAGGGTGCTTCTTTTCAGTCCCAGCATCAACTATTAGACATAAAATCTCTTCTTTGTTCTCTGGTACACGAATTGTGTTCCATCTACATTGGAGACCTTGTAAATTAAGAGCTTTATTTGATCCATCCTTATGTGTCTGATAGCTAAAGTTATCCTTTATTGTTTTTTCTGCAAAATACAAGCCACTGTCTATAAATATAGCCTGGTGGTAGTTTTTTGTTACTGCATATTTTGTAACCTTCAGTTTAAAACCTTTTTCTTTTATCTCTTTTACTGATATAGATCCTACTCGAAGATTTAATTTAAAACGGACTCGTGTGTTGTATCTAAGGGTTGAAAGCTCTTCAAGTGTTTCATCTAAGAGTTGTGGTGGGACAATAAGCGTTGCCCCATCTCCTCCATAGATAAATGGAATATCTGTCTTATTTTTTTTAGCAATATTTATTCCAATAACAACACTACTTGCTGCAGCTATATTTACCTCTTCATATTTACCATGAGAAAATGCGCGGGTGGACCCCTTAATATCAGTCACTATTACAAACCAATCTTCTGGAACGTTCTCAAAAACTTTTATGTCTCGAATTACATCTTTAAAAGATTTTTTTTGAGAAGGAAGGTCTCTGTAAAATTGTTTTGTTGATTTTTTCTTTGTCACCATATATGTCTATATAATAACAGAAAAATAAAAAAGCCTTCCATTAATATGAAAGGCTTGGTAATGGTCTAAAGATCTTCAGGTTTAAGGTTAAACATAATGTCGTTAATGCCTCTTCTTTCAGAAAAAGCTTTTTCAAAATAAACAACGTTCTTGTGCTCATCTTGAGATTCTGATTCAGTCTTGTTTGTGATCTCCCAGGAGCCATTCCGGTATCCGTTGTATCCGCTAATTTTGATTATTTGGGTGTCTTGGTCTACATCTATTGTGATGCCTTCTGATCCGGGCCATCTTTTTTTGAAGGCCCTTTTGAAATTTTCATGAGTGCTTGTATTCAATAATTTTCTGGTAGTTTCGTCCTGTATTGCCATTTGCTTATTGATTTTTAATTAGATTATCTTTTATCATGCGAGATTGCAAGAAGATAAAAAAGCCCCATGGATCTAGGGCTTTCAAGAGTACACCTAAGATGGTATAGCTGCCTCAGTGTTAATGAAGAGAACTTTTCCATCTGAATCTCCATTTGGCTTTACCAAATCTGCATAGATAATTTCTCCATAAAAGCTTTGCCATAGACCTTTCTTCTCTATAAGTAAGACTGGTTCGGGAAGCGGAAAAAGATATCCTTTTTCAACCATGTGCTCCATGTCTTCTTTTGTCTTAGAATTATTACCCGTTCCGAGATAGTATTTACAGGTTTTTTTGTCTCTTGTATACCATAGTAGTTTTTTCAACTGTCCTTTTTGGGGCAGTACCTCTCTTACTAAGTGCGTAATCTCTAGGGTCCTATTTTCCATAATGTAGTTTTTCCTTAGTCTATATCCGTATCTCTTGAATTGCAAGGCTGGAAATTCATTCCGTTTTCTGCTATCCTTTTCTTTGTCGGAGACGTGTCAGGGTGCTCTATGAAGGAAGGAGTATGGCGACTATCTCTGAATTAGTGTTTAATAATCGGGTGACCCGGTGTCAGACAAAAAGAGATATACAAATGAATAATCAGGAGACGTGTCAGAGTGGTCTATTGTGCTTCCTTGCTAAGGAAGTGGGGCTTAACCCCCCGGAGGTTCGAATCCTCTCGTCTCCGCCAATTTTCACTTTCGCCCGAAACGGCGGGAGCGAGCGTGTCGCTTCGCGACACGGAATGCCATTTTTGCGCTACGCGCCAAGGTTTTTTCAGGGACACAGA
>Ga0100402_1001507_pt1 | contig 26921 bp, 15 predicted proteins | sample CryGeyme20150102_FD_80419 | JGI IMG/M metagenome (GOLD analysis project Ga0100402, IMG submission 80419) | Groundwater microbial communities from Crystal Geyser aquifers in Utah, USA - Crystal Geyser metaG 2015-0102 | ecosystem: Environmental > Aquatic > Deep subsurface > Groundwater | place...
CATTGATTTTGTATATTGGTGGCCAATCGAAACCATTGTCTAAATATATGCCGTCAATTCTGAACTTTTTGACTATCTCAAGGACCTAACTCAATAGTAAATCCCAGGATTGTTTTTTGCGGTAGTTGAGAGGAGTTGTGTCATCATAGCTGATCGATCGGCCATTGGCACCATAGTGGAACACAATGCGACCTTGCTCATCAATAGCTTTTAGTCTTAGACCTTCGTACTATTTTGCCATATGGCTAGAGCTGACTCTGACTGAACAATCGACAATGACTTTGATGTTGAGGTAATGGGCTCGATCTATTAATGCTTTTAGACCAGCATCACCTCCCAACATTTTACAGGCATAGGTGCGATGAGTGAAGGCCAAAGGAGAGGCATTAGGTTTACGATATACTTCAGCAGTAGCTTCATTGTCTCTTTCGAATACACCTGCAATATAGATGGCATTGACTCCGCTTTGACTATATCTATCAAGTTCTTTGGTGGCATCCTCAAAATCAGAAGTTCTGAATAGCCCTTGCTCAGGAGCCAAAGTATCAACTGACACTTCATGAAGGCAAAGTTCACGAGTTTGTGGAGGTTGGACGATCATTCTTCCCTTGACGGATTTGATCGTCATCAGAGGGTTAGAATAAGTCGTTGAAGTGACCTTACTCGAACTGCCTTTTCTTTCAATATTGAGTATTTTATTGACAACTTCCTTCCCATGATCAAACAGATTGAACATGGCAAAATTATAGAAACCGCTTCGAGGAAACACTCCAAAATCCATCTCTGCTGACAAATAGCTGAGTCCATCATAATTATACTCAACCAACTCTGGTATATGCCAACTGAATATTTCCAAAGGAATGCTCTCATCCAAGCAAGGAGCATGCAGGCAGTAAACGATACTCTGTTGATGTTTTTCTGGGTTGTCGATGAGATAGTTTATCTGGAAGGGGTCACCAGTGACATGGATGACTGATGTATATTCTGAGTATATCTGCCAATCACAGTTATCGTAATAGACATTCAGCAATCTGACAGCAGCATCAGTAAGACCTTTCCAACCTTGAAGAGCAATCAGCAGTTTCTAGACCCAAGGATTATATTTCGTATGGTTGAGAAATGCAGCCAAATCTTAATGATGGAACTATCCGTTGATAATTTTCTTTACTTGTTCTTCATACCATTGCTTGTAATCTAAAGTGCAGTATTCAAAAGCTTCTTTGGCAATTTGTTTGAAGATATTGGAGTAGTTCTCAAGAGCTAATGAATTGTCATTGAAGTTGGTAAACCATAAATTGGCAACGAAGCTGAATTAGTTTGCGAAGAATGGGCCAAAGTAGACATCGAGGTGACCGTTGGATTAGAGGGCCAATTCGATGTAGTTTTTAGATATTATGATGACTCCCTACTCTAGGAAGTATGTGTTGAGATTATGTACTACCTCCACTTCAATTTTAGTGTACAATTTTGCTGGTTTGGCAGAAAGAGGAGGCAACCTCGACAAATGAATGAGCATGCACTTGACATTCATCAAGTTAGTTTTGTTCCAGATCTTCCTATTGAAAGGAACCACCTCCATCTCCGGCACTTTTAATCCGAGTTCCTCCATCTCTTCTATGTTTTCTATCTGTGCCAAAATAAGATGCATGTATAATGCGAAAGGTTGACATTCTAGTGAGCACTCCATCGCATGCACTTCTTTTTGGATTTCTGTCAGATAGTCCAGGAAAAATTAATGTTGGTCTATTTGAGGATTTCTGAGTAAATTGATAAGAGCAATCGAGAGAGGAAAGCGATACGCGATATCAAGATTCTCTTCGGATTATTTTTCTGTGAATTTAGTGTTAGTCTTTGTTTTTTTGTTGTCTGAGGTTTTTCTTTTTCTGAAGTCGACAGATTTGACCTCTACATCTAATGACTCTGTCAAGAGTGAATTCAAGGAGTTTATACGTTAAAAACCCTTAGAAGTAGTTGCAAAGTCAATGGCAGGTTTGCTGTCCATTGTTGAGAAGATATTATTAAAATCCTATAATCAAGTCGTGCTACAACTAGACCTTTTGATTAAATATTACGTTATAGTTCAAACATAATTGGAATTAATAGTGTTTATTCTGATGACTGTCAGATTTTGATATTTTAGAAATTACGATATTTAATAGAAAATGCAAGGACAGAAGTAACAACACATGGAAGCGATACCATAAGAAAGTTAAAGGATTCAGAGTGATGGCAATTTGCCATCCAGTTCGGATGACTCTAGTTCTTTCTAATTGCTCATCAAAGCTCACGATAGGATCAGAGCTCTCTAATGTTAGAACGAAGAACTACAGCAGTAGCTAACTGTGATGTCTTCAATCCAAAGATCCTATGAATAGCTAAAATAAATCAACTAAAGACTGAAATAGGAACTAAACAGCAAAGACATCAAGATCGACAATCTCTAAAAAATAAGTAATAGCTGAGATGATTCAGATTAAAAAGCGATTCTTGACTTTGTTCGGTTGTAGAGAGAATTGTATCTGGAAAGGAAGTAAGGTCGAATGAAAAGAAATTTAAGCGCACTTCCTAGCTAACTTTGCTCGCCTCTGCACCCCATGATCAGAACTGATAATCAGGAAAGAGCCTTTAGAAGGGTGGAAAACATACCGAAAAGTAGATAAGGTAGTTTGGATAAATCGAGACCTGTCCTGAGAATTGAATAGAATAGAATGAGCCAAAATCATGAATTTACCTTCGATTGCAGCAAAGAAAAAACTCTTAAAAATTGTTGTTCTGTAGCTGAGATGTCAAAATTGGTCAACAAAATTCACACTCGTCATTAGAACAAGATCAGCTATCAAAAAGACAAAATCAAAGACTACAGAACTTACTGCGCAAGTATGGAGAAAAAATATTCTCCAAGCAAATCCATCACAAACTAGCGCAAATAAAATCGCCTTTCTCGTCCTCAATACCCTCCATCAATCAAAAAATGTGCCTCCCCGAAAACCCATCAGTTCCGGTCATCTTTCGCCCCCAAGTGGTAACTCTCTTCAACATCCACCTCCAACACTTTTGGTATTTGGACAGCCGACAAGTACACATTTGCATGATATCTGTCTGAGTATATACTTTTGTCTATTCACTATAAGGTATATTAATCAAAGTTTAGAGGTAACAACAATGCATCATCGCAAATTAGGAATGCTCAAAAATTACACTAAGATCATTAAGTGTAAAAAAAGAAATGGGGAGGTTGAGGAGGTCAAAGTTTAGCTCGAACCTGAAGAAAAGCACTAAGAACAGGCTCAAATACATCCTGATCTGAAAAATGAAGATTTTGAGGATCCTGTCGATGACGAGTATGAAGATTAGGAGGAATGGATCAGTTAGGGCTAAGACGAGGAGGAATAAATGGAAGAGGAGGTCAACTAATCTGGTACAATGATGTCCGAACCGAAACCCAAGAGATAGAGACCATAGTAGATGAAAGAGGAGCAAGCTAAAAAATAACTGTATTTGGGTAACAACAAAAATTTGAGCAAAGGAGAGGTGCTTGAATTCGACAACAAAGCTTATGACATGCTACATAGGCTCAATATAGAATGGCCTTCAATGTCAATTGATTTTGTAGCCAAAAGCTCACCTTTCGATCCTGCACTAACCAGCTATCAACCCATGGTGTAATATCCCTTCGAAATATTCACAGTTCAAGGTTCATGTAACAACAGCAACAAAAATAGCATCTATCTCACCAAATGGTCCAATCTATGCCAAACAAAATACGATGACGATCCTGAAGCAGAAGATGACGATCCTGAAGTTGTTGTACAGGAAATCGAGACTACATTTGATGTGAATCGAATAAGAGCCTTGAATAATTCTCCTGTGGTGGCTTTCTGGAACGATAATGGGCATACCGGCCAGGTGAGAATCATGGACTTGAGTGCTAATTATTAAAAATTGAGACAAAACGTCGGCAGCAAACGACGTGAAAAAGGCAAATAAATTATAATCCCCTGTGAAGCTGCAGGTTACGGTCTAGCATGGAACCCTCACAAAGTAGGTCAGTTGATCATCGGTGACAATTAAGGCAGAGTATCAGTTCTAGCCAACAATTCTAGTTACAGCCAATGGTCGACCTCCCAGACCTACACATACCATCAAGGTTCAGTAGAAGATATAGTCTTTTCACCCAATCAATAATTTGTTTTTGCTACTTGTACATTTCATGTTATTTTTAGGTTCGTCTGATGGAACATTGCAGGTGGTCGATATGCGAGTGGGTAATCCTAAGAAGGCACAAATATGCATCAAGGCGCATAATAGGGATGTTAATGTTTTTGATTGGAATAAAATTGCTTCTCATTTGCTGGTGACAGGATCTGATGACTCGAGTGTTAAAGTTTGGGATTTGAGATTAGTATCAGAAGGAGCTGAGGAATAACTGCTTACTTTCAGCTGGCATACATAGCCTATCACTTCTATTAAATTCCAACCTAACGAATAATCTGTGGTGGCAGTAGCAAGTGAAGATAACAGATTATCAATTTGGGACATGTCAATGTAAAACTAAGAAGCTGATCCCGAAATCCCCAACGAACTCATGTTCTTACATCAGGGTCAACAGGAGATAAAATAAATCAGTTACCACCCTGTTTACTTCGAAATGTTGGTGAGTACTTCTCTCGATGCTGTAAACATCTTCAAACCTGCCTTTGAAATGCCTGAGGAAGATCTGGATTAGCGAGCAGATAAGGAAGATCTCAAACGTCCACCTATTCATGAGTAGGATCTTGACAAGTATTTATAGAGGATGAGTTTGTAATGATTTTGCTGCCTATTTATCTGCCTATAACAAACATAATAGCTAGGTATTAACTGAGTTAGTGTGCTAAATAGATGATAATTGCTGTTTGATCAGTAATCATTCTCAGCATCGATTTGAGCCTGCAATTCCTCAAAGCCGCTGACGCCTTCGATTCTATTCTCGAATTCAATGGCTCGATCGTACTTGTCGCCCAGCAATTCCATGATCATTTTTTTGCGACTGCGTTCGAGGGTGGGGTTGTATTGAACCTGGAAACCAAAATGATTGCGATTGTGCTCAGCTCTTCTCTTGTTTTCTGCCACTGTTTATCCTCTTTGTGCTTTGACAGCCTCCTTTCCGAAGAAATAGTATCTGTGGAAGATAGCATAAGCCCAGATTGCACATGCGCCCATCCAGATAGGTCTGACTCTTCTCAGCCACCAAGCGTTAGTCTCCACAATGAAGTTAGTGTAGTAAAACATCAATATCAATATATATCAACTCATCAAATATCGATGTAGATGTCATGTAACAAATCAATAATTTGAAGTGCCGGCGATCATCAGCACATTGCGTGAGAGGTATTGACAATGAGTCAGGTTGGTCTCTGCACCTAGATAGAGAACTTCACGTGGTTCGAGTAAAGTGAGATTATCGTTGTCGGCGTTACTTCTGTAAAAAGTGTAGATGTTTTTGGCTGTCTTTTTCTCGAGTTTTTACATGTTGTAGATCAAAAGATAGTGGCCGCAGACTACACTCAACTCTCGCTCATCTTCAGAGAGACAGACATCGTGGATCATGAGAGTTGACAAAGTTTGATCCTCTTTCTGGCGACCTTGAGGATCATAGAAGTAGAAAGAGTTGACCACTTTACCCTAGAACAAGTTGATGACTGATACTCTGCCATCTCCTTCAACTGCAATCAAGTATGCCCCTGAGAAGCCCAGGTTAAAGTTGAGTACAGGTTGGTTCAGCTGGATTTTCTAAGTAAAATAATGAGTACTCTGATAAGCGTGGCCTCCAAGGTAGACCAGATGCGCACCGATGCATCCTAGCTACATGAAACCACGTAAGCTGGATCTTTGGCAAAGCTGACTTTATAGATATCGGCATCATGCTGATATGCTCTTTGAGCGTTGGGTTCATCTGTTTTCCACAGTAGCATTAATTTATCTGCTGATCCAGTGAGGAAGTACAACCCTGAGGGTGAGAAATGCACATCCCATATAGTTCTAGTGTGTCCTCTGAAAACAGCCAGACACATCTTCATCCTGAGACACCACAATCTAGCAGTCCTATCAGCACTGCCAGTGACAGCATAGAATTCGTCTTGTGAGAGCGAAACTGATGTTATTTTAGCAGTGTGACCTACAAATTTGTGCTGAAACTACAATTTAAGCGGGTTTAGCACTTCTTCGGGCTTTTATTTTTCCTTCTTTTCCTCCTCTTTTTTCTTCTCTAACTCCTCTTCAGTAGGTAGAGTTAGCACAGGTATGGGGAAATTGTTACTTTATTGCGCCCATAACTCCAAAGCTTGTTGATTGGCCACTAGTTGAACTTTCCCACTAGCAATATTTTGCCCATGGTAATGCACATAAACGATATCTCCTTTGTGTTGGTCATTATTTTTGAAGTGGGCAAACTATTCAAATCTATTAATCAATCTGGGCTCAGTGAAGAAATCCCTATTTTTGTTCTTAGGGTGATATTGTGCCAAATGTGATTTTTCTTGCTTCGACATCCTGTAATACGAATCGTAGTCAGGATACAACAACTCCAGGCGTTCAATAATCAACTCTTACAGCTTCTTTGACTAAGATTGACTTTGGGCGGTTGAAGTAGATTCGAGATATTAGGTAATACTGTCAAGTCTGTTGAGTAAGGCCTTAGGTTGCAATAGCTATGCGTAGTTGTGAACCAAAGGACCAGCGTTGGGCAAAGGTTGATGATGTTCAATGGGGTGTTGTTCGAGATAGTTTGCAAGTCGAGTGTTGTTGGGTTGTTATTTTTGGAGGACACGCAGGTAGGGTAGGAATTGTGCTTGGATGAGTTTAGGTGCCCGTGGGAGATTACTGAGTAAGTGTACTAGATCGTTGTCGATGCTGCGCTCTTGTATGGGGATCAGAGGCCGCATAATCTACAATATAAATCCCAAATGAGTCACTCAATATACCATTCTTCATACAGTTCCATATCACACCCACACTGCAACTTATATCACAATTCTAACACAATCATCTGATCATCTGAATGAAGTTGTAGTGGTCTCGTTTGTCTTCCTGGGTCTACCTCCAGTTCAAAAAAATTATGAGAATGCCGAGACCTAACAAACAGAGGATCGAAATGTAGATCATGTCGTAGACTCGTGAGTTGTCCTTAAGGAGGGTCTAGAGGACCCATTATTATTGGGGGACTAAAATCAGTTGACTGTTGGGGATGACTGGCGTCCAACTGTTTTGAACTTAAGAGCCACTGTAACCGACTGTTAGATCTTATATGTAGTTGTTAGTACGTCCAAGACCATGAGTAGCAAAAGGAAGCTGAAGGACTCCATAGTTCCATTGGGTTTTTTGACTAGCACTACTGATGGTTTTGTCACCGTTGAGGTTAGTAAACCTCCATTGGATGGTCACACCAACTGCTGCAGTCAGAGCTGTACTTCTAAAATCACCAGAAGATGAAGGCAGCAAAGGGAGTACTTTAATGAAGAGCGTATCTTCTATCAAATTATTGATGATCGAATAGCGTGGCAGGCCAATTGAGCCATCTGATTTGTTAGCTTCACTAATGATGAGAACACTGAGTTTACCTTATTACGAGAAATCATAAAGCAAAGCTTGGATAGGGTTTATAACTTGTGTCAATGCGCTCAGGTCAGTCTCCAAGGCTTAAAATTTAATTCCTTAGTGATTGGCCAGAATAGTCACAGATCTATAAGAACTCACCGAAAAAATACCCAACAAATCCGGCAAGCCATCCAAATTAAAATCAGCAATTTGTATATTGCTATCCGCCAGTAACTTATAATTATTCGGTAGTGTGATTGGTGCTAAATTGGAAAGAGGATAGGAGGAGTGTTCATAGAGCTGGCATAGATCTTCAGGATGGTAGGCATTGGTTAGGACATAAGGGTTGTAGTTGTGCTGTTCGTAGGCAATAATGAATATATCAATGGCTCCGTTGGCATCCAAATCGGCAAAGGTGAGCCAACTGACATTGAGATTCAAGGAAATTTGTTCATAAGTATACAAGTTGTTTGGTCGTTTAGTGTATATTTCCAGATAGCCATTGTTGAGACCTGACAACAAGACTATATCAGATGAGCAATCGCCATTGATATCAACTATTGCTGCGAAGTGTTTGTTTGCTATTTCGAAGGAAGTAGGAGGGTTGGTCACAATCTAGCTCCATTGTTGGGAGTAGCTGAATTGAAGTGAAGGTACATGGTGTTTTGAAAGGGATTAGCGGTTACTATGATTCTTTGATTGTTTTTGAAGGTGAAAATGCTGACGGATCCATTGCTGTATCTGTCAAAAATGAAGGGGAGGGCTTCCATATCACTAAGTAAAGTAAGATCGGTGGTCCACTGGGTCAAAACACAGGAAGGATTGCACTTGCTACTATAGATTTGTGAAGTATAGGTATTATTGACCAAGTATGTAATGACGAGATCGGTCAACGCATCTGCATTGACATCACCTGTATTATTGTACATCTACATGGCATGATTTCCTTGAGGGTTGAAGAAGTAGGTGGGACGATGGTTAGTTGCGAGACCTCAAAAGATGTGACATCTTATTACCAGTGGTAATACAACAAGATTGTACTGCTGCGGTTCTATGTAGCTAGATAGTCAGTGCTGCTTAAGATACAAGGTACTATTTGTCTCCATTGAGATCGACGAAAGCAAGGATCTATCCTGAGTTGGGTGAGCCAGTATCGACGTTATAGAACCCTGAAGCTTTAGATGAACTGAATAGTGCAGGTCTGAAATCTTTGACGGTGAGGGTGGTGACTAGAGAAAGACAGAGAAGAAGGGCGAGTAAGTTTAAAATGGTCATTACTATATTAGGTTATAAATCATCAGAAGAATTGCTGAGCAATAGCATTGAATTTAAGCTATGCTTCCCCAGCTACACTTCGAGCAGTGCCCACCTAACTGATCAGATATTTCAACTGCTTGCTTATAGCCTTCCCATCAGCCATCGTCTATCTCCTTTCTTCCTTGTAGGAAAAATGAATATTTGCTAAACTAGTTCTGATTTATTCGGCTATGTCATCCAGTTGGGTTTATATTTTAGTTTTCAAGTTGGATAGTCCTTCTTTGAGTTGGGCTTGTTAGGTGGATAAATATTGGATTGTTTTTGTTGCTAGATGGGTTTGTTCGAGGGCTTACTTCTTCATTGATTTGAAAGAGCTGGCTGCTTCTAGCTAGCTTTGGAGGTGGTCCTTGCCGTTGATGTTTTAGTATTGTGGGTTACTTTCTACCAAAGAATAATCATGGTTCTAACGTTATTTGTGGAAGAAAGATTTGCTACTGCGTTTAGAAGTGCGAAAAGAGCGATCGGTGTCCATCCAAGATCGATATCGTTTGTTATCACCTGATTGGAACAATCGACGAGTAGAAGATTGATTATTTTCCTTGATGTTAAAGTGGCTGCTGCGAAGATGAATGGAGAAGTGTCCTCCTATTTTTTGAGGTGCTAAAGGTTGACTCTTAGAAGAAGCAAACAGCTAGGGTAGACAACTCATGTTAATAAATATATTGAAGCAAGTAAAACTAATTAATCAAAAAGGTCATCTGATTTTCATTCGGATAGAGCTATTGTTAGATTTTTTCTAAGCCTTGCCAACATTGGATCTGAGGGTATTTCTCAGAAAAGTTGTAGATTTGCTGGCTCCTGGTTCATCTGCTGTTATTTTGGAGTGCAGTTGACTTTTATCACTTTTTCGGCTTATTTTGCTCTTCTGATTCTGAAGGTTGGCCTTTGACTGTTTCAGTGGTTCTTTCTTGTATGTAAGAACCTTGTAATGGATGGTCTTTGTGCTACTACTCTTTCGATGGTTGTTATAAGATGCTTTCGTTTTGACTTCCTTTAAATCCAATGTAGGAGCATCTTTGGTATGTGATTTTTTATCCTTTTTGCTTCTGCTCCTGCTTTTCATGTTTTAAGATTGTTGGTAATATGGTTATCCTTTTCTCTTGCGGTTTACATAATAAACTATGTTTTCTTTCTATTCAGAATGTTTGCAAGATTTGTTCAAAGTTTTCTTCTTCTTTCGGCTTTAACGTTCCTTGTCTTTGGGTTTCTCTCGAGATTGCTTTCTGAATTTTTTGTATCTTTTCAGAGTGTCCTCAACTAACTTGATCTATTTGGAAAGGTCTGCGATTTGTATGCTGTGATGGGTGGTCATAAAGTCTTCAAGCATCTTGAACACCGACACTCGAGGTGAAAGCATGTATTGATTGAGCTGAACTTTGTTGTGCATCAACTGACCTGAATATGGATAGAAATACGGATAAGCACCAAAAATATAGCCAGAGCCAATTGACGCATACCTTGGGAGATGCTCTCGAATGGTATGTTTTAGACTAGATGGTTGAGATTGTAGAGACAGATACAAGTTTGGGAAGCTAAGTAGTTGTGATTATCAGCGCTGTGAGGGTCATGCTGAGGATTTCCTTAGAATCTGAGTGGAAAATCTTTAAGAAAACTGGTGTGCTGATCCCATAGCTCGGCCTGAGCAAGTACCTAATCATACAGCAAAGGAACAGCCAGTTTCCATCTCATCCATATCGTGATCTTAACTTCCCATTCCTTTATTGCTTCTTATATCTCACACAAACCTCCAGACACCTTCCCCCTAGCCACATGTTCCTTTCTACTTGAACAATGTTCAAGTTCCCACACATCGATAGTCTGATAACTAAAATGTATTATTTTTGCCAGAGCTCTCTGTTTGGGAGGGGCATGTTCATGCAATTTAGCGCATAGAGACAGCAAAGCCAATGCCATCGTGTACAAATGTTGGGAATGTTGCTGATTGGGATGATGCCGGAGGGTGTGATTGATGCGAGGTGCATGGTAGGCATCTAGCAGGTTAAGCGTTTGTATAGCTTGGAGAGTAGATTGATAGGTGAGTTTAAGTTGTTCTGAGGCTGATTGCAGAAAGCGTACTATTTGTTATTTGAATATCATCCTTTATTATTCGTTGATAACTGATTCTTTAAAACATTGTATACTAATTATCAGCAATTCAGACCTCGCTCGATGCGCCGCAGGCTACCCATTCTTTACTTTATCTGCAGTTTGTTGAGAGTAGAAAATGTCAAGGGGTGGGAGGAAGATGTGGAGTAGTTTGAATTTGTTCCTTTTATATTTTGTTTCGAGTTATAGGCCTGGCTTTAAAAATAGTGATGAGTTTGTTTACTGTTGATTTTGTGGAGGACAACGTTTTAGACTGTTTGTAGAAAAGTTTATGTTTTTTTGATTGAAGCTTGTGCTGAAGAGGTCACCATATTTGTGAGTTGCTGGTTGGTCACCTTCAATCTATGTTCTTCCTCTTTGGCTCTTCTCAATTTTTCTTGCAAGCATTCAATCCTTACCAAAAGGTCAGAAGGGCCATCGAACTACTCCTGTTCAGTTATGACTCTGCCAATATACGATTCGCAGTCGCTGGTGGTGGTGTGAACTCTTTGCATTTGTGTTTTTTATTCTTATAATAACGGATAACTATCATAGTTATCTGAAGCAATCGACTAATTGTTGATATTTTATGAAACTTCCTATCTTTGAAATTTCTTATCCATATACTTTATGAATTGAATAGATCGTTGGAAGTTTATTATTTGATAAAATATAACTTAAAGATGCCCCCTAAAAAGAAATAGTAATAAATCGACCTTTCGACCCTACCGGAGTGCACATCTCTTAATACAATCATTCTCCTCAAAGGCAAAAAAGCAAGAGCGACAGCTATTTTCGAAAGGATCCGTAAGTAAGCAGAAAAATTCATGTTCAAAATAAAAAAAAGTGAGGTGCTTGATCATGCCAAGGAGAAAAATATCTACATTGATCCTAGTACTCTCACAGACAAACAAAAAAAAGATGCCAAGTTCATGGAATCTATCAACACAGAACTGACAGCAGGAGTTGTTGCTAAAGCTGTCCAAAGCTTGATCTCTTCACTTGTTGTCAAGGCGAGAATAGAAAAGAAGAATAATCCTGATGCTTTTGCAAATTAGAAAAGGAAATACGATGTCATTTACGTATTTGATGATTTTCCTGATTCAAAAGAGGAATTTGAAGAGTTGGCGACAGTCAACTAAGGAGTGAAGTATGTGATCGTTATCGATCCGAAGATCAACTGGGCCAATGCTCCTGAGATACCAGAGTAGTAATAACCAGCTGAAGGATAAGAACCTGAAGAGGAGGAAGAATAAATCAAAGAATACAAATCTCTGCTAAAGAAAGAAGAAAAGACAGAAGAAGACAATGCATTTTAAAATGATGTCAACCAAAAAATCGATTCAATCAAAAAATTTAGAAGCGAGTCAACAAAAAATTCAGAATTTAGGAACTGCACAATCTACACACTTGAGCCAGAAATTGATCCCTACAATGAATAGTCAAATTTAAACGAACTCGTTCAGAGCTTCTTTGATAGTATCAACAAACTCGATGCATAATATCTGGAGTATCAGTAGTGGAGAAAAGGAAAATAAGGATAGAAAATGCCAGAATTAGGTCAAGAGTAATCTATAAAATCTGAAAAGAAAGGTACTTCTATTGTAGAGTTATTGGACAGTATGGTAAAAGGATTCGATATGGAGGAAAGCAAGCCTGAATCTACGAGTGAATAATAGTCTGCTCTTGAGTTAATTTAAAATTATACCATAGGAAAGAAGAGAAAAGTCAAACAGATCAACAACATTAAACCAAAGTAAATTAAAAACTTTGTGAGTGGAAATGAGTAAGTAGGACCTGATTCTAAACTCAAAAACTAACTGAGGCAATCAATGAAATACCCAGGAGTCAATCGATTTCAGATGCCCTAAATTCCAACTAAAAGCTAAGGTCTCCGAAAACTATAACTAGCCCATTATGCCCAATTCTTAAATGCTTAGATGCCTATAGATGAATTTTTCAGAAGGCAAAGAATTGCCAATTTCGAAGAATACATGAAATAATTGGATGAAGAAAGAAGTTACTCCTTTGCCAACCGGGTCTATGAGGAACAGCACAGTGTTGAATCTCTCAGAAGGGAGTTATTCAGAGCTACAGAGGTAGATGAGGCTATTCCTTTTGCAAAATATGACGATAACACTGACAAATTGTATCTTATGCTGGCTTATCGCAATAATGCCCGCAGAATGTCTAAAAAAAATTGGGAGAGCAATTGGAAGGTAATTCCCAATTATGAATACTGGCTGAAATATTTCAAAAACAACGAAAACAATCTATCCAACACACATTTCTATGACATTGATTATGAACAAATCGGAAACATCGAATAAATCTCAAGAAGTTACACTCTCAACAACAGTGGAGGTGGTGCAGTTGTAGTCAGTAAGGAAATTTCAGCAGGCAACAAACATCAAAATTTACTATACTCGATCAAACATAAGCTAGTCTTCGGAGTACATGACAATAAGTTCTATGGACAAAATGGTAATACAAAAGTCTACCATCATCTTGCAGCTCCAGAATCGTAAAATTATTAGACTGTTGTGTTATTGGATCAAGGGAGAGTTAGAGTTACTTCTGAGGGAAATGTTATTTTCGAATATGGAGGGTAGACCAGATTAATTACTCCTGGTGGTTATACCATCATATATGGAAAAAATCGCAGTGTCATCTTGCATCCCAATGGTGGTATCACTCATTCCAAAGATACTTATGTCAATTAGCGTGGCTATGGTCTGAACAAGGGACAACTGTATAGTTCTCTATCGCTAGAAAGAACAGCATAAAATGGAAGCATTTTGAAGAGATAAGACGGAACAGTTATTGTCACGAAAAATGGTGAGACTCCATCAAAGTGGATCCGCTTCTATGAAGGCACATAATACCAAGTTGTTGAGAACACTATAAAAATAGAAAAAAATGGGGCACCATTCATTCGATGTGAAAATGGAAAAATCTAGGTAGTATCAAATAAGCTCACAATCACAATTCATCCCTCAGCTGATGGTTGTAAATCATCTTTCTAATTCAAAGATGGGTCTTTGTTAAAGATCTCTAAAAATACTGTGGTTGTTTGTCATAAAGATTAGGAGGAAACTATTGAGGTTGATGTTAGTAGCAATCAGATGCGAAGTGCTTTTGGTGATGAAGAGGTTATTGTTGGCTCAAATGAGGCCAAATACAGACGAAAAGGAAAGACGGTTGACGCTCGTGAAGATGAATAAAAATATGGAGAAGATGATCAACTTCCTGCTGATTTCATTGAGCCTCGACTCTTCGTCATAAACAATGACAACACAGGTGTAGAGTTACTGAGTGAACCCATGGTGAAGAGATACATAGCTCACCATCAAAAAGACATATAAAAAATTTACGAACACAACAATAAAGACAAGTAAGAACTTTTCATAATATCTAAACTGGATAGCAACAGGCAGAAGTTTATCAGAAATTAGCTCAAACTAAAATTAGATGTGTTTGACAACAGCAATGAAAAAGAATAGATATTGGCTTGCTAGAATATAGCGGTTAGAGCATTGATCAAATATCCACCTCTGACCACAGAAGATATTGCCAAGGTCAACGAGATTAAAAATTAAGTTGAAAATTGGAGAAAGGCTAACCTCAAAGAATAAAATTAATTCGGTCATAAGCCCAAAGACCCAACTAACCTAAAATCAAAAATTGATACAAAGCTATTGATAACCAAAATGAGACAAAAAAGTGAACCTGCAATCGAGACAGAAAGTCTGAAACAACGAGGAATACAGTTCTTCATGGATACTTTGGAACAAATACGAAAACAGAATGATTAGAAAATCAAATAAGAAAGAATAAGAACTCAGATGCTTCAGAGAAGAGGAACTATTATTCAGCATTTTAAGCCGATCGGTTTTGGTATTCAAAGATAAAATAAAAGGGAAGAAAATAATGATGATAACAGTGCGTTCCTTGACAATTATTTCCTCACTACTGAAGGTCAAAAAGCACTAGCAGAAATGCCAGAGTGGGTATTCAGACCAAAATAAATACAGGCACCTGCTCAGCTAGACCCATAAATTCAAAATGAGCTAAATAACACCAAGAATCTCTAGAGAGAAGAGTAAGTGAGCTAAGATGTTAAAGAAAGATACGACACTGTTGAAGTTGAATTGAACCCTCGTCCTGAGAAATAAATTTATATCAAACCGAGCGTCTTCACTCAGAGATAAATTGATTAGGAAAGACTGGCCTTTGAGAGCTAAAAGAAAGCCTATAAATATCACGAATCAAAGCGAAGAGATTTCAATGTATATGGCTAATAAAGACGTTTTAGACCCTAAGTTCGGACATTGATGCGAACACAAGCCATCAGCTAAATAAACCAAAAGTATCTGGTAACTGAAGCACCTCTGGATAAAAAAGTCAAGATCAGTTCAATGAAGAATAAACTATCGAGTTCAGCTTGCAACATGACATAAATGCGAAAGTAAGGACCTCACAACTTACTAATGAAGACACTAGACAAAGGCAACGATATTAATCGTCTATTAGAGAAACGAACTATGATGGTGCAAGCAGATCTTAATGATAAGTTGCAGAGGGATATTTTGATCACTCCTGTTTCGGCTAATTTTGGAGTTATTCTGGAGCGACGCACTTACGAATTGAAAATTGATGTTAAGAATTAAGACGTAATCTCACAGAGGCTGACTATCAAGAGACCGAAAAGTGTATACGTCAAAGTGGCAATTAACTAGCTCGGACCGGTATTTATCTAATTATTCAGATCGCGATGGGCATGAGTCGCAAAATAACAGTAACCATCAAAGCTTCTCCCGATATCCTTGGAAAGTTCAATGACTAATTCGACATAGTCACCAAACACGAGATCTATCATATTCCCATAAACGCTCACATCATCTCTGAGCTTCAATCCCGCAATGAAACTATCAGTCTGAGTAGAGGTGTGACCTAAATCGAAGAGACAATACGCAGAAGACCTGAAGGATCAAGCGTAGGTTTACCAAAACTTAAATGATGAATGACCAAATTGGTTCAATTATAGAAATTATATGATCATTGCTGTTTTTCGTAGCTTTGGAAGGTCCAGCATGCGAAAAATCCTATAATAATTTCCAGGCCTTAGACTATTAACAATCCTGCAAAGAGGATGATCTAGACAAGGAGGACGTAGTATTGGATGAAGATGTAGTAAATGGACAAAACTAGCCCTATCAGGGAGAGAATCAGAAATAGAGCCATCTTAGTTGAGCTTTATGTCTAAGTAAAAGTAGAGATACTTGATTAGCGCCTAGTCCGAATCTGACTCTAAACCGTGAGAACAAGATAAAGAATACAATAATGATGCCTTCCTGAGCACCCATAGCAGAAGTATATGGTAGGTTGTATGTCTTGAAAAGTACGAGAGCCACCATAACGATTGAAAGCAGCAGTGTATAGTACAGTTCAATGTGTAACAGAAGATGCAGAGGAAAGGAGCTCAAGGGTAGAGAGCTTCTCATCGTATATTTGAATCAAACTACTTTTATAATTTTGACATAGGTAATCAAAAACAATCAGATATCAACTCCCTCTTCTAACCGGAAATTCATCACAGATAGGTTCATGTTCTTCTTGAACCAGTATTCAGGAGCTCTGAATATCTTCATCTTTGCGAAGCTATAGTCGCAAGGATTTTGACTGATATTTCCTGGTTTATTGACTCCTTTAATATCGAAGTCTTTTTCTTTCAGCACAAACAAAGGACAGTAAATACAAGGGTTGTCTGCTGAGATTATGCCAACTTGTGTCGACACTTCAAGGCGGTAATGATTGGCGACTAAAGTACCAATTGCGGTTTGTTTTCTTTTGGTGTTTATTTTAAAACTATGAAGGACGATCTACACTTCTCCTTTTTTGATTTTAGCGTCTACTTTTTCCTTGTGTACTGAATTTCTATAAGTTCTGTGAACTCCTGAGTTAGCAGAAACAAAAATATTTTGAACAAGATCCACTAAAATATGGTCGAGGTCGGTTTTTCCCTCAGAGTTATCTACTTTGACCTCAATATTGATACATTATCCCTCGTAGCAGACGTTTCCTGAATAAGATTAATAATACTATCGAATTTTGCATCTAACTTGACGACTCCCTTATTGAAACAGCCGCAGGTTGTTGGTTTTTAAGTAGAGTGCCCCTGATACGAGACCATTTATTGTCGAAAAGGTTCGCGAATGTGCAGAGGAATATACTCTATCTGAGCGTTGTTCTTAGCATCTTAATTGACAAAATAGGCTGCTAATTTGTATACTATCTTTGCGTCGTGCTCTGTTGACTCGAATGAACCAGGAATATTTTATGATAGCTCTAGAGAAAATGGGTATGCATATCGACCTGCTTCCAACGTTCGGTCATGCTGAGCATAGCTAGCTAGAAGGTGCTAAACTGCATAGAAATTTTATGATCCTGTATGTTTTTTCCTGTTTTTCGAACTTCCTTCAAACCACTGGCACCATTCGTCACCTGACTCACATTGAATGTACCTTAGACACGTATGTATAATGAATTGAACTGGAAGTTCTTTTTTGCTTCAACGAAGACAACCCCTTCGATATGGCTACCCGAGTTGTAATATTATTTTTATGTTTCGATGTAGATGAGGAGGTCCTTATCGCGAGCACTGGAGTTTCCCATAATAATAAATGTAAAAAAGGCAGCGGTTCATGAACATTTCATACGATCTGCATCTTTGTGTAAAACATAGACTATCAACTTTCTTTCAGCTTGATCAGCTCTTTGAAACCTTTTCCTTAGAGGAGTTCTTCTAACTATTCAGCCATGAAACGGGTAGATTCATGCTTATTTTTACTGTATTCGCTGTTCAAAAATGCATTGAATCCGTTCACGGCCTCTTTGCAAGCTTAATCACCTTTGCTCATCAAGACTCCAATAGACTCAGCCAACCAGCTGTTTAGTTCTCTAATTTTCATATCATAGTGGAACTGAATAAGACAAATATTGCCGATTCCTTCAAACGCTAAAGCTGAAAATCGTGGATCTTTTATGAGCAGAGTGTAAGGTCTGGCGATATGAAGGGATATATCTTCCCAAATTTACATATTGACTTTTTTGATATTGAGATGTTTGAGTGAATGATTGATTAGTTGCAGATAGGATTCAATACTGGCTCCATTGTTGAGGAGAAGACCTATGATTTCAACAAGAATTTCATTGCTGTACTATTCAATAACTGACACTTCGACAGGTGGGCATTATATTATTAAAGATTTTAGTTCGTACTCTCCTCCTTCTGCATGCAAAAATTCTTCTTTTTCTCTGACAACTCCCATAAACTCCAACAGCATTTGCATCATTGATGAACTTTAAGGGATTAGAGGGACACACAATCTTCCACAAATCTATCGAACAGTTACATCTGAAGTTGCATTGAACAATCTGTAGACAGTTTAGCCTAATAGCGAAGTTTTTTTCTTGATTTCTTCAAGATTTTTTTCATTGTCAGGATTGTAAGCCTTGACGAGGTTATTAGCTCCTGCTCCCTTGACAAGCCTATTATACTCTGAAGAATTAATCAGCTCCTTGAGTAGATTAAGATAGATTAGAGCCAGAAGTAGGATCTGCTCAGGATCAGCAGTTGATCTTTGGAAGTTGACAGCCTTTGAATAAAAATATCCTTGGATCAACTCGTAGCTTTGCGTTTTGCTGATCTAATAGAGAATCTTCAGGGCTGAGGTTCTGAAACTTTGAGAACTGGAAGAAATGTGTTGATGTGCGTAGTAGACATAATCCTCAATAAGTCTGTTTCCCGAGTTCTGGCGGTCTTTGGTCTAATCCCGCACCAGCACTGAGAGCCATTCCATGAACATCTGGCTATTGCTGCCTATCGTATCCTACATGTAAAAGAATATGTACCTTAAGACGGCCTAGCGCATTTCTCTTGTCTAGGGGATCCAATCCTTAGAAGTCATAGACCAGACTCATTAATTGCTAGCGTTTTCTCCATTAGCGGGAAGCCTTGACCTCACAAACTAAAACGCTAAGCAGTGACTATGCAAATACTTTCTGAACTCTTCTGGGTTCACGAGAGCGGCAGGCAGTTGCATAATTTTTGATAAGTGAAATAAGCAAGGTCAATTCTTATGTTTCAGGTGAGTAATGCCTCAACATTTTGAGAAAATAAATAAAAAACTTCCAGATCTAATTGAGCTATCTCAATAGAATAGGAGCCAGCTCTGATGAATTTACCAACACTTGATGAAGGAAACTGCAGAAATATGATCGATCCACATTAGGAAGCAATTTCTTTAAGGCTTCAGTTGGTTGATATTTTGCATTTTATGGGACGATTATATCTCTCAGGGCAGAGTCCTCAGAGGGAATGCACTCCTCTATAATTTGGTTGAGATAGTCAAAAATCAATCTTTAATTCTCTCCATTTTCTTATTACTGCATAGAAGCACAAGTACGTAATTGTCCTCATGACCGATTTACCAACTCTTTCGTTTAGATGTCACTTTTCTACCATCGCTTCTGATGTTGATGCCAGTCACATCTACCATACCTGCTCCATTTTCCAAGGTAGGCACAATTTTGCGAGTAGGTACTCTCTCTGCTGGCTTATCCTCAACTCTGCTATTGTCCGGTTGTTGAGATCGCTGTCTACTGTGACCCAATAATTGCCCTGAATTATCTAATTTTTCAAGGCCATCTTCTTTGAGCAAGTATGAGGCTGTCAGATTCGGATTATTAGCTTGAGTAGGCGGAACATCCAGAAGAGGAGCATTTTCCGGCAGATTTCTCTTGGTACATACTGAGTACAATCTGCATACAAATTGATACAATTGCTCAGCTTTTGGATCTTTCTGCACCATAATAAGCTGGTACTCTTCAGGACCGATATGCACTTCCCTCAAAGTTTGCTTTTTGAAGAATAATTGAAGTTGGCTCCAATTGTTATCTCTTCTGGCTTGATTCTGACTGTTCTCAAAGGCATGCATGGGTATTTTCCCAGGTTCATATCGAGAAATGATCTCAGCTATCAAAAATCCGTTGCTCATATCTTTCCGATAATCCTTAACCGAATAGGACAGGTCTAATCCTTGCATCCATTTCAGCACCTCTCTGGGTAGTGTTCGTTTAGAGGTAAGGTTATAGAAAGTGGTGTTCCCTAAAGTTTATGTCATAAAAGATGTAACTTAATAATAATTGTTATCTATATGTGTTCAGATGGAGTGAAATGATCAGAAACTGAGACAAATCAGCGAGGGCTCAAAATCTACCTTGTGATAAAAGAGTAAATAAGCGTTAGTGTCGATTTAATCGCCAGGTTCGGCAAGGGTGACTTTGGAATCGTCGCAGCAGTACCACTTTCTATTGACGCAAACGTATGAAATGTAATGACCACCAACTCCGCTGCCGTAGTGAACGACCACTCCATATAGTTGATAGGTCTCATTAGTACCAGGGAGGGTCAATTTAGGAGGGTAAACCACTCGATTTGTCAACTTTATCAATCTGTTGTCCTCATATCTGAACCTTTTAAGATGTAACTAAGAATAGATTCAAAAATACTAGAAGAATATTCGGTGGCACTGCTATTTTCTCGACTCTCTCGGCCAACTAATATAAACATTATCTTTTCTAACAAGTCAACTCTAAGGTTTCCTTCAATTTGAAGCTATCCACCATGACCTATTCAAGCATATCTTTTCTGCTCTATGTCTTTTTCAATGCTTCTTCATAAGAAGGGTGATCGTTGTTGGGCGGTATATCAGAAAATACGTCTTATTCCCAATCGACAGTGATTATAATGTTATCATTGAAATTTCTAAATTACAAGTCCTAGAAAAGAGGAATATCTCTCTTGAAGTGGCATTTTTCTCGAGTGCAGCGATAATTGCTTTTGGATCTTGGGGAGAGGATGAACTAATTTTTGCAAAAGAAGCAGCTGTTCTCATAAAGATGATCGTTTTTGATGATTCTAATAACATATGGCTTATTCTGGCTGCCACCATCCTGAAGATTAGTTTTTTTATGACCTGTCTCATCTAGTTCAACTTTGATGCCACTATTGGATACTCTGCTTGGACTTACCTCTGTATCTTTCAACTTGCTGATAATCATTTCAATTTGTTCGATCAATTAATTCCATTTCATTTCCTCAGTGATTTACAACAAGAAAGGCATATACTTGGTGAAATAGTCATTGGTGTTGGTGGAGTACATTCTCTGTCGAAGTTAAAGCTTGACAGATCTATTGGCTAACTATTTTGTGCGATATGAGTGATAGGTCGGTTCTGATTAATGTTGGATTTAGTAGCAGACCAGCTTGACGTTGAAGTTCAGATGGTGAGCTATTTATTGCTGCCAGCTGTGAGGCTCTAGTCTGCTCAAGATCTAGTTATTGAAAACTGTGTAGAGAGCTATCTTTTCTACAGGTTTACGATGCACCCTTCCCACTGCCTCGATAAATTACTAGGCTGTTACTTTGCGATCGAGAGTGATCCCGTAGCGCATGGGTATGGTAGACTTCGCTTTGGAAGGGTTTTCAATGAAATAATAGTGGTACTCCATATCTTTTAGCTCTGGTAAGCTGATGGAATAAGTGAAGAAAGGTTAGACTCTTGTTCCTTTGTTGTGACATTTGAGACATTCAGTTACAGCCTCAGTCTTTCCCGAGAAAAATTTCACTATTTTTTTGTTAAAATCCTTGGGTCCTTTTGATTAAGTGACGGATCCATACTCAGTTTTGGACTTGATTTCTTCACTGAGTCGGACCAACAAGCAAATAAGAAATTCCTGAGCATCATGTTGCAAATTACCCTAAAAAAAGGGACAGTATTTGTCAAGGGTTTGCTTGAAATGTTTGGTGGTGACAATATCTAATGTATGTTTGCTTCTCGCTTCTTTCTATAAAATAGATAGTTCCTCCAGGAGATATTACTCTCCTGGTTCCTGTCTGGCTTTGAAGTCTTATTTCTGAAGGTATCCGCCAAAGTAAGGCGTTCTTATCAGACACTGAAGAACTGCATTCATATAGCAAGTGTTGCCCAAGTTGAGCAAGCCTGGCAATTAATTGAGCTTTCTTTCTAGATCCAATTTTTCAGGATTGAGTTCTTGCAATTTATCGTCAATGACTACAGTTTTCTGGCAGGCATTGCCATTATAGTCGACATAGCTTACTTTGACTGCATCCGATCTGACAATCTCAATAACTTCAGCTTTGGTCAGGATCCCATCAACTGATATGTTGATCTCTGCTCCATAGTTTTTGAACCTTCTCTTGAGAGTTTTTCCTTACTTAGATTCCTGAATGTTATAGTTATTCAGGAAAAGATTTTCCAAGTGAGTGGGAACAAAAACGAGATAAGTTTTGATCGAGTTGAAAATTTCGTCTTGACTTTTGGGTGAGGGTGGTAATTTCATCCAATTGGTCCTGCCTCCATATTTATAGTAAGGGTTCATTGACAACTAGCGAGGGGTGGCGATATCAGCTAATTTGAAATTATCAGTCTTTGAATATTTTTTGCTACGATAGCTGAATCTACCCTCTTATGTTAAAGTTGTTTTTATAATCAAATTATGATAAATTCGAGGATATTCCCTTTAGATAGGTGGGCCACCATGATAGATAGCAACTAGTTTATTCCACACCTTCTCAGGCAAACATATATAGTTATCTAGCTCTACTAAGTTAGGTATTAATTAACTTCTATTTCGACCTTGTTTTAGCAAACAACCATTTTTTATTTATCCTGGTGGTTTTAATGTAGCTTTTTCATGCCTTATTGCAGATGGATCAATTCCTGATTGACGGGTTATCGATTATTTTCTGTATCTGTTTTTGGCTAAGGTGTAGTTATGAGTTTCATTCCTGATAAAATCTAGCTTGACACCATAATATTGCTAAACGTAGGTTGTCCATTCCAACCACCATTTGTAATCTGTTAAATACACTTTCTCTCCCTTCTCGATGCTGACCTTCTCCTTCTACAATTTTTGAACCAACTCACGTTATTATTCCATCTGGTCCCAACTGAATATGACTTGATAAGCTATCAAGTTGTATTTTTAAAATTACTATCTAAAATAGGGAAATTTGATCTGTCTTGACTTTGATTATGCGTTTGTCTATTGGTCATTCACTGCTTCTTTCTCCAGAGGTGGCTTACGCTTGATGGGTTTGCTACCATTGCTGATTTATATAGTCTCATCTTCTGGTTCTAGCTCATTGCTGTCGACCTCGTAGGTCCCGTTCAAGGGAATTCTCTTCAAAAACTGTTAATTCTATTGTTTGAATAACATTAATTCTTTCTGGTCCATTGTTTAGTGCTTAGAATCTTGGGTATAGATATAGAATAGAAAAGGAGCGAAGTCAGCATTGAGAGTAACCTTTCTTATCAACGTCAAAGAATTGACCATCTCCTGTTTAGACAAATTGCGGTTACCCTCGTAAGCGAACAATTCATATATTTTGGTTTGTGTGAGCTGTCTATAATCATTTGTACCTTGGAAAACTCTGTGATTTTGGGGAAGAGCTAACAAAACTCCTGGAAGCGGATGGTGTTATTGGGCAATCCTAGCATTTTTTGTTCCATGGTTTTTAATTAGCGAAGATTCCATTTTTCTCTGAGAGACTCGATACTGTTGTTTCCAATGATGACTTGTCTTTGTTATGGAATATGTACATGGGATTGTAGTTGGGTCTGTTGTGACGTTTGTCGACCGGACTGTCTGCAATGCAACCTCCCATTCTAACTTATATAACTTGTGATTATAGCAAAGGTAGAGTTAGGCATAGCCATTCCTCAAAAGTCCCTCTTCTCTACATCATTCATTCTGCTACCATCGATAAAACATCAAAATTTGATCAAAATTTAGAAAAGATGGATGATTATCTATATTTGCTTCCATGTTCTTACAATTATTCTAATCGAAACAATGAGTGTAGGAACAGTTAACAATCTCGTCTAATACCTGTCCCTTAACAAACATATCCTCGAGAAAGAAAGGAGTCATTTGGAGCATATGGAGCGTATCATGTCCATGCTTTCACATGAAAACATGGAAATCCTTTAGAGATAATTCGAACTTTATCCCAAAGGTCTCGAACTACCCACATTCATCTACCTCATGAAACGACTATACACACCTTAAAATGAAATAAGCAAGTATTACTTCGTATCTGATCTAATCAAATTTTTCCAAGCTATCGACATCAATGGAGATGGCCATCTCGAGTGGTCATAATTTACATAGTATATCATTTAAAACATTCGGAGGATCGATAAGCCGAACTACAAGAATAAGGTCTTTCAATAGAATTAAGTCATCTCCACAGCTTACTCGAAGATATCCAATGAGTATAAGATAGCATCGGTGGTTGATCCTGGGACTGTCAACTGTGTCAAAAAGATAGTGTCGGTGGTCAGAGATCAACGTTATTATTTGCTTTAGGCTGGCTCGAATATCATTCGTATTTATGACCAGTACTTCACACTCATCGATTACCTTCAGCTGCAAACCGATAGCAACCATGCATTCATTGTGGATTTCGCATTTGACAAGTAAAATAATGTCTTTGGAGCTCTTTTTGAAGGGGCTGTCAGATTCTGTAATTTGAAGGTGTTGGGAAATGTCAAATCTTGTAATGAATGCTAAACCAAAAAATTGATAAGCTATCATAAAATTGAGTACCTGCCTATTCATAAATATTGGGCCTTCCTCTCAAAGACAGGGTAGATGCGATTAAGTACAGCTATCTACCGCAGCAGAACTTTACTGGATTATACATCTGTGCTGGTCCTGAGGCAACATGAGACTCTAATCACTGATATTGTGGAGATAGAGGAACCACTTTACATTGGAACTGCATCGATGGATGGCAATGTTAAGTTTTACTCGGTCTATCTCAAGAAAAATTTGACCATGGAAAGTTGTGGTGAGAAGGCTATATCGGCTATAAACGGACGATACAAAAAAGGGGTTCTTGGTATTGACTATACAAGATAGTTCGGAAGCTATATGCTCTCCTGGGGCTTCAGTTCGTCTATTTTTATCTATTCGCTTGAGATATCTCTCACAAAAGGTTTTACTGGCAAGTACAAAGAACATTCAGGTAATTTGCTAGCTGCTCGTTTCTTAAGGTCTTTCCCTTATGTGCTTTCCTTCGACGATAAGCTCAGCATGAGAATCTGGGATTTCAGATCATTTGTCACGATCCAGATCATCAACTGTTAGAAGAACTTCATTAATCCTTCAAGGTTGTAGATAATTCCTGAACTGTCAGAATGTTTAGTTTGTGAGAAGAAAATTACGCAATTTAGGGCCCCATCTCTTGAAAAGAAATCGAGATAAATCAACTAATTTCATTCAATTTTTGATTTTAGGGTTTGTTCGGGTACTAACTCGATATTTCTCTTTACATCCAACGATGTCAGAGTCTATAACTTGATCACAGGCACTCTCGAAAAAGTCTTCACTAAACTCAACGAAAACAATCATGACACTCACATCACAGCGGCTGAATTTGGCTATAAATGCAGGAAATTTTTTATCGGTGATGCTGCAGGCTTCGTGCGTGAGTATTGCAGCTAAACTGGAGATTTTCTTCAATAGGTTGACCCTGGAGAAGACAACCAATTTGAGAACAAATCCATTGTCAGAATTATTTTTCTCAAGGAGCATTCCCTCCTCATTGTTTGCTCATTGGATGGAAGGATTATGATATACGAAAGAGATTCGGAGAGTGAGTTCAAGCTTTTTAGAGATATTAGAGACACGCACTATGAGCTAACCTGTGCAGAAGCATCGGCTCGATACTGCATGTTGGCAACCGGCAGTGACGACGGGACTGTCAACATCTGGAACCTTGAAAAGCTATCTCTTTAGGGAGTTCTAGTAATGAAAACTAAAGTTATCAACATCGCCTTCAGTCCCATTCATCCCATCATGATTGTAGCTGAGTAGAGCGGGGTCATTAGCTTCTTCTACATCAGGCCACACGAAGATATACCTATGCGAAATAAATGTTTTGTCAAGCTAGTCAATCTCGATATTTTGGGAAAACCACGTAAAATAAAAACGATCGGTTTTGAGTTAGTCATCAGAGCTTATGTAAAAAATGACAATCCTTTGGTCCAAGGTAGCACAGAGTAACAGTATTTGATATGTATTCTTGGAACGGAGTAAGGCTACATTTAGTTGATAAATTTGACTGAACTGCTTGAAAGGTATAAAATAGAGCAGAATCATCAAATTTTCACAATCAAAAAGTCACTAAAATGCGAGACACATAATTTCAGGAGTGCGGTTACAGCTGAGAGGAAGAAAGTTTTGTCTGTTGGTTATTCGAATTAAGGAGCGGATTAGGTCGATTTAGGTTAATTTTACAAAAAGGTTGTGTTCGAAGGTCACAAAGAAAGTGTATAAAGGGTGACCCTAATAAAGTAAAACTCAATGGTGGTGTCAACATCCAACTAAGACAAAAGGATCAAAGTATGGAATTTATAAGGCGAACTCAATGGAGCTATTGATTTTTTTACCTTCAAAAAAATCAGTTGGAAGGTCGGCTAGATCAATTTTTATAAAATGCTCCAAGCCATCGATACTACAATATATTCAATGAAACTAATAGAAAACAAGCAATTGACAGATCAAGAGTAGTAATTTATCAGGGTCAGTCTACTTCTAAACTAATACATGGATCCTCATCAAAAATAAGATTATTTGTCTTGGGTAGGTGTCCTCAAAAGAACCAGAGGGCGAGCTCGTCCAAGAATAAAGCCTAAACTTGTGATGTAAGAAGATGAATTTGATATCAGAGAGGAGGTATAAAAATATAATTGTGTCAACAATCGTAAAAATAGTGGCTAGGAGTAAAATGTTGCAGAGTTCAATCAAATTTATAACAAATTAGTGACAAAAATCAAAGATAGAATAGA
>Ga0100402_1001512_pt1 | contig 26865 bp, 20 predicted proteins | sample CryGeyme20150102_FD_80419 | JGI IMG/M metagenome (GOLD analysis project Ga0100402, IMG submission 80419) | Groundwater microbial communities from Crystal Geyser aquifers in Utah, USA - Crystal Geyser metaG 2015-0102 | ecosystem: Environmental > Aquatic > Deep subsurface > Groundwater | place...
AAGAGATATCAATTTATTTGAAGTATACAAAAAAATGCATCTGATGAGAGACATCCTCAATCAACATTACGCCTACACAAAGGTTCCCATTTGTGACATATATCTCAAAAAATTGTACAATGCTGAGCCCGATACCTCTTCTCTCACGAACATGAGCAAATTGATAGCCTTTGCCAAAAAAAATAACTGGAGCAGTTTGGAACAGTTTTCAGTTTTCGAAGCTTTCCAGTCAAAAGTCAACTTGAAATCTGTGTTCGACAACGCCTTCCTTGAGACTGCTCTCAACATGTTTAACTCGGATGCCACATCAGTTCACTTGTCACAATTCGGAGGAACCCAAGGAACTTTCGGGACCGGCTCGATGATCTCTGGAAACATGAGCGAGATGGTGAGAGAAGAAGAGTAAATCATCCCAGATGAAGCTTGATTGTCATTTGACACTAATCTTTATTTAGAATAATAATGAATTGTATTGTCAATAAACCAATAGAGCATCGGAGCTTGTCCTATCACTCGAGATAGGACCAGAATGAATTTCTTGAAGATCTAGTCAGATCAACCCATAAAGAGTACATCAAGGGCTAAAATGAAGATGGGAGTTTAATAAAAAAATCCATTGTAAATAGAGAACCGAAGTTAGGTCGATCGAAGTGTTTATTCCTGGTCGACCATAATAGATCAATTCGGCAAATTCTAAGATAAATGAGGCAGAAGGAGAAACAGTATCAATAAAAAATAGCCGAGCGATAAAGACTCATCAGCGAGGACAAGTAATATCAAAAAATGGCTGCTTAGTTCATATTGGTTGAAAGAAAAATCAAAAATAGACTAGCTATTGAGCAAAAACGACTTCAGAGGCAGAATAGTAAGACAGTTGAAGTTAGTGCTCATCATACTCCACCAAAAGTAGGAAACACATCAGCACTCATCATAAACGAAGAGGGAAAAGAAGACGACCTTCCAAAAAGATCTGGGGCGACCATCTAAAATATATCAGCTTATAAGGGTGCTCAATCTGCTTCAAATATTGATTCCATGAACTAATCTTAGTTCCTCGACAATAAATAAATTAATCTTCAAGACAAAAAAGAAAAATCAGGTGGGAGCAGAAAAAAGTTCGACCGGAAAATAAAGACATAATTGGATCAAGCAAAATCAAGAGTTTCACAGAATATTAAACCTTTGAAAAAAATAAAACAGAATCAAAATACAAAAAGAAACAATACTCTTCCTGTGGAGCAATCTAGTCAAATTATAATCAAAAGAGCAAACTATCTAAAAAGCCTACCTCGAAGGCAGTAAAGTTCTCTAGAAAAGCAGTTGTAGAACCTATACAGAAACTAGAAAAGCGACATTGATAGAGTGGCCTCTTTAGTTGATCGAATCGAGCATAGAAGGCGATTAAAGTTCAAAAACATGGAAGAAAAAGACTACCAATCTGTAGACAGTAAGCTAAAACTATTGAACTTTTTATACAAGCAATGATTAGGTTAGATGATGGTCACAAACAGTAATGATTTTGATATTCTGATAGTAAAATAAGCAGTGAGATGCATATCAAATAATGAAGAAGAATGCCCCACCAGCAAGCACAAGCAGGCTGATCAGAAGTAGCTTGCACTTATGCTTAGCCCAAAAAGCTTCCTGGTTCATTCTCTTTGATTTGCTGGCCATTTGCTGAGAAATCGATTAAAATTTGACTGCTTTTTTGACAGTCATCTCCACTTTCTCTTCTCTCTGTAATACCTTCTCAATGTTTTAGTTCATCGTTTACTGTAGACGCTATAGCTCCTTCGTGAGGGTTTCTTTTTGGTCAGGGTCCTTGTTGCTGTTAAAAAAGGTCTGAATGCCATCATGTTTACAAACTGCTGCTTGAAGATTTAAGTGAAGGAGGAGTTCATGCTGAAAGTAATGGAGTTTTCGATTTCTTATTCAGAGTATTTCTCTCTGAATTTTTTATTAATATCCTCAAGGAAGATGAAGGCAGTTTTAACTTTGACACTACTGTCTGCCAAACAGACGAAGAGGAGGTTCCTGTCCTTGCTAATGTGGTAGACATATCTAAGTGGCTAAGTGCTTACTCTTCATTGTATTTGTAGCTGATCTTGTCGACGATTTTGATCTTCTTGAGGATATTTTCAGTGATGGAAGGGTAGTTACCTCTAGCAGCATCATAGTTGCATAAGGTCACCTGATTCCCATTTGAGTCTTGCCTTACAATTACTGCGTATATGATCGACATTCAATTTTTATAAAATCCACCAGCTTTCAATATAGTCTAAAATTGATAAACCTATCTAACTATCTGATCAAAACTAGAAGTATTCATTATCTTCTGCTTATTTTGGTTAGGTATCGGCGCACTGACGCACTTTTTGTTAGGCCCACGAAACTTCTCACCATCGAGGTACAAAAGGTGCCCTATCGAGGAGTTGTTGTTGCTTAGGTGTATCTGGCTGGATTATCGGTTATTTTTCGCCTTTTGTTTGAAGAAGTTGAAATGTCGAAGGCATATCTTTTGAATGATGGACTTCGCTGACTCTCTTTTTTGATGCTTTCGTTGAGATCTCTGACCTTGAAAAGGAGAGATTTTGTTTGCATTAGTCTTTCAATCTCTTTATTTTTGATATTTCTTTCCCGATGATAGTGTTTAACTCTCTTCTCGAGAGTCTGCTCTGCTTTTCGTATTTCTTATTGGCTGGCTGTCGGCCGCTTGGGAACCGACCATGTGTTGATGAAAAAGTGAAGCTCGGTCTTATACTCTTAGAGCAATTTTGATAGAGTAATTTATTTATCTTCGCAAAGTCTATCAAGGTGTTGTTTTTCAATAATTAGAACCTGAGTGTTATTCTGGCTCGCCTTAGCGCTTAGTTATCTTACAGTCTTTTCATGCTTGAGGCAATAAAGGCCAAACATTCTGTCCTTCTAGATCGTTCCTAGCTCAATAGTCTTCTCATTAGTCTTCTTGTATATCTTAATCTGCCCCTCGATCAAAAAATACAACGCGTCCACCGGCTATCCCTTCCGGAAAATGTAGGCTCCAAAGTTGTTCATGCTCACTTCGCATTTGGCCAAAAACATCAGCTTTTCACAGCTTTTTAGGTCGAAAAGGATAGGAAGCTGAAGGTCATTCAATTTTGTCAGAATAAACTCTGTTTTGAGTGAAATGCTGTACAAAGTGAGGTCTTCCTGAGCAACAATATTGCTCTCCATTTCCTCAAGAGGCACTCCTTCTTTGATGTTGACCTCCTCCTGGGTGGCCTGAATGAGGATGGTGGCATTCTGATGAGGTATGTATCGATATTCTTTCGACAGCTAAATTTGCTAGTACTAGAGAATACGGATGGGCAGGACGTATTAAAGGATGAACTATTTGATGATGGCAAGATCATATTCCTTGAGGACCTATCTAAAATAGAGGAGATCTTTGAGCCTGGAGCAATGGGTCCCGCTAATCAATGATTCTGTTCTTTTTATCATCACTATGGAAGACTAGAATAATTAAGAATATATTCATTTAGCAGTATAGAAAGCTATCACCCAAATAAAGTTCCGTATAGAATTATGTTCACACCTTAGTTACTAGATAACTACCTACGAATAGCCACTACGTGTCGTTCCAGCAAAGCAATAAAGTTAGCAACATGCTAAAACAGCCAAATATCCTCCCAGAACCAAGGCCCATTAGTACTAGTGCTGATACCAATACCAACCACTTGCTATACAGCAACAGCCAGCTTGCAATGAAGGGCCGGATGGCGTCAGTGCGTGTTCCCAAAAATTCGGCATAGGTCACTAGGTTTAAACTGATTGTCTTCTACCAGACTTGAGGTTGTGTGTGAAATTCGAAGGCATAAAGAAGGAGATAACTAGCGATTGCTCCCTTGAGAAGCAGCTCGGAGATTCGATACAGAAGGCCCATAATTATGGTTGATATATGATACAAATGAAACAATATCAAAGTATTGATCCTAAGTTTAGATTATGCTATTCCAATATTTTTTGTCTTTAGCTATCGAGGGCCTCCATCCTCTTGCGGTATTGTTCCACTTCTTTCAAGATCCTTGTCGTCTTCTCAGAGTTAATCCGCTGAAGCTCAGTTAATGCTTTAGTCACTTTCCGATCTAGTACTTTCACTGATTGCCTTAATTAGTTTTGCATCTGATGATGGTCAGATGAAATATTTTTGAGAAGTTGAGTCGTTTGGGCTTGGATTTCAGGGTAAAACGAAATATTTATTTTTCCGCCTGAAAGTTCATCTTTACCCTATTATTTCAATTTTTCAGGAGAGTTGATCTTAATTTTGACTCTGAGACTGGTCCTGCTTTTTTTATGGATGGGGACTGTCTCATCTGACATTTGTCCTTGCAGCAGAGATGGCTTCCTAGTATTATTAGAACATGGAGTAAAACAAATGACTTCTTGGCTGGTCATTTTTGATATTTTTGACCCTGTGACTCCATTCAGGGATTGTTTTTCTTGTGATTTTTTAAATTAGCTGGCTTTAGTCGATTGTCCTTGTTCTGCTTTCATTTTGTGAGTTTTCGGTTTAGACCTCATTTCAATATTAAAAATATGAGTTCATACAATGAATTTAATGTGCAATAGGCTACTATTGGATTATATCTCTCCTGTTTAATAATTAATTGCGATGGGAAGGCTTAAATTGTTAAGATTCGGATTCGGAGCACCATAGCTATTTAATTCATAATAAGTTGATCTCAAGACTCATGGCGATGGCTTTGAAAATAGCTTGAGGAATGTCGCTTCTCACCAAGGATTAGCTTATTTGTGCTCTCCACAAGTTGGGCAATTGTACAGAATCTTAATCATGCTTAAACAACCTCATCTCAAAAGCTAGCAATGGAGCGGCTACAAGAATCTTAAAAATAGTCACTTCAAAGCCTTCATGAACTTTGAACTTCATGACAAATCGACCAAAGAAAAATAAATATGGGAAGAGTGTGTTGGCTATCCCGGTATTAGATTAAAGATGCTCAGATCTGAGAAAGTGAAAGTGAAGTATCGAAGTGAGAAAAAATTTGATGATCTCGAGTAATAGCTTACAGGCTTCGAAGCTACCATAGCTCAGCAGGCCTCTGACCACCTGTAAGCACTTGACCCTCTAATGCTTGCAAAAGGAGTCGACATAAGAGATTAAAAACTGAAGGAGGAGCATGGAGATTTGATCAATAAACTTTTTATGGCGTTTGAGGAAAGGAGGGAAAAAGATCTAAATAATTCTGAATAGAAATGGAACCCTTTCAGAAGAACGACTGAGTTCAATCGTTTGAGGAGGGAGTTGATGTTTAGTGTAATGGAGAATGTTCATAACTGATGAATTGTGTTCTATTGAAGAGAGATAACTCCATAATATATAAGAATGTAGTGTCTGAACTAGTTTTACAAGATCATCTGCTGCATCAACGAAGCCAAATTTCCTGATCCCTACACCTTCGAGTTCGGCAGTCAGGAAGAACACAAAAAGAATGCAGAGGTCTTTGAGAGCAACTTCATCAAGACTTCCAAGTATACCTGGTATGATTTCTTGCCGAGTAAACATTCGCCTTATCTAGAGTCTCTGATCTTTCAGTTCTATCGGTTAGCCAACATCTTTTTCCTTCTGATTGCAATCCTCCAAACTATCCCAGTAATCAGTCCCCTCGGCTCTGCAACTGCCTGGGTTCCTCTCATATTCGTCTTAGCTATCTCTATGATCCGTTAAGGTACAAAATCATCGATTCAGGCTATGAAGACTATCAGCGTTATTTGTCTGACAAACAACTCAATCATTAAGAGATAGCTCACGTCTTCAGGGATGGGAAGTTTGAAGAAGTTTAGTGGTCTCAAGTTGTTATTGGGGATATTTGCAGGGTCAAACAAAATTAACTATTTCCTGTTGACTTGATACTTCTCACAAGCTCAGCTTAAGATGGGAGTGTTTTCATTTAAACAGCAAGTCTTGATGGTTAAAAAAATTTGAAGCCAAGAAATACCTATCCTCAAACTCAAAAGTTGAGATAAGAGGACCTCAAAAACTTTAGTGGGCTTTGGTAGGGCATCATTCCTGACAAACATACTTAAAATTTTAGCTCAACGCTCAACATTGGAGGATAAAGGATTTTTTACAAGCGTGAAAAGCAACTGTTATGGCGAGGAACCCGTCTAATGAACACTCAGTGGATTTATGGACTTTGTATTTACACCGGGCGTAATACGAAGATCATGCTAAACTCGTCAGAAGGTGCTAATAAGATGAGTCAGATTGAGGTTAAAGTAAACTATATCCTTGGATTCATTTTGATACTCCAAGTTTTTTTGAGCTTTATTGTGGGCATCTTAGCTGGTATTTTCAACAGAGATAACAATGCGACTCACACTTACATAATTTGGAGCAACTCTCCCGCTGCTGACGGGGTCATTCTATTCTTCAGCTACTTTGTGCTTATCAATACCATGATTCCTATTTCTCTGATTGTGTCCATCTAAATTGTGAAAGTCACTCAAAGTTACTTCATCAACAAAGATAGATTCATGTATAGCGATTTCAGACAAAGAGGAACTGAAGTGAAAAGTGCCTCTCTCAACGAATAATTGGGACAAATCTAGCACATTTTTTCAGATAAAACAGGAACTTTGACGACCAATTTGATGGAGTTTAAAGTGGCATGTGTAGGAACTCAGATGTATGGAGACTTGAGCCTCCTAAGCCATGACAGAGATAAGCCTGCTCAAAGAGAGAAGGGATTTCACGATGATGATTTCAAAAAAATGATCAGAGCTCCAGATTCCAGGCATAATGCAATCAAGCCGGTTTACATCAAGGATAGAGAGAAAAATAAAGTCATAACATTGGAGAGCAAAAAAACACTCGGATACGAGTACTTGACCGCTTTATCGATTGCTCACGAGGTAGTTGTCCAGGAGGATTAGAACGGCAATAAAAAATATCAGGGCCCTTCTCCAGATGAGATTACCCTTGTGTAGGCAGCAAGAGACATGGGCTTTGAATTCCTTAAAGCTACTCAGACAACGACAGCGATAGAGATACATGGGGAGCTCAAGAAGTACTAACTTTTAGAGGTGTTCGCATTCAACTCTGATCGCAAACGCATGTCAGTGGTTGTTAGAGACGGTGACACCATCAGAATGTATACCAAAGGAGCAGATAGCATTATTAAGAAAAGATTAGCTGATGATCAAACCTTTGATTTGGATAGCGAACTTCACAGATTTTCGATCATTGGGCTCAGAACTCTCCTCATCGCTTCAAGAGTCATCTCTCAGAAAGAGTATGAAAATTTCAAATCTAAGAGCGAAGACTTACCAGCCGACAGAAAGGAAGAGGCTATGGATGAGCTGATTAATAATCTTGAAACTGATCTCTATCTGATCGGAGCTACTGCCGTGCTGGATCGACTTCAAGATGAAGTGCCTGAAACCATTCGAGATATGATTAGAGCTAATGTTAAGGTATGGATGTTGACAGGGGATAAGCTAGAAACTGCCTAAAATATTGCCAAGAGCTGCAATTTGATTCAATAGGGCTTTGAAACCTTGGTTGTTAAATTTGCTGAAAGAACAGATAGTGGAGTTTAGGATTCCTTAATTGGATTAAGGAAAAAGAGTTAAGAGTGTTATAAGGACAGCAAAAAAATGACCCTTTTAGTCGAGGGATCTGACCTCGCTTAGATCACTAAAAAAGATAAACTTCAAGATCATTTCATTGCTATTGCCGAAAAATGCGAGTCAGTGGTTTGCTGTCGGTTACTTCCTCTTCAAAAGGCAGAGGTTGTAAGAATGGTGAGAGCAAAACTCAACAAGATTACTTTGGCCATTGGAGATGGAGCCAATGATGTTCCCATGATCAAGGCAGCTCATATTGGTATTGGTCTTTTTGGAGAGTAAGGAATGTCGGCTGTCCAGGCCTGTGATTATGCTTTACCCTAATTCAGAATGCTTTGGAGATTGCTTTTGGTTCATGGTCGCTGGAACTACATTAGGATTTCTGAGATGATTCTATACTTTTTCTACAAAAACATGTTGTTTACAGTTCCTCAATTCCTGTTCTCCTTTTATTGTGCTTACTCAGGACAAACTGTATTTGAAGACTGGTATGTATCTTTTTACAATCTGTTCTTCACCAGCATTCCTCTGATCGTCAGAGCAGTCTTCGAGCAGGATGTTTACTATCTCACCAAGGCTGATGATAAAACAATTTCGAGAATGCAGTAGCAGAATGGATCAGGAACTATTACCCGCATTGAACAGTCTAGATTGCATACTGCCTATAGTAGTGTGATTCCAAAGGGCTATATTGTCAACAAATACATTTATCGGCTATTTCCTAAAATATACTACATCGGTCAGGAGAATTGCATCTTCAACTATCGCAACTTTTTCCTCTGGGTCATCGAGGGAGCCCTTGAGGCTTGCCTTATTTTCTTCTCAACAATTCTGATCTTTGACCTTTCGATGAATGCTTCAGGTTACAACTCAGATTTATGGATAGTCAGCCTTGTAGTGTAAGAATATCATTATGTAGATATACGACGGTTATCATGATTGTCAGTTTCAAGTTAGCCACGCATACCAAGTTCATGTCCCCACTTCTACTCTTCAGTCTTGTTGTTCTGGCCATCGGGATCTATATTGCTTATATGTGGATTTCTGACGTTTTTCCGACCTCCGCAATCAACGATACCATCCCCATGTTCTATTAATCAGGGTCCACATACTTTGTTGTTCTCTTTGGAGTTTGTCTAATCCTTTTCATTGATGGTTTCATCATCTCCATCGACTATGACAACTCGGGAGCCATCGGAAAGCTGCGGGATATAATCAACGAAGACAAGGAATACCGTTAAAGTTAATTTGAGAAACAGAGTCTCGCGATATCTGTCGGGACCAATGTAAACAGACAAGCTCGTTGATTGTGGATCAGTACTTTTGTTCTTCCTCTTATTGAATTTACTTTGTCTAGACTTACATTTCAGTTATGAGCCAAAAGCCAGTACTGAACTTCTTTGAACTTCCTTACTGAAATGATTCAAGGTGATTCTGGTGGCCCAATGTGGATCGTTAATGAGGTGTCAAAGAATATTTGATTGCATAAAGGGAGTTTTTAGGACCTATGCTATAACCATCCATTTATATTGAATGGTTATAATAATTCATTGAGTTCTCCCATCATCAATATGTTAGCTCAAAAGCGTTTTCATGTTGAACCTCTTGATATCTCCTTCATCAAGTTCCACTCCCAAGAAGACCTCACCTCTTCACTCACCAACACCACCCGCTCTGGCAAAGAACTCAGCATTTCCGAAACCAACTACTCCCAGCTCAGCGGATCAAAATTCGCTACCGACTCAGAAGAGGATCTCGAATTGGAACCCATGGAAGAGGATGCTTGCTAAAAATTCAGCTCAGAGTGGTCCTGCAGCAGGGGAGCCGAATGCCCATATTCCCATGGGTCACCAAAGTTGGCAAAGACTCCAAGCTATAAGAGTGCAATGCTTGAGAATTTTCCCTAGCTTTTGCTGGTGAATATCCAGAGAAGGAGGTCCTTCTTGGAATGATTGCTTAACTACCTGTTTTCCTATAATTACCATTATTTCCCTCCCAAGATCGAGAGCAGTTTTGACTCGCTTCCCTGAATCTTGAGCCCTGCCTTATACTTGATTTAATCATCAAAGATAAAACGATCATTTTATCAACCTTCGAGAAGTTGATTGATAAAGAGGTCAAAGTCTGCCTGAGGATAGTCAGTTGGTTCTGACAAAAGTATTGTCGAGTAATTCTTCAAGAGTATCTTCGTTATTTGGTCGAAAAAAATGTCTTCCTTTTCGAGCAATTGATTGATATATTTGTGTTGAGTAAACCTAACATGCTATTTTCTGGTAAAATCAGCTTTTTCTATTCCTTTCAAGTATTTTTCTTTCTGACTGATGGTTTAGTTTGCAGTGAAAAAGTCAATGATTTTACTTGATAATTTATCCTCTTGCTCTGTCAACTTTTATCGATATTGACCCTATATAATTTTAATTTCCTCGAAAAGTTGCCCTGTTTTTTACCTTGTTTGCCTCACAGCAGGATCCTATTTCAATATCAGTTTCTTTTTGCCCTTGATCGTTGAATTCAGATTGCTCAGGTCAAAGTAGCATCTGCAAATCATTAGATAAAGCATTTATATATTTTAACGTTCCTTGAGGTCTATCAGGTGAAGCTTTATGATTGGCTTTAGGATGGAGTTGTATATAACTTCAATTTTAAGACATTTATAAAAGTCTTCCTTCATTTTTTTGTATCCTATATCTTCAGCCGACTCAACATTATCTTGCTTCACTAATTCATTAGGCAAGGATATTTTTTAAATTCCACTTTGAGAGCAAGGCATTTCTTCTGGGTTCACCTATTTTTATTCATGGATATTATTGTAGAGGGTAGGGTGGGGCTCAATCAATGAAGGAGGATTAAAAATGACTGAACTTCCCAGTTATTTGCCAAAAAGTTTATGTCTGACCAACTCTTTGTAATTGATTCTTTTATTCTGATCGCTTTGGAGAGTAGCTTTCAAAAAATCTAAACTTTACTCAGATAGTATAATTTTGTGTTTTCTCATTTCCCATTAATTGAACAAAGTATTTTCATTAGCCGTTTTTGTTTGCTCAGCAATTGTACCTTTGGTATTGGAGACGAAGGGTAACCTTCCGAAGAGCAGGCAATAGTAGATGACTCCAATGGACCAAATATCTGCCTAAATATCAGTTAGTGTACCTTTAGTCCATATGGCTCTCTGGCGTGAATTTAGGGGGCAGTGGTGCTGGGAGTTCCTAAAAGTGTGTGGATAGAAATATCATCCTATTTATCCAACAGAAGTTCCTTGGAGAATCCAAAATCGCATATTTTGTACTGAGAGTTATGCCTCAAAATGTTAGCAGGCTTGATATCTCTGTGCATAATGCTCTTGGAGTGCATTTCCTGAATAGAAACAGCAATTACGGAGATGCCATTGATGATTTGCTTAATGATGAGAATAGATTATTTTTAGGGGAATCTTCCTCTTGCCTTGAGCTCATTCTCCAAGGTTCCTTGGTTGCAATACTCCATAATGAGGATCTTGATGTCCTCATTGACAAAAACGTCATAGCACTTGATGATATGAGGGCTATCACATCTTGCCATCATCAAGTCTTCAGTTTAGCTCAATCTTCTCTGAACTTTTTTTATTTTTGGATTTATTTCCCTGTTGATCTTGCATAAATCGATCACCTTAACTGCAACATTCTGATCGGTCTCGGTGTTTTTCCCTCTGTAGACCATCCCAAAACTGCCAACACCTATTTTCTCATAAATATTGTAGGGTCCTAACCTGTGATCAGATATGTTTTGTCCAAGCTATTCTTTGTAGGTCTTGTAGTTTAGAGCCAGTCGCTTCTGTTTGATATTTTCCCCCATTAAGTATATCTTTATTACTTTAAATTATTACTTTAAATGAAGCCTTATACTGTCATTTAATCCAATGACTTAAAATTAAGGTATACATCTTGACTAAAAATTAATAGCTTGGTTTGTCCGCAATTTGGCTTGAATGCGCCTTGAGGGTTATGTTAAAAGTTAATTATGTTTTTGGAGGCAATCAAAAGCGAAGTGAAAAGAATAACCAATCCTTCAAGAGCTGTTCAGCTCATGAGATTCTTTAAAACAGGTCCTGGCCAGTATGGTTAAGGAGACCATTTTGCTGGATTAACGAATCCTCAAAGTCGAGAGATAGCCAAAAATAATTCAAAAATATCTTTAGAATAAATAAGAGAGCTTATTGAAAGCAAGATACACGAAGAACGATTCATAGCTTTGGTGATAATGAACGACAAATATAAAAAAGGAACATAAGAATAAAAGCAAAATGTTTTTGATCTCTACTTAAAGCAGATGAAATGGGTCAACGGATGGGACTTGGTTGATCTGTCGGCTCCAAACATCATTGGGGAACATTTACTGGCCCAATAAAAAAGATAAGAACATGAGAAAGAGTAAAAGAGGTCAGCAGAGCTCTTATACAAGTGGGCTGAAAGTCCAAGTTTATGGTTCAGAAGAATATCCATCATATCCACTTTCACATTTATTAGAGCCAATCGATTCGAACATACAGTAAACATCTCAGAGAGACTGCTAGGAGACAAATAGGATTTGATCCATAAAGCTGTCGGTTGGATGTTGCGATAAGTCGGAAAAAGAGATACTCCTCAGCTTGAGTATTTCCTCAAAAAACATTACCATAACATTCCTCGAACGGCCTTGCGCTATTCTATTTAGAAATTTGAAGAGAATAAAAGGAAAAAAATATTGAAGGGAAATTTCGATGAGGAATATTAAAATTGAAACAGCATGATAGCTTAGGAAACTGTTTCCATATGTTTTAACGTTATGAGATAATATCATCAATCAATATAAAAATTGAATGGGAAACAAAATTTGTTGCGAAGAAAGCAGAACCGGTGGAGGCTAAATCGAAGCTGTTGATCCAGAAGTTGTAAGTCGATCCAAAATGGAAGGACGAGAAGTAGGAAATGCTTTATCTAGGGAAACGAATATGAGGAAAACGGTTAGACTCCCGAACTCAGCTATCAAGTTCAAGAGACTTTGAAAAACGAAAGTAAATCATCTCAAACTCAGAATTCTTCCAAAACGAGCTTAACACCTAAAGCAGTCCGCAGAAGAGAAGATATGGAGAAGAAACATATGTTGGTGAACTCGATAACGTATAGTTGAAAAATATTCAGGAAGGCTTAAGGCCTCATGGATTTGGAAGATTCTTCAAGAAAGATGGTAGCCTCTACATTGGCTATTTCGATCACGGAAAGGCTGAAGGCAGTGGTGCATTTATCTTTGCTGATGGCTCTTTTTACAAAGGAGATTTCCATCGTAATGTTGCTGAGGCTGAAAGTGGAGTGTATCAAAATAGAGAAATCACTTACGAAGGAGGTTTTAGAGATAACAAATTTGATGGAAAATGTGTCGAGAGAGGATAGAATCACCGTTTCGAAGGAACTTATATCAATGGGGTCAGAGAGCATGGCCGTCTGACTTGGAGCGCTGAAAATGGATAATACAAGTACGATGGTCCTTTCAATGAAGATAATCTATTTCATGGAACAGGTACTTTTTAAATTATTCAGGAACCCTTATCGAACCTACTGGAACCTACGAGGGAGATTTTGAGAATGGTGAAAAGCATGGAGAAGGTGTGTACAGCTCTGACAACGGAACTAGATATGAAGGCAGCTACGTCTATGGCTACCGTGAAGGCAATGGAACCATTTTCAATGGAGACGGCACCGTTGCTTATAAAGGAGAGATGAAGAAGGGTCTTCCCCATGGCAAAGGATCAGTATTCAAAGGAGGCAAGTAGATGAATACAACCTGGGTCGAGGGCATCGATAGTAATTTGCTACCCGACAACGAATGATCGCTACATCTTCATGAAAGTAAAAAGAGAATATTAAACATACTCAGATCAGGATGTGATTAATTAGTTGCTCATCGGTGCTATTCTGGAGCATCCGATCGAGATCTTTATTGATTTTGACAGCATTCTTATGGTGGGATTGGTTCTTTATCTCTAGGTGGTTCATCATTATGTTCTCCTTATCCCCAAGTTCCCCTATCAGTGTCGAAAATGAGAGCCTTGTGAAGAAATCCTACTTTATGCAAGGTGAGAGTTATAATCTTGCTGACATCTGAGCCTCACCTAACGAATTATTATATTGTTAAATCCAACTATATCAATATTAATCTAAAGTCACTGCATTGATGATAGAATGATGATTTACTTGTTCAACATCACGATGACCTCACATCTCAGGAGTTATCATTTCACTGCCCAAAGCATTGAATTCCTCAATTAGCTCCATCTAAAAGTCTGAGCCAACTTATTCGCTACCCTTTCTCTGATTGTGACCCGATATAATCGATAGACTTTCCAAAGTCTCAGGAGGGTCAGAGCTGCTACAATAGCCCAGCAAGTCTGTAAGTGTGACTTCATCAAAGATAACCAGAGAGGGAGAATCAGGAGTAGGATCTGCCAAAGATAGCTCTAAACTATGAGTTCGAATCAAGGGTTCATCATAATGGGAAGGAGGTATTTAGTCTGATCTAAAATACGCTGGATGTAGGATGGTACTCTTCAGAACTTTATATTTTTCATGATCAGAAACATTTCTTCTTTTGTTCTCAGCTTAGCTGTATCTCCGGTGAATTCGTAAGCGCTTCCTCTTCCTTTTGGGGCATGCCCTCCTTTAATTTATCGGGTTGAAGGACTCCATCGTATATCAAAGTCTTAGTACAAGATGACAGAGAAAAATAAATTATAATGAAATAAGCAAAGTTCAAGGCCTGCGACACAAACTTAACTTCTTTGTATCTATTTTTTTGCCCATTTTCGATTCCTTTCTGCTGCCCATTGTTTTTGTAAGTAAGAACCACCGTCTAGTATACCTGAGCTTACTTTCATTCAAGCTCTGCAAATTTTCTTAAAAAAGATGGCTATTATAGCGTTATTTACATAATTGAAGTCTCTTGAGCTTCATCTTTTCGCCTTTGTTTTGGCTTATCTTCCTATTTTGACTTCAGCTTATTTTCAGCCTTGAAGGTAACTTGTTTATTATCATAGTCTAGTATATTGCATATTGCTTATGCTCTTTGCCTATGGGTTATATTCAAAAAAGAGAAAACAAGCTTCTCGAGGTGCTTATCTCTTAGAGAAATTCTCCTTCCTTCTTACAATTGTTAATACCTTAAAAAGCACTCCCGATGTAATTACTTATTTATCATTATTTCTTCTGATGATTACATAACTTAGATGAGAATTACTGGCCTTAATTACTTCAGCAGGAGTTGAATAATAATTTAATTCTTTTAATTGATGGGCAACAATCTTTGTAACAATGATAGCAGACCTGGAATGTCTCAATTTGAGAAGACAGAGGACGAAGCATCGAGCAAAGCCAAAATGGAGGCCTATAAAGTACAATTTACTTAACTGAGACTCGGCAAGAGGATGGCTTAAGATAGGAGCTCAACTAAAAAGTTCGTTAAACCATCGAAAGATAAAGTAAATCTGGATTGATCAAGAATTTTTACACTTCAAAATTGATGACCAAAAAGACCCTAAACCTGTGATCTATGGTGGGGATTTTTACTTAGGTGACCTTGAAGGAAGCAAACCCAATCATTTTGGTAGAATGTACAAGCCAAATGGAAGTGTCTATATCGGTCACTTCAGCCATGGTAAGGCTTAAGGCAAAGGTGCATATGTGTTTCCAGACGGCTCCTACTATTAGGGATAATTCAGGAACAATGTTGCTGAAACTGCTAATGGAAAATATCAGTCCGATTACAATACTTACGAAGGAGGCTTCAAGGACAATAAATTTACAGGAAAGGGCACATAAAAAGGACAAAACTTCATCTTTGAAGGATTTTTCGAGAATGGATCAAGAAAATAAGGTACTTTGGAATGGGAAGATGAATCAGGAAAGTACAGGTATGAAGGCCATTTTAATGAAAATAACGAATTCCATGGAAAAGGAGTCTTACAAGAGCCACAAGGAAGATACGAGGGTACTTTTGTAAATGGGGAAAAAGATGGTGAAAATTGCGTTTACGTCTCTGAAAATGGAAACAGATACGAAGGATCCTATGTGAATGGGTATCGTGAAGGATACGGAAGAGTTTACAGAGACGATAAGCTCATCTACAAAGGATAAATGAAGAATGGTCTCCCTCATGGAACAGGTTCCTCTTACATCAATGGAAGGACCATTAGATCCACATATTTTGAAGGTATAGATTATCAGGAGCTCCCATGATTTCCCTATATTTATCCTAAAAGACTCCATTTGATACAAAAAATCACTCTTAGCTTTTTAGGCTGTATTCATATTATAATTCGTCAAAAATAGTTTGATCGATAGTTGATTTTCTTTGCTTAAAAGGTTTGATTGAATATTGTGAAGTACAACTATTGCGATGACCAATACAATTGGGTTTCCGTGTTAAAATGCTTGACTATGATTCTATTTTTTGCAATTATGAAGGGGGAGAGTATATGCCTAAGTGATCAAAACTTTTCATTATTGTATCGAGTTGATCAGGTCTATCAGGTATGATATGATGATAAGACTCAAGTTCATCTTCGTCTTGTTTCCATTCCATCTAAATATCAAGATTGTCAGGACTTAAATCCATAAGGTCGGTTGAAGAAGCCCCTTGCGTTTCTTCAGGTGTAGGATCAACCAGTCTTAATTAAGTGTTAAACATTTGAAATTCAGTAAGTTGATTGAGTGAACCATGTGAAGGACCAACAGTACAAGGTCTATGAGAGGCACATTTTTGTATCGCTTTTTTTTCGATGATCCTCGGCTTTTTTGTTGAAATTGCTCTTACTTTATGTCCACGAGTCTTTCTGTACTCCTTTTTTTCAAAGTTTAAGTTGTTGAGGTGAACAGTCCTGCGTTAAATCGCCTTTTTATTATCTTTGGACTTGAATATTTTGGGAGTATAGTATAGACTGCCCTTGTGGTTAGTATTGGAATTTTTTTATTCTGACTCTGAAGAGCTTTCCTAAGCTTAATCTGTCCTTTCCATCAAGGTATATAATAGTTCCTTCAGTCCAACAAATAATATTATAGCTCGTTCAGGTTGTCTAATCTTTCTAAAGAACAGCGCTTGCCTTCTGTATAATTTTCTCAGTAATTTTTATAATAGATTCAATTAGTGGTATGGAGAACGATTACTATCACTCACGCCTCGATAAAGCCAAGGTAAGAGAATATGCAAACTAGGAATCCCTTATGGCAAGCAAGAGAGATTCGAATTCACATCACGATGGCGAGAATAAGAAGAAGAAAAAGCACAGAGATGAAAGGTAAGTACACAAACACATATTTTGTTTTAGGTTGACAAAATTTTCTAATGTAAATTGTATGATTGGTACTAGGTAGACCATCGCGCAGCCCCAGCAGGCACAGTCGAGAAAAGAAAAGAAGGGAACGCTCTCGCTCCGAAGAGGACAACGAAAACAAGCATAAAAAACACCACAAGCACAAAAGTAAACACAGCCATCACGATGACCGCTCCGATTACTATGAAAGAAGACGCTATCCTGAGGACGAGGATCGTAGGCACAGAGGTGCTGACTTCGACCGGGATCGATAATACAGGGGTCGTGAAAGTGGCCGGGATAGGGATAGGGGCCGTGATCGTGGTAGTGGTAGGTTCGAAAGAGATCAGAAAGATAGAAAGAGAGAGCCAATTGTCGAAGACAAAGATCCCTACTATGAAAAGAGAAGAGATATTGAAAAAATCAGAAGAGAAGATCCTCAGAAGGCTGAGGAAATGGAGGCTGAGCTTGATAAGCAGATCATTTTTGATAGGAAAGAGAAAGAGCTGGAGGAGGCCAAGTAAAAGTTCAAAGAAGCCCGTAAGTCATGTTGTTATTTAGAAAAAGAAATGTAAGAAGCTAAGAGATAAGACATGACCATTCTTGTTTATTGTCTTCCTCTCAAGGCCAAAGAAAAAGATATTTGGAATTTCTTCAATAAAAATACTTGTGGAAAAATAAGAGATATTCGAATTATCAGAGATGCTAGAAGTGGAAGGAGCAAAGGTGTAGCTTATGTTGAATTTTACAATGCTGAGTCCGTCCAAAAAGCTCTGACCATGAGTGACATGCCCTTCGATCTCAAAGGAAGGTCATTTGGTGGGTTGAGAGTGCAACATTCTCAAGCAGAAAAGAATAGAGCTGCCGCAGTTGCCAGACAGATGAGAGTCATCAAGCCTGCCGACCCTATTTAACAACAGCAAGAGCAAATTAGAAGACAAACAAAAGTAGTAGTAAGCGGTTTGATTGACAAATTAGCTTAGATTTCAGAAAAGGACCTAAATGAGCTTTTTGAGCCTTTTGGTGAAATCGATTATGTGGATATCCACAGAGATCCTCAAACAGGTGCCTGCAAAGGATACGCTTTCATTCAATACAATGACCCTGAAAGAGCAAAAGCGGCTGTTTAGGCCATGAATGGACTGAAAGTCACAAACGAACAAAAGATAGGAGTTCAGTTAATAACCATCCAGCAAAAGGGATAAATTTCTGCTAGCGATGAATATACCCATTCGGCCAGCACAAAAGCTTACGTCAGAAGCCAGCTAGCAGGAGGATCCACCGGTCCTAGCTATTCTAATTTGATGAGGCCTCCCATATCAACAGTTACCACACCTTATCTCATCATCACCAGTCTATTCAAGATGGAAGGCACTACTCCTGCCTACTTCGACACTCTCAAGCGGGATATTCAGAAGCAAGCAGAATAATATGGAGTGGTGGAGCGGGTCTTTGTGGAAAAGAACAATCAAGGAAACGTTTGGATCAAGTACTCCAACACAGCCGAGGCGGTGAAGGCTCAGGCAGGCATGAACGGGAAATTCTTCGATAACAAGAAGATTTTTATGTACTTCGTGACTGAGAACACATACCAGACCCGTGTTGGTATCTGATCATTATCCTCAATCCTCTTATCAGCAACTGTAATAGCACTTCTTTTTTTGGAATATTATTAATTTCTAATAGAACATCATGTTCACCAACGACAACTAAATCAAAATTTCACAACTTATGCAGGAAAGAACAGGCAGTCAGTTCAGCGAGCCCCAGGATGACTCTGTCATCTATGAGGTTGAGGCATAAAAGTAATACGTTGGCCGACTGAAAGTTCAGAGATAGAAGGTAACTCTATGATTAAGTCAGATCGAGGCTCTCTACTCCAAGTATGATGTTCTGCTTAGAGATCTCAAGTCAAAGGACCACCAGATCAAAGAAAAAGACAGTAAGGATTTACTTATGTAGAAACCATATTCTCCTTGGAAACCAAATGTAAGAATCTTTCTTACGCTTGCCATTAATCAACTCAATTCAAGCAGCAGAATCACGACATCAAATCGGAAAACATCAATCTTCAGAAGGCCATCAATGAACTCGAGTAATCCTATGCGTTCCTTCATGGCCAGTTAAAATCGAAGGAGGCTGTTTCGTGCCAAAAATACGATGAGATAGAGTATTTGAATGAGCAGCTTCTGCAAAAGCTTAGAATTGTGACCAACAGATACCAAGAAAGGGAAGAATAACTGGAGGGAAAGTACAAAAGATTGATTCATAATTTCGAAGAATTCAGAGTTGAAGCAAAGAAGACCAAGTAGTCTCAATTCGAATAAAACTAGTTCCTTAAAAGTAGTATCCTTCAAAAAGATGAGGAAATCAAGCTTCTCAAAACAGAAAACGCTTGTCTCAAGTCTCGTGTTACCGAAATGGAAGCTGCCACCACTGAATTAATATACGAGCATGAATAAAAACTTGAACAATTCCAAAAATAGAAAAAGTGTCAACTCAGAGTCCTCAAAAGTGAAATTGAAAACTTGAAAGAACTTAATTGTATTTATTTATTTTATTTAGACTCTGTAGAGCGCAAATGGCAAAAAATCAAAGAGGAGTGCGAGTTGAAGGACTGTTCACTCCAATAAATGAATAATATGATTGAGGAGCACGATAAGAAAAGCTTTGAGGCTCTTCAACTTATCAAAAATCAGTATGCTCAAGAAAAGGGTGCCCTAAAATAGCAAATAATCCAATATGAGAACCACATTTAGAAATTAGAAAGAAAGATAGCTGACATGGTGAGAAAGGAGCAATGTTTGTATGGAAAGATCAAAAAGTATGAAGTTTGCATGGATGCCAAGAGGAATTTGAGGCAAATTGAGCAGCAATAAATGGAGAGAATTGGCCACTTGCTCAATCTACAATGATATATGAGATATATTGCTCTTAACAATTAACCATATTTATTTCTTGATCAAATATCTTAAACGAAAAAAAATCATTGACTCACAGCTTCTCATTTTCCCATTCGATATCTCCATCATTCTCAAAAGTTTAGTTATCCTACTCGATCTTTCCAATCATCGAGTCTAGTTTCTACTTCCCAGCGAAAAGCTTCTCAATTTCATTGCCATCGCTATTCTCGTCAAAGATCAGCTCATATCTGTTCTAGTTCAAAGCATCCTCACCGAAGAACAGTTTGCGGTTGTTGGGCCAGTTTTCGGGAGGAGGAAAAAGTGGATCTATGCACAACTTGAAAGTGTTTTAGATAACAGAAGGAATTATTCTTTGCAAAAGAGGACAGCAAAGCTCCAAGCAAGGGTTGGTGTTGGCTTCGATGAGCCAAGGCCTGAACTCTTCATCAATCATAAAATCCAGTCCCAGAAGTTAGAAATTATTCAGTTTCCGATTGGAATCCAAGGAAAAGTAGGTTGCTCTCACAGCTTCAGCTGCAAAATGTTTCATTTGCGGAATCATCTGTTCCTCAAAGTTATACTTCTTGCTTGGATATGTGACATCCAAATATTTTTGAAGCTCAGCGTATGATAGCTTATTACCTTTTTCAAATTTACCATATTAGGCAGTATTCTTCTGAATGGCATCGTTTGTCAGATGAGCAAGGGGGTCTTTGGTGCATTTGAGGCTGAACTCGACCGATGATGTTCTAACATATCCCTCCTCATACCAGTACCCTTTGAAGGAACCATTTATGCAACTGATCAGAATATAGTGCCGGATATCAAATTTCCTCTTATTGTAAAGCATGGGGTTTTCTATGTATTTTTGGAGAATAAATGTTCGAAGTTTACCATCGCCATTCCTCTCCCTGCCTTTTAATCGATGCTTGATATCATCCAGGCTATAGCACACTGTAATACCGTTTCCTCTATTTGTATTTTCCCCTGGCTTAACAATCCATATATTTCGAAGAGTCTTCTTTTATCTCTTATCCTCCTCCAAATTATTGTAATATTGCAAAAACCTGTGATACTCTGGATCTTAGACTCCCCTTTTGATGTGGAATGTCAGAGGTAAAAGGTCAAAAGGGTCCTGTTATTTCAACTCGAGATACCTCTTCAGATTGTAGTAAAGAGCCTTTTTGTTGCCAATGTAAAAATTCGATTAGAGATGGTTGTGTACCTTCAAAGAATGAGAACTGTCTATTTTGCTGATCCTCTTCTTTTCATACATCTTTATTCTCCGTTGGTATGTATTTTCAGTGATCCTCTTTTCAGTTTTTTCGTTCTTCTATAAGTGTCGCTTCCAGATCTTGTAGTCGATTCTTCCAAACAACCTCTTTGTGCCCTCTTGCTCAAATGCTCCCATATTGTGCTCAATCGACTCTGTTTCATGCTCAGTTTTAACCCTTTCAACCACAAAATATTATGGCTGGTGACCCGATTCTTGTCCGCTGAAAAAGGTATTAATTTTGAGCTGAGTCCACAGAAAGTTTATTCCTTCTTCATTTTTACTACTAGCCTGATTCCACCAGTAGCGCCTCCTCATAATACCTCTAATTAGATTGGAGTTGTTTCCTTCTCCCACAAAAAATTTGTAATTTGAATTGATAGCATTCGGAGTGCAAACATACAATCCGTTGCTGTAGTTGACTTTCCACAAAAGATCTCTGTATAACTATATTCTATCTGCATAACATTAGCAGTACTTTAGGCTGTGTTGCTACGATCTGAAAGACCAAAGACGAAATAATCCTTCTTATTGGAAGGTTTTCGGACTGGGATCAGAGCTTTGAGCTCTTTACGAGCCTCAGTGTTAAGGCAGTAAGAAGTATCAAAAATAGGAGCTGTTTAACTGCTGCGTCTTCCTTCCTTACAGTTTGTTACTGACATTTCTCGATATGATCGGTTCATACTCCGCTGTTCTCTCTCTTCAGTAGGCTTACTTGTGGCCCTAGAGGTCTTGTTCAGAAGGGATCGATATTTCTGCTTAGCACTGCATTATCTCTTTTCTCTGTACGGGTAGCTTAGTTTCTCGATATTGATAAGTCTTCTTCGGGCATACAAATCGCTGATTTATGTCTAGCAAGCAAGGGGTCTGATACAGGGTCCAATCTGGATAGTATTCTTGCAAAAATATTATAGGTTATCTTTCACAACCTCCTGATAACGAGCTTTACTGGATTGAGCTTGGTTGGAGAAGCTTTTCCTGTCCTCAACAATATAGGAGCGTTTGTGGGGTTTACGGTGGCTTCTCTTGTACAGAGGAATGATCTCATTATTGTTGAATTCTAAATTGACAACTGATGCACTGCTTGGAGTGGAGATCTGCTCATCTAATCTAACAATTTTAAGCTCATTTTTGCCAGGAAAAGGTTCAGAGTCGTATCCCTTGTTATACCTTCTCTTGACAACAGGACGAACTGTATCTGGATCGATCGAAATGGTGCCCAGTTTGCGGTGAGGTGATTATTCGAGTTACATGGAATAAAATTATACCTGATCTCTCAATAAATGCCATTCTCCGGCCAACTGAATTAGTAATGAGTTATTGTGCCCCTTGTCTTTTCACTTATTGATTTTAGCTATACTTCTGAAATTACTAAGACATATAAACAAGAGAAGATAAATTTACGAGGAATATTTTTCTTGCTAGGCTACCTTGATAACTTTGATAAATTTTCTTAGTATATATGTATATAACTCACCGCCATAATAAAGCCGCCCAAAAGTTTGTATAATCATACCCAATGAGACCCATTTCAATCTTCTCTCCACTTTCCACTTCTGCCACTGCTTGTAATGTTCCCTGCCCTCTCCTCTACGAGTTCTACCAGACTGCTTTCGACAGCTATACAACACACATCACCAAAAAAATAAAGCAGCACCTCGAGCCCAAGTAGCACCCTTTCCTTGTCAAGACAACTGTTGTTCCCAAATACGAGGATATCTCTGACTAGTAGCTCAGCCGCAGGGGTCAATTCATGAATATAGTGTTTGATTATCTGCTGGTGGTGAAGCAACTTTCGACTCAGCCAAACCAGGATATATTCAAAGATAGAGGACTCAAGCAATAGACTTATAAGGGCTGGCTTAAAGAGATAATACTAACAACGAAATAAATATCTGAATTGACTGATCGAAGGAAGGAATTGACTGAAAAAGGGCAATATGACTCTAAGGTCTTTATCAATGCAATTTTACCCAGCATTTTTGATGTAAATTTTTGACTATTTAGACCGAACTCTATGCCTTACAAATTATGCTCAGAGTGTACTCCTATCAACTGATTCTGGAAGAGAACCATACATACTTCATCAAACTGAAGACTCTCAATCACCAATACGAAGACTATGTTTTTGAGAAGGGAGGCTGGGAATCGGACGCCTTACTATAATGTGAGGAGAAATAGATGAACAAAAGTACGAAATTGGCCCTGAAATGCACAGTCAAATAAATTGACAGGATCACTTAGCTCTATTGGCTCGAGCTCTCCTTTAACAGAAGCAACGCCAAGGTCAAGCCTGAACTGTAGTGTATGCTGGACATTCTCAACGATAAGATATAAAACAGAACGTTTAGATCCATACTCAATCAGAGCAAACAGCTAGGAAAGATATATAACTATCATCAGTAATTCAGCAAGTCTGTCATTTTCGAGCCTTGCATCCTTCAATCCAGCAAGATCGAACAAAAGAAAGAAGCTTAGGATAATATTTAAGATAAAAGCAAAATAATCAAATACAAGGTGGTGAAGTTGGAAGGATTGCACCTGTCGCCACACTACGAAGCTAAGAGCGTTAAGAGCATCAGTCAGATAGAAGAATGGCAGGAAAAAAATATGATGACTCCTGAAAAATCTAAAAGTTAACCAACTAAATCTGCTTATGCTAATTCAGAACAAAGACCTCTTATTTCATATAGGACTGCAGAGCCAAAAGTTCAATAAAATTTGCCACCTCCCAAGACATCCCATACCCACAAGCCAGAAAGAACTTATGAGCCTAAGCCAACAGTAAAGGAAGACATAAAAATTAAACAGAACAATAAGATAGCTTCAAAGCAGAATCAGAGATTATACACATTGAACAACCTCGACAAACTTCAGTAGATCAGCAAAAGTCAAAGATTTGGACAAAACCCTTTCAAAAGATTGATTAAACCCAAAAAAATCAGAGATGTCGCTGAAGTAGAGCTAGAAGACAATAAGCCCAAACAATACTTTTATTAGGCCCGTTAGCATCAGTTGAGTTTGCGCAGGATGGAATAAGTTGAAGATAACTATTTGGTGCTTGCTGAGGAAACTCCTAGTGAGAGACGATACGGATGGGCAGACGAGTGATTTTGGCATATATTATATAACAACAACATGAATCTTATTATGAACATTGTCTACTTAGCATTCACAGTCAGCTGCTCTTCTGACTTCTTCAGTACTCTTAATATAACCCAGCCCTCGAGAAAAGATTTGAAGATGCATATTCCTCTCTCTCCAGCATTGAACTACCTGCGATTCCATAGTAAAAAAGCATTGAGGAAGAGCTCAAACTATATAGCAGTCATCATCAGCAGCCTTAGTTTTCAAATTTCATCATAGACCCATAGCTATCATCTCAAATATTGCTGAAAAAGTAAAATTCATGGAGCCAATCTCTATATTTTGTGGGAAAGGAGGTATCCAACTTACTTCTCGAAATATCAGTAGCTCACCAATCAAACATCCACACATTTGACAATCAAAGCATAGAGATGTATTTGATCAACTGTGAAACCAAGTAGGTCCTCCTCCGGGAAAGAATAAAAAGTGTTCGATTGTTTGCCCAATAAGTTGTGTCCGAATTGTACGAACTTAGAATTGCTTTTAATTGGGCAGCAAATCAATAGTATGTGGAATCCTTAAAGCATGTTCAGATCAACGTAGCTATCCAGCCTATTCTGCCCCAATAAAGAAGAAACCCATAAGATGACGGTCTAAAAACAAATGAAAAAATGACGCTTATTCGCAACGAAACAGACAGGATTTTCATGAACAGTCTCGAAATCTGGGATGAAATTCAAGACCATCACAACGAGCATTTCAACAACCAATAGAAAGTATACACAATGGCATATGTCGAACTAGTAGTTGTTATCATTCTCAATATTGTTGAGCTGCTGATGCTCAGAAGGACCCTCAAATTTCCCCGCATAATCTGAACACAACCTGATTTATAACATTTAAAAGTATCATTGTAGGGCCTCCTAGCTAAAATTAAAATAGTTGTCAACCAGAGAAGGATTCTTGTTTATGTGATGGTTCTTGCAACTTTTGCCGTTCCAAAGAATGCTGCTTTGTCGGTGCTCCGAAGATGTCCGCTGTGTCATCTTGCTTTGGGCAAATTCCATGTGGGTTTTTAAGCCTGAAGGAGCAATGTTTATGCTGCGTGAATAGCGTGAGGATTTCATTATTTATCGAGTAAAAGATTTAAAAGTTCGATGATTGGATGAAGCTGAGATTGGCCTACCGACAGCAGAAGCCGGTCTTCTTTGCTCAGCTGTTTTGCTTCCTTATCTAAGGGAGACACCTTCTTAAGGGCACAAAAATCCTATGATAGAGCTTTGTCGGTTTCCATTATTGTTGTATTCCGCATTATCGAAGTCATCTATATCCAGGGAGATTCTCTTTTTCTTTGACCTTACAAAAGTAGTGATTTTTCTCTTGGAAGTGACAGTTTTTTCTATTGGGGATTTTTTTGTTATTTTGCTGTCACCTTCAGAAGAGCCGTATCGCATCGATAAAGGTTTTGATGGATAACAATCATTCTGGGTAGCTTTCTTTGGATCATCTGATAAATCCAATATCCTCCCTGTTTCGTGATCAAATGCGATGATTCTGCTACTTTCTTAAAGGGTTCTAAACTGCTATTAAAGTCTTTTACGCAATCTGATTGTCTAAATTTAAAGGGTATATACTTTTGCTTGTATACGGTTTTATTCGTCTTCCTTCGTCCTCTGTTCATCATATCGAATCATTTTATCCAAAAATATCTGAGCCTCTTCTGTATTTGCTTCCTGGAAGAAGCTTTTTGGTTGATTTGGCACAGCCACAAATATCTAGTCGATGGTTTGGCTTTTAGATGATCTTTAACAGGCTGCGCTAGCTCTTAACTGCTGTTTCATGCTTGAAAATTTGCTATCCCGGCTGTTTGACTCTTTTCTGCTCTTCAACAGTAATGATTGGTTCATATCACTCTTCTTTACTTTCGTTGGATATTAACTTCTTTATATGCTGCTCTTATTGCTCTTTTTCCTCTCGGCCACACAAATTTTCCCAATAATCGGCTCATGGACATGCGTGATGCTATTTTTATGGTTCTGACTTGTCATACTGACAGTATTGAACATGCTTTCGGTGGTATCATGGATGTCCTTCTGGATGTGGTTAGGTATCTTGCTCATGATATATTTGCTGTATAGCTCCTGAGCACCCTTATTCAGGATGGTGTCGATTGTTGAATGGACGGTGTAGCCCCCATTGAAAGCTGAAGTTTTCATGAAGTGCCTGTGAATGTTGCACTTAATTATATTTAGAATAAAATTAACTCCGATTGCCATCACAGATGAGACTTTGAATCTGAGCTCCTTAGAAAGGACTCTCTATTAAGCTCCAGTAGTTTGGCATTCGTCCATTTATAATAATAAATGATCAGTACCCCTAAGCTAGGACTGCGATCTCAGCCTTCTTCTTTCGGGCTCTAAAGCAGCAGCAAGTACAGTCAAATCGAACGCCGAGAGTCAATTTTCAACGAAGAAGAGTTGGTTTCTGAGATAAAGTTCCACTACATATCAGGATAGACCTACAGCCTGACCAACCGTGATATAAAATTAACAAACCGCAGCAAAAATTTATACTTGAAGTACCACATTATGTGTAATAACCCTCACCACTACAAGGTTTTTCCGGCCAGTGGAGATATTCCACCAGGAAAGATCATCGAT